>Ga0222426_100085_pt1 | contig 160043 bp, 130 predicted proteins | sample 2B50Ametagenome_FD_180087 | JGI IMG/M metagenome (GOLD analysis project Ga0222426, IMG submission 180087) | Enriched microbial communities from leaf-cutter ant dump, University of Wisconsin, Madison, United States - 2B50A (version 2) | ecosystem: Environmental > Terrestrial > Nest > Insects...
CCCGTTCCCATCCCGAACACGGAAGTGAAACGCAGCCGCGCCGATGGTAGTGTGGCTTAAGCCATGCAAGAGTAGGTCATCGCCAGGGGCTTTACCCCTAAACCCCCGTCCGGTAGGACGGGGGTTTTTTCTTACCCGGCTTTCGCCAACAATCGACCTTCAATCCATAGGGGGGCGATGCATGAACCTGTCTCGGTTGGCTGTTGCCATGGCGCTGTCCGCGATCTGCGCCGGCGGAGCGATGGCGGCGGACGTTTCGACGGAAGCGCAACGCGTGCACGAAGCCGCGCTGGTGCTCGACACGCACCTGGATACGCCGGCGAACTTCCGGCGGCCGGGCTGGGACATCGCCGACAACCATGCGCACGAGGGCGACCTGTCGCAGGTGGACCTGCCGCGCATGAAGGTCGGCGGCCTGGACGGCGGCTTCTGGGTGATCTACACGGCGCAGGGCGCGCGCGACGAGGCGGGCAAGCGGGCCGCGCGGGACCATGGTCTGGACCGTCTGGTCAGCATCCACGAGCTGCTGGCCGCGCACGCCGGCGAGATGGAGCTGGCGCTCACCGCGGACGACGCCGAACGGATCGCCGCCGCCGGCAAGCGCGTCTCCTTCATCAGCATGGAGAATGCGGCGCCGTTGGCGACGGATCCCAGCCTGCTGACGGCCTACCATCGGCTGGGGTTGCGGATGCTCGGCATCACCCACGTGCGCAACAACGACTTCGGCGATTCGTCCACCGATCCCGCGGGCGCCGAGTGGAACGGGCTCAGTCCGGCCGGCCGGGCGCTGGTGGCCGAGGCGAACCGGCTCGGCATCGTGCTGGACGCGTCGCATGCCAGCGACGCGGTGTTCGACCAGCTGCTGGACCTGTCCCGCGCCCCGATCGTGCTGTCGCATACGAGCGCCGACGCGGTCCACGACCATCCCCGCAACATCGACGACGCGCGCATCCGGCGGTTGGCGGCGAAAGGCGGGGTGATCCACGTCAACGCCTACGGCGGCTACTTGATCGACATTCCCAGGATCCCGGCGCGCGAAGCGGAACTCGATGCGCTCTCGGACAAGTACGGACCGGAAAGCCGGCTGCCGGTGGACCGCGTCGCGGACTACCTGGCGGAACGGCGCGCCATCGAGGCCCGCTACCCGGCCAAGCGCGCCACGTTCGAGGACTACCTGGCGCACCTGCTGCACATCCTGCAGGTTGCGGGCGTCGACCACGTCGGCATCGGCGCGGACTGGGACGGCGGCGGTGGCGTGGTCGGCCTGGAGGACGTCAGCGCGCTGCCGCGGATTACCGAGGCGCTGCTGGCCGCCGGCTATTCCGAAAGCGACGTGCGCAAGATCTGGGGCGGCAACCTGCTGCGCGTGCTGAGGCAGGTGCAGGCGGCGGCCACGCCCGACACCGCGCGATAAGACCGCCGGTCCGCGGCGCGGGTGGATGCCGACATCCGGCACGCTAGCCGCGGTCCAATGCCGTAGACCTGTGGGCCCGTGCAAGGGGAGGGCATGGCCATGCAAGAGTCGATCACGCCGCGGCGCTTCGCCGCGGAACTGCCTGCCGACGTTCCCCGGCATTGGCTGCCGGGCAACGAAGTCGTGTCGTCGCTGCTCAACGCGTACACGATCCTGGTGCCGGCCAACGAGGCGTTCTACATCCGCACGCTCAACGCCTGCCTGCCGCGGATCACGGACGAAGGCCTGCGCGCCCGCTGCCAGGCCTTCATCCGCCAGGAGGCGCAGCACGGGGTGGCGCACAAGCGCTACTGGGACAACCTGGATGCGCAGGGATACGCGTACCGCGGCTTCGAGCGCGCGATCGACCGCACCGTCTTCCGCACGATGGACCGCCATGCGCCGGTGTGGCTGCGCGCCTCGCTGGTCAGCTGCGTCGAACACATCAACGCCTTCCTGGGCTATGAGTTCCTGTCGCAATCCATCCTCGCGGACGCCGATCCGCGCATGCGCGACCTGATGGAGTGGCACTTCGCCGAGGAGATCGAACACCGTGCGGTGGCGTTCGACCTGCTGCAGGCGGTGTCGCCCCGCTACGCGGTGCGGCTGCTGGGCGCAGTGACGACGACGACCCTGTTCTACCTGTTGATGACCGGCGTGGCGGCGTCGCTGCTGGCCCAGGACCGCCTGCTGTGGCGGAAGGCCACGCTGCGGCAGGCGATGTTCCACTTCGGGGCCGGGCACGGGATGGCGCGCCGCACCCTGCGTCACCTGCGCGACTACCTGCGGCGGGACTTCCACCCCGCCCGCCTGCCGGGGGGCGACGCGCTGGCGGCGGAGACGCTGGCCCGGCAGGCGGCGCGGCAGCCCCCCGCCATCGTGCCGATGGCCGTCCGAACCTGAACGCCAGCTCGCTTCGTCTCCCACTGAGATGCGATTCGCCGGGTGCCGCCCGAAACTGATTTTCCAAGCGATTGATTGTCAAGAGATTTGTATGGCCAGGACACGGCCCCGCGATTGTTGCGTTGCTGGGACAATGGGGAACTTCCCATGCGGTTAGCAGTCGAACCCCCCGACTGCTAACATCCTTGCCCATGAGCCAGAACACCCCTACTACCGCCCTGGTCGCCAACAACCTGCCGATCCCCAGCGCGCTGGGTTCGCTCGACGCCTACATCAGCGCCGTGCACCAGATCCCGGTGCTGTCGGTCGAAGACGAGCGCGCGCTCGCCAACCGCTACCGCGAAGAGGAAGACCTCGACGCGGCGCGCGAGCTGGTGCATTCGCACCTGCGCTTCGTCGTGCACGTCGCGCGCGGCTACAACGGCTACGGCCTGCCGCTGGGCGACCTGATCCAGGAAGGCAACATCGGCCTGATGAAGGCGGTGAAGCGCTTTGACCCCGACATGGGCGTGCGCCTGGTGAGCTTCGCGGTGCACTGGATCCGCGCCGAGATGCACGAGTTCATCCTCAAGAACTGGCGCATCGTGAAGGTCGCCACGACCAAGGCGCAGCGCAAGCTGTTCTTCAACCTGCGCAAGTCCAAGACGCGCCTGGGCTGGATGAACGCCGAGGAAGTCAGCGCCATCGCCAAGGACCTCAACGTGTCCGAGCGCGAGGTGCTGGAGATGGAAGCGCGCCTGTCCGGCCGCGACATCGGCTTCGACGCCCCCGCGGACGAGGACGAGGACCACGCGCCGCCGTCGCCGGCCAGCTACCTGGTCGCGCACGACGAGGATCCGTCGCAGGCCTACGAGCGCGCGGACAGCGAGGACAACCAGATGGAACTGCTGCGCGAAGGCCTGGCGAATCTGGACGACCGCTCGCGCGACATCATCAAGCGCCGCTGGCTGGACGGCGACAGCAAGGTCACGCTGCAGGACCTGGCCGACGAGTACGGCATCTCCGCCGAACGCGTGCGCCAGGTCGAGGCCAACGCGCTGAAGAAGATGAAGGCGCTGTTCGCCGCCTGATCCCGGGATCGGCCGCGGCATCGCATCGGAGAGGCCCCGTCGGGGCCTCTTTCCGTTTGTGCGTGGTGCATGGGCGCGCGGAAGTGTGATCCACTACGCCACGATCCGCAGTGGGCGGAATACGGCACAGGGGCAAGGCATGGGGTGGGGAAACGCGCAACGGCGGATGTTCGCGGCGGTACTGGCGACGGCTTGCGGCCTGGCCGCGGCCCTGGGCATCGCGCCCGCGATGGCCGGCGACGGCGACGCCGGATCCGCCGGCGATTCGGGCGGCATCCGCTTCGGCATCGACCGCGAGGAATACGACGCGCAGGCGCGCGCGGCGATGCAGGGCGATCCGATGGTGTCGCGCCATCTCGGCGCGATCCGCAAGGTCGTGCTGGACGAAGCGGCCAGCCTGGAGGAGCCCGGCCCCGACGTGCTGGTGTACGACGTCGAAGGCAGCCGCGGCAAGGGCCGCGTCACCGCGCGCTTCATCACCGTCAGCGCGAGCCGGGAGGCGCTCGGCCCCGGCGTGCTGGCCATGGCCGACGGCAGCGAGCACGCGATCGAGGGCGATGCCGACGCGCTGGCCGCGGAGGACGGGCACGACCACGAACACCACGACGCCGACGACGGCGAAGGCAGCTTCATCGGCCAGGCGCGCGAAGCGGCGCAGCGCTATCCGCTGATCCAGGAGCACATCGGCCGCATCGCCACCTTCGAGATCGATGCCGGGGCCACGGGCGCCGCGCCGGGCATGAACGCCTTCGTGTTCGACCTCGCGGGCGACAAGGGCCGTGGGCGGCTGCAGGCCGACTTCATCACGGTGAGCGCGGGCCGGGAGCGGCTGGGCGCGGGCGTGCTGACACTGCAGGACGGCCGCCGCCTGCCGTTCGACGGCGAGCCACGCGGCGAGGACGAGCCCGAGGACGACGGCGACTTCGCGTCGCTGTTCGGCGACATGCAGGACAACATCTTCACCCGCCAGGCGCGCACCGCGGTGCAGCGCTATCCGCTGGTGCAGCAGCACATCGGCACGCTGGAGACGTTCGAGCTCGACCTCGCGGCGACCGGCGAGGCCGAGGGCGCGAACGAATTCGTGTTCGCGCTGGCGGGCGACAAGGGGCGGGGCCGCATCCTCGCCGACTTCATCACCGTCGACGCCGATACCGAGCGGCTGGGCAAGGGCGTGCTGACGCTGGCCGACGGGCGCGAGCTGGCGTTCGAGGGCGAAGCGCCGTTCCCGGGCGAATCCGCGGGCGAGGACGACGGCGGGATCCCGGACACCTTCGCCCGGCAGGACGGCGTCTTCGTCCTGCAGGCCAACGCCGCCATGCAGGCGCATCCGGTGGTGCAGCGCCATATCGGCGACATCCGCGAGGCCGTCTTCGACCGCGACGCGTCGTGGGCCGCGGCGGGCGACCGCTACGCCTTCGACCTGAAGGGCAGCAAGGGCGAAGGGCGCCTGGAAGCCGACTTCATCACCGTCGACGCCGACAGCGAGCGCCTCGGCGAGGGTGAACTGGTGATGGCCGACGGCCGGCGCTACCCGCTGCAATGAGCCGCGCAAGATCCGGATAGCCGCATTCCGCGTCCGCCGGCAGCATGGCGTCCTTCCTTCCGGAGTGTGGCGCCATGTCGTTCGTGATCCGCGGGCTGTCGCCCGAACCCTTCCGTGCCCTGTTCGCGCTGGACGACGCGGCGCTGGCCGCGCGCAACATCCGGCGCGTGGTCGCCGACGCCGACCGCGGCTTCCCCTGCCGCGTCACGCTGCAGGATGCGCGCCGCGGCGAGACGCTGCTGCTGTTGCCCTACCTGCACCACGACGTCGCCGGCCCTTACCGCGCCAGCGGCCCGATCTACGTGCGCGAAGCCGCGATGCAGGGGCCGCCGGGCGAGTTCCGCGATGCGCTGCCGCCCTCGTTCCCGCGCCGGCTGCTGTCGCTGCGCGCCTATGGGGCGGACGGATGGATGCACGGGTCGGACGTCGTGGAAGGCGTCGACGCGCCGCCGCACCTGCGGCGCCTGCTCGACCTGCCGGGCGTCGCCTACCTGCACGTGCACAACGCGCGCCCCGGCTGCTACGCCTGCCGGGTCGACCCAGCCTGATCCCCGTCGTCCCGGCCCAGGATGATGCGCGCGCCGCGCTGGTAGCTCCAGTACGCCCAGAACCAGTTCAGCAGCACGACCAGCCGGTTGCGGAAGCCGATCAGGAAGAACACGTGCGCGGTGAGCCAGAACCACCACGCCAGCAGGCCGGAGAACTTCAGCCGGCCGAAATCCACGACCGCGGCCATGCGCCCGATCGTGGCCAGGTTGCCGTAGTCGCGGTAGCGGAACGGCGCCGGCGCCGCGGCGCCCGACAGGCGCGCGCGCAGCACCTGCGCCACGTGCCGTCCCATCTGCTTGGCGGCGGGCGCCACGCCGGGCACCGGCCGGCCGTCCGACGCCACCGCGGCGAGATCGCCGGCGACGAAGATGTCCGGGTGCCCGGGCACGCTCAGGTCGGGCCGCACCGGCACGCGCCCGGCGCGGTCCAGCGGCACGTCCAGCGCGCGCGCCAGCGGCGAGGCGGCCACGCCGGCGGCCCACACCACCGTCTTCGCCGGCACGAAGGTCTCGCCCAGCCGGTAGCCGTCGCCGGTGATGTCGCCGACGGGCGTGCCGGTCACGACCTCCACGCCCAGTTTCTCCAGTTGCAGGCGGGCCTTGTGCGACAGCGCTTCCGGGAACGAGGCCAGCACCCGCGGCCCGGCCTCGACCAGGCGCACGCGCGCCTGCGAGGGATCGATGCGGCGGAACTCGTTCTTCAGCGTGTGGCGGGCGATCTCGGCCAGCGTGCCCGCCAGTTCCACGCCGGTGGGGCCGCCGCCGACCACGGCGAAGCTGAGCCAGGCCGCGCGCTTGGCCGGGTCGGTTTCCGCTTCCGCCCGCTCGAAGGCGAGCAGCAGGTGGCGGCGCAGGTGCAGCGCGTCGTCGAGCGTCTTCAGGCCCGGGGCGTGCCGGGCCCATTCGTCGTGGCCGAAGTAGGCGTGCGTCGCGCCGGTCGCCAGCAGCAGCGAGTCGAAGGCGAGGGCGGTGCCGTCGGCGAGCACGACCTGCTTGTCCCGCGGCCTGACCGACGCCACCTCGGCCAGCCGCACTTCGACGTTCGCCTGCCGGCGCAGGATGTGCCGCAGCGGCGCGGCGATGTCCGGCGCCGACAGCCCGGCGGTGGCCACCTGGTAGAGCAGCGGCTGGAACAGATGGTGGTTGTGGCGGTCGATCAGGGTGATGCGGACCGGCGACTTCGCCAGTGCGCGCGTGGCCCAGAGCCCGGCGAAGCCGCCGCCGACGATGACGAGGTGGTGTCCTGCCTGCATGCGTCCTCCGCCGCCACGGGGCGCGTGGCGCACTGCCGCGGATTGTCGCATGCGCGCGCGCCGGGGCGCCGCGCGCGCGTCAGCCGGCGTCGCGGTCGATCAGCGAGGTCGCGCGCGTGTCCGGCATCCACAGGTAGACCAGCAGCGAGCACGCGATGCACGCGGTGACGTACCAGTAGAAGCCGGTTTCCAGGCCGATCTTCTTGAACCACAGCGCCACGTATTCCGCGGTGCCGCCGAACAGCGCGACCGCGAGCGCATACGGCAGGCCGACGCCGAGCGCGCGGATCTCGACCGGGAACAGTTCGGCCTTCACCACCGCGTTGATCGCGGTGTAGCCGCTGAGGATCGCCAGCGCCGCCATCAGCAGCCAGAAGGCGTGCACCGGGTCCTGCACGCCTTGCAGCGCGCTCAGGATGGGCACGGTGAACAGCGTGCCGAGCACGCCGAAGGCGACCAGCACGCGGCGCCGGCCGATCCTGTCGGACAGCGCGCCCACCACCGGCTGCAGCAGCATGTAGACGAACAGCGTGGAGGCGTTGACCAGGCTGGCGGTCTCGCTGGCCATGCCGGCGCTGTTGACCAGGAACTTGTGCACGTAGGTCGTGTACGTATAGAAGGCCAGCGTGCCGCCCATGGTCAGGCCGACGACCGCCAGCACGGCGCGCGGGTGCTGCGCCAGCGTGCGCAGCGTGCCCTGGGCGCGCTGGTGCGCGGCGGACCGGTCGGCTTCGCTGCGCGCGAAGGATTCGGTCTCGGCCATGTTCCGCCGCAGCCACAGCGCGACCAGCGCCGCCGCCGCGCCGATCGCGAACGGGATGCGCCAGCCCCATTCGCGCAGCTGGTCGTCGGTGAGGAACACGCGCTGCAGCGCGATCAGCACGCCCAGTGCGACCAGGTGGCCCATCACCAGCGTGACGTACTGGAAGCTGGACCAGAAGCCGCGGTGCGCGCGCGTGGCGATCTCGCTGAGGTAGGTCGCGGAGGTGCCGTACTCGCCGCCGACCGACAGGCCCTGCAGCAGCCGCGCCACCAGCAGCAGCACCGGCGCGGCGACGCCGATGCTGGCGTAGCCCGGCGTGCAGGCGATGATCAGCGAGCCGCCGCACATCATCACCACCGACAGCATCAGCGCGCGCTTGCGGCCGTGGCGGTCGGCGTAGCGGCCCAGCAGCCAGCCGCCGAGCGGGCGCATCAGGAAGCCGACCGCGAAGATCGCCGCGGTCTTGAGCAACTGGCTGGTGCGGTCGCCGCCGGGGAAGAACACGTCGGCGAAGTACAGCGAGAACGCGGCGTAGACGTACCAGTCGTACCACTCGACCAGGTTGCCGACCGAGCCGCTGAAGATGCTGCGCAGGCGGCGCGCGGGGGTCATCGTGTCGCGGGCTGTCGGGTCCATCAGTACAGGTCCATCGGGTCGACGTCGAGCGACCAGCGGGTGCGGCGCGCTTCGGGCAGGGCGTGCACCTGCGGAAGGGCGATGTCGAGCGCGCGGTGCAGCGCGCGGCGCTCGGGCGAGGAGAGCAGCAGCTGCATGCGGTGCAGGCCGGCGCGGCGCGGCATCGGCGCCGGCAGCGGGCCGTGCAGTTCCAGCGCCGGGTCGTGCGTGCGCAGGAGTTGCCTGGCGGCGTGCAGGAACTGCTGCGCCGCCTCGGCGTGCTGGGCTTCGGCGCGCAGCAGCGCCAGGTGCGCGAAGGGCGGGAAGCCCGCCATCCGGCGCTGCTCCAGTTCCGCATCGGCGAAGGCGTGGTAGCCGCCGGCGATCAGCGTGTTCAACAGCGGATGGTCGGGATGGTGCGTCTGCAGCCACACGTCGCCGCGCTTGCCGGCGCGGCCGGCGCGGCCGGCGACCTGGATCAGCTGCTGGGCCAGCTTCTCGCCGGCGCGGAAATCGGTGGAGAACAGGCCCTCGTCCACCCCGACCACCGCTACCCGGGTCAGGTGCGGCAGGTCGTGGCCCTTGGCGAGGATCTGGGTGCCGATCAGGATGCCAGGCGCATCGCCCAGCTTCGCCAACTGCTGCGCCAGGCCGTCGCGCTTCTGCGTGGTGCCGCGGTCCACGCGCAGCACGGGCACGTCGCCGAACAACTCCGCCAGCGTCTCCTCCAGCCGTTCGGTGCCGATGCCCTGCGGCTGCAAGGCAAGCCCGCCGCAGTCCGGGCAGGCGGGCGGCGCCGCCTGCCGCGCGCCGCAGTGGTGGCATTGCAGGCGCCGGCCGCCGGCGTGCACGGTCATCGGCGCGTCGCAGCGCTTGCAGTGCGCGCTCCAGCCGCAGTCGTGGCACAGCAGCACCGGCGCGTAGCCGCGGCGGTTCTTGAACACCAGCACCTGGCCGCCCGCGTCCAGCGCCTGGCGGATCGCCTGCAGCGTGTCCGGCAGCAGCCCGGCCTGCTGCGGCCGCTTGCGCATGTCCAGCACGCGCACGGCCGGCGGCTGCGCCTCGCCGGCGCGCCGCGACAGGCGCAGGTGCGCATAGCGGCCGCTGCGCGCGTTGTGCAGGGTTTCCAGCGACGGCGTGGCGCTACCCAGCACCACCGGCACGTCCAGCGCCTTGCCGCGCACCAGGGCGAAGTCGCGCGCGTGGTAGCGGATGCCGTCCTGCTGCTTGTAGCTGCCGTCGTGCTCCTCGTCGACGACGATCAGGCCGGCGTCCGGCAGCGGCGTGAACACCGCCGAGCGCGTGCCCACGACCACCCGCGCCTCGCCGCGCAGGCAGGCGGCCCAGGTGCGGGCGCGCTCGCCGTCGTTGAGGCCGGAGTGCAGCGCGTGCACCGGCACCCCCAGCCGTTCGCGGAAGCGCGCCAGCGTCTGCGGGGTCAGGCCGATCTCCGGCACCAGCACCAGCGCCTGCCGTCCGCGCCGCAGGCAGTCGGCGATGGCGTGCAGGTAGACCTCGGTCTTGCCGCTGCCGGTCACGCCGTCCAGCAGCAGTGCGCTGAAGGCGGCGGTACCGGCGATCGCGTCGGCCGCGGCCTGCTGTTCCCCGTTGAGCGCGGGGCCGGGGCGCGGCGTCGGCGCGGCGACCGCCGCGGCGGCGGCGAAGCGCTCGGCCAGCCCGCGCTTGGCCAGCGCGCGGGCGGTGGCGCGGCCGGCATCCAGGTGCAGGTCCAGCGCGTCCTCGTCCAGCGCCTCGTGCGCGGCCAGCAGGTCGGCCAGCCGGCGCGGCCGGCTGCCCGCGCGCAGGCGGTCGCGCTGGGTGCGGCCGGCTTCGGTCAGCCGCCAGTGCCAGGCGTGCGTGTCCGGCAGCGGCTCGCCCTGGCGCAGCAGGACCGGCAGCGCGGTGGCCACCACTTCCCCCAGCGGTGCGTGGGTGTAGCGCGCCAGCCAGTGCAGCGACTCCAGCAGTTCGCCCTGCAGCAGCGGCGCGGCGTCGAGCAGCCCGTCGGCGTGGCGCAGCTCCAGGGCGGCGTCGGCCGGGGGCGCGACGGCGGCGACGAAGCCGGTCAGCGCCCGGTTCCCGAACGGCACTTTCACCCGCTTGCCCACGTCCTCGGGCGAGGCGGCATGGCCGGGCGGGGGAAGGTAGTCGAACAGCCGGGGCAGGGGCACCGGCAGGGCGACGTGCAGGACGGGAACGGGCGGCATCCCGCGCAGTGTATCGGGCCGTCCCGGCCGCGGCCGGGTCATGCGCAGTTGCGCCGATGTCCTGTCAATTCTTTGACGAAAATCACGCAAGTGCCGATCCCAGAAGGGGATTCCGGTTTATCCACACGTGCTGTGGATAAATCTGTGCATGGCGCGATTGCTTCACGGCGCGATGACGGTCCTGCAAGCCTCGGAGCCGGGTTGGCGAAAAAAGTGACATCCGGGAATTCTTCATAAAGATCATGCACTTATGCGTGAAACTCAGCTGAAACATGGACGCCGGCCCGGCCCGGGACGGCCCGGGTGACGGTTTGGTGACCGCTGTGCACAACGCGATTTGCCCGAAAGCCTTGTGCCACCGGAGAGAGCAGGTTCCGACGTGATGTCAAGCGGCCACGCGGCGCGCGGGCTGTCTATGATCGGGGCGTCCGCAACCCCGTCCGCCATGGCTTCCATTCCCCATTCCGACCCGCCGTCCGCCGCCCTGGCCGCCTTCCTGCGCGGCTGCGAACGCCGCGGCGCGGTGTTCGCCGCGCTCCAGTGCGGCGACCCCGACCGCGGCGACGTCGCCCTGGCCGCCGCCCTGCGGGCGTTCCGCGCGAAGGCAGCGGCGCTGCCGATGGCGGAGTGGCCGGTGCGCTTCTGGGCGCTGCTGGCGGCGACCCCGCAGGTGCGCGGGGAAGCCGCCGCCGGCGCGCACTGGCCCGGCGCGCTGGCCGGGCTGGCGGCGCCCGCCCCGGCCGACCGGGCGGCCCTGCTGCTGCGGCTGGCGGGCGGCCTGCAGGAGGCCGAGGCCGCCGAGGCGCTCGGCATCGACAGCGCGGCCTACCGCGACGCCCTGGCGCGCGCCTGCCCGCGCGATGCCGCCGGCCAGCCGGACGCCGTCGCGTGGCGGGCACTGGCCGACGCGATCCAGCAGCACCTGCGCGACCTGCCCGCCGACCGCCTGGCCAGGCTGGCGCGGCTGCGCGAAGAAGCCCTCGCCGGTACGCGCATCCCGCCCGTGGCGGAGCGGGTGCATCCGGTTGCGGCGAAGAAAGCGCCGCCGCGGCGCTGGCCATGGTTCGTGCTGCTGGCCCTCCTGCTGCTGGCGGCCGGTGCGTGGTGGTGGTGGCATGGCCGGGCGGCATCGCCGGCCGTACCTGCTGCCGCGCCCGCGGCGCAGGGCGCCGGCAACGTGCTGGCGCTGCCGTCGGACCCGGTCGTGACCGTGGCCGAACTGCCGCCGTCCGATGCGCCGGCTACGCCCGCCGATGGCGCGGATGCCGCCCACGCGCATCCCGATTTCGCGCTGCTCGCCGATGGCGACGAAGCCGCCTTCGCGCGCCAGGCGGATTTCCTGGCCTGGTACGTGGCCGGCGCGGGCGCGCAGGATCCCGCCGCGGAGGACGAGGCCGATGCGGCGCGCTGACGGGCGCCTCCGGATCGCGGGCGTCCTCGTGCTGCTGGGCGCGGTCGCCGCCATGGCGGCCGCCTTCGCGCAGGACCCGCGATGGGCGGCGATGACGCCCACGGCGCAGGCCGAATGGCAGCAACGGCGCGCGGCCTGGGACGCCTTGCCCGCGCACGAGCGCGAAGACCGCCGCGCCCGCTACGCTGCGTGGCGCGCGCTGGACGAGGTGCAGCGCGCCCGGCTGCGCACCGCCGCCGCCGAGGTCGCAGCCCTGCCGCCGGAACACCAGACCGCGCTGCGCACGCAGTTCGCGATGCTGGACGCCATGCAGCGGCACGGCTGGCGGCTGGGACCGGAACTGGGCGCCGACTGGCCGCGCCTGCAACCGCTGTTCGCCTACGTCCCGCCCGGCGAGCGCGCCGGCGCGCTCGCGCTGCTGCGCCAACTGGATGCCGGACAGCGCGACGACCTGGCCGCCCTCGCGCAACGCCTGCCCCCGCAGGACCGCGACGCCTTCCGTCGCCAGCTGCTTGCCGTGCCCGTTGGCCAGCGTGGCGCCTGGCTGAAGCAGCAGCGGGAGCGCTGAACGGAGAAGTCTTCGCCGTTCCTGCGTAGGGGAATCCAGCGACTTCATGCAGGGAAAGCCAAAGGCGCTGGGTCCCCGCCTGCGCGGGGACGACGGGTGGGAGATCGCGGGTGGCATGGGGGCTGGTGTCGTCATGAGGTTGGACGATGGCAGCGTCACGTCACGTCATTGCATGTCATGTCTCGACACGACACGACAAGGCGCGGTGCGGCGCAGCACGGCACGGTTTCGACAGCGCTGCATGGCAGCACGGCAGTACGGCAGCGCAGCAGCACAGCAGCACAGCAGCACGGCGCAACGTGCAACAGGACCTCACAGCAGCAGCCACGACACCGACGGCAATTCTTCACAGCACGGCACGGCATGACGTGCGACGTGCCATGCCGCGCCATGGCACTGCGCAGCAACGCACGGCACAGCCTGACTTCAAGCGATGCAGCTGCTGCTCCCTGTGGGAGCGACGTCAATCGCGACTGCAACAAGGAGGGTAGGGCAGCGCTGTGACGCTGTGCAGCCGGATTTCCAGCATGCGCCGGCCTTGGCATTCCCGGGCCTGCGGCTGCGCATGCCGGAGGATTTCACCCGCCTGCTGCACGAAACTCCCGCCTGGAGCGGCTGAAATTCCTGCCGGGAGCTGACAGAGGAGATCCCGGTCACTCGCGATGTCCGCGCTACCAAGAAGCTCGGCAGTGAAACCACGTCATCCGCGCTCCCTCCTCGAAGCGCCCCCGCGGCCCCTTGTAGGAGCGACGTCAGTCGCGACCGGAACAACCAGGGTCAGTGCCGCACGGGGATGGCGCAAGTCCACCCGACAAGAAGCTCCATCCGCGCTTATCCGCGTTGATCCGTGTCGCCTGCTTTTTCAGTGACGATCTTCGCGACTGACGTCGCTCCCACAAGAGGGGGGCAGGCAACCTGGTAGCCCGATACCCGATGCACCGTCAGGACTTCAGCGCGCGTTCGCCGAAGCTCCACCCCTCGCACCCGCTTGCCCAGCCGGGCTTCCAGCCCCCCCTCGCAGCCCCCCAGCGGCACGGACCCTACCCGTTCACCCAGGTAGTCAACGCCAGGAACATGATCGCCGTCACCAGCAGCATGAAGTAGGCCATGCCCAGCACGCCGAACTTCACCAGCGTGACCAGCACGTGCTGCCGGTAGACGCGCTGCTGCATCCAGAACAGGTAGACCGGCATCCAGAACAGGATCAGCGCCTGCACGACGCCCAGCGGGATCCGGCCCCACCACGCGCTCGCCGGCAGCAGGCCGCTGGCCGCCGCGCACACGCACATCGCCAGGACGCACAGGCACAGGTAGGCGTGGCTGTAGAGCGCCACCACCAGGTGCTCCAGGTAGACGCGGCGGGTCTCCAGGTAGCCCAGCTTCAGCAGCAGCGCGAACACCGGCACCAGCACGAACAGCGCCGACGGCACCGAGCCGATCAGCACGTTCTTGAAGTGCTCCGGGTCCTGCTGGATGCGCGGGATGTTCTGCTCGCCGCGCGCGATCTTCCGGTTGAGCCAGCGGTTGGCGAAATCCGGCAGGCTGTCGAAGTTCACCGGGTTGTCGGTGGGGTGGAAGGGCTTGCCCTTGTGGGTGAACAGCGAGCCCGTGGCGTCGTCGGGCCACGGCTGGCCTTCGACGTACTTGTCGGGTTGCGACAGCGCGGGGTGATCCGGCTGCAGTTCGGCGATGCGTTCGCGGGCGCGGCGCTGGGTCGCGAAGACGTTCTGCTCCATCCGCTCGCGCACGAAGCCCAGCGCGCCCGGCATGGCCGCGCGCGCCGCCACTAGGTCCTCCACGGTCTTGTCGCGCAGCGCGATCACTTCCTCGACGGTCCCCAGCGGCCTGAAGTCCACGCCGCCGTTGTCGGCGTCGGCCATCAGGTTGGGCCGGGTGCCGCCGTCGGCCGTGGGCACCGGCGGCGGGGCCGGCATCTCGCCCAGGTGCACGGTGAACCTGGCGACGAAGAACGTCAGCACGCTGACGATGACGAACAGCCGCAGCGGCGCCACGTAAGGGGCGCGGTGCCCGGCCAGGTATTCGTTGGCCAGCCGGCCCGGCGACAGCAGCGCGCGCAGGGTGCGGAAGATGCGGCCGTCCAGGTGCCAGAACGATTCGAAGACCTCTTCGACGGCATGGCCGAAGCTGCGCAGCGGGCTGTGCGCGCTCTGCCCGCAGGCGTGGCAGAACTCCCCCTGCAGCGGGGTGTGGCAGTTCTCGCACGCGCTGGCGTGCACGGCGTCGTGCGATGGGGTCATGTGGCGTTCGGGCGGCGCGGTAGGCGAGCGGGTAAGATACCGGCCTCCCGTGACCCGGTGCCAGCGCGCGACCGCGCGACCGTAGTCCGGCGGTTGCCTTCCATGCCTGCCTCCCCCTCCCCGACCCCGCGCTTCGGCCAGGAAGTGCGCGCGACGGCCACGCTCGCCCTGCCGCTCGTGCTGGGCCATGTCTCCACCGGCCTGATCGGCTTCGTGGACAACGTGATCGCCGGCCACCACGCCACCGCGACGCTGGCGGCGGTGACCGTCGGCACGGCCCTGCTGTGGCTGCCGATGATGGTGCCGATCGGCACGCTGATCTCGCTGACCGCGTCGGTGTCGCAGCTGGACGGCGCGAAGCGGCGCGGCGAGATCGCGCCGCTGTTCCGCCAGGCGCTGTGGCTGTCGCTGGGGCTGGGCCTGCTGATGTTCGCCTTCCTCAGCGCGGCGCCGTACGCGCTGGCGCGGTTCGGCATCGCGGCGGACATCGTGCCCGGCGCCACCGCCTTCCTGCACGGCATCCGCTGGGGCGTGCCGGCGCTGACGTTCTACTTCTGCATGCGCTACCTCAGCGAGGGCACGCACTGGACGCTGCCGACCATGATCCTCGGCTTCGGCGGCCTGCTGGTGCTGGCGCCGGTGGGCTACGTGCTGGCGTTCGGCAAGCTCGGCTTCCCCGAGATGGGCGCGGGCGGGCTGGGCATCGCCTCGGCGGTCACCATGTGGGCGCAGGCGGCCGCGTTCGCGATCTACCTGTCGCGCGCGCGCCGCTTCGCCGACCTGGGGCTGTTCTCGCACTTCGAGCCGCCGCGCCGCGCACCGATCCTGCAGCTGCTGCGCACCGGCCTGCCGATCGGCATCACCGTGCTGATGGAAGGCAGCCTGTTCATCGTCACCGCGCTGCTGATCGCCCGGCTGGGCGCCACGCCGGCGGCCGCGCACCAGATCGCGATCAACGTGTCGGCGCTGTGCTTCATGGTGCCGATGGGCGTGGCCGAGGCCACCACCGTGCGCGTGGGCCATGCGGTGGGCTCGGGCGACGCGCTCGGCATCCGCCGCGCGGCGCACGCGGGCTACGTGATCGTGCTGGCCACGCAGGCGCTCTCGGCGCTGTTCCTGCTGCTGGGCCACGACCTGGTGGTGGCGCTGTACACCGACGACCTGGCCGTGGCCGCGCTGGCCGGCACCCTGCTGCTGTTCGCGGCGGCCTTCCAGTTCCCGGACGGCATCCAGGTGCTGTCGGCCGGCGCGCTGCGCGGCCTGAAGGACACCCGGGTGCCGATGTGGCTGGCGGTGGCCGCCTACTGGGGCCTGGGCATGCCGCTGGGCGCCGGCCTGGGGCTGGGGCTGGGCTGGGGGCCGCAGGGCATGTGGCTGGGCCTGATCGTCGGCCTGACCGCCGCCGCGGTGCTGCTGGGCTGGCGTTTCCAGCGCAGCAGCCGGCGCTGGGCCGCCGCCGCGCCGGCCCCTCCCGCGTCACGGTGACCAACGGGGCATGAAAGCCCCGCGGGCACACGCTACAGTGGCCCCAGTTTCCCGGAGTCCCCCATGAGCCAAGTCGCACCCGCGCCCCGCCGCAGCCCGGTCACCACGTTCTTCGTCGGCCTGTGGGACGTGATGAACTTCACCCGCAAGCTGGTCCTCAACCTGATCTTCTTCGGGTTCCTGTTCTTCGTGTTCATCGTCTTCGTCATCGCCGCCGGCAGCGGCGGGGTGAAGCCGCTGCTGGAGCGCACGACCTTCGTGCTGGCGCCGGAAGGCCGGCTGGTGGAGCAGTTCACCGCCGACCCCGCCACCCGCGCGCTGGCCAAGGCGCTGGGCGACAAGAGCGCCGAGGAAGTGCAGCTGCGCGACCTGCTGCGCGCCATCGAGGCGGCGCAGAAGGACGAGAAGATCGAGCGCATGCTGCTGCGCGTGGACCAGCTGCAGCCCACCGGCTACGCCTCGCTGCGCGAGGTCGCCGCGGCGCTGGCGAAGTTCCGCGCCTCCGGCAAGCAGATCGTCGCCTTCGGCGAGAACCTCAGCCAGACGCAGTACCTGCTGGCCGCGCAGGCCAACGAGGTCTACATCGACCCGATGGGCAGCCTGATGCTGGAGGGCCTGGGCCGCTACCGCCAGTACTACCGCCAGGGCCTGCAGGACAAGCTGGGCGTGGACGTGCACCTGTTCAAGGTCGGCGAGTACAAGTCCGCCGCCGAGCCCTATGTGCTGGACGCGGCGTCGAAGGAGGCCAAGGAGGCCGACCTGTTCTGGATGAACGACGTGTGGCAGCGCCTGCTCGCCGACATCGCCAAGGTCCGCGACACCACGCCCGAGGCGCTGGCCGCCGGCGTGGACACGCTGCCCGAGGGCGTCGCCGCCGCCGGCGGCGACCTGGCCAAGTACGCCCTGCAGCAGAAGCTGGTGGACGGCCTGAAGACGCAGGAGGAAGTGGAGAACCTGCTGATCGAGCGCGGCGTGGCCGACGAGGATTCCGACACCGGCTTCCGCGCCGTCGGCCTGGCCGGCTACCTGGCCCAGATCGACGCCCGCAGGAACCCGCTGGACAAGCGCCCGCAGGTCGCGGTGGTCGTGGCCGAGGGCGAGATCACCGACGGCGACCAGCCGGCCGGCCGCGTCGGCGGCCTGTCCACCTCGGCGCTGCTGCGCGAGGCGCGCGAGGACGACGACGTGAAGGCGGTGGTGCTGCGGGTGGATTCGCCCGGCGGCGGCGTGTACGCCTCCGAGCAGATCCGCCGCGAAGTGGCCGCGCTGAAGAAGGCCGGCAAGCCGGTGGTCGTCTCGATGGGCGACCTGGCCGCGTCCGGCGGCTACTGGATCAGCATGAACGCCGACCGCATCTACGCCGATCCGTCCACCATCACCGGCTCGATCGGCATCTTCGGCATGATCCCCACCGTGCCGCGCACGCTGGAGAAGATCGGCGTGCACACCGACGGCGTGGGCACCACCCGCTTCGCCGGCGCGTTCGACATCACCCGCCCGCTGGACCCGGCCGTCGGCCAGGTGATCCAGTCGGTGATCGACAAGGGCTACGCCGACTTCACCGGCAAGGTCGCCGAGGCGCGCAAGAAGCCGGTCGAGGAGATCGACGCCGTCGCGCGCGGCCGCGTGTGGAGCGGCGCGCAGGCCAAGGAGCGCGCGCTGGTCGACGAACTGGGCGGCCTGGACGCCGCGCTGGCCGATGCCGCGCAGCGCGCCAGGCTGGGCGAGGCCGGCAAGTACCGCGTGCGCTACATCGAGAAGATGTCCTCGCCGTTCTCGCAGTTCATGTCCGGCTTCGCCGGCAGCCGCATCGGCGCGGCCTGGCTGAAGGATTCGGAGTTCGCCCGCGTGCTGCTGGCGCGCAGCCTGCCGGAGATGGAGGCGCAGCTGCGCTTCGTCGAGGAAGCGGTCAACGACCGCAACGGCGCGCCGGTGAAGACGCTGGCGTACTGCTTCTGCGGGTTCTGAGCCGCGCCGCCCCCGCAGGATCCGGCGGGCCGTCCGGGCGACCGGGCGGCCCGCCGCGTTTCGGGGCAGGCGGATCGGCGCGGTGGCCGCCGCGCCGGGGATTCGCGTTGTAGCCGGCAGTTGGCAAGGAGCGGGGCCGCGCAATGCCGGGCATGGGTGGGGAAAACGGAGGCGCGCGCGCGGAGGCTGGCGCCGGCCGGCGAAGGCGGCCCGGAACGGCCCTGCGCGGCTTCCTGCGTACCGTGCTGCTGGCGTTCGCATGGGTGCGGCGCACGCCGGCGACGGCGACGATTTCGCCGCGTTCCTGCGCGCCTGGCGCAGCGCCGTCGAACGCCACGACGCGACCGCCATCGCCGCGATGGCGCACACGCCCTTCCTGTTCGAGGGCCGCGAGCACGACCGCGCGGGCGTGGCGGAGACCGTGGTGCCCGCGCTGCTGGCGCCGGCCGTGCGCCGGTGCCTGGCCAGCGCGCCGCCGGTGGAGGAAGACGGCCGCTACGTGCTGGACTGCCTGCCGTACCTGTTCTACCTGGAACGCATCGACGGGCGCTGGCGCTGGGCGGACTTCGCCGCCGACGGCGAGGGCTGACGGTCAGGGCGCGCTGGCGTCGGCGGCCGCGTCGGCCTTGTCGACGGCGTCGCGCGTGCGCTCGGCCGCGGCCTGCACCTGCGCCTCGACGGCCTGCGCCTGCTGGATCGGCGCCTGCACCGCGTCGCGCAGCGCGGTGTGCGATGGCGTAGCGGCGGCGGCGGTCGCCTGCGGTTCCGGCGGCTGGTCCTTGGGCGGCGGTTCCGGCGCGCGGCAGGCGGCGCAGGCCAGCGCGAGCGGGGCAAGCAGGACGAAGCGGATCCCGGGCATGGCGACGACCCTCCTGTGGCGTGGCGCTATGCTACGCCCATCGGCAGAGGAGAGGCATGTGGCGGCGAACCGGTGGCGGCTGGACGGGCAACTCGCCCTGGTCACGGGCGCGAGCGCGGGCATCGGCCTGGCGATCGCCCGCGAACTGCTCGGCTTCGGCGCCGACGTGCTGATGGTGGCGCGCGACGCGGACGCGCTGCAGGACGCGCGCGCCGACCTGGCCGAGGAATTCCCCGAGCGCGACATCGGCACGCTGGCCGCCGACGTCGCCGACGACGAGGACCGCCGCGCGATCCTCGACTGGGCGGAAGACCACGGCGACGCGCTCAACATCCTGGTCAACAACGCCGGCGGCAACATCACCCGCGCGGCGGTGGACTACACCGAGGACGAGTGGCGCGGCATCTTCGAGACCAACCTGTTCTCGGCGTTCGAGCTGTCGCGCTACGCGCACCCGCTGCTGACGCGGCACGCGGCGTCCTGCATCGTCAACGTCGGCAGCGTATCGGGCATCACCGCCGTGCGCAGCGGCGCGCCCTACGGCATGACCAAGGCCGCGCTGCACCAGCTGACCCGCAACCTGGCCGCCGAATGGGCCGAGGACGGCGTGCGCGTGAACGCGGTGGCGCCGTGGTACATCCGCACGCGCCGCACGTCCGGGCCGCTGTCGGACCCGGACTACTACGATGAAGTGGTCGCGCGCACGCCGATGCGCCGCATCGGCGAGCCGGAGGAAGTCGCCGCCGCCGTCGGCTTCCTGTGCCTGCCCGCCGCCAGCTACGTCACCGGCGAATGCATCGCGGTGGACGGCGGGTTCCTGCGCTACGGGTTCTGAGCCGGCGCCTCCGGCGCGCGGAAGACCACGCGGCCGTCGGCGTCCAGCACCTCGATGCGCGCGTCGCCGGCGCGGTCCACGCGCAGGCGGATGCGGTCCTTGCCGGCGGCGTCGGCCAGCAGGATCTCGGCGTCGTTGCGCTCGTTCTGGATCGCGATGCGGCGCGTGGCCAGCTTCGCCGCGTCCAGCACCTTCACGTGCGACGGCACCGCCTGGTTGATCTGCAGGCCGCTGCCGATCGGCTCGCCGTCGGCGCCGATGCGCGTCATCAGGCCGATGGCGTCCATGTTGGGGTTGTCGAAGGCCAGCGCGGAGACCTTGCCGGCCTCCACGTCGGTCAGCGCCAGCCCGCCGACCTCGTTGCCCTTGCGGTCGTAGAACACCAGGCCCGCCGGCGTGACGGCGCGCTTGAAGGTCTCGCCGTTCAGCATCGGCGGCGGGAACCGCTGCTGGTTGGCCAGCACCACGCGCGGCGTGCCGTCGGCGTCCACGATGTCCAGCCGCTCCACCGACAGCCGTTCGAAATGCGGATCCGGCGACTTCCATGCCGTCAGCAGCACGGCGGCGAAGGCGAGGGTCAGCGCGCCGGCGTACAGGCGCAGCAGGCGCATTTCGCGCAGCAGGCGGGGGATCGGGTCGTGCGGCATCGTGGAACTCCGGGAAGGGAAGGCGTCGATTCTAGCGAGCATCGGCGGCGCGGCGGCCGCGCCGCCGTCCGCGGCGGCATGCGGCGCCGCACGGGCGCGCGCATTTGATGTTCGCTCCACATGTGCCGCGTAGCGTGCACGCCCTGACCTGGACACGAGGGCATCGGGATGTGGCGATGGATCAAGCGCGGCCTGCTGGCCGGCCTGGCGGCGGTGCTGGTGGCGGGCATCGGCGGCCTCACCTACGTGCACACGCTGGACCTGGGCGCGCAGCCGCCGGCCGATCCCGGCAGCACGGTGGCGGACCTGGAGTTCATGCGCCATGCGGTGCCGCCGGCGCGGGGATGGATCCTGGCGGTGGTCACCAGCACCGCGCATTTCCCCGATGGCCGGAAGCGCGCCGGGTTCGAGCTGAGCGAACTGGCGCGCGCGTACTACGTGTTCCCGGCCAACGGCTACGAGGTCGACATCGCCAGCCCGCGCGGCGGATCGCCGCCGATGCGGTGCGACGACGAGGACATGGTCGACGCCGACCATGCCTCAACGATCCGGCGGCGCGCCGGAAACGGGCCGCCAGCCTGCGCGTGGCCGACGTGGACGCCTCCCGCTATGCGGCGGTGTATTTCGTCGGCGGCAAGGGCGCGATGTTCCCGTACCTGCAGCAGGACCGCCTGGTGCGGCAGGGCGCGCGCTACGAAGAAGGCCCGATGTACCTGGACAACACCGTGGTCGACGGCCGCCTGGTCACCGGGCAGAACCCGTGGTCGACCTGGTCCACCGCCGAGGCGATGGTGCGCGCGCTGGGCCACGCGCCGGTCGCGCGCGACCCCACGCGCGAGGAACTGGCGGTGCAGGTGCTCGCCGCCTACCACCGTGGCGGCGTGGACGCGGCGCGCGAGGCCCGGGCGGCACGTCCCGGCGCGGACAAGCGCCTGTTGCTGATGCACGCGCTGGTGGCGGCGATGCAGGGGCGCCCGGCCGATGCCTGGCGGTTGCAGGCGCTGGCGCGCGGGTGAGCGCGGAATCGCTTTGCCGGCGCCGCGCGGCGAGAGCGGTTTCGAGGAACGGCGGGCTTCGTGCAGCGGGCTGCGTGGGAGCTACTGAGCGCCGCAGTCGCTCTCGGCGACGATGCGGGCCACGCGCTCGTATTCGGCGCGGTTCTTCTCGGCGTTCTCGGGACGGGCGAAGCGGAAGGCGACCTCGGTCTCGTCGCGGCGCTTCTTCCAGGCCTCGCACAGCGCGCCGTCCGGCACGCGCGCGCAGGTGTCGCGCACCACTTCGCAGGCCTGGCCGGCGCCGGCCTGCGGGTTGCCGTCCAGGCCGGTGGTGCGCAGCGGCATGCAGCGCGACGCCGGTTCGTCGTCCTCGGTGACGTAGCGGCCCTTGTCGTACGTGGTGCACTGGAACAGCACCGGCGGCGGCAGCCGGCGGGCGTCGGGGACGGCGCTGGCGGGCTCGGGTCCGGACACGGGCGCCGCCGTTCCGGCGGCCGCTGCGGGTGTCGTCGTTGCCGCCGTTGGCGAAGGCGCCGTTGCCGTTGCCGGCGTGGTGGCGGCCGGCGCCATCGGCACCGTGTTCACGCCCTGCATCGCGCGCTGCTCCTGCTTCATGCCCTTCGGGCACGGGGTGTTCTGCAGCGTCAGCGCGCCGCCGGCATCGGTGCAGCGGTAGATGACGACCTCGGCGGCCTGCGCGGCCGCGACGGCGCTCCAGGCCAGGAGGGCGGACAGCAGGCGCGGGGCGAGGGCGTGGAGGGTGAAGCTCATGGGCGGTTGCAGTCGTTGGCGATGCGCGCGTCGATGCCGCGCTGTTCCAAGTCTAGCGCGCGCCGTTCGCTCGGCATCGCGCTGCCGTAGCGGCGCAGGATCTCGTAGCGCCGGTCCGACAGGCGCGCGCACACTTCCTGTTGCGGCAACGCGTGGCAGGCATCGCGGATCCACACGCCGCCGGGCGCCCAGCCGCCGCCGTGCCCATGGGGCGGCCGCGGCGGGCGCCGGTCGCCGCTCTGGAAGGACAGGGTGCCGTTGCCGATCGACAGGTTGCCGGACACGCTGGCCGACGCGCCGTAGCCGCTGCCGTGGTGCAGTACCGGATTGCCGGCCCAGTACGGCACCCAGCGCGGATTGCCGTCGTCGTTGTCGCTGGTATAGGTGTCGCCCTCGGGCGTGGTGCATTCGTACATCGGGCGCGGCGGCGTCAGGTAGACCACCTGCGGGGCCGGCGCCGGCGCGGCAGGCGCCGCGGGCGGCGCGACCGGGGCGGGTCGCACGGCGGGAGGCGGGTCGCGCGGCCGCTGCATCGCGCGCACTTCCTGCTGCTCGCCCTTCGGGCAGGGGGAGTCGCGCAGCGCCACCGCGCCGTTCGCGCCGACGCAGCGGTAGATGGTGACCTCCGGCGCGGCCGCGGCCGCGGGCGCCTGCGCGCCGTCCGCGGGGGACGCGAACGCCAGCAGGGCCAGCAACGGGGGCAGGAAGGAGCGCGGCATGCCCGCATGGTGCGCGCGCGCCGGGGGGATGGGAAGGCGGTGGGCGGGCCGCGTACGGCCTTCAGTCACGCAGCGACTGGCCGGTGAGCGCGTCGCGGATCGCGGTGGGGCGGGCCAGGCCGCCGGTCCGGCCGGCCACGATGGCGTCCACCCGCTCCAGCAGCGCCGGATCCAGCGCGTCGAACTCGCTGACGGCCGGGTTCCCGCCCAAGTTGGCGCTGGTGGAGACCAGTGCGCCGCCGAACGCCTGGCACAGGCCGACCACCACGGGATGCCCGCTGACGCGCACGGCGATGCCGCGGTGCGCGCCGGTGATCCAGCGCGGCGCCTGCGCGGTGGCCGGCATCACCCAGGTGTGCGGGCCCGGCCAGCTCGACAGCACCTCGGCCAGGCGGCCGGTGGGCACGGCGGCGAAATCGATCACCGGCCGCAGCTGTTCCAGCGTGGCGGCGATCAGGATCAGGCCCTTCTCCACCGGCCGCTGCTTGATCGCCAGCAGCCGGTGCACCGCGCCCTCGTCGAACGGGTCGCAGCCCAGTCCCCAGACGGCCTCGGTGGGATAGGCCACGATGCCGCCACTGCGGACGACTTCCGCGGCTTCCTCGATGGTCCTTTCGATGGGCATGGCGTCGGCGTCGGGGGGGAGGCGGGGCTCAGAAGGGGGCGTCGTCGTCCCCGGCGGCGGTGCTGGACGCGGCCTTCTTCACCGTCTTCCGGGCCGTCGTCTTGCCGGCGGCGGTCTTCTTGGTCGCCTTCTTGGCGGCCTTCTTCGCCGGGGCCTTCTTGGCCGCGGTCTTCTTCGGCGCGGCTTCCTTCTTCACCGCCGTCTTCTTGGCGGCGGCCTTCTTCGCGCCGAAGCCGCGGCGCGCCGGCTTGCCGGTCTCTTCCAGCAGCTTCTGCACTTCCTCCAGCGTCAGCGAGGCCGGCTCGCGGTCCTTCGGGATCTTGCCGTTGAGCTTGCCGTCGCTGATGTACGGGCCGAAGCGGCCGTTCAGCACCTGGATGTCGCTGCCGTCGAATTCCTTGATGATGCGGTTGCGCGCGATCTCTTCCTTCTCCTCGATCAGGAACACCGCGCGCGCCAGGTCGATCGTGTACGGATCGTCCTCCTTCTTCAGCGAGGCGTAGGTGCTGCCGCGCTTGGCGAACGGGCCGAAGCGGCCGATGCCGACGCTGACCTCCTCGCCCTTGTCCTGGCCCAGCTTGCGCGGCAGCTTGAACAGCTCCAGCGCGTCCTCCAGCGAGATGGTGTGCATCGACTGGCCGGGGCGCAGCGAGGCGAATTCCAGCTTCTCGTCGGTGTCCTTGTCGCCGATCTGCGCGTACGGCCCGTAGCGGCCCAGGCGCACGCTGACCGGCTTGCCGGACTTGGGATCGCGGCCCAGCTCGCGCGCGCCGGTGGCTTCGCTGCGGTCGACGGTCTCGGCCTTCTCCGTCACCAGTTCCTTGAACGGGCCCCAGAACTTCTCCATCAGCGGCACCCACTCCTCCTCGCCGCGGGAGACGGCGTCCAGCTCGTCCTCCAGCTTGGCGGTGAAGTCGTAGTCCACGTACCGGGTGAAGTGGCCGGACAGGAACTTGCTGACCGCGCGGCCGACGTCGCTGGGCTTGAAGGCGCGGCCTTCCATTTCCACGTACTTGCGGAAGATCAGCGTCTGGATGATCGAGGCGTAGGTGGAGGGACGGCCGATGCCGTATTCCTCCAGCGCCTTCACCAGCGCCGCTTCGGTGAAGCGCGGCGGCGGCTGGGTGAAATGCTGGTCGGCGCGGATGCGGTCCAGCGGCACGGTGTCGCCGGGCTTCATCGGCGGCAGCTTGCGGCCTTCGTCCTCGTCCTCGGCGGCCTTCTGGTCCTTGCCTTCCTCGTACACGGCCAGGAAGCCGGGATCGACCACGGTGGTGCCGCTGGCGCGGAAGCTGTGCTCGCTGCCGGCGGCCAGGTCGACCGAGACCGTGTTGAGCGTGGCCGGGACCATCTGGCAGGCGACGGCGCGCTTCCAGATCAGCTCGTACAGCTTGCGCTCGTCGTCGCTGAGGTACCGGGCCACCTGCGCCGGCGTGCGCAGCGCGCTGGTCGGGCGCACGGCCTCGTGCGCCTCCTGCGCGTTCTTGGACTTGGTGACATAGACGTTCGGCTTGTCCGGCAGCGCCTGGGTGCCGTAGTCGCGGGCGATGACGTCGCGGATCTCCGCCAGCGCCTCGGCCGACAGGCTCACCGAGTCGGTACGCATGTAGCTGATCAGGCCGACGGTGCCCTCGTCGCCGATGGCCACGCCTTCGTACAGCTTCTGCGCGACCTGCATGGTCTTGCGGGTGGTGAAGCCGAGCTTGCGCGAGGCTTCCTGCTGCAGCGTGGAGGTGGTGAACGGCGGCGCCGGCCGGCGCTTGCGCTCCTTGCTGGTCACGTCGGTGACGTGCAGCGCGCCCTGCGCGGCCTTCTGGATGCGCAGGCGGGCGGCCTCGGCGGTGTCGCCGTCGGTGACGGTGAACTGCTCGAACTTCTGCCCGTCCAGCTTGGTCAGCTTGGCGGTGAAGGACTGGCGCGGGTGCGCGCACTCGGCCTCGATGCTCCAGTACTCGCGGGCGACGAAGGCCTCGATCTCCTCCTCGCGCTCCACGATCATGCGCAGCGCCGGCGACTGCACGCGGCCGGCGGACAGGCCGCGCTGGACCTTGCGCCACAGCACCGGCGACAGGTTGAAGCCGACCAGGTAGTCCAGCGCGCGGCGCGCCTGCTGGGCGTCGACCAGGTCGCCGGCGATCTGGCGCGGGTGGTTCATCGCTTCCTTGATCGCGCGCGGGGTGATCTCGGTGAACACCACGCGGTGCAGCGGCTTGCCCTTCAGCAGGCCGCGCTCCTTCAGGATCTCGGCGATGTGCCAGCTGATCGCCTCGCCCTCGCGGTCCGGGTCGGTCGCCAGGTAGATGTCGTCGCTGGCCTTGGCCGCCTTGGCGATGGCGTCGACGTGCTTCTCGTTCTTGTCGATCAGGTCGTAGCGCATCGCGAACCCGTTGTCCGGGTCCACCGCACCCTCCTTCGGCACCAGGTCACGGACGTGGCCGTAGGACGCCAGGACGGTGAAGTCCTTGCCGAGGTATTTGTTGATCGTCTTGGCCTTGGCGGGCGACTCGACGATGAGCAGGTGCTTGGGCATGTCAGGGGTTCAGGGGAGGTCGGGTGGGCCGTCCGGGGCCGGCTAGGGTGGCGCAGATGCGGGCGCCAGAGAAGCGGACGCCCGGGGCGGAGGCCCCGGGCGTTCAGTTTTCCTATTTATAGTGGTGTCACGGCCGGGCCCGGCCTGTCAAGCGGGGCCGGCCGGGCCGGGGCGGGTTCCGTGAACCCGGTCCCTTCCCGCAGGTCGCTCAGCGGCCCATCGACGCCAGGGCGAAGCCGGCCACCACGGCGAGGATGAACGCACCGGCGATCAGCAGGCCGGCGATGATCAGCACCACCAGCGCCACCGTGCCCAGCTCTTCGCGCTGGCGTTCCGGCTGCGAGGTGAAGGCCCACTTGTCCACCACCAGCGTGTCGCAGACGAAGTCGTGCAGGCCCTGCTTGCGCGCGGTGAAGGCGGCCATGAGGAAGCCGATGCCGAGGACGATCAGGGACAGGAACGTGGCCCAGTAGCGGCCGAAGCCCCGCAGGAAGCTGATCCGGTCGCCGTCGGTGCGCACCACCTTGATGCCGATGGCGAGCTTGCCGGGCGTGGCCATCAGCCCGGCGGTGGAGTGGAACCAGCCGTAGGCCATCGCCGAAAGCACGTACGAGATCCCGGTTTCGCCGACGTTGAGCGCGTCGGCCGTCCCGGAGAAGCCGCTGGCGAACGAACTCCCGAAGCCCAGCAGCCCGGCGACGATGGCTGCCACGATCCCCACCGGGATGCCGATGGCGAAGGCGTCGATGAAGCTGGCCGCCACGCGCTTCCAGAAACCGGCATAGACCACGTGCCCGTCGGCGACGGGAGCCGCGTAGGCCGGGCCGCCGACGTCCGCGCGCGGCGCCGCATAGGGCGACGCGGCCGGGCCGGGCTGGTCGCCCAGGGCACCGGGCCGGGCGGCCGGGATGTCGGCCGGGCGGGCGACCGGTGCGGACGGGGCGTAGCTGGGCTCGCTGGCGGTGAAGACGGCGCGGCCGGTCAGCGGCCGCTCGACCGCGGCGTCGGCGGCGCCGGGTTCCGGCGGCGGGGGCGCCACCAGCGGGGCGGCCGGCGCGGGGTCGGCGATGCCGAGCTCGGCGGCGAGTTCGCCCAGCGGGGTCCACTGGCCCATGCCGTCGCGCCAGGCCAGCGAGGCGTGCGTCAGCGCGCCGGAACGGTAGAGCCCGACCAGCGCCTGCTGCGTCACCGGGCCCTGCCGCTGGTGGCGGGGATCGACGTAGTACCACTCGGTCATGCCGGGTCGTCTCCTTGTCCTGTCAGGATCGTGTGGCCAGCGGGATCAGGATCGCGGCGAACACCGCGATGAACATCAGCCCGTAGAAGACGCCGGCGATGGCCAGGATCACCTTGGTCGCCGTGCCCAGCCCGCGCTGCTGCCAGTCCGGGTGCGCCGTGTAGGCCCAGCGGTCCACCACCAGCGTGCCGACGACCATGTCGTGCAGGCCCTGCTTGCGTTCGGTGAAGGCCGCCATCAGGTAGCCGATGTAGAGCGTGATGTAGTTCAGGAACACGGCCAGCCAGCGCAGCAGCGCCCGGCCCAGCGTCAGCCGCCGGCCCTCGGCGTCGGTCACCTTGATGCCGACCGCCATCTTGCCCAGCGTGGCCTGCTTGCCCGAGGACTCGAAGCCGGCGTAGTAGGCCGCGCTGATCGCCGGGTACAGCAGGTAGACCAGCGCCATCATGCCGATCATGGCCGCCGCGCCTTCGCTGCCGGTCTGGTTGCGCATCAACAGGGTGCCGCCGACGCCCAGCACGATCACGCACACGATCAGCACCAGGTAATAGGCGAAGCCCACCACCATCGAGTCGATGAACAGCGCGGCCAGGCGCCGCCAGAAGCCGGCCAGCACCACGTCGTCGCTGGCCACGTAGTGCTGCTCCGACGCGATCTGCGCGGTCGGCGGCGCGTAGGGCGCATCGGCGGCGGGCGGGGCGCCGTCGTCGTCCACCGCCGGCGTCGCCAGCCGGCCGGCCGGCAGGTCGAGTTCGGACGCCAGCGTGTCCAGCGGCTGCCAGCCGTCCAGGCCGTCGCGCCAGACCAGCGATTGCGCGTGCAGGCGTTCCTGGCCGACGTGCCCGGCCAGTTCCTCGGCGGTGAACGGGCCCTGCCGCTGCCCGCTGGCGTCGGCGTAGTACCAGTGCGTCATTGCTTCGTCCCCCCGTGAAAGGCGCGGCCGTGCCGCCGCGCCGGTGCCGCTCAGCCGCGGCAGTCCATCGGCAGCCACTTGTCGTCGATCTCGGACGAGCAGTGCCATTCGCTGTTGTCGCTGCCCATGTCCCACCACAGCTTCTTGCCGTCGATGCCGGCATGGCCGGTGTTGCGCAGCTCCAGCTCGAACCCGCAGGTGCCGTCGTCGAAATCGCCGACGACGGCGCGCGCGACGTAGGTGCCCGCATAGCTTTCCGGCGCGCCGATGCTGCCTTCGCCGTTGCTCGGGCAGCGGCCTTCGCTGGCGTGGAACTCCGCCACCTCGAGCTTCAGCGCGTGGTTGTCGTTCACCGCCTGCATCACTTTCGCGCGCTGCGTGTAGTCGTTGTAGGCGGGGATCGCGATGGCCGCGAGGATGCCGCCGATGCCGAGGCACGGCAGCAGCAGCGCCGCCGCCACGATCAGGGCGATCTTGCCGCCGGACATGCCCTTCTTCGGCGCGGGCGCGGCGGGCGTGCGCAGCAGACGGTCCTGGGGGGTGGTGCCGGCGGTCGCGGCCGCCGGCGGAGGCACGGGCGGGGGTGCGGCGTCGCCGCCGGACGGCGCGACGTGCAGGCCCAGTTCCCCGGCGAATTCGCGCAGCGGTAGCCATTGCGGCAGGCCCTCGCGCCAGACCAGGCTGTCCAGCGCGACGCGGCCGAAACGGTAGTGCGCGACCAGCTCATCCGACGTCACCGGCCCGTGCTGCTGGCGGTTCCGGTCGGCGTAGTACCAACCCGACATGCTTCCCCCTGAAGCGGATCAACGCCTCAGTGTACCGGCTCCGGCTCGTCGGCGAACATCTGGGTCTCCATCCACGCGTACGCGGCTTCGGAACCGGGCTGGTTGAACAGCACCATCAGCACGACCCACTTCAGGTCGTCCAGGTCCAGTTCGTCCTGGTCCAGCGCCATCGCGCGGTCGAGCACCAGCTCGCGCTGGTCCGCGTCGAGCACCCCGTGCTGCTCCAGGAACAGCAGGAAGCCGCGGCACTCCACGTCCAGCTTCTCCAGCTCCGGGCCGTGGAAGACGCGGGTGGGGCCGCCGGCGCGCGGTTGCGCCGCGCTGGGGCGCTGTTCGGCCAGCGCGTCGAGCCAGTCGAAGGCCTTGCTGATTTCGGCGGGGCTGAAACCGGCCTGGATCAGGCCGTTCTGGAGAGAGTCGCGGTCGCGGACAGGGTCCGCATCTTCGGTGAAGTAGTGTTCGAACAGGTACAGCAGTACATCCAGGATGCTCTCTTTCATTGCCCCTCGGCCTGCGTCGTGGACGCTGTGGAGGTGAAGGAACCGGTCTTTCTCGTGTATCGGCCGTGTTCCGCCGTTACTAAGCCGTCCAGTTCCATGACCAGCAGCATGGAGGACAGTTCCGCGGCCGTCAATCCGGTCCGTGAGACGAGCTGATCCATACCTGTTGGGTCGTGGCCCAGCCCGTCCCACAAGCGCTGGTAGTCGGCCTGCAGCCGCGGGGGCGTCTCGCCGGTGCCTGGGATTGCCGCGGATTCAGCCTCGCCGAGCCGGCCGCGCAGGGCCCGGGCGAGGTCGGCGGCCAGCGGAGCCAGGGCCTCGACGACGTCCCGGGCGGTCTCCGCCAGCGCCGCGCCGTCCCGGATCAGGCGGTGGCAGCCGCGCGCCTTGGGGTTGTGGATGGAGCCGGGGATGGCGAAGACCTCGCGCCCGGCCTCGCCGGCCTGGCGGGCGGTGATCAGGGCGCCGGAGCGTTCGGCTGCCTCCACGACCAGGGTGCCCAGCGCCAGCCCGGCGAGGATCCGGTTGCGGGCCGGGAAATGGGAGCGCAGCGCCGGCGTGCCGGGCGGGTGTTCGCTGACCACCGCGCCTCCGGCGGCGAGCCGGTCGCGCAGCCCGGCGTGCGCGGGGGGATAGGCGAGGTCCGGGCCGGTGCCGACCACCGCCACGGTGGTGCCGGCGCCGAGCGCCAGCGCGGCCTCGTGCGCCGCCGCGTCGATGCCCCGCGCCATCCCGCTGGCCACGACCAGGCCCGTGGCCGCCAGCGCGCGCGCGAAGGCCTGCGCATTGTCGCGGCCGCCGCTGCTCGGCGCGCGGCTGCCCACCACGGCGACGGCGGGCCGCCAGAGCAGGGTCGGGTCGCCGTCGACGAACAGCGCCAGCGGCGGGCTGGCGACCTGCCGCAGCAGCGCGGGGTAGTCGGGGTCGTGCCAGCCGAGCAGGTGGTGGCCGGGCGCTTCCAGCCAGGCCAGGGTGCGGGGCAGGGCGTCGTCGTGGCCGCGCAGGGCGGCGACCTGCGCGGCGTCCAGCCCGGCCGCGCGCCAGGCGCCGGGGCCCGCGGCCAGGGCGGCGGCCGGGGTGCCGTGGCGGTCGAGCAGGCGCCGGCGGCACAGGACGGGGCCGCCGGCCAGGACCAGCCGGGCCAGCGCGAGGGTGTCGTCGGTGGGCATGCAACGAGCGTAGGCCGGAAACGGCGACGGCGCCCTCGGGCGCCGTCGCGGTCTTGCGTAGGAATTGCCTGACGCGGCTCAGTAGGTCGCGTCGGGGTGCTTCAGCTCGTAGCCGACGCGGGTGGCTTCCACGCCTTCCATGACCAGCGCGTAGCTGACCTTGTCGAAGGTGCGGAACACCATCGCGTGGCTGGCGTACTCGTCGGGCAGGCTGACGCGGCCGGCGCCGGACTTGGGCGACTCGCTGATGCGCGAGGATTCCGGGTGGGCCATGCGGTTGGCGGTGTGGCTGCCGTTGCGCCAGACCGAGAACACGGTGCCGTTGTCCACGCCGTCCAGGCGGCCGCCGGAGATGGCGATCACGTCGCGCGGGCCGCCGGAGGTGAGCGCATCGGCCACGGCCAGCACGCGCAGCTTGCCGGCCGGGTCGCGCGCCGGGGCGTGCGGGAAGAAGTGCAGGTCGTAGGGCTGGGCGTCGACCGGGACCAGGCGGTCGCCGACGCGGACCTCGTGCCCGCCGATGTCCGCCACCAGCGTGCTGACCTCGGTGCCGGGGACCACGCCGCGGGTGAAGGTGGCCACGTTGACCTTGACCAGCTCGTAGCCGAGGAACTCGCCCTTGCCGTTCTGCTCGACGACGTCCTTCCACTGGTCGACTTCGCCGCGGATGGTGCGGCCGCGGAAATCCAGGTCCTGCGCGCGCGGGTTGTCGGTGAAGCGGGCGGTCGGGCGGACCACCGCGAAGCGCTGGCCGGGCTGGGCGCCGTCCAGGCCGCGCACGTAGATGTTGTGGCCGCCGGAGCCGCGCAGGCGGTCCTCGTCCAGGCCGGCCACGTGCGGCAGCTCCTCGAAGCTGTCGACGACGCGGCGGTCCTTCAGGAACGGCTCGATGTCCTTCAGCGGGATGGCGTTCAGCGGCGCTTCCTCGCGCGGGCCCGGCTGCACCGCCACGCGGTCCAGGTAGGCCAGGCTGATCACGTCGCCGGGATAGATGAGGTGCGGGTTCTGGATCTGCGGGTTGGCCTGCCAGATCTCCGGCCACAGCCACGGCTTCTTCAGGAAGCGGGCCGAGATGTCCCACAGCGTGTCGCCACGCTTGACCACATAGGTGTCGGGATGGCTTCCCGCCATCTCGGCCGCGGTCGCATAGGTGCCGACGGTCAGCACCGCGACGGCGAGAACCGTACGAAAATGTTTAAACATGGCGGTATCTACCTGATTCCCCGACAGGTGGTCGGCACTATAGTCCAGAAAACCCGGCGCAAAGCAAGCGTCCGCGTTAGAATTCGTGAGGCCTTGCCGGATTCCACTGGCGCCCCCATCCAGATATCACCATGGCTCTGCTCCCCATCCTCGAATTCCCCGACCCCCGCCTGCGCACGAAGGCCGTGCCGGTGGACGCGGGCGACGTGACCACGCCGGCGTTCCAGCGCCTGCTCGACGACATGTTCGAGACCATGTACGACGCCCCCGGCATCGGCCTGGCCGCCAGCCAGGTCGACGTGCACAGGCGGTTCATGGTCATCGACGTCAGCGAGGAGAAGAACCAGCCGCAGGTCTTCATCAATCCCGAGATCGTCGACAAGGCCGGCGAGCAGGTCTACCAGGAAGGCTGCCTGTCCGTGCCCGGCATCTTCGCCGACGTGACCCGCGCCGACGCCATCACCGTGCGCTTCCTCGACCGCCAGGGCCAGCCGCAGGAACTGCACGCCGACGGCCTGCTGGCGGTCTGCGTGCAGCACGAGATGGACCACCTGGACGGCAAGCTGTTCGTCGACTACCTCTCGCCGCTGAAGCGCGAGATGGTGCGCAAGAAGCTGGCCAAGCAGCGCAAGCACGTGGCGTAAGGCGAGGGCGGAAGCGGCAACGGGGAGCCCGGCACGGCGGTGCGCCGTCGGTCCCGCCGCCGCCGCTTCCATGGCCTGCCATCCCCGTTCCCCATTCCCGGTTCCCCGCTCCCATGAGAATCGTCTTCGCCGGCACGCCGGCGTTCGCCGTGCCCAGCCTGCGCGCCGCGCACGCGCAGCATGAAGTCGTCGCTGTCTACACCCAGCCGGACCGCCCGGCGGGCCGCGGGCGCGGGCTGACGCCGTCGCCGGTCAAGCTGGAGGCGATCCAGCGCGGCATCCCGGTGCTGCAGCCGGTGTCGCTGAAGAAGAAGTCCACCCAGGACGCGCTGCGCGCGCTGGAGCCGGACGTCATGGTCGTGGTCGCCTACGGCCTGATCCTGCCGCAGGCGGTGCTGGACATCCCGCAGTACGGCTGCTGGAACGTGCACGCCTCGCTGCTGCCGCGCTGGCGCGGCGCGGCGCCGATCCAGCGCGCGATCGAGGCCGGCGACGCCGAGACCGGCGTCTGCCTGATGCAGATGGAGGCGGGCCTGGACACCGGCCCGGTGCTGCTGGCGCAGGACACCGCGATCGGGCCGGAGGAGACCGGCGGGCAGCTGCACGACCGCCTGGCCGACCTCGGCGCGCAGGTGCTGCGCGACGCGCTGGGGCTGCTGCGCGCCGGCGTCCGCCTGCCGCCGCATCCGCAGGCGGAGGAAGGCGTGGCCTACGCCCACAAGCTGGACAAGGCCGAAGCGAAGCTGGACTGGTCGCAGCCGGCCGAGGTGCTGGCCCGCAAGGTGCGCGCCTTCAACCCCTGGCCGATCGCCGAGGCCCAGGTCGCCGGCGAGCGCCTGCGCATCCATGGCGCGGTCGCGCTCGCGCAGGCCCATGGCGCCGCGCCGGGCACCCTGCTCGCCGCCGGCCGCCAGGGCCTGGACATCGCCTGCGGCGACGGCGTGCTGCGCCTGCGCGTGGTCCAGCGCGAAGGCGGCAAGGCGATCACCGCCGCCGACTACCTCAACGCACGGCGCGACCTGGTGACGCCGTGACCACGCAGGCCGGGGTCGCGGTGCGCATCCTGGCCGCGCGCGTGGTCGATGCGGTGATGCACCGCGGCCGTTCGCTGAAGGCCGAACTTGCGGCCGTGCTGCCGCAGGTGGCGGACCCGCGCGACCGCGCCCTGCTCGAAGCCATGTGCTTCACCGCGTTGCGCCTGCGCGCGCGCGGCGATGCCGCGCTGCGCCTGTGGATGCAGAAGCCGCCGGGCCCGCGCGACGGCGAACTGCGCGCGCTGCTGCTGGTCGGGTTCGCGCAGCTGGTGGCGATGGAACTGCCCGCGCACGCGGCGCTGTCGGCCACGGTCGAGGCGGTGCGCGGGATGGGCCGCCCGCACCAGGCCAACCTCGCCAACGCCCTGCTGCGCCGCGCGCAGCGCGAAGGCCTGCCGGCGGCGGCGGCGTCCGCGCTCTGGCCGGCGTGGCTGCGCGGGCAGGTGGAGGCCGACTGGCCCGGGCACGCGCCCGCGATCTTCGAGGCGAGCCGGCAGGAGCCGCCGCTGTGGCTGCGGGTCAACCGCCTGCGCGGCACGCGCGAGGACTACCGGGCGCGGCTGGCCGCGATCGGCATCGACGCCGGGGCGCCCGCCGTGGTGCCCGACGCGCTGGTGCTGCGCGTGCCGGTCGCGGTGCAGGCGCTGCCCGGGTTCGCGGACGGCGACGTGTCGGTGCAGGACGGCGCCGCGCAGCGCGTGGCCGACCTGTTCGGCGACGTTCCGCCAGGCGCGCGCGTGCTGGACATGTGCGCCGCCCCCGGCGGCAAGGCCGCGCACCTGCTCGAGCGCGATCCTTCGCTGCGGCTGGTCGCGCTGGACGTGGATGCCCGCCGCCTGCAGCGCGTCCGCGAGACGCTGGAGCGGGTCGGCGCGCGCGCGCAGCTGCAGGCCGCCGACGCCGCCGACACGGCGGCGTGGTGGGACGGCCACCCCTTCGATGCGGTGCTGCTGGATGCGCCGTGCTCGGCCACGGGCATCGTGCGCCGGCAGCCGGACGTGCTGCTGCACCGCCGGCCCGAGGACCTGGCGGCGCTGGCCCGCCTGCAGGCGGACCTGCTCGATGCCGCCTGGCGCGTGCTGCGACCCGGCGGGCAGTTGGCCTACGCCACCTGTTCCCTCCTGCGCGCGGAGAACGCCCGCCAGCTGGAAGCCTTCCGCGCGCGCCATCCCGACGCGCTGCCGGAAGCGCTGGACGACGCCTGGGGACACGAAGACGGCGCGGGTCGCCAGCGCCTGCCGGGCGAGCAGGACATGGACGGGTTCTTCTACGCGTCGCTGCGCAAAGCGTGAGGCCGGTCGCGGGATGCGACGTGACGTGAAATGACGCGTCGCGCGCCATGCGCCGCGATGCGTGCATGCGTCATACTTCGGGCGCTCAACGCGCATCGATTCACATTGCCTTGACGCAATGGCCGGGCGACTGGCCCAGACTTTCCTCCCCAGGGTGGTCCGGGTCGCTGCTTTCCATGGTCGTGCCGTTGCAACCCGCAGTATCCGAGGTAGAGCAGGTGGGAAGTCATCGTCGACAGGATGTCGCGCGCGGCCTGGCGTGGCTGGCGGGATTCAGCGCGGCCGCGCTGCTGGTAGTGCCGAAGGGCCTGTGGGTGTTCGCCGTGCTGATGCTGGCCGCGACGTTCGTGGCGCTGCCCGACGCGTGGCGCGCCGGACGCCGCGCGCCGCGTGCGCTGCCCGCGCTGCTGATGGCCGCGCTGCCGGTCGTCGCCGTCGTGGCCGGATCGATGTGGGCGCACGGCGCCGGATGGGACGTGCTGGACAACCCCTCGCGCGCGCTGCTGCTGCCGTGGTGCGCGTGGCTGGCCTGGACCACGCGCGTGCGCGTGTCGAGCCTGTGGTGCGGCGCATTGGCGGGCCTGCTGCTCGCGTTCGCGATTTCGGTCGCGCAAGTGGTGTCGGGCATGGAACGGGCGGGCAGCGAAGCGAATCCCATCGTGTTCGCCAACGCCGTGCTGGTGCTGCTGGTGGTCGCGGTGTTCTGCCGGCCGGCGCGCGGCGGATTCCCGATGCAGCTGCTGCTGGCCGCGGTGGTCGCGCTGGCCGTCGTCGCCGTCACGCTCAGCGGCAGCCGCGGCGTGCTGCCGGGCATGGGGCTGGTCCTGCTGATGCTGCTGGTGGGCGGCGAACCGCATCGCCGCTGGTCGAGGCTGGCCGTGGCCGGCGGCGTGCTGTCGCTGCTGTTCGCCGCGCTGCTGACGGTGCCCTGGCTGTCCTCGCAGTTCAGGCTGGACCAGGTGCAGGCCGACATGGCCGGCTACGCGCTCGGCCGGGTGGACCAGCCCATCAGCGCCCGCATGGGGCTGCTGTCCGTGGCCTGGGACGCGTTCCGCGAGGCGCCGCTCACCGGGATCGGGGTCGATGCGTTCGGCGCCCGCATCGACGCCAGCGCCTACTGCCGGGAAGCGCAGCGGCATTTCTGCGGGCTGGAGCATGCGCACAACGATCTCGCCCAGTGGGGCGCGACGATGGGGCTGGCCGGCATCGCCGCGCTGCTGGCGCTGTACCTGGTGCCGCTGGCGATCGCGGTGCGGCAGATCCGCACGGCCCGGCTCGGCGCACCGGTGGGCGCGTCCTGGGCGGCCGCCATGCTGGTGGCCGCCTACCTGGTCTCCGGCCTCACGCAGTCGATGTTCTCCCATGCGCTCAGCACCAGCGCCTACGTGGTCATCCTCGGCCTGTTGCTGGGAAGCGCGATGGCGCGCGGCGGCATCGCGCGCCCGGCGAATCGTTCACGTTCTTGAACTGCGGTGAAATGCGGCCGGCGGTACCGCGGCCGGCTCTCACATCCGAGTCATGAACCGGTTCCTAGAATCTGCGCTTCCCCGCAGCGCACGCCTCCCCCCATGCATCACGTGAACCTGATCGGCTGGGACAACGGTGTCGGCCTGAGCCGCGACCTGCGCCTGATCGAACGGGCATTGCGGGAGGCGGGCTTCCAGGTCGCCATCCAGCCCGCGCGCGGCCGTGGCAAGCTGAGGAAATGGTTCGGCCCCTGGCTGCAGCGCGCTGGCATCGCCGGCCGCCGCCTGCTCGGACGCAAGCGCTTCGACCTGAACCTGATGCTGGAGCACATCGCCCCCGAGTTCCTCGGCGCGGCGGCGCGCAACGCCTTCATCCCGAATCCCGAGTGGTGCCTGCCGCGCGACGTGCGCCGGCTGCGCCGCGTCGACCGCGTGCTGACCAAGACCGCGCACGCGACGGACATCTTCCGCAACCTGGGCTGCGGGGTCGCGCCGATCGGCTTCACCAGCGACGACCGCCACCTGCCGGACGTCCCGCGCCGGCGCACGTTCCTGCACCTGGCCGGCCGCAGCAGCGCCAAGCGCACGCGGCTGGTGCTGGAGACGTGGGCGCGGCATCCCGAGTGGCCGACGCTGACCGTGGTGCAGCACCCGCGCATGGCCGACTTCCGCCCGCAGGCCGCCAACATCGTCCACCGCGTGGACTACCTGCACGACGCGGAGCTGAAGGAGATCCAGAACGCGAACCTGTTCCATCTCTGCCCGTCGGAAACGGAGGGCTTCGGCCACTACATCGTCGAGGCGCTCAGCGTCGGCGCGATCGTGCTGGCCACCGACGCCGCGCCCATGAACGAGCTGGTGACCGCCGAGCGCGGCATCCCCGTGCCGTTCGCGCGGACCGGCCGCCAGCAGCTGGCGACCCGCTACCTCGTCGAGGCCGAGGCGCTGGAAGCGGCCGTGGCGTCCGCGCTGGCGCTGGACGAGGACGCCTGCCGGGCGAAGCAGGCGGCGGCGCGCGGTTTCTTCCTGCGCAACGATGCGGTGTTCCGCGAGCGGCTGGTGGAGGCCGTGGCCGCGCTCGTGGGTCGGTCCGAGGCGCAGCGGGCGCCGTTCCCGGCCGTCGACTCCCCGGAGCCTGGGGAAGCGCTGCCGGTCGCGCAGGCCTGAGGCCTGGGAGCACCCGGCGCACGCCGCCGCCGGCGCCGTTTCGCATCATCCAGCCAAGGATCGCCGACGCACCCGCGCGCAATCCGCATGGGATAAAGACCGGTGTCGGACACCGGGCGCGTCAGCGCCAGTGTTCCCGCCAGGCCTGGAACATCAGTACGCCCCACAGGTGGGTATGCCACTTGCGCTGGCCGCCGAGGAAGTCGCGCCACAGCGCGCGCACCGGCAACGGGTCGAAGTGGCCCTCCTCGCGCAGCCTGCGCTCGTCCAGCAGCGCTTCGGCCCAGTCGCGCAACGGTCCCCTGAGCCAGTCGCCGACCGGTGCGCCGAAGCCGGACTTGCCGCGGTACACCAGGTCGTGCGGCAGGTAGCGGGCGAGCAGCTTCTTCGGCAGGTGCTTCAGCCCGCCGTCGCGGTACTTCATCGACAGCGGCAGCGACCACGCCAGTTCCGCCACCCGCCAGTCCAGCAGCGGCGCGCGCGCTTCGAGCGCGACAGCCATGCTGGCGCGGTCGACCTTGGTCAGGATGTCCTCGGGCAGGTAGCAGGCGAAGTCCATCGCCATCAGCTGGTCGGCGTCGGTGCCGCCGGCGAGCAGGGCGGCGGGATCGTCGTATGCGGTGGCCAGCCGGCGCGCGCCGTTCACCACGCGCTCGGGATGGCGCCAGCGGCCGACGCGCTGCTGCGCGACGCCCTGCAGTCCGTCGGTGGCCAGCTCCGCGCGCAGCGCCGCCAGTCCGCCCAGCCGCGCGCGCTCGCCGGGTTCGCCGGCCAGCCGCGCCAGCAGGCGCCGCGGCAGGCGGGCCAGCCGCGCCTGGTTGCGCAGCGCGCGCACGTAGCGGCCGTAGCCGAAGAAGAGTTCGTCGCCGCCGTCGCCGGACAGGGCGACGGTGACGTGCCGGCGCGCCAGCCGGCACAGCAGCGCGGTCGGCAGCTGTGAGGAGTCGGCGAAGGGTTCGTCGTAGATGCGCGCGATGCCGGGCACCAGGTCGAGCGCGGCGCGGCCGTCGGCGCGCAGTTCGGTGTGGTCCGTGCGCAGGTGGCGCGCCACCGCCGCGGCGTGCGCGCTCTCGTCGTGCACGGCGTTGTCGAACCCGATCGAGAAGCTGCGCACCGCGCGCGCGGACTGCGCCTGCATCAGCGCGGTGACCAGCGAGGAGTCGGTGCCGCCGGAGAGGAACGCGCCCAGCGGCACGTCGGCTTCCATCCGCAGCGCGACGGCGTCCCGCAGCAGCGCGTCCAGCGCGTCCAGCGCGGCCGCCTCGTCGCCGTCGAAGCCGGTGGCGATGGCCGCTTCCTGGCGCGCGCGCGCGTCCCACCAGCGGCGCACCGAGGCGGCGTCCGGGGAGGCCGCGCCGCCGGCGTCCAGGCGCAGCAGCGCGCCGGCCGGCAGCTTGCGGATGCCCTTCAGGATGCAGTGCGGCGCGGGGATGTAGTCCAGCCGCAGCAGCAGCGCCAGCGCGTCGGGATCGACCTCGGCGTGCAGCGAAGGACAGGCGCGCAGCGCCGCCAGTTCGCTGCCGAAAAGGAACGTCCCGTCGCCGGTCCAGCCGTAGTACAGCGGCTTCTTGCCCACGCGGTCGCGCGCCAGCCACAGCGTGCGCTCGACGCGGTCCCAGGCCGCCAGCGCCAGCATGCCGTTGCCGCGCGCCAGCGCCGCCTCGACGCCCCATTGCGCGATGGCCGCCAGCAGCACCTCGGTGTCGGAGTGGCCGCGGAACGCGTGGCCCAGCGCCGACAGCTCCGCGCGCAGGGCGGCGTGGTTGTAGATCTCGCCGTTGAAGGCCAGGGTCCAGCGGCCGTCGGCCGAGACCATCGGCTGGTGGCCTTCCGGGCTGAGGTCGAGGATCGACAGCCGCCGGTGCGACAGCACCAGCCCCGCCGCCGCGTCGGCCCAGGTGCCGGCGTCGTCGGGGCCGCGATGGGCGATGGCTTCGCCCATGCCGCGGCCCAGCGCGTGCAGCGCGGCCTCGTCGTGGCGCAGCCTGGGCGCGATGGCGCCTGCGATCCCGCACATGGCCGGCCCCTCAGTCGCCGCCGGACGCGGGCGGGGCGACGATCGGCTGCCCGTGCTGGAGCATCCACAGCATGATCGTCTTCTGCCTGACGTAGTTGGCGCGCACGTAGGCGTAGACCAGCCCGTGCCAGCCGTCGAGGAAGCCGCCGCGCAGCAGGTAGCCGCGCCAGAAGCGCCACGCCGGCGACAGGATCAGCCCGGTCAGCGTCGCCCGCCGGCCGCGCGCGTGGTCGTGCTCGGCCATCATTCGCGCGTAGCGCTGCGTCTTCGCCAGTTGTTGCTCCAGCGAGCGGTAGGGGTAGTGGATCAGGTCGCCGGCCAGCGTTTCCACGGCGCCGTCCACGGAGGCGGCTTCGTGCACCTCGCGCTTGCCGCGCCAGCCGCCGCGGCGGCGGTCGAACAGCCGCAGCACCCGGTCCGGATAGGCGTTGCCGTGGCGCAGGAAGCGGCCGAAGTAGTCCGACAGGCGGGCGAAGCGGTAGCCGGCCGCGGTGCCGAAGCCGGCGTCGCGCGCCCGCAGGATGGAGGCGCGCAGCGCGTCGCCGATGCGTTCGTCGGCGTCCAGGCACAGCACCCAGTCGTGGCGCGCCTGCTCCACCGCGTACTGCTTCTGGCTGCGGAAGCCGTCGAACGGGCGCTGCAGCACGCGCGCGCCCATCGACCGGGCGATCCCGACCGTGTCGTCGCCGGAATACGAATCCACCACCACGATCTCGTCGCAGAAATCCAGCGACGCCAGGCACGCCCCGATACGATCCGCCTCGTTGAACGCGATAATGCACGCCGAGATGGCGGGCCGATGGGGCGAGGAGACGTTGATGGCGGACTACCTGTTGTTCGGGACCGAGCGCTATGCGCTGCCCATCTTGCAGCCCCTGGCCGACGCGCTGCAAGCCGCCGGGCACGGCGTGCACGCCTGGTTCGTCGCGGGCGCGCAGGGCGCCGCGCTGCGCGGCCCGGCACGGCCCGTCGCCGATGCGCGCGCAGCGGTGGCGCTGCGGCCGCACGCGGTCTTCAGCGCCGCCAACTGGGTGCCCACGTTCGTCCCGGGGGCCAAGGTGCAGCTGTTCCACGGCTTCAACGTCGAGAAGCGCGACGCCGCCCGCGGGCATTTCCGCGTGCGCGGCCTGTTCGACCTCTACTGCACGCAGGGGCCGGCCACCACCGCGCCCTTCGCCGCGCTCGCCGCGCGCGAGGGCCACTTCAAGGTGGTGGAAACCGGCTGGCCCAAGCTGGACCCGCTGTTCCGCGGCGACGATCCGCTGGCCGACGCGTGGCGGTGCGAGGCCGGCGGGCGCCCGGTGGTGATGTTCGCCTCCACGTTCACCGAGCGCCTGAGCGCGGCGCCGCACCTGTTCGACGCCATCGCCGCGCAGGTGGCCGGGGGCGACCGGTTCTGGCTGCTGACGCTGCACCCGAAGTGCCCGGAGGCGCTGTTCCAGCGCTACCGCGGCCTGTGCGGGCCGAACGCGGCGTTCGTCGACCCGGTCGACCTGGTCAGCGCGCAGCGCGCCGCCGACGTGCTGCTCGCCGACACCACGTCCGTCGTCAGCGAGTTCGTGGTGCAGCGCAAGCCGGTGGTGACGTTCCGCAACCGCGCGCCCAAGCCGCACATGCTGGACTTCGACGATCCGTCACAGTTGGGCGGCATGCTGTCGCAGGCGTTCGACCCGCCGGCCTCGCTGCTCGCCGCGCTCGCCGCGTATGCCGACGACATCCATCCGCGCCGCGACGGCCTGTCCTCGCAGCGGGTGATGGCGGCGACCGAGGCGCTGCTGGCGGGCCGGCTGGGGCCGTTGCGGCGCAAGCCGTGGGGCGGCCTGCTGCGCCGGCTGCAGATCCGCCATGAACTGGGCTACTGGGGGCGTTGAGGATCGCGGCCGCACGGCCGGCGGGCCGGCGTCCGGGGAGGCGGGGGAAACATGAAGATCAGCGTCATCGTCAGTACCTACAACGCGGAAGCGTGGCTGGAGAAGGTGCTGCAGGGCTACCGCGTCCAGGCGTTCCGCGATTTCGAGCTGATCGTCGCCGACGACGGCTCGCGCGAGGCGACCCGGCAGTTGGTGGAGCGGGAGGCCGCGGACTATCCGGTGCCGCTGCGGCACGTCTGGCACGAGGACGACGGCTACCGCCGGCAGGAGATCCTCAACCGCGCCATCCTGGCGGCGCGCCACGACTACGTCCTCTTCACCGACGGGGACTGCATCCCGCGCGGCGATTTCGTGTGGGTGCACGCCGAGCAGGCCGAGCCGGGACGCTTCCTGTCCGGCGGCTACTGCAAGCTGAGCATGAAGGCGAGCCGGGCGATCACGCTGGAGGACATCCGCCGCGGGCGCTGCTTCCGGCTCGACTGGCTGCGCGCGCTGGACCGCGTCGGCTTCTCGCCCGCGCTCAAGCTGGGCGCGGGCCCGCGGACCGGTCCGCTGCTGGACGCCGTCACCACCGCGCGCGCGACCTTCAACAACTGCAATTCGTCCGCATGGAAGGCCGACCTGCTGGCGATCAACGGCTACGACGAGCGGATGAAGTACGGCGGCCCCGACCGCGAGCTGGGCGAGCGGCTGGAGAACCACGGCATCCGCGGCAAGCAGGTCCGCCATCGCGCGATCTGCGTGCACCTGGACCACGCCCGCGACTACAAGACGCAGGAATCGCTCCAGCGGAACCTGGCGATCCGCGCGCAGACGCGCCGGCAGCGCGTCACCTGGACGCCCCACGGGATCAGGAAGTCCGGCTGATCAGGCGCGCAGCGCGCGCCAGGCCGCGGCGACCCGGGCGACGTCGAGATCGCCGACCCGGCTCGCGGCGCCGCGCTCGCCGCCCAGCACGCGGATCGGCCCCGGCCCGATGGGCCGCCACTTCGCCGGCGGGGCGGCGCCGAACATCACCACCAGCGGGCAGCCCAGCGCGGCGGCGGCGTGCGCGGGACCGGTGTCGACCGAGACCATGCCGTGCGCCTGCTCCAGCAGGGCCAGCAGGCGCGGAACCGGCAGCTCGCGAGCGGCGTTGAGCATCCGCGGCGCGCGCCGCGCGGCGGCGTGGATGTCGTCCAGCACACCGTGCTCGGCCGGCGTACCGCACAGCACGATGCGGGCCTCCGGCAGCTCCGCCCAGACCGCTTCGGCCAGCCCGGCCCACGCCGCCGCCGGCCAGTGCTTGTCGTGGCCGGCGGCGCCCAGGCGGCCCCGCTTGTACGTGCGCTTGTTGCCCGGCTGGAACAGGACGCAGGGCGCGTCCTCCATGCCGTGCGCGGCCCGCCAGCGCCGGAGGTCGTCGCGGTCCGTGTCCCGCACGACCAGCCGCGGCAGGCGGAATGCCCCGGCGTCCACGTCGGCGGCGCGGGGATACGCCCGCGCCGGATCGCGCTGCCCCAGCCGCAGCCAGCGGTCGGGCCAGAGGCGCGGGACGCCGGCGTGCTCGTCGTCCCCGCGCACGCGCTGGACCCGGTCCTCGTCCGGCAGTCCCGCGCGCCGCAGCAGGCGCAGCGTCGGCGCATCGGTGTCGCAGACGTAGACCGGTCCGCGCCCGCGCCCGCGCAGCCAGCGGACCGCCGCCCACTGGCTGGGGCACAGCAGGTAGGGCGTGTTGCGGCTGCGGACCGTGTGCACCGTGCCCACTTCCGGCAGCGGCGCGAGCAGGTCGTGCGTCCATGGCCCGGACGCCAGCACGTCCACCCGCCGGCCATGGCGCGCGTGCAGCAGGCGGACCAGCGTGGTGAGCATCACGATGTCGCCGAACGCGCCGCAGCGCACGACCAGCGGCGGTGCGGCGGGCGCCGCGGAGGGGGTGCCGTCGTCCATCCGCGACGCCGCGTTCACCAGCGCAGGCGGCGCTTGGCCAGGGTGGCGCGCAGGCGGTCGTGGACGTCCGCGGCTTCGTCGGCGCGCACGAAGCGCAGGGCCAGCGGCGCGGCGATCCCGCTGGCGCCGGCGGTGTCCAGCCACAGCGTCGCCGTGCCGCAGGCATGGTCCAGCGGCGAGCGCGACAGGCGCAGCGCCTGCAGCTTGTCGATCTCGGCGAAGCGCCAGTAGCGCGACCACCAGCCGCTGCGCACCGCCACCAGCTGGTCGTCCAGCGACCAGCCCATGCGGTGGGCCTGCCGGCGCGCGGCATGCGCGGCGAACACGAGCCACGCCACGCCCAGCCACGCCCACGCGCCCAGTTGCCATGCCGCCACCGCCGTGGCCGGCAGCAGCAGCGCCAGCGACGGCAGCCACAGGCGCCAGCGCGCGGACGCGTCCACCGGCCGCCAGTCCTCGCGCGGCCACCGCGCGTGCGGCAGCAGGTGGCGGACCAGCGCGTCGCAGGCGTCGGGCGGCGCGATCGGGGCGAGGTCCTTCAGCGCGCGCGCGTCCTGCTGGCCCGCCTTCTCCGCCACCGCGGTGTCGATGCGCAGCGAACGGCGGCGGAACACCCGGTGCAGCACGCCCTCGTGCAGCGCCCACGCCTGGATGCGCCGGCGCGCGACGCTCGTGCGCAGGCGCGCGAGCAGGCCGCGTTCCACCATCAGGCGGCGCGCGTCCTCGCTCAGCCGGAAGCCGTGGAACTGCAGCAGCGCCAGCACGACGGACAGCAGGCGGACCAGCCCCAGCGCCAGCACCACCAGCATCGCGACGCCGGCCGCGCCGGCGAGCCAGCCCAGGTGCAGCTGCTCGGCGTAGCCGAACGCCTGCTTCGCGCCGTGGCGGAAGAACTGCTCGATCATCCGCTCGGGCAGGATCTGCCACGCCGCGCCGAAGCCGGCCGCCACCACGATCATGCCGCGGTTGGAGATCAGGCCGAGGCGGACGACCTCGGCGGTGGACAGCGACAGCAGCGTGGCGCCGCCTTCCCCGGGCGCCGCGCCGGGTCCGGCCGCGGCGGGATCCGTCCCGTGCGCCTGGTGCCGCACCAGGTCCTCCAGCGCCAGCGCGTCGCGCAGGCCGAGCACGCGCATCTGCGCCTCGGGCTTCTGGCCGCCGGCGGATTCGAGCCTGACCTCGGCGACGCCGAACACCCGGTGCAGCAGCGACTGGTGGACGACCACGTTGTGGATGCGCGAGAACGGGATCTCCCGCCGCGAGCGGTGCAGCAGGCCCTCGCGCACGGTCAGGCCGTCGCGCCCGATCACGTAGCGGTAGGTGAAGTACTGCAGGATCGCCAGCACCACCAGCACGGCGATGCCGATCACCGGCGCGAGCGCCATCCACAGCGCCTCGTCGCCGCGGCGCGCGCCGAACACCAGCAGCGCGACCAGCGGGAAGATGAACTGCTTGAGCTGCTGCAGCAGCACGAACAGCCACGACCACGGATGCAGGCGGCGTTCGGGCGGCGCTTCGCCTCGCGCGACGTCCTCCATCACAGCGCGTCGTCGTGGTCCAGCTGCGTCGCCAGCCGCTCGCGCAGGCGCTCGGCGTCGTCCGCGTCCAGCCCGGACACGGAGACCGCCGCCATCCGCGTGCCGGCCGTGTGCACCACCAGCGTCGACAGCCGCGCGCAGCGTTCGAGCGGACCGCGCTTCAGGTCGAGGTGCTGCACGCGCGAGATCGGCACGTGCGTCTCGCTCTGCCACCAGTTGCCGCGTCGCACGGCGAAGCCCTGCTCGTCCAGCCGCCAGCGCGTGCGCCGGTGGCGCCTGACCGCGATCCACGCGCCGGCGAGCGCGCCCGCCAGCGCCGCGACCGGCACCGCCAGCCAGGGCGACACCACGTGGCCGGCGCGGCTGATGAAGAACGCCGTGAACGCCAGCGGGAACAGCAGGGAGGCGCCGCCCAGCGCGGCCAGCCAGGCGCCGCGGGGAGGCAGCGCCTGCCAGTGGGAAGGCGCCTGCGCGGCGACGGTGTCCGGATCGGTCTGCATCACTGCCTGGCGGCCTTCCGCGGGTCGGGGGTGCGCTGGTCGAGCACGTAGTCGCGGCCGCTGCGATACCGCGACAGCCGCGCCTTCAGGTCCTTCCGCGCCGCCGTGCGCGCCGTCGCCGGCAGCTCGGGATCGCGCTCCAGCTTCTCCAGGGCCATCGACTGGAAGCGCACCGCGCCGTCGAAATCGCCGCTGGCGGCCAGCGCGGCGGCGACGGTGTCCAGTTCCTGCCAGGGCAGCGTGTCCTTGCGCTCGATCATGAACTGCGCCAGCCGCAGCGCCTGGTCCGGGTCGCGCTGGCCGGGGACGGGGCAGGTGGCCCAGATCCAGACGAGGTTGTTGCGCGCCTCCTTGGCGCCGGCTTCCTCCGCGCGCGCGGCCCAGTCGGCCGCCTGCCGGCAGTCGCGCGGGAGGCCGCCCAGGCCTTCCTGGTAGTAGCCGGACAGGGCGAGCAGGGCGTCCGCCTCGCGGCCGTGCGCGGCCGCGCGTTGCAGATGCGGCAATGCGCGCGCGGTCAGCGCGTCGGACTCTGGTCCCAGCGCGCGGATCGCCAGGAACGCCAGCCACGCCGCCTCGCCCTGGCCGCCGTCGCTGGCCTTTTCCAGCCAGGCCAGGCCCGCGGCTTCGTCCTTGGCCACCGCCTGCGGCATCGCGCCGGTGTAGAGCAGGCTGCCGGTGACGTATTGCGCGAAGGCGTCGCCGTTCTCGGCCTTGTCCCGGATCGCCTCCACCCGCAGGCGTTGCCACTGGGCGTAGTCCGGCCAGGTCTCGTTGAGCCGGGCACGCGCGGCGGCGTCGTCCACCGGCGCCCGGTCCAGCGCGGCCAGGCTGGGCGCCTGCCCGTCGAGCACGCGCGCGAGCGACATTTCCAGCACGCGGGTCTCGCCCATGCCCGACTTCCGGATGACCTCCTCCACGCTCGCCGAGGCGTCCGGCACCATCGAGGCGTAGACGAAGCGCCATTGCCCGTCCTCGCGGACGAAGGCCGGCCCGAACTGGAACTGGGTTTCGGTGGGCGGACCGAGTTCGCCTATCGCGCGGCCGTCGACCAGGGTGACGTGGGTCAGGCCCGGCAACGGCATGCCCGGCTGGTTCGGCCTGATGCCGATCCAGCCGCGGGACATGCACAGCGTCGCCACCGCGCGCGCATCCATCGCCCGCAGCGCGGCATCGGACTGGGTGGCGCGCAGCATGTAGACCGCGATGCGGTCGATCACCGGCAGCCGCCGGACCTGCTCGGCCGAGGCGTGCAGCGCGGCGTCGCGCAGGAAGTCGAGATGGACCAGGCTGGACGCGGAAAACAGGTCCACGGCCTCGGGCTTGTCCTGGCTGCTCAGTTCCGAGTAGCGGTCCCAGGTGCGCGCCACCTCGTTGATCGTCGCCATGTCCGGCGCCGCCAGTGCGGGCAGCGCCAGCGCGCCCGCCAACATCCCTGCAAGCCACGTTCGCATCCGTATCTCCATCCCCTCGAGGTCCTCTCAGCGGTAGGGATTGTCCTCGCCGCTGCCTTCCGGCCGCAGCGTATAGCGTTTGTAGGTCCACTGGTACTGCGCCGGATCGCGGCGCGCGATCCGCTCGACCGCCTGGTTGAGCGCGGCCACCGCCGTCACCGGGTCCGCGTCGGCGATCGCCGGCGGCGCGGGTTCCACGTGCAGGGCGAAGTCCGGTCCCGGGCCGATGCGTTCGCACCACGCGAACAGCACCGTCGCACCGGTGCGCTCCGCCAGCCGCGACACCAGCGTCATGGTCAGCGCCGGCTTGCCGAAGAACGGCGCGAACTCGCCGTCGCCGGCCTTGGGCTGCTGGTCGGGCAGGATGCCGACCGCGCCGCCGTCCTTCAGCACCTTCCACAGCTGGCGCACGGCGGGCCCTTCCGCGCGCACCTGGCGGATGTTGTCGGCGCCGCGCACGCGCAGCAGGAAGGCGTCGCCGGCGGCGGAGTCCGGCGGGCGGTAGACGATGGCGATGGGACCGCGCGAGGCCAGCCACTGGTTGAGCAGTTCCCAGTTGCCGAAGTGCGGAGCGGCGACGATCACCCCCTTGCCGCTGGCCAGGGCGGCGTCGTACAGCGCCTCGCCGTGGCGTTCGCGCAGCCGGGCGAGGTTCTCGCCGGCCGGGCGGGTCCAGAAGCGCAATGTTTCCAGCGCCTGCCGCGAGGTCGTGCGCAGGATGGCGCGGTGGAGTTCCTCGCGCTGTCCGGGCAGCAGGTCCGGGTAGGCGATCTCCAGGTTGCGGCGCGCGACCCGGCTTTCGCGCGCGTCGGAACGCCGCCAGGCCCAGGCGATCGCATCGCCCAGCGCGTTCAGCCAGGGCCAGGGGAGGCGCCCGACGAGGGCGGCGGCGTGGTAGCCGAGGGCGGCGAGGGTTCCCGGTTTCATCCCCCGAGTGTAGCCAACCGGCATGTCGGCCTTGCCGGGCCGGCGCGGCGGCCCCGGTATCCTGTCCGCCCGCCCCGTCCGGAATCCGCCCCATGCTCTCCCTGATCCAGCGCGTGACCCAGGCGGCCGTGACGGTCGAGGACGCGGTCGTCGGGACCATCGGTCCCGGCCTGCTGGCGCTGGTGGGGGTGGAGCCGGGCGACGGCGAGGCGCAGGTCGCCCGCATGGCCGAGCGCCTGCTGGGCTACCGCGTCTTCGCCGACGAGGCCGGCCGGATGAACCGCTCCCTGGCCGACACCGGCGGCGGCCTGCTGCTGGTCAGCCAGTTCACGCTGGCGGCCGACACCCGGTCCGGCATGCGCCCCAGCTTCACCACCGCGGCCCCGCCCGCCGAGGCTGAACGGGGATTCAACCGATTGGTCGAAACATGCCGCCAAAAACACGCCGGGAGGGTGGAAACCGGCCGTTTCGGCGCCCATATGGTGATCAGCCTCGTCAACGACGGGCCCGTGACCTTCCTGCTCCGCCCATGACGTTCGTCCCTTGCCGGGGAATGGGCGCCAGGAACGGAAGCCGGCCCGGGCTGGTATAATACGGGGTTCTCCTTTCCTCACTTTCCGGTGGCGCAACCTCCATGGCCAACGAACGTCCTGCCCAGCAGTCCGACATCAAGCTCTTGATCAGCAAGGGCCTGGAGCAGGGCTATCTGACTTACGCCGAAGTCAACGATCACCTCCCGGACGACCTGGTCGACCCGGAGCAGATCGAGGACATCATCGGCATGATCAACGGCATGGGCATCGACGTCCATGAAGTGGCGCCCGATGCCGAGACGCTGCTGCTCGCCGACGGCAACACCGGCAACCGCGAAGTCGACGAGACCGCCGCCGAGGAAGCCGCCGCCGCGCTGACCTCGCTGGACACCGAAGGCGGCCGCACCACCGACCCGGTGCGCATGTACATGCGCGAGATGGGCACCGTCGAGCTGCTGACCCGCGAAGGCGAGATCGCCATCGCCAAGCGCATCGAGGAAGGCCTGGCCCAGGTGCAGGCGTCGCTCGGCAACTTCCCGTGGTCGATCGAACTGCTGCTGGAAGAGTACGAACTGCACAAGGCCGGCAAGAAGCGCCTGGCCGAGGTCGTGGTCGGCTTCAACGACGTCGAGGAGCCGGTGGAGGAAGTGCCGGCCGCCGAGGTCGCCACCGCCGAAGCCGGCGACGACGACGAGGAAGAGGACGACGGCGACGACGTGGCCGAAGAGGCCGCGCCGACCGGCCCGGACCCGGAGGAAGTCGCGCGCCGCATGCAGGTGCTGGCCGACGGCTACGCCAAGTTCAAGAAGTCCTACGCCAAGAACGGCCCCGAGAACAAGGCCGTCGCCAAGCTGCGCACCGAGCTGGCCGAGACCTTCGTCACCCTCAAGCTGCCGCTGCCGCTGACCGACACCCTGGTCCGCAAGCTGCGCGACGTGGTCGCCCAGGTCAAGGACCACGAGCGCCGCGTGCTGCACCTGTCCGCCAACGTGGCGAAGATGCCGCGCAAGGAATTCCTGCGCGCCTGGGAAGGCAACCAGACCAACCTGGGCTGGGTGGACGAGGTGCTGAAGCGCAAGCAGAAGTGGTCCTCGGGCCTGCGCGACGTCAAGGACCAGATCGTCGCCGAGCAGGAAGCCACCATCGCCGTCGAGCAGGCGATGCACCTGACCCTGGCCGACATCAAGGAAATCAGCCGCGCGATGGCCTACGGCGAAGCCAAGGCGCGCAAGGCCAAGAAGGAGATGGTCGAGGCCAACCTGCGCCTGGTGATCTCCATCGCCAAGAAGTACACCAACCGCGGCCTGCAGTTCCTCGACCTGATCCAGGAAGGCAACATCGGCCTGATGAAGGCGGTCGACAAGTTCGAGTACCGCCGCGGCTACAAGTTCTCGACCTACGCCACCTGGTGGATCCGCCAGGCGATCACCCGCTCGATCGCCGACCAGGCGCGCACCATCCGCATCCCGGTGCACATGATCGAGACGATCAACAAGCTCAACCGCATTTCCCGCCAGATGCTCCAGCAGTACGGCCGCGAGGCCACGCCGGAGGAGCTGGCCAAGGAAATGGACATGCCCGAGGACAAGATCCGCAAGGTGATGAAGATCGCGAAGGAACCGATCTCCATGGAAACCCCGATCGGCGACGACGAGGATTCCCACTTGGGCGACTTCATCGAGGACACCAACGTCGAGTCCCCGATCGAGAACACCACCAACATCAACCTGCAGGAAACCGTCCGCGACGTGCTGGCCGGCCTGACCCCGCGGGAAGCCAAGGTGCTGCGCATGCGCTTCGGCATCGACATGAACACCGACCACACGCTGGAAGAGGTCGGCAAGCAGTTCGACGTCACCCGCGAGCGCATCCGCCAGATCGAGGCCAAGGCCCTGCGCAAGCTGCGCCATCCCTCGCGCTCGGAACAGCTGCGCAGCTTCCTCGACATCGACTGACGCGGGCACCCCCGCCGCGACCCGGGACCCGCCGCAAGGCGGGTTCTTCGTTTCTGCCGCCCGCGCTTCTGCCGCTACAATGCCCCCGCTGCGGGCCTATAGCTCAATGGTTAGAGCAGAGGACTCATAATCCTTTGGTTCCAGGTTCGAGTCCTGGTGGGCCCACCACCGAGTAGTCCAAGGCAGTCCGGATTGGTCCGGTGATTCCCCGGAAACCCCGCTAAATGTGGGGTTTTTGTGCGCTATGGTCCAGGTTGATCCGCTTGAATCCGGAACGGAAGTGAGTCAGGCTGTGAGTCAGAGGGCATAGCCTATGCCCGCTGACTCACAATCGTCTGACTCACATGCTGACCGACACCAAGCTGCGCTCCCTGAAACCACGCGAAGACGCCTACCGTGTCGCCGATACGAATGGCCTGTGCATTGAAGTACGGCCGTCCGGGGCGAAGGTATGGCGCTATCGCTATCGCCACTCGGGCAAGGCCAGCATGATCACGCTGGCCGACTATCCGATAATGTCGCTCGGCGAGGCGCGGGCCGAGCGGGATCGGTTGCGGGCGCTGGTTAAGGGTGGAGCCAACCCCGCCCAGGTGGCCCGCATCGAGCGAGCTGTGCAGACCGAGCGCGCCGAATCCACCTTCAGCGCGATCGCCATCGAACTGCTGGAGAAGCGAACCAAGGAGGGGCTGACTCCCGGGTCGGTAAAGCGTGAGCGTCGCCTGATCGAAAAGGACCTGGCGAGCATCGGCGATATCCCGGTCACGGACGTGACGGCGCCGGTGCTGCTGGCAGCGCTGCGTAAGCTGGAGAAGCGCGGCGTTGCTGAGACGGCCCACCGGACGCGCTCGCTTGCCAGCCGTGTGTTTCGCTATGCGATTGCGACTGGGCGCGCGGCATCAAACCCGGCCGACAGCTTGGTCGGAGCGTTGGAGCAACCTCAGACCAAGCACTTCGCGAGCATGACCGACCCTGCCCAGATCAGCGATCTGCTGCGGGCAATGTATTCCTATCAAGGGTCGCCGGTGACCTTGGCGGCGCTGAAGCTGGGGCCGATGCTCTTCGTGCGGCCTGGGGAGTTGCGAAAGGCTCGGTGGGAGGATGTCAATCTTGAAACGGCGGAATGGCGTTTTGTTGCGAGCAAGACGGGAACCCCACACATCGTGCCCCTCTCGTCCCAAGCGAAAGAAATCTTCGAGGACCTGAGGCCCCTCACTCGTCGGAGTGAGTTTGTGTTCCCGGGGGTTAGGAGTTCGAAGCGCCCGATGAGTGAGAACACGGTCAATGCGGCGTTGCGGAACCTTGGCTTCGATGGCGACACCATTACTGGCCATGGCTTTAGGGCCATGGCGAGAACAGTCCTGGATGAAGTCTTGGGTTTCCGCCCGGACTACATAGAACATCAATTGGCGCATGCAGTCAGGGATCCGCTTGGGCGTGCCTACAACCGTACCGCACACCTGGTCGAGCGGAAGAAGATGATGCAGGCGTGGGCCAACTACCTTGATCAGCTTCGAGAAAGCGGGGGAAAGGTTGTTTCGATTAGGCGAAAGGCTGGTTAGTGCAGGGCGCGACTCCCAACCCAAGGCGGCCCATTCTTGGCCGACATGCGGTAGGCTGACTCCGCGACCAGCGCGCACCTCTAGGGGAGGAGGGACGTCTATGCCGACAAAGCGGCCGGAAGAACGTTATGACATAGATCCGGTCGACGGCGGTCGGCGTGAAATCGTCGGCAGTTGGGTGCAAGAGAAGCATCTGCGCCTGCGCCACTACGTGGATATCAGTCGAGCCGCTAGGCGGAAGTTTGACCGTAATTCGACCCTCATTGACCTGTACTGCGGGCCGGGTCGGGCCGTCGTCAAGGATACGGGTGAAGTGATTCCCGGCAGTGCGATCGCAGCCTGTGCCGAGGCAGCGCGATATACGTCATTTGGGGCGATTCATGTCGCCGACCTTGAAGCCATTAACGTCAGCGCCTGTCTGGACCGACTGAACCGAGAAGGACTAGGGCCGATTTCCACATACACCGGCAAGGCAGAGGAGACGGCGCGACAGGTCGTCTCCAACCTATCGCCTTCAGGCCTGCATTTTGCGTTTCTGGATCCCTACAGTGTCCAAGCGCTGCCATTCGAGGTCATTCAGACCCTGGCAGAGCTGCCCAGAATGGATCTGTTAATTCATTTCAGTGCGATGGACATGCAGCGTAACGTCAAGCAGCTGATGTTGAATGGCAAGCTGGACTTGTTCGCACCTGGATGGCGCGATCACGTGGATCCTGCTGTGCGAAACGACGTTGCCGTGCTGGCTGTCTTTCGGCATTGGTGCGGGCTGATCAAGAAGCTGGGCTATCAAGACGTGAGCGACAATGTCGAGCTCGTATCCGGCTCCAAAAATCAGCCGCTGTATTGGCTCGTGCTGGCATCGAAAAGCACCTTGGGCCAGGATTTCTGGGGGAAGGTCAGCAATGTGACTGCTCAGCATCGCTTCGATTTTTAGATCTACTTTTGCCAATTCGGGGTGCGGGTGGCGGTTGTTGTTCCTGCCGACAAGCCGTGGCAGCCGTCGCCGGTTCCCGTCGCACCCAAGCCGCGAGTACTATTCTCCAACCGGAGAGTTCAGTTATGACAACGTCTTCCCGCATCGAGTGGACCGAGCAAACGTGGAACCCCATTGTGGGCTGCACGAAGATATCTGCGGGATGCAAACACTGTTACGCCGAGCTCATGGCCCGTCGCCTCCAGGCCATGGGCACCCCGGGCTATGAGGACGGCTTCGCTCTGCGGCTGATTCCGGAGCGCCTCAGCGACCCGCTCAAGCGCAAGAAGCCTACGATCTACTTCGTCAACTCGATGTCCGACCTCTTCCATGAAAAGGTCCCTGTGGACTACATCGATCAGGTGATGGACGTGATTGCGCGCACCCCTTGGCACAGCTATCAGATCCTAACCAAGCGTGCGGCCCGCATGGCCAGATACTTCAAGGCCCGCCCGGTGCCCGAGAACGTGTGGCTCGGAGTGTCGGTGGAGAACCGTCGCCATGGCGTGCCGCGCATCGACTACCTTCGTACGGTCGACGCGCGGATCCGGTTCCTGTCAGTGGAGCCCCTGCTGGAGGATGTCGGTGTGCTGGATTTGGACGATATCCATTGGGTCATTGTGGGTGGCGAATCAGGCCCCAAAGCACGCCCAATGAAGCCAGAGTGGGCCGATGCGGTTCGCATCCAATGCGAGGAGCAGGGAGTGGCCTTCTTCTTCAAGCAGTGGGGTGGCTGGGGAGCCGATGGCAAACGCCGAGCCAAGGCCAAGAACGGAAGGTTGCTCAACGGACGTACCTGGGACGAGATGCCAACGCATGCTTCAGTGTAGGGAGGCACGATGGCAATTTCTCAGTACCGCTGGGACGATGGGAAGCCTGCCACGATCCAGCAACACAGTATCGCCAAGCATGAAGTACTGCGAGAGTACCTGGTCGCTTACCTTCAGACTCTTGTCGTCTCACCTGCCCAGGATGTTTTGACAGTCACACTGGTTGATGGCTTCGCAGGCGGTGGAATTTACATCCACGAAGACACCCGCGAACTCGTCCTTGGGTCACCCTTCGTATTTCTCGAAGCTGCGAAGGAAGCCCAGGCGCTGATCGCTCTGGGCCGGAACAAGCCCCTGCATTGGAATCTGGATTACTTCTTCGTCGAAAAGAACCGTAATGCCCATAAGCTCTTGACGTCCGAATTGACCGGACGTGGCTATGGCGACCGCGTCGGCAAGGATATCCATCTCATCCGCGGTGCGTTCGAGAACAACGTCGAACAGATCATGGGCTTCGTCCGGCAGAAGAGCCCACGAAAGGGGCGCTCCATCTTTCTGCTCGATCAGTATGGCTATGCGCAGGTTCCAGCCTCGCAGATTCGGTCGATCTTTCGGGCGCTACCCACCGCCGAAGTAATCCTGACCTTTGCTGTGGACGCATTCATCAACTTTGCCAGCGATTCCCAGGCGACGCAGCGACAGCTTGAGAAGCTTGACCTTCCCGACGTCCTCAAGGGGCGAACTTTCGACGACATCAAACAGAATGAGAGGGATTTCAGGCTCTATATTCAAAGTTGCCTCTATCAAGGCCTGGTCGAACGTTGTGGTGCGAAGTTCTTTACAGTCTTCTTCATTCGCACCAGTGGACATGGGGACTATTGGTTGGTTCATCTGTCGCAGCATCCGCGCGCTCGTGACGTCATGACCACCGTTCACTGGAATAGGAACAATCACTTTATCCATTACGGAGGTGCAGGGCTGGATATGTTCCGCGCCCTGGGATACAGCACCAGGGACGATCGGTCCTTCACAGGTCAGAATGAGCTCGGCTTCTGTTTTGACGATGCCGCTGGCGATGCCAGCGTCAATGCTCTGGTCAATCAAATATCGCCTTTGGTCCATGCGCGCCCAGATGGAATTTCCTTCGGTGAATTGTTTTCCAGCCACTGCAATAGCTCTCCAGCCGACAGCGCAAAGTACCGAATGGCACTGGAGCAACTGGTATCGCACAAGGAAATTGTCATCACTTCCTCAACAGGGGCGCGAAGACTTCGCGCCAGCACGATTGGTGATCGCGATGTTCTGACTACGGCACACCAGCGATTCTTCAGCTTCTAGACTACAGGTAGTTAGTCAGCGCATTCGCGATTGAACTTAGTTTCAAACCCATACTGTCCTTCTGAAGCTGGATGGTGCTGGCTTCGCGCATGGCGCAGCGCAGGTCGCGTCTTTGCAGGGAGCAAGGTGGATGAAGAGCAAGGTCGAGCTGATCTATTGCGTGATGGTCGTGGCGACGGCCGTGCTGGCTGGCGTCATGAAATGCACGGCAAGCACGGCCTGCAGCAGATGCGGTGGCATGGTCGATCCCTACGACTGATTGCCAACAATCTTTGGTACTTCGCACAAGGCCCGGCAGCGTCCGGGCCTTGTGCGTTTGTGCCGCCAACAACGAGGAAACGAAGATGCATTTGGTCGAAACGATGGCTTATGCCGGGCAGAAGCCTTGGCATGGCCTGGGCAACCGGCTGGCGCCGCAGCAGCCCATCGAGGTCTGGAAGAAGCAGGCGGGCATGGAGTGGAAGATCGAGGAAGCGGAAGTGCGCTATGTCGCCGGCAACCAGCACCTCGGCGTCATCCATGCCTTTCCGGAGCAAAAGGTGCTGTACCGCTCCGACACCCGCACGCCGCTGTCGGTGGTGTCCAAGCGCTTCCAAGTGGTGCAGCCGGGGCAGATCCTGGAGTTCTATCGGGACCTGACCGCCGGCAGCGGCTTCGAGCTGGAAACGGCCGGGGTGCTGCGTGAGGGCCGCAAGTTCTGGGCGCTGGCCCGGACGGGGCAAAGTACGACGCTGAAGGGCCGCGACAAGGTGGATGGTTACCTGCTGCTGGCCACCGCCTGCGACGGCACGCTGGCGACCACGGCACAGTTCACTTCAGTCCGGGTGGTCTGCAACAACACCCTGTCGATCGCACTGGGCAATGCCACCGGGGCGATCAAGGTGCCACACCGCAGCCAGTTCGATCCGGACGTGGTGAAGCGCCAGCTGGGCATCACGGTCTCGTCCTGGGATGGCTTCGTGGCCCGGATGAAGGCGTTGGTGGAGCGCCCGGTGGATCCGGATTCGGTGGAAGGGCTGCTGCGTCGGGTGCTGACCTATACCGGGCCTGACGGCAAGGCCACGGTGGTAAACGAACAAGCGATGGCCAACGTGCGCTCGCTGTACGAGGGCGGCGGTCGCGGTGCGCTGATGACCTCCAGCCGCGGTACGGCCTGGGGCCTGCTCAACAGCGTCACCGAGTTCGTCGATCACCATCGGCGGGCGCGCAGCGACGACCACCGCCGGGAGGCGGCCTGGTTCGGGCCGGGGGCCCAGATCAAGCAGCGGGCTTGGGACGAAGTGATGAAGCTGGTGGCCTGATGCCGGCCCGGTCACGCTTGCGTGCATCAACCGTTGCCCGGGCGGCTCCTTCGGAAGGAGCCGCCCGGGCGCGGGAGGACCGGACCATCGATCAGGCGTTGCGGATCCTCGAGCAGAGGTTGCGCGGGCTGGGGCCATCGCTGAGCGAGGTGACCACGTGCGGCACGTTCTTCCGGCTACGGCTGGGCAGCGAAGAGCGGGAGCATTTCGAAGCCGCCTTCCTCAATACCCGCCATCAGCTGATCGCGGTGGAGCGGCTGTTCTCCGGCATGGTGGATGGGGCGGAAGTGCATCCACGCATCGTGGTCCAGCGGACCTTGGCATTGAACGCATCGGCGGTCCTATTGGCCCACAACCATCCCAGCGGCAGCACCGAGCCATCGGCAGCCGACCGCGCGTTGACGGCGCGACTGAAGGCGGCGTTGGGGCTGGTCGACGTTCGCCTGCTGGATCATTTCGTGGTCACCGCTGGCGAGGCGGCGTCAATGGCGGCGCGGGGTTGGGTGTGATCCAAGGCTGGGGTTCGATAGGCGGCGGCATAAGCCCGGCCAACTGGTCGGGCGAGATGACATGCGCAGCCGCGGGGTGCGGGCTCAGTCTTTCCCGGCCAACGCCTTCATGGCCTTGGGCTGTTCCCGCTTGGGCAATTCCAGCAGTTTGATCAGCTTGGGCAGCAGGGAGGGGTCTTGGAGCAGCGCGGGGATCAACGTGGCCAACGCCTCTCGCTGGGCGTCGTCAGCCTGGGCCAGGGCCAGGATCGCATCGGCCATGGCCGCATCGTCGGCCAGCAGGTAGGCCACGGGCACGTCCAACAGTTGCGCCAGCAGGCCCAGGTTGTCGAAGCCGATCGCAGTGACCTGGTGCTCGTAGCGGTTGATCCGCGAGGAGCCCTTGTCCTTACCGAGGCCCATGCGATCCCCCAGCGCGCGTTGGCTCAAGCCACGCAACTGCCGCGCCTGGACCAGGCGGGCGGCAAACAAGGCGCGTGGCGAGGAATCGGGCACCGGGCAGCGGGAATGCGGAGGTAACCGGAATCATGACGAAGCCTCTATCGGTGTGGCAGACTCTATTTGTAAGATAGAGGTCTAAAGTCAAGCTGTCGGAAGGCCGCGCCATGTGCCGCGGATCGCAATACGCAACAGGGGGAAGTAAGGCAGGTATGGATCCATACGAGATTTTGGGCATCCGCCCGAACGCGGGACGCGATGAGATTGAACTGGCCTACAAGGGCCGACGCAGTCAGTACCACCCGGACCGCTACGCGCAGTCCGATGCGCAAACGCAGGCCTGGGCCACCGGCAAGATGCAGGAGCTCAACCAGGCCTACGCGGTCCTGAAGGATGGGGCGGAGCGCAGCAGGTTCGATCAGGAGCAACGGAACCGAGCCCCCAAACCGGAAGCGCCGGTGCAGGCTTCCCCGCCGCCGATGAGCCTGAAGCAGGTGCTGCAAGGCTACGAGTGCACGACCGAGCCGTTCCAGAAGATCTTCATCGCGCCCAATATTCCGAAGAGCAAGCTTGCCGGCGCGGTCCTCAGTTACGGCGGTGACGTCCGAACGAAGGACGTGGTGGTGCTCATCGACGACACCATGTTCGGCGGCGCAAAGGAAGGGGTGCTGATCACCGAGAAGGAAATCCTGTTCAAGGCCATCTTTGAATCCGCTTCAAGCATGCGCTTGGAAAGGGTCAAGGAAGTCAGCGCGGAAGGCAATCGCGTCTATATCAATGGGTACGAGTTCGCCAAGTTGAACATCCCCGAAAAGCGGGATGTCAAAGCGCTATTCGAGCGCATCGACGCGTATCTCAAGCAGCGCACCGCTGAACCTGTCGCTCAACATGCCAGCAGCGAGGATCAGCAGAGCGGGTGTGAAGACCCCGACGAGGCAGCAGGAGAGCAGCTGTTCTTCCGTCTCAGGCAGGGCTTCTTCCAGCAACAGGAAAACGAGATCAAGCAGGAATCGACATCGGCGAGGTCCCGAAACGAACGAGCCTCCGCTGAACTGATCAGGCAGTTCTTGCGCCTGTCAGGAGTGCTGGAACGCTTTGTGCAAGGGCGTGGCATGCCGCTCTCGAGCGCCGAGCGGTCGTTCTTGTCGAGCGATCCGATGCGCGTGGAGCTGCTGATCTTCGCGGGGGCCATCGCCCAACACCTGCTCTCGAAAGAGGCCGGGATGGAGGAGGAGCAGATCGCGGAAGTGATCAATCCTGTCCTCGTCCGGATGCTGATGGCCTACATCGCGGAAGTCGAGGGGATTGGTGAGCGTCGGACATTGCGCAGCATCGCCCGTCCGATGGAGGAACTTGAGGAATCGATGTTCTTCAAGGAATTCCGCAGGCGTTGGCACAGGTATGGCCTGGCTCTTGACCGGACCGCGGAAGACATCATCGGGGCCTTCGATCATTCGGTGAAGCATCCGGCAGCGTTCTACGCACTGGATATTCCGCTGAGGGCGCAGCTGCACGCCTTCGCCCAAGCAGTCATGGGCCGGGCACTGGATGCGGACGCAATGGAAGACTTCATGCCGATGATCTTCAAGGAAACAGAGGAAGTCTTGGTCAGCGTACTCGACGAGGCGTAGAGGGCGGGGCGGGTTTTGGAACGGAGGGGGCTTGTGCTTCCGCGTGGGATATTCCGAAACCTGCATCCGACAGCTGATTACCAAACGAAAGGGGGGATGAATGAAGTACCTGATTGGAATTTACGTGGCCACGGTGTTGATCGCGGCCATCTACTTCGATATCTGGGGCCAATACGCCTACAGGAGTTTTTTCGCCAACTTGGGACGGGCGGTGGTCTGGCCGGCCATCGCCTTTCCTTCGTTCGGCAAGCTGCTGACCGGGGTGCTCTGGGTGATGGTTATCGGCGCGGTTCTGGCAGCTAACAGGAGGCAGTGAATGAAGGGAAGCAACGTGAAAGGAATCATCGCGGCAACGTGCCTGCTGATGCTCGCGGGCTGCGGCAGCAGTCCGGAAGACAAGCTCTACGAAGCCTTCAAGTGCGGCAAGGTGGCGACGCTGCTTGAGCACGAAAAGGACGCAAACATGGCGCTGGTGGGCGCGGAGCCCTACATGAAGCAGATGGAGGCCCAGGGCGGCAATCCGGCTCAGGTTGCGATGGAGATGAACCAGCGGTTCCAGGACGACGTGCCGCTGTATCGGCTGACGCCGGGTGGCCAGCTGACGATGCTGTCCAACATCTACCAATCCGATGAGTGCCAGGCGCTCTACAAGCCAGCCAGTGAAGCCGCCGGAGTCGGCAGACTGACCGAAGCCGGCGATATCAATCTGGCCGGATGCGAGGTGCCGGCGGGATTGACGCCGGAACAGGCCGAGAGGGTCGAGTGCGCTAGTAGTGGGTCCGCCGCCGTTCCCGAACCGGCAATTGCCGCAGAGGCGGAAGTGATGCCGGCATCGGCAACGTCTCAAGACGCGGATCTGGCTGCCGCCGCCGCCGCCGCGGCAGCAGCGGCGAATGCCGTGGCTGCGGCGAACGATGCCGCGAATCTCGGGGCGGGGCAGGCCGGGACGTCGGATGCAGAAGTGATCAAGGCAGCCATTTCGGCGCGAGCCGCGCAGGATGGAGGAAGCGAGTACACCGACGCGCGCAGGTCGGTCGAAGGTGACCTGAACGAAGATGGTGCGGCGGATGTGGCGGTGCTGTACTCGTTGGAAGGTGCCGGTGGCGGCAATGGTTCGGTCGGCTATCTGGCCGCGTTCGTGCGTACGGGCGGGCAGTTGAAGCTGGCAGATACCGCCACGCTTGCCGGCAGCGCCCAGAGCATCAAGCTGAAGGACGGCGCTGTACATCTCAAGTTGCTGTCGCTGGGCCCCGACGATTCGGCGTGCTGCCCGTCGGCGGAGGAGGATGCCATGTATATCCTTCATGGAAACAAGTGGCTGCAGGTACAAGCGCAGCCCTGACCTATCACTAGTGTTGGATGCCAGGGCCGCCTCGTGCGGCCCTTTTTCATGGGGATGACCGATGGCGCGTATCTGCGTTGCAAGGCGGGTCGGCGGGAAGGCGAGCCATCGGCACGGTCAGTGGTTCGACGTCGTTGATGCCGATGCGCTGCGCCGGCAGATCGACGGCCTGCTAGATCCGGAAGGAAGTGGCGGCGGCCGGGATTGGGAAGTGCTGGCCTATGACGGCTTGCCCGACTTCGGCCCGCAGCCAGACTTGGACGAGCTCCTGGCCTGGCTGGATGCGGTGGACGAGTTAGGTGCGCCGTTCGAGGCCTGGTGGGCCATGCGGTCCTTCGGTCGGGTGATCGAGGCGGCCGATGCCTTCGCTGACCGCTATCAGGGCACTTACGCCGAACGGACGAGCTGGGCACGGCACACGCTCAGCGTGATGGGCGAACGGATTGGCGACCAGACGGAACTGGACGCCTACGCGCAGGCTGCGGCGGTCAACGGCGAGGTGCAATTCGTCGATGCGGTCGGGGGCGGCATTCACGTGTTCTGGAACGACTGAAACACCCACGAAGCCAAGCCGGACATCCAGCAATAGAAGCAGCAATCACACAGGCCGCCCACCCGGGCGGCCTTTTCATTTGGGAGAACGAGATGGGAAGAAAGACGGCCTTGCGCTTGGTGGACACCCGCGCGCTCGATCGTGGGCAGTGGTTGGAAGTCCGCAAGGGCGGCATCGGCAGTTCCGATGCCGCTGCGGCGGTGGGCCTGAGCCCCTACAAGAGCCAGCTGGAACTGTGGCTGGAAAAGACCGGTCGGGCGGCGGCCAAGGTCGAAGACGCGAACGATCCGGAATCCCCGATGTATTGGGGCACGCTGCTGGAGCCGAACGTGGCGACGGCCTACATGCACAAGACCGGTCGCAAGGTCCGCAAGCTCAACGCGGTCCTGCAACACCCGACCTTTCCTTTCATGTTGGCCAACATCGACCGTGAGATCGTCGGCAGTCCCGAGGTGCAAATCCTGGAGTGCAAGACCGCCGGCGAGTTCGGCTCGCGGCTGTGGCGGGATGGCGTGCCCGAGTACGTCCAACTGCAGGTCCAGCACCAGCTGGCGGTCACCGGCAAGCAGGCCGTGGACGTGGCAGTGCTGCTGTGCGGGCAGCAATTGGAGATCCACCGGATCGAGCGGGACGAAGAGGTGATCGCCCGCCTGGTCGTGCTGGAGGCCCGGTTCTGGGAACACGTCGAAACCGACACCCCGCCGCCGGCCGACGGCAGCGCTTCGGCGGACCGTGCCCTACGCCAGCTGTATCCGGGCGGCGGGGCGACGCTGGACTTCAGTGAGGACCGGTGGCTGTCCGGGGCGTTCGCCGAACTGGTGACGCTACGGCGTGAGCTGGAGGCCAAGGAAAGCCAGGCCGAGCTGCTCAAGCAGACCCTGCAGCAGGCCATGGGCGATGCGGCCCGGGCGGTGTTCGCCAGCGGCGAGGTGACATTCAAGCGCGCCAAGGACGGCGCGCGCCTGGACACCCAGCGCCTGACCGCCGACCACGCCGATCTGGTGGCCGCCTACACCGTGGCCAAGCCAGGCGCACGGCGGTTCTTGATCGTGGATTGATCCCTACCAACACAGGAGTTCGAGATGCTGAAAGGTTTGGCAATTACCCCGCCCGTGGTGGGGCGGATCTCCATCGGCCGCGTGGTGGAACGCAACGGCAAGCGGCTGCCGGAGAAAGACGACCAATTCACCCTGACCAGCCAGGTGCAGAACCGGGATGGGTGGGTCCTGCATCCGCTGGATGAAACCCTCAAGCGGGAAGCCGGCGGCAAGCTGCGCTCCATCCCGGTGCGGCTACTGTTCAACGACCCGGGCTTGAACCTGCGCGCGGACTACTCGCTGTTTGACCGCGACACCGGCCGACCGGTGTGCGTGGGCAATGGCGAGACCTGCCGGCGCATGGGGAACGAGGGCATCGAGGCGCAAGCCTGCCCGGGCCCGGAAACCTGTCGGTTCGCCGATGGCCAATGCAAGGCCTATGCCCGCTTCAACGTGGTGATCGGCGAAGGCCAGGAGGACACGCTGGGCAGCTTTGTGCTGCGCACGACCTCGTTCAACACGATTCGCACGCTGGCGGCTCGGCTGCAATACTTCAGTGCGGTGTCCGGCGGGCGGCTGGCGTGCATGCCGCTGGAGCTGAAGCTGCGCGGCAAGTCCACGGCGATGAGCTATCGGACGGCGATCTACTACGTCGATCTCGTGGTGCGTGCAGGCAACAGCCTGGAACAAGCCATCGAGGAAGCGCGGGAGCTGGATCAACGCCGGCAGGCTAGTGGGTTCGACCAGGCGGCGTTGGATAAGGCTGCACGGCAAGGCTTTGCCAATGGCGCGTTCGAGGAGCTGGAGGAAGACGTGCCGGCGGTGGTGGAGGAGTTCCATCCGGAAGCGGCGGGGGACGAGGCTGGCGATCCGCTGGCGAGCAAGAAGCAGACTAGTCTGGGTAGCAAGCTGGAAGCAAAGGTAGCTCGCACGGCGAATGGCTGAGGGAGGCCTGCAATGCGCTGGCCAAGACGAAAATCGGGGGGGGGGCGCTTCGGCGTCCTCCCCGGGGATGGGGTGGATTAGTTTTGGTGTTTTGCGGGTAAGGTTGAAGCTTGGTCGGGGCTTGCGCGACCACGTCGTGTTCGCAGTGACTTTCAGTTGCGCCGCAGATGTCGTGGTGCAGCCATATCTTCGCGCGTCTGTCGGGACACCACCCGGACTATCTATACCACGCAAGCATCGCCTAGGTTAGATTCGCAATTGAGGAAAGGCCGACTGCTGATTGATGGGTCCTCATTGTGCCGATCCATGAGGAGGGAAGCTTCGGCTCCCCTCCTTGAGCGCGGACCGCAACTTTTGCCGCTTGGCAACGTGACGGTCTGTGGACAACAGAGTGACAGCGGAAGTGCCGCGAATGAAAGCGGCAGGAACGGGCGATAAAAGTCCGACGCCAAGAGAGAGATTGCAGGGGACATTGCTAGTGGGCCGCCGCCCCGGTGGCTTGCTGGGGTTAGCACCGCGAAAACTCTTCCTCGCATGAAATCGATGCGTTTTTGCGCATGGCGGCGCATAAGCGCATCGTTTTTGGTCCAGTCCAATTTTGCCGGGACGATTTACCTGGGGCGATAGGTGGATCCTCACGGCTGGCCCCCAAGGGCAGCGACGCCCCGCAGTGGGCCTAGTTTTCTCCGTCCTTGTTCGCTGCGTGCTCCTGGCGTTTCTCGCCCGTCATCCTCTTAACCCTCGCCGGGCCCAGATGAATTCCCGGAACTCGATCTATGCCCTGATCCCGCAGGCTTCGGTGATCGACGCGGACCTCCAACCCGGCTTCGGCCAGTGCCTCGTTCGCCAGATCGGCGATGCCTTCCCGGGTGGCTACCAATTCTTGGCTCACCTGCTGATGCGTCATGCCCCCGCTGAGCTTCTTGCACCCCCCTCGCTCGGGGTGCCTAGCGTTGTATCGGCAGAAGTACTGCTGGGGCGGTCGCGGGATGCCATCGGGTGCCCTGTCCGAGGTCATCACGTGGATGTGCGGGTTCGGGTTGCCCGAGAGCTTTCCTTCCGGGCCATGGAAGGCCATCTGCCAGGGCCGGGGTCCGGCCACCAGCAATGCGATCCTCCTCCCCAGCCGCATGTTCTGCTCTTGATCGAGTTCGTTCGGCAGCGAGATGATCCATTCGCGATAAGCCGCCGCGTTCTTGCGCTCGTGCTTGTCGGCGTGCTTCCAGAAGAGCAGGGGTTTGTTCTGGCTCCACTCCGGGAAGTTGCCGAACTCAAGTCCGATCAGGTCATCCCTGTCCTCCCACTTGTCTCCGATGCGGGCGTCGTAGCGACTGTGCTCGACGCAGGTTCCCTTCTTGCCGCTCTTCACCTCAACGCGATAGTTGGCCATGCTTGTGTCCTTTATTTTTTTCAAAAGAAAAGCCGGCGAGGGAAGCCCTCGCCGGCTGCTGTGTTCCATGGGTTTGATGGGCTGCGGAGGGAAACGGTAACTGCGCTTCCTCATGTCCCCTTAATTATTTGAAAGGCCGATCATGGCCATTACTACGACGATGATCGGCAGGGAGGTGTCAGGTACCAACGTTGCGCGACTTCTCCATAGGGTAACCCTTGCTACGTAGAGATTTACACGCAGCACGGCTAGCTATGTGTCCTACAACATTGAGCCACCCTTGGTGATCTACAGGAGCACCCGGTACCCCCGGGCATCCGCCTGGGACGAAGGCAAGATGCGGTACTCCATGCCGCTGGCGACTGCCATCTGGCTGGCGAAGTCCTTCTTGGCTTGCACGACCGCATCTTCGATCTGGTTGTCGGCCTTCACTTCGACGATGACGTACTTGAGTGATCCATCCGGCTCCTCCCTCTGGAAAACGAAGTCGGGGTAGTAGCTGCGTACCGTGCGGGACTCAGGATCGATGTACTGGACGAAGAATTCGGATTGGCCGTGCGTAAGCATGCCGGTGAAGTAGAGGTTCCTGACCTTCTTCTCCCGAAGAAGATCCCAGAACAACTGGCGCTCGGAGCCCGAGTCGAAGCAATAGGCATCAAGGTGGAAGCTCTTGGTTCTTTCCTCATCGGACAAGGACGCGTCATCGCGCCTTGCGATCTTGTCCTTCGCAGCACTGACTTCGTAGTAGCCCTTGTCGGGAATCTTGATGAGCTCAACCTCGTGCTCTTCTTTCTCTTCGGACGGATCCAGCTCGTACAGCAGGCGAAACAGGCGGGGAATGATCTCGTCGTATAGAAGCTCGTTGAACTCGTTGGTCATGGCGACGAGTTCATCCATGCCTTCCTGCGTAGAGTCCAAGATTTCCTCGATCTCCAAGGGGCTTCGATTCAGGTAGCGAGATACTTCGGCGACCAAGGTCAGACGCGAGAACGCACGCTTCACGCGTCTGTCAGTCAGGTCGAATGTGCGGCTGTCTTTTACGCGAGCTGCGTCATCAGCCGTCAGGCCTTCCTGCTGGGTTTCGATCAGACGGTACTTCTCGATCAGCAAGCCCCATGCGTCTTTGTCGGATCGGTCCAGGCCCAGCGGCTGGCCCGGTTTGACTTCCAATTCCCGGATGCTGTGCAGCTTGCGCACGCGAACAAGCTTGATCTTGACCGGAGGAGGGACGACGTGCACCTGCACTGCATCCTTGTCCTTGCCTTTCTTCTGCAATTCATCAGCCGTGATGCGAAAGTTCTGCTGAAGCTCGTCATTCAAGATTTCCAGGTTGTCATCGGACAGATAGACGTGGCCGGTGTGCTGTGCCTCGCCGATGGCGCGCAAGCAGCGCATGGAGGCTTGCAGGACAAAAATCTTCGACTTTGGTTCGCGGAAAAGGCCGACAGAGAACAGGGAGCGGCAGTTCCAGCCCTCCCGGCCTTTATTGACCAGGAGGATGAACTGCTTCTCCGAGTCGGTCGTGTCGAGTCGGTTGAACTCACGGATATCGTCGTTGGAGGTGACCTTGTCGTCACCCACGTTGACCAGGATTCTAGATGCAGGGATGCCATGTTTGCGCAGGGCATCCTCAACGGCCGGACGGAGCTCCTGTGTCAACTCCTCCACCGTCGCCGCAAAAAACGCGATCTTGGGAAGCATCCCCTCCGGCCGGATTTCCCGGGTCTCGGTCAGGAAGCTCTCAATGGCGATGTCGACAAACTCGCTCGTACGGGTGTTCGCGTAGCCGTGCAGAACGACCTTCTTCAGGAAGCCCTTCTCTATAGATTCAGATAGGCCGTAGGCATAGACAACTTCCGGAAGCACGTCGCGGCCCACGTATGGCGTGCCCGTGTAGTTGAAACAAGCGACGACATGAGTGCCGGCATCCTTCAGGCTCTTGGCGAGCACGTCGATGGTAGTGCGCAGGCTAGTGTCGCTCTCCTTCTGGCCGATACCCATGTCCTTCGCCAGGGTCTTGCCGAAGGCGTGGTGGGCTTCGTCCACGTAGATGCCCAACTGCTCCAGCCGGCGCAGTTTCTCGAAGCGCTGGTTGGTGGTCAGGTCAGCCTCGTTCTCGGGCTGGTCGAAGCCATAGAGGTCGGCGTTCTCGTCGTACACGCTCGAAGGCGTGAGGACTTCCGCGGTGGCCCCGAACAGCTTGTCGATGGCATTCTTGTCCTTGTGCTGGCGCTTGAGGATGATCTTCTGGGTGTTGGAGACGATGATGTTGAACTTGGACTTGTCCATCGTGTCCAGCGAGGTGCCTGCTTCTTCCAGGTAGTGGAAGTGCAGGTTCGCGGTCAACCACACGACATACTCCGACGGCACGACCAGCGACAGGTCGAAGCCCTCGATCTCCTTCAGCGCTTGCAGCACCGTCTTGTCTGGGGCAAACACCAAGGCGTTGTGGCAGAACTCGGCCGCCTTCGGGAATTTGTTGGCGAGCAGGAACTCGTAGAAGATGCACGTCGCCATCAGGATGGTCTTGCCCGTGCCCATCGTCAGCGCAAAGATGTAGTTGGGGTACATCCGGCTGTTCTTGCGCATCCGGTCGAACAGGGCCTTGTACGAGGTCAGCTCCAGCTCGTCGGAGTCGCCGAACTGGAACATCTCCTGTCCGGCGGTGCCTCGGAACGAGCCGAACTGCCGCCCCTCGAACTTGCCGCTGCGCTCGTACCAAGCCCTGAAGATCTCCTCGACCTTGGCGTTGCCCAGGAACTCCTTCAGGAAGACGTAGGTTTCCAGCGCCTCGAACTGCGGCTGGCGCAGGAAGGCCTTGGGGTTCTTCTCCGGGTCGTTGTGGTCGAGGAACTTGCGGGTCAGCTCGCGGTAGTTCTGGCGGATCTTGCCCTTGTTGGACTGGTAGAACTGCCACAGGAAACGGAAGAAGGCGAAGTCGAGCGAGGCGGCCACGCCCGTTGTGGTTTCCTTGGCCCTGCGCGTGCCCTTAGCCATTGTCGATGCTTCCTTCCCACGATTCGGACAGCAGGTCGGTGATCTTCACGCGGATGGTGCCCGCATCGGCCGGCACCTTGTACTTGCCGGCCACCAGCTCGTTCTTGTCGGGGATGTCCACTTCCTTCGGGGTGAACACCGCGCCATCGTAGTTCCAGTCGATCAGCACCGATTCGACCAGCTCGCGCCAGTCGCCTGCCGATTCCTTCTGCAAGGACAGCTTTTGCAGCAGGTTCATCGGGTAGAAGCGTTCGATGACCAGTTCGCCATTCTTGAGCGCGATCTTGGCTTCGGAATCGCGCTTGAACTCCAGGTTGGACTTGTCGCGCAGGATGTCCACCACCAGCACGTCGATCAGGTAAGGCTTGGCGGCCAGCACCAACTGAGCGGCCAGGTCGGGCTCGTGGCCCATGCAAACGAGCGTGACCTTTTCGACCGGGCGCGTGGGCGCTTCGGCCTTGCGGCGTTCCCAAGCCTTGTAGTCAAAGCCGGCGATCAGTTCGTTGAGGTCGGCGCGGGTGGCGATGCGGTTGACCGGCATGATCTTGACCATGCGGCCGTCTTTCTCGCCGTCGAACACGGTGCTGAACTCGAGCTTTTGGATTTCTAGCGCTTCGATCAGCAATTCCTTGGCCTGCAACGGATTGCGAAACACGTCGTAGTGGTTGACGTTGTAAATCTCGAAACCGGCGTAGATCCTTTCCTCGCCTCCTAGCGTTCCTTGGCACGAGTCCTGCGCAATCTCCATCAGTCGTTTCGTAGTTGTCTGGATAGCCCCCAGATTGATGTCCGCGCCTATGAATCTACGGCCAAGCTTCATTGCTACCGCTTGTGTCGTACCTGACCCCATGAAAGGGTCGAGAACCAACCCACCTGGATCAGATAGCGATGAAATTATCCTGTCCAGCAACTCTTCAGGCTTTTGCGTGGGATACCCTGTTCTCTCTGCGCTCTTCGGGTCCAGACCTTTCATATCCCACACTGAATCAATGGGCTGCCCTTTTATTTGATAGACGACATCATCCGCGTCCGGCTCTCTTCCATTCGATTTCTTCCACTTCTCAAGATATCTAACGAATCGGCTATCTTGCACTGGCATCTTATTACCCCTGATGCAGCCGTCTTCATCAATGTACGAGGCCCACCGCTTCGCGTCGATCGTATCTTCTAGAGCCGTATCGAAAATTTGGTGAAACGTGTAGTCCTCGCTTTTTCGATAAGCGAAAATGGTGTCGTGCTTCTTGGCAAAGTAGCCTCTTGTCTGCCCTTGAAATGTCTTGTAGTGCCAGACTATTTCATTAATCAGATTAGATGGCCCAAACACTTCATCAAGGACAAGTCGGATATGAGCATTGCGATGCCAATCACAGTGCAGAACAAAGACACCGGTCTTACTCAACAATTCTCGAAGAAGCACAATTCTTTCATAGATGAATTGCAGGTATTCATCATTCGTCCAAATGTCGCCGTATTGCTTTTCCTCGAACGACGTCGAATCCGTTGAGGCCTCCTTTCCGCCCGATTTGATCTTCTTCTTGTAGTCGGCCTTGGAGTCATATGGCGGGTCGATATAGATCAGATCGACCTTTCCGCGAAACTGCTTCAGCAGATGGCTCATCACCTGAAGGTTGTCGCCCCAGAAAATCTTGTTTCGCCACCCGCCCACCTCCTCGCCGAAGACTTCCTTCAACTGCGCCGGATAGAACTGCGTCGCCGTGAACGGACGCTTGCCGCGCCAGTTCAACATCGGATAGCCCTTGATCGGCTCGAACTCGTACTTCTCGACGTTGGTGCCGCCATCCGGCGTGCCCAGCCCAAGATTGCCCTGCTCGGTAGTGGTCGTTTTGCTCATGTTCCCGTCTTCCTGAATTTCCAGTTCTTGTTGTCGCAATAGGCCCGCATGTCGCACTCAACGCACAGCTTGGCCGGTCGCGCCGCCATCTGATAGTCCTGACGCTCGATACGGGCCACGATGTCATCAAACCGCGCGATGGTCTTGCCGATCGCGCGGTCGTCCTTGGGGAAGGAGACGTAAGGGTTGCCGCCTTCTTCGCCGGTGTAATACAGATGCATTCGGCTGACCTTCTGCCCGGTGCGCTCCTCGACCAGATGGGCGTACACCTCCAACTGGCTCTGGTACTGCTTCAGCCGCTCCTTGTCCTTCTCCATGTCGGGCTTCTTTTCCGACTTGAAGTCGATGATCTCGACCGTGTCGTTCTCGCCCCGGATCAAGTCCACGCTGCCCTTGAGGATGTAACTGTCCTTGACCAGCGAAATCTCGACCTCGGCCTCCTTGATCCTGTCCCAATGCCCCTTCTCGCGCTCGAAGTAGCGCAGGATGTGGTTCAGCGCCGCCCGCTGCGAGCTGGCCGCCAGGTACACGCGCTCCTTCTTCGACAGTGTGGCGTAGTTGGCCGAGAACCAGCTTTCGATCATGCCAGCATCCAGCGCAGCCTCCTCGCCGCGCAGGACAGTCTTGTGTATGTCCTCGATGGTCTGGTGCACCAGCGTACCGAACAGGATCTGGCTCTCGCGGATGGGCGCGAAGTCCAGCTCCTTGAAGAAGCGGTATTGCTCGGCGCAGTTCTCGAACACGGTGATGTGCGAGGTGAAGGAATACTCGCGCTTGAGGTTGATCTCCTTCACCGGCTCGTAGTCGAGCACCCCCAAGTCCACGCTGCGCCACGGCGGCAGTGCGTCGAACATCCGCTCGAAATACTTGGAGGGTGCCTTACGCTGACCCTTGCCTTCGCGCTGCTGCGCAGCCAGCACCAGCAGGTTCTGCGCCCGCGAGAAGGCGGTATAGAACAGCCGCCAGAAGTCGAAGGTCTTGATGTGTTCCAGCGGCTCGAAGGTTGCCTTGGACAGATAGCCACCTTCTTCCAGCAGCACGTCCATGTCGCGGTGCTGCTTGCGCGGCGTGGACTCCATCGACCCACACACCACCACCGGAAATTCCAGCCCCTTGGCCTGGTGGATGGTCAGGAAGCTCACGCAGCCCTTGGGCGCGTAGTCGGCCACGTCCTCGTATTCGCCGATGCCGCCATCCTTGAGGAAGCGGAAATACTGGTTGAACAGGGCGATCAGGTTCCGATCCAGCCACTCCGGGTTCAACACGCTGACGTGGTGCAGGTACTCGAATTTAGTCAGCAGGCTGGAGAAAGTGGCAAGGTTGCGCGCCGCACGGCCCTTGTCCACGCCTTGCGTAGCCTCCTCGCCCAGATAGCGGGCGAACAGCGGGAACTGCAACAACTGATAGAACAGCCCGGAGAAGGCGTAGTCCGTGCTCTGGGCCAGCACGACGTGGCGCTTGGCAATCGGTCGCCCCCATTCCAGCAGGGCCTTGTTCTCCAGCTTGCGCAGCTCGTCGGCGAAGGGCTTGAAACACTGCTGGTCGTAGTAGTCCCAGATCGGCAAGGTCGCGCCCTCGGCCCACACCCGCACCTTGGAGAACTGCGGGAACAGGAAGATCAGCGCACCGATCATCAGCCGCACTTCCTCGCGCTCGAAGAACATGTTGGAGCGCGGCGAATACATCGGCACGCCCGCACCTTCGAGGAAGCGGGCCAAGTCCTGCGCCCGATCGCTCTTGACCGACTGGTAGAGAAAGGCGACCTGGTTCCAGTCGGTCAGCTTGCCGGCATCCTTCAGCGCATTGAGGAAGGCCAGCACCTCGCCGTGCCAGTTGGCGCTGTCGCCCACGGGGTCAGACGCCCTGAGCTTGAGGACGGCCGGCACCTCCGGGAACTCGGCCTCGCGCGGCAGGATCTGCTTGTCGTAACGGAACTGGCGTTCGCCATCGTCCCACGCCTGCTCGCGCATCCATTCGTTGTAGAAGCGGATGATGTCCGGGTGCGAGCGGTAGTTGACCGCCAGCCTGACCTGCTTGCACTTGCCCTCGGCAAACAACTTGGGAAATTCGAGGATGTTGCGGATGGTCGCGCCACGGAAGCGGTACAAGCCCTGGTCGTCGTCGCCGACCACGCACAGGTTCTGTTTCTCGCCAGCCAGCAGCAGCAACAGTCGCTCCTGAATGGTGTTGGTGTCCTGGTACTCGTCCACCATCAGGTAGGACAGCTTGGCGCGCACGGCCTCCAATACCTGCGGGTGCTGTTCCAGCAGTTTCAGCGCCTCGAACTGGATGCCGGAGAGGTCCAGCGCATTGTGCTCGGCCAGCAGTTCCTGATAGCGGCGGAACAGCAGCCCCAGCGCCTTCACCTCGACTTCCGGAGCCTGCGCCAGCACGTCCGCGTCCAGCGCCTCCTCGCTGACCTTGTTGAGCCAGTGCAGCAGGTTCTCGGACTGGTTCCAACGGCCGATGTTGTCGTCGCCCATGACCAGATTGGCGTCCGCGATGGCGCGAAACTCCTTGATGCGCTGGTACAGGAAGTATTGCTGATCGAACTGGTCGAACAGAGTGAAGCTGCGCTTGAACCGGGTGTATTCCTGATGGTCTTCCAGCAGCCGCAGGCAGATGGAGTGGAAGGTGCCGAGGTACATCTCGTTCAGATTGAACTTGATGTCCAGCTCGGACAGGCGGTTGGAGATACGGGTGGTCAGCTCCCGCGCCGCCTTGTCGGTGAAGGTGACGACCAGCAGCGATTCGGGGGCGATCCCCTTCTGGGTGATGAGATAGACGATGCGTTCGACCAAGGTGAAGCTCTTGCCCGACCCTGGCCCCGCGATGATGAGCACCGGGCCTTCCGTGGTCAGGATGGCTTCCCGCTGATGCGGGTTGGCCTTGCTCAACAGTGTTGCCTCGTCCCCCGACATTCCTATCCCCTTGATTTTACTAAAAACCCCGCTAGCAAGACTTTTTCGCCCTTCATGCGGAAACTGCTGCCGATCTACCCTTCTGGTGGCCTTCAATGGTCGCATGACGTGGCGAGAATGGACACTGTTCAGCTACCTTGACGGGCAGCAGAACGGGAACGGGTTTTAGGGGGAAGACGGTGGCATCGGATTACGAGGAAATTTGCCGGCAGAACCGCGAGGACTACGGCAAGAAGGGGGCGAAAAAGTCCGGCGATCTGGCCGCCGGCCTCTACGACGACGAAACCCATTTCATCTACGAGTTGCTCCAGAACGCCGAGGACGCGCTCAAGCGCCGTGGCGAGGGCTGGAAGGGCTCCCGGCAGGTCAGCTTCACCTTGAGCGATGCCCAGCTGGCGCTGTCCCACTACGGCCACCCGTTCACCGAGAACGACGTGCGCAGCGTGTGCGACATCTCCGAGAGCACCAAGGACGAGAACTCGATTGGCCGGTTCGGGCTGGGCTTCAAGTCGGTTTACAAGGTTTCGGACTTGCCGGAGATCCATTCCGGCGACGAAGACTTCGTCATCGAGGACTACCTGTTCCCCAAACAGGCCGAGCGGACACGCCGCGATGCCGACGAAACCCAGATCCTCCTTCCGCTGAAGGCGGACGCCGCCAAGTTCAAGGCGCGTATCGGTGCAGGCCTCAAGGCGCTGGGGGCGAGCTCCTTGCTGTTCCTGCGCCACATCCGGGAAATTTCCTGGCGCATCGAAGGTGGCGCGTCGGGCTTGTACCTGCGTGACGAACCAGAAGTGCTGGGCGACAACGTCAGCCGGATCAAGCTGATCGGCCAAGCCACCGGCCAAGCGGACATCGACCAGGATTGGCTGGTGTTCCACCGGGACGTGGGCAAAGGCCGCGTCGAACTGGCCTTCTCGGTCATCACCGACAAAGACGACAAATCCAAGTGGGGTGTGCAACCGCTACCGGCATCGCCATTGGTGGTGTTCTTTCCGACGGCTTACCAAACCAACCTCGGCTTCTATCTGCAAGGCCCGTTCCAGAGCACGCCCAGCCGCGACAACATTCGAAACGATGAGCCTTGGAATCACCGGCTGATTGCTGAAGCTGCGTCCCTGCTGGTCGAAGCAATGACTTGGCTGCGTGACAACAACCGATTGGACGTGAATGCTTTGCGCTGTCTGCCGCTGGACAGAGCCAAATTCCCCGATGGCAGGATGTTCACGCCGATGTTTGAGGCGACGCTGGAAGCCTTCAAGACACAGCCCTTCCTGCCGAACAACGACGGCGGTTATTCGCTTGCCGAACAGTCGAAGCTGGGGCGCACGACAGAGCTGCGCGAACTGTTCGACAGCGAGCAGCTTTCAACGTTGTACGCGGTTGAGCACACGCACTGGCTGACTGGCGACATCACCCAGGATCGCGCCAACGACATCCGTCTGTACGTCACCAAAGAACTCGATATCAAGGAAGTCCATCCACGCGACATCTTCCCGATGTTGACCAAGCCATTCCTCGAAGCGCAATCCGACGAGTGGATTGCCGGCATGTACGAGTTCTTGGAGGATCAGGGGGCAATCAAGCCGTTGTTGGTGAACACGCCCCTCGTACGCTTGGTGAACGGCACACATGTCACCACCAAGTCGAACGGACTTCCCAATGCCTTCCTGCCGACGGGCGAGGAAACCGGCTTTCCAACCGTGAAGCCCTCGGTATGCGCCTCCGAAGCTGCGATGGAATTCCTTGTCTCGCTTGGGATACATGCGCCCGATCCCGTTGATGCCGTAATTCGGAACGTCCTACCTAAGTACCAGGCCGAAAGCAAAATTGACATCTCAAACTACGACGATGATATCGCCCGAATCCTCGCGGCTTTCAAGACGGATTCCGTCTCAAAGCGTGCAATGCTTCTCGAGGAGCTGAGGAAGTCGCACTTCGTCATGGCCGTTTCCGCCGAAGATGGAAGCGACTATCTGGAAAGGCCGGGTAATCTCTACATCGCCACTGATCGACTAACCAAGCTGTTCGAGGGTGTCGAAGGCATTTCCCTCGTGGACAGCAGCTACGACTGCTTGCGCGGCGAGGACGTGCGCGATTTGCTGGAAGCATGCGGCGCATTGCGCTATCCGCGACCAGAGAAGACGCCACACGAATCCTATTGGAGCGAGCGACTCAAGGCGCTCCGCGCTCTTTCGGGTTATCCGCATTCGTCAGGGCAGAATGACCTCGTTGAAGATTGGACGCTTCAGGGCTTTAGCAGGCTGATCGAACTCTTGCCGAGCCTTTCTGTGGAAAAGCGCATCGAACGTGCTCGCCTGATTTGGGAAAGTCTGGGCGATCTGGAAGAGCGTCGTGGGCGAGGCGTCTTCGAGGGTTCGTACACCTGGACACACAACGGGAGGAGGTTCGCCCCTCCCCATCCTGCTGCCTTCGTGAGAAGTCTCAATGAAACAGCATGGATTCCGGATGCCAATGGCGATCTGGTTTCCCCGAAGCTCGTCATCTTCGAGAGCCTTGGATGGAAGACGAACCCCTTCCTGCAATCCAAAATCATCTTCAAGCCCAACATCATCGACCAGTTGGCAAAGGAAGCCGACGTTGATCCAGCCGCGCTTGATCTGTTGCGCAAGTTCAAGTTGACCGAAGCGGATCTTGCCGCGCTTGTTGCCGAGAAGTTAGGCACGGCGCTGTCGACTGGAAGCGAGGATGCGACCTCACCTTCGCCAGCCGTTACCGATGAACCCACCAGCCCAGTGTCTGAGGGATCTGTCTATGACGAGAACAAGGACTTGTACGGCGAGGACATGCCCGACATCCCGGAAAGCACGCGCGATCCCGATGACAGCGATGATGGCGAGGTTGACCATTCCGGGCGTGGCTCGAACGCACGTTCAAGCGGCAGTTCCTCGGTCAATGGTGCTGGCAACGGCTCCAGTAGTGGTGGCGGCACTCACACCGGCACATCCTCAGGCGGTGGCGGATATTCTTCCTCGACGCGCGAGCATGGGAAACGCACACCAGGCAGCGTGGGCGGCAGGCCTTTCATCTCCTATGTCGGCACCCATCCCGATGAGGAAGAAGACGATCCTGATGGCCTCAACCAGTCGCAACGCATGGACATCGAAGCCGAGGCCATCAAGCACATCCTCGAAGCAGAGCCGCACCTGCACAAAACCGAAGCGGGCAACCCCGGCTTTGACTTGCTGGAGAAGGATGCCGGCAATCTGCCCGTTCGCTGGATAGAGGTCAAAGCAATGACCGGATCACTTGAGCATCGTCCGGTCACGTTGTCCCACACCCAGTTCGAGCATGCACTCCAGAAGCAGGACAGGTATTGGCTGTACGTCGTCGAATTCGCCACGGCCCCGGAACAACGCCGCATCCTGCGCATCCAGAACCCGGCGGGCAATGCCAAGTCCTTCACCTTTGACAAGGGTTGGAAGCACATCGCACTGTCCGATCCGCCCACCGAGGGCGCGTGACATGCCGACGACTTCCGCCGAACTGCTCAAGTCCCGCCACCGTCTGATCCGCGACGGACAACCCGAGGCTCTGCGTCTACGTATCCACCGCGCACTAAGCCGGCTAACCCGTGCCGAGCGAGAGCAGGGTGACTTGGATGACCTTCTGGGCGTCCCTAGGCCGTGGTGTGCACGTACGCCTTGCGGCAGGATGTCGGTATGACGCAAAAAAAAGCCAGCTCCTGAGGAGCTGGCTGGCATGGGTGCAGGTAAAGAGCGGCTAGCTCGGCTGAGGCCAGCGTCCGGCCTTGCGGCGATGCCTCCCGGACTCTAAAGAGCCCCGCTACTGAAAGCGGGGGGGCGTCGGCGAATCAGGTACTTGCGCTTGTCGTTTTCGTCCCGGGCAATGGTGACTTCCCCCCACCGAACCAGCACATCAACGGCTGCATCCATGCGGGCCTTGGGGCGGATCCCGCAGTTGTGAGCGACGATGGTACTTTCAACGGCAGCGGATCCGTCGAACCTCCAGTACTTGTTCTCCAGGTACCGCTTCAACTTCATGGCGTCGATTTCCTCCTCGGGCACCCCGCCGTCGACGAAAAGCCGCTGAAACTCGTGGAGATGCCACTCCGCAATTTCGATGGCGCGCTTCAGGGTGTCCTCGTGAATGTCGCCGGTGTAGCCCTCGAAAAAATGCATGATGGCCGCGATCCTGCTTGCATTCTCCATGAGTTTGGCGGCGACGTCGCTGCATTCGGCGTAACGTCCCTCCCCGGGACGCATTTCGTATTCAATGTCATTCGCGGTTCGGCGCCAAAGTGCTGCGGCTTCATCCGAGAACTTGAGCTTTGAGCGCTCCGTGATACCGGAATCGGCCATCTTGTCATTCAGTTCGAGGAGCTTCTCGAGCCGCGACTTGAATTTCTCGAGGTAGGGCATCGTGGACGGGTCGTCGCGAGCCTCGCGGGAGCCCTTGGTCGAAGGAGGCATCGCCATCAAGAATCGGGCAAGCGTACCCGACCCCCGGGCAATATCGCCCTTCTTTTGAAGGTACTTTTGGACTACCTCGTAGTGGGTCATAACGTGCATCGAAGTCCTCGGGTTGTGAACCGAGACAACCTTGTTGTCTGCGCGCTGCATCGGGAGCGTCCTGGGGCCATCCCAGAGCTTGTTGAAGAGCCCGAGGTTACGCATGGTGGGGGAGTCGAGCATGAGTTGTCCCTCGTCGGTGATAAAGGAGATGGATTGGCCATCTCCCTCCAGAGCTTCATAGATCGCGGTTTCGGTCATGTTCTGGTGCACGATCTCCCGTCGCTTGGGAGGCATAGGCTCAAGCTTGTTGTGTTCGATCAGTTCCAATTCGAGCTGGCCGGTATCCAAGCCATCATCCTGGACTTTGCTGATGGCCTTGAGGATGCGCTTCTTCTTCAGCTTCCAGATCTCGCGTTTGGCCTTGTAGATGCTCATGGACTCGGTCCGCTTCGCGGTGGCGAGTTCATCGTGCGCGTAGATCGGGGCGGCGATCATGGAACTGACGGTGGTGCGCCGTTCTCCGGATTCGCCGATGAACATCAGGTACAGCGAAACCGGGCTCACCAGCCCGCCTGCGACGGGCAAGACAACATCGATGAGGCGTTGGCATACGGTAGCGGCCGACGACAGAAGAACCAGTGCTACCAAGGAATTCGGGGTCTGCGTGGTCTCACACACCTCCTTGCCTGCGTCGTAGAAGCTACGCGTCAGCAATTGGGTGGGGTACGGCGCGAGGTGCGGGCGGATCATTGCGCGCCTCCCGTGTGGGTGGAGTCCTTCCCGGCTTTCTTTGCGGGTTCGTCCGGCAGCATCGGTGCGAGGGCGTGGCCACAGGTCGGGCACAGGGCCGGGTGACCACCCGATTCTCGGGCCTCACGCTCGTTCTTCAGCAGCTCCCGGAAGATGGCTGGATGCAGCTTCAGGTCGTAAGTTTCATTCACCAGCGCGATGATTTCCTTCTGCGGAAGTCCTTGCTTGATGACGCGTTCGATCAGCTCGTAGGCCTCGGAGAAGGTGGACTCGGCGCTGGGTGCCCTCATCGACAGGGCTTGCTCGAACTTGCGCTGAAGCATGGCCAGGCGTTCGTCCTTGAGTTTGTTGTTCATCGTGGTTTCGTTCTTGATTTTCATGTTCTGTGCTTCCAATTAGCGATTGCGTGACGCAGCTGCGCGGATTTCGAGATAAGCGATGATTTCCGAGTGCCACCAGAGAGACGGCGATCGCTCGGAATTGCCCAACTTGAACGGCTGGGGCGCCAGCGGGTCGAAAGAAGGGGAGCGTGCATTCAGGAGCTGATACCAACTGCTCTTGCCGATGCCCAGTGTGTTCAGCACTTCGGGCAGGCGGATTGCACGATCATTGGAACGATCATTGGCCCGAGCGAGCTGAAGGATTTCCTTGAGGCGGTCCAGGACCTTGCTGTTGTCGAGTTCCTGAAGGAACTCCTGGTCAAAGGTGACCGGCGACGGGTTGCTGGTCGTGGAGGCGAGGGCGACGGTCAGGCCAGAGGACCTGGCCTGACGGGGTGCAGCTTCAGAGTGGATCTTGGTTGCGAGCATTTCAGACTTTCCCTTTTGGTTGCCTAGGCCGCAGTAGTGCGTCCCGGTGCGGGAAAGTTTGGCGGGGGGGTGGGGGGTGGACCGAACGGTCAGCGGCAGACCATTTGACATGCGCTGCTTGCGTGGTATAGGCCCACCGCCCTCTAGGGGCACGGCGCGTATGTCGTTGCCCTATTCTTGGTTATGGGCTAAACGCAGGCTCAGTACATCGCCGTTGGCTAACAGATTGAATATGCGCGTGTGGTAGTCGGTCGTTTCGAATTCGAACGACTCGCTGGTGGTTCGCGCGGGGACGGTGGCGGTCGTCTCTGAGGATACGGGCTGCGCCTTTTTTCGGTCAAATGCTGCGAAGGCGTCGGCCATCTCCGGGTAGGGACTGTTGCGGCCGGCCCATGAGTTGAGCGTGCTCTCAAGTCGATCTATCGCACCGTTCGTGTCGCTGTGCTTGGATCCCTTGGGCGTTAGGCGGTCGAGTTTCTCAAGTTCGGACAGGAGCACGGGGTTGCCCTTCTTGTCTTTGTAGCTTTGGATGAAGTCGATGACCGCTCGCTTGGCCTGGGCGACGTTGGTGATCGACTTGTTGCCTTCCAGACGTTTGAGGACTTGCAGCACGATCGCGCGTTTGTACTCGCTGTCCTCGGCCTTTTCCTTGGCGGCATAGGTCGCGAAGGTATGCGAAGCGGACTTGGTCGTATTCAGGCCTAGGTTGTAGTAGGCAAGGGCGATGATGTGCCATACCCGGCCGGTGTCGCCGACTTGACATAGGCGTCTAGCCTCCTGCAGGTACAGCGCGGCGATCAGAAGGCCCTTGTAGGGATAGGGCTCGAGTTTGTTCCAGAAGTCCGGCGCCAGTGCATTGACGATGATTTGCTGACGCAGCCATTCAAGATCGGAGTGCGTTGGCGCTTGGCCTTGCTTCTCCAGCTCTGCTTCGGCAAAGGCCCAGAGCGGGCTAATGTCATCAAGCTCATTGGCGTGGATCTGCTCGTGCCAGAGCAGGATGCCGTTCTCCACGAGGACGGCTGGATCCACGGCCCTTTCGCCCTCGTACTCGTAGAAGAAGTGGGTCCTGGGAAAGTTGATGTCAGCGGGGTAGAGCGGCTTGCTTGTTTCGAGATCTGATCTTTTCTTGCTCATGCTGTGATTCTGGAATTACTGGTAATAAGGCAGAATCATACTTGTTCGTCGGGTCTGTCGAACATCGGGTCCAGACTAGGTTTGCGTGCACCAAGGGAAATACATCAATAGTCCGATCTTGGAAGATCAGGCCATCAGCGTGGTGAGGCGCGGCGTATGGGCGGAAGCTTCAGCCCTGAATCGGACATCCAGTATCCTAGAGTCTATGGCCTTCCAGAAGTGCCGTTGGAGTGAACAAATCACAAAGCATGAGCACGTGATGCCTAGCACGGGTGATGCCAACCCGCGCCAGCTTTCGACAACGAGGGTGAGGCGAAGCTTCTTGAGTGAAAAGTAGAGGGCTGCTGTTTGGGTCATCGAAGATGACTACGACGTCGAACTCCTTCCCCTTCGACTTGTGAATGGTCATGACGTGGATGCCCTTCAAGTCGTTTCCGCCCGACAAGAGCTGATCTTCGGAAATGGCTGCATCAAGTGCGTCGCGCGCCTCTCGATATGCTCCCTGTGTTTGCCAGAGGTCGATTAATGCTGCTGAGATACGGCGGCCACGTTGAAAGGCGACGAGCTGCTCGGCGTCCTCCGCTATGGCTTGAAGCGGTTTGGCGCCAGCGTTGCGAAGGATGCTGCGCGCATACAGCCAATCCCGCTTCGGGTCGCCAGTGAACTCGTGGGTTCGCAATGTGCGCATCGCATCCAAGAGCTTGGACGCCACACCGTTAGCGCGTGGGACGGTGCCGTCGCGGCTTTGTACGGCGCTTGTTGCCAACCGCTGCGCGGTGGCTAGATTGGTGTTTCCACCGCGTGCTCGGAAAACCGTCGCTGCAAGATCAAGACCATTGGCCAGATCCAGCAGTTCCTCCGCTGCCGGCCTACGCGGTTCGAGCATGAAAGCAACCATGCGACTTGAAAGCAGTACCGATGCTTCGTCAAGCATCACTCGGTGTGGAATTAGGTTCGTTCCATCACCGGTCAGAGCACGGGAGATGACGTTGACGCCACGCCCCCATGTCGCCAGCATGGCAAGGCTCTCAATGTCGCCTTGGGCAGCTTCCTTAGCATGCTGAATGGCGATGCCGACCGCTTGGCGGATAGCACGATCACGGTACTCTCGGTTGGCGCGGTAGTTTATCCGTGTTACACCCCGGTAAGCCGCGCCTCTCGGTGTATTCAATAGCACGTCGTTGGCGAAGGCGACGATTTCCGAATTAGGACTTCGGTGATTCTCGCCAGCTAGATCCATACGCAACGGTTGCAACGCAGCCATGATGTGCGTCACTCGGTCTGAGCTGACGCCGGGCCGGAAATCGTAAATCTGCTGGTCCAGGTCAGCGAGGCACATCATTTGCGTGCCTGCGGATAGCAGTCGGACACACTGCCACTGATCTTCTGCAGTGTCTTGCGCCTCATCCACAACGATCAACGGGTAACATGACGAGAAAAGCTCGCACAGACGTGTGCTTCGAGACAGTAGTTCGTGCGCCTTCGGAGCGAACAGGTCGAATGCGACTCGCCCTGTTTCCCGAAATAGCCGCTCGCGCTCGACGTTCCAATCTCCGCCATTATTCTCAAACTCGTGGCGCATCGCTGCCTCGTCGTGCGGCATCAGCAGACGTAGCGACCTCGGCGCACCCAGCAGGTATCCGTATGCCTGCAAGATACGCCAGAAGAACGAGTGGAACGTCTGGATTGATAGTTTTCCTTGTAGCGAAGAAGGCAGCTGTGTCTTGCTCGCTTCGGCGACGCGCGCAACGGCAGCACGAGAGAAGCTGAGAAATAGGACGGACTGGCCAGGTGACAGACCTCGTTCGATGACGAGTCTGGCCTTGGCTAAGGCGATGGTCGTCTTGCCGCTGCCTGGGCCGCCCGTAACGAGTATCGCACCGTCCTCGTCGAGAATTCTCTGCCGCTGCGCACAGATGACCAGAGTCACGATTACAGTTCCTCGGTACCATTAGCCACGGCCACGTCGCCACCTGCCGCTTCTGCAACGGCGTCGGCTTGCGCGGCAATCGCTTCCTTGCGCTTCGGCTTTGGGTAGCGTTGATAGATGTCGGCGAGGAAGTCGGTGATGGCCTTGGGCAACTCGGTCACGGCGCACAGTTGCAGCAGCTTCGCCGCACCGCCCTCGCCTTTCAGGCCCTTCAATGTGGAGGTGGTCAGCTTGCGTAGCTCGTCGTCAGCAGGGCGAGCCGCAGGAATCCCGAGCCGGCCATCAGTGTCCTCTGCACGCAGGGTATCCAAGAACTGCCATTGCCGATCCAAGGGGGTTTCTTCGGCCATCAGCACTTCGGCGCCTTTCTGCTGGATTTCCCTGGCTACCACGTAGCTACCTTGCAAAGCTGCGATTTCCGCGTCCGTACGCTTCTTGCGGTCGAAGAAAGCAAAGGCTGGTGTGCCGATCTCCTTGAAGAAGGCGCCCAGCTTCTCCAGGTTCCCGTCGCCATCGGCGTTGATGACGGACAGGCCGGCCACGTCCAGGGGGAACAAGGCCGGATCGTTGTCTTCCATCTTCTGTGCGGCGACCAGTAGGGCATCCTGTTCGGTAATCCCTTCGCCGACGATCACGCCTTGGCCGAGCATGGCTTCGGCGATGGCTCGGCGGAAATTCTGCCGGTAGTTCTTGGCCTTCATGCTAGCGGGCAGCTTGATCGCAGTGCCGGTCAAAGTTCCTTGCCCGTCGCGGTTGAGCTTCAGTATTCCGTCCGGCTCGAAGCGCTCGATGACGTAGGGAGAGTGCGATGTGACGAAGCATTGCGAGGTTTCTTCCAGAAGGTAGTTCGCAATCCGCCGCTGAGTGTGTGGTGGAAGGGCGATCTCAGGTTCTTCCATCGCAAAGATGACGTTGTCCTTTTTGAGGTCAGCGATGAAGGTCAGCAATGCCAGCAGAAGCGTGTTCAGCGTTCCGCTGCCCGCCTGTTGGAACGGCACAGCTTCCTCGCCGCGGCCCATTGTCAGGAAGAAGGCGATGGTCTTTCGCAAGTGCTCGCGCGTGAGTTGGGAGACAAAAAGACGGGTCGAGCGGCCTTCGCCTCCGGGCGCGATGTATTCCGAGAGCCGTGCCTCGATTTCATCCAGAATCGGCCCCAGCTCGGTGGCGTCGGCGTCTATCGGCGGATCGAGGGTAGCCAGCCGCCGGCGGATGCTTTCCCACATTCCCTTGCGGGCTTCTTTCATGCGCAGAATGTTGTCGAGCAGCGTGCCACGCTCCAGGCTCAACGCACGCGAGCCGGTGCGGATGGTGCGCAGGTAGAGGAAGCCTATCGTTCTTTTGACCTTGGTTGGGATTGATCTGGGGTCGGCGTCGTCATCGTCGTTGCTTCGGCCATAGATCGTTTTGACGAAGAACTGGTCTTCTTCAATGTCGTATTGGGCGACGGTAATCAGGCGAAGGCAGAGTTCCACGTCGGGATCGTCGGCGTTGGTAATCTCGCCTTCGCCGAGAACCCGCTTGTCGGCTTTGTGCCAGAACTCCAAATTTGCGGCACAGAGCTTCTTGATGTCTTCGGTTAGATCGACGAGGACGGCTTCGATGCGGATAGGAACGGGCGTTTCGCCGTCTTCGTTAAGATAGCCGGCATTGCGGAAATCGAATTCTTCAACGGGAGAGGACCGATTAAGGCGATCCGGTCCAAGCACGAGATCGAGTGCTTCGCATATCGTGCTCTTTCCGACATTGTTGCCGCCGATTAGGAGCGTGTGCCCTGTGAAATAAAGCTCCGCCTTCCTGATTCCACGGAAGTTCTCTATCTGCAGCCGCGTGACTCGCATGATAATCCCCAAGATCCCCACAATCGCAGGTATTTAGGGTACACGTTCGCGTGAGCTGTCTGGGATACTTCAAACTGGCCCCGAGTTCAGCACAGCTTGATGGCCGCTAGCGGCTGTTCTTCGACCGAGGTCGATGTAACGCACACTACGGCTATATGGCACCGGAGAGGACTGGGGCTAGTACGCTTAAGACGATGCTGGATCGGATCAAGCAGAATGCCATTCTGTTTGGATTGGCGGAGATTTCGGTGGGCTTGTAGCCCAGCCAACTGCGTGGGCGGCATAATTCGGCAGGGGATTTGGCACCAATAGGCTCATGGTCTGGGGATCGACATCATTCGGAGAGCTGTTTACTGGGACGAAGCCCTGGCGGGCCTCGTTCGAGCGCGGCAAGTTCACACTACAGGTGGACGGCATGAAGCCGTTCTCCGTGGCCATCGAAAGGTTGTCGGGCTTCCGCGTTCAGCCGGGGGTCTTCTGGGCCACCTGCCATGTCGATTACAAGGACAACGGTGACGCGAAATCCATCGAGGTCGATGGCATACCCAACGACAAAGCCGCCGAGTTGAAGCGTGCCATCTATCAACAGTTGGACGGTTATCACAAAGGCGTTTTCGGCAAGGCATTGGCTGCTTGGCAAGACAGGTTCAAGCAGAACCAGGATTGGACCCGCTGGATACCGAAGGGGAATGTCGCTAGGTTTGTTGCCTCGCACTCTGCACCGGAATGGCCCGGCAAGTCCTGGCGTGAGGTTGTCGGCGAGAGCACGCCCGCCGAAACGCTGCTTCGCCAGGTTAGTGAGCACAACTCGAAGCACCAGCGCGAAAAGATGGTGGCACGCAAGGCGTTCTTCGACACTGTGGAGAAGAACCCGCTGACCGAAGAGCAGGCGCATGCCTGTATCTGCATGGACGACAGTGTGCTCATCGTCGCAGCTGCCGGTTCCGGTAAGACCTCGACTATGGTTGCCAAGACTGGCTACGCGCTGCACGAAGGGCTGGCGACACCGGATCAAATTCTGCTGCTGGCCTTCAACCGCGACGCTGCCAACGAACTTGGCGAGCGTGTGGCCGAGCAACTGAAAAGCGTGCCGGACATCGACAAGGTGAAGTCACAGACCTTCCACGGCTTCGGCTTGGAAGTGATCGGCGCGACCACCGGCAAGAAGCCCACGCTCGCCCCTTGGGTTGAATCCGGTCGGGATTTGCAGGAGATGGCTGACATCATCCAGTTCCTGTGCGAGCGCGATGGCAACTTCAAGCATGAGTGGGACATCTTCCGCACCGTCTATGCGCGCGACATTGGCAAACTCGGCGAACCGGCCGAACCGGAAATCCTGCGTGATGGAGTGCGCGGCTTCCTGACGGCCAACAACGATGTGGTCAAGAGCAAGGAAGAGCGGTTGATTGCCGACTGGTTGTTCTACAACGGCGTCAACTACCGATACGAAGCGCCCTATGAGCATGACACCGCGACGGAAAAGCACCGTCAATACCGTCCAGATTTCTACTACCCGGACATCGGTCTGTATCACGAACACTTCGCGCTGGACGAAACCGGGCAGTCGCCGAAGCATTTTTCGGGCGACTACCTCGGTGGCGTTGCATGGAAGCGGACGCTGCATGCAGAGAAAGGCACGCAACTATTCGAGACGAAATCGCACCAGATGTATAACGGCGAAGCGATCCGCAATCTTGAAGCGGAGTTGACCCGGCGAGGTGTCGTGCTTCATTTCGATGAAGCGCGGGTTGTCAGTGGCTTGCCGCCGGCAACGAGTCAGGATATCGCCCGCACATTCCGCATATTCCAGCAGCATGTGAAGAACAACGGCCTGGCAACGGCGCAGTTGCACCAGGCATTGGCCGAACAATCGAAGGACGGGAATGCTCCTCGCCTGGCGATGTTCCTTGCCCTCTATGAGCGCGTCGCGGCTGAATGGGAGCGGCGCTTGCGCGAAGGCGGTTTCATCGACTTCGAGGACATGCTGGTTCAGGCCGCCGGCCTTGTCGAAGCCCGTCGCTACCGTAGCCCTTTCACCTTCATCCTCGCCGACGAGTTCCAGGACAGTTCGCGGGCGCGCGTGCGCTTGTTGAAAGCATTGGCCGTCAATCGGGACACGCCGGCCCATTTGTGCGTCGTCGGCGATGACTGGCAGGGTATCAACCGCTTTGCCGGGTCGGACATTTCGGTGATGACCGAGTTCGACCGGAAGTTCGAGCACACCACGCGATTGACGCTCAACACGACCTTCCGCTGCCCGCAACACCTGTGCGATGTGTCGAGCCGCTTCATCCAGGCCAACCCCGTCCAGATACGCAAGTCGGTAAAAACCACCAATCCCCTGTCGAAGACGCCCATGCTGGCGTATGGCTTCAACAGCGTGGAAGCCATACCTGCCTTCCTCGGCAAGCAATTGGAAGAGATGGCTGGCTATGTCAGTGACGGCAAGTTGAAGCCGCTCAAAGGCAAGCGCGTGTCGGTCATGCTGCTTGGCCGCTACCGTTCCGACAAGCCGGCTTGGCTGGAACGCTGGTCCTCGCAGTTCGAGGATGTGCTGGACATCGCGTTCCGGACCGTCCACGGCTCGAAGGGCCTGGAAGCAGAATATGTGTTCGTCCTCAACATGGTCGAAGGAACGAAAGGGTTTCCTAGCCAGATGCAGGATGACCCGGCGCTGCAGATGGCCATGCCTGCACCGGATGCGTTCCGGTTCGCCGAAGAGCGGCGTCTGTTCTATGTGGCGATGACGCGAGCCAGAAAGCAGGTCAGGTTCTTCACCGTAAATGGCCAGCCTTCCCAGTTCCTGGTCGAGTTGATGAAATCCGGCGAGTTGACCATTGAAGCCATTGAAGGCCAGAGCGCCGAGCCGTGCCCGAAATGCGGTCGCGGTATTCTCGTCATGCGCAGCGGGCGATATGGCGAGTTCCTGTCATGTAGCCGACTGGCGCAATGCGATTACACGAAGAACCTGGGGAAGTCCGGCGGCAAGCCGAGAGCGAAATCGGCTTCGGGCGCAACCAGGGTGGTTGCCAAGCCGGGGCAGTCATGCCCAGTTTGCAAGCGCGGTGTGATGACGCCGAAGAGCGGTCAGTTCGGCATGTTCCTAGGTTGCTCGGAGTATCCGCGCTGTCGCACGACTTCGCAGATGAGCTGATTGCCGCCTGTCCACCTTGGACGGCATTGCTTCACGGTGCCCCGGACTCACGGTCGATGGCATTGTTCCGTTCTACACTGCAGCGGCAGGTGCAGTGTGCCGGGACCTGGGGGACGAGGCCATCAGGAAGGTCCTCATTGTCTGTAGGAATATTCTGATGGGGCATGAGATGTCAGTTGACCTGCAAAAGCTGATAGACAGGTTTGCCTTCCAAACTGTCCGAGGTCGTCCAACGGCGTCCGATTCACGCCGACTCAAAAGTGAGTCAAAAAGCGAGTCAAACTTCTGGATTGTTTGACGAAAATCTTGTTAAAACAATCAGATATATAGCTTATTCGTGTGCTGGTGGGCCCAGAAAGCAGCGCAGGAATTCCCGAGCCGGTCCGTCAGGCATCGGAAATCCCCCGCGATGCACCGGCCGGCGACGAATCAAACCTCAATTCGCCGCCAGAAGCCTCTGCCACACCTCCATCTGGTCTTCGTCGAAGTTGCCCGAGCCGGTCAATGAAGCCACGGCGGTCGCGAGCAGCGGGCGGCCTTCGGCGATGCGGCCGGACTGCATCAGGATCTGGCCGCGCAGCGCCTGCAGCCTGTGCTCCCAGCCCGGCGTGGAGTCGCCCGCGGTCAGCGCCGGCACGCTGAGGCCTTCGACCATCTCCAGCGCTTCGCCGTACTGGCCCTGGTCGGCGAGGTGGCCTGCGAGGGCATAGCGGAAGCTGTGCGCGGCCACGTTGTCCTGGCCGAAGTGGCGGCGCAGGCCGCTCTCGGCCTGGCGCAGGTAGTCCAGGCCCACGGCCCGGTCGCCGCAGTCGTATTCCTTGAAGCCGAGGTTGCCGGTCTCGATCAGCGTGGCTTGGCGTTCTTCGCCATAGCGCTTGGCCATCCGCTGGCGCACCGTGCGTGCGATCGGCAGGGCTTTCGAGCAGTCGCCCGCGTAGTCGTGGATGCTGGCCACCAGCGACAACTGCACGAGGGTGGTGTAGTCGTCCGGGCCGAGGATGCGTTCGGTGGCGGCGGCCGCCGTCTGCGCGATCGGCAGGGCCTCGGCGTAGCGGCCCAGGTTGCGCAGGGCGCGGGCCAGCATCACGCGGTAGCCGGCGACGGTGGATTCGCCGATGCGGTCGGCGCTGAGCAGCGGGTCGGCCAAGAGCTGTTGCAGCAGCGGCGCCGCCTCCTCGGCCTTGCCCTCGCGCAGCAGGCCGTCGGCGATGTTGGAGCGGATCAGGGCGGCCATCGGGGCGTCGTCGGGACGCAAGGCGCGCTGCAGGGCATCCGCGCGCCGGTGCGCCGCCAGCGACGGTTCGATCTGCAACTGCTGGAAGTGGAGCTGCCCGCGCGCGATCGCCGCGTACAGCGCCACCGTGTTCTCGCCTTCCAGGCGCGTCCTGCCCGCCAACCGGTCGGCTTCCTGCAGCTGGCGGGCGCCTTCGGCGAAGGATTCCGGCGTGCCGGCATACGCCAGCGTCCGCACCAGGCCGTAGCGCGTGATGAGGGTCTGCTCGTCATCCACGCCGAAGGCGCGGCCGTAGTCCTGCACGGCTTGCCGCAAATGGCTTGCCGCGCGTTCGCGGTCGCCCAGCGTGCGCCATGCGTCGCCCAGGGCGGCATGGATGCCGCCGCGCACTGCGGGATCGTCGCCGAAGCGGGCGGCCAGGGGCGTGCCGGCGTGTTCCAGCATCTGCCGCACCGTCGGATCGCGCTCGAATCCGGCGCCGCCGGGGCTCAACGCACCGATCAGGTCGTCGCTCAGGAAGCGCACCACCGCTTCCGCGCGCGCGGCCTGCATGGCCGCGCCCTTGCGCTGCTGTTCGCTGCGGTACCAGAGCAGTGAACTCGCCAGCAGCCCCGCGCTCAGCATGGCGATGGTGGCGATCACCCAGGGGCGGCGCGCACGAGTGTGTTCCAGCGCGCGCCGGGCCTGCGCGGCGGCGGCGGCGGCGGCGGCCTGTTCCTCCGCCAGCGCCCGACGCCGCGGCAGCGAGGCCAGGCGCTCGATCAGTTCGGCCACGCTGCCCAACCGCTGCGCCGGATCGCCATCGGTGGCGCGGCGGATGTCCTCCACCAGCAGCGGATCGTCGATCTCGCGTTCCCAGCCCGGCGCCATCGGGCGGCACAGGTCCCCGACCAGCCACTGGTACAGCAGCACGCCGAGAGCGTAGAGATCGCTGCGTACCGTGGCCGGTTGCCCGGCGATCAGTTCCGGCGCCATGTACAGCGGCGTGCCGGAGCTGTCGCCGCCGCTGGCGATGTTCACGGTCAGGCCCATGCCTGTGATGCCCAGTTCGGCCAGGCGCTCCGGCTGCAGCAGGCGGCTGTTGCCGAAATCCGTCAGGCACGGCTGCCAGCGGCCTTCCTGGCGCGCGCGCACCAGCACGTTGGCGGGCTTGATGTCCTTGTGCAGCACGCCCACGCCGTGCGCCGCGTCCACCGCGGCGGCGACCTGCAGGAAGAACGCAAGCTTGCGCGTCCTGTCCCAGCCGGCCGCGTCGTGCCTGTCCGCCCAGTCGGGCAGCGCCTCGCCACCGTACTCGCACTCCAGGAAGAACGGCTCGGTCTCGAAGTTCCAGTCCAGCACGCGCACGAAGTCGTCGCGCTCGCCCAGCGTGTCGCGCAGCACGCGCATCAGCGTGGCCTCGCGCTTGATCGCCGCCAACCGTTCGCCGCCCAGGCTGAACTTGAACACGCGCGCATCGCGGCTGCGCGGTTGCCGCGCCAGCCAGACTTCGCTGCCCAGGGTGCGGCCCAGCGGGCGTTCGAGCAGGAAGTGCTCGCGCCCCGGCACCGGCTGTCCGGCGGTGAAGTCCAGCGCGGTCCCCAGCCGTTGCCCCTGCGCCACGCGCTCGACCGGGCCGTCGAGACGGTAGCCCACGCGTGGCACCGTGGCGATGCGGTCCTCGCCGGCGGCATCCAGTGCCTTGCGCAGCTTGCCGACGGCGGTGGCCAGCACGTGGTCGACCGTGATCCGGCCGGTCCAGACCTGTTCGAACAGCTCCTCCTTGGTCACCACCTCGCCGACGTGGCGCAGCAGGACGGACAGCACCTGCAGCGGCTTGTGCTCGATGTCGACGGCCAGCCCGGCCACGCGCAACTCGTGGCGGGCCTCGTCGAACTCGACGGTGCCGAAGCGCCAACGGTAGAGCCGGACATCGGACGAGGCGGAGGCGGGCATGCGGCCGATGATAACGCCCGTTACGGCCGGTCCGGCGGCCTCGAAAACCCCGCCCACGCGGGCTTGAAGGTTTCTTGAAACCTCCATGAGGACGCGCGACGGCCTGCCTGCCCAGCATGGCGCCGGGGTCGGACACCTGTCCGGCCGATACCGAAGGCCAGGGGGCGTGGGATGGACACGACATCCAGGGGACAACGGGCGAGGGAACCGGCAGCCGCCCGGAAGGCGCGCGTGGGCGCCGCTGTCCTGATGCTGCTGCTCGGGGCCGGCGCGGCGGTCCAGGCGGGCGCGCAGCCGGCGCCGTCGCCGCCCTCCCGCAGCGTGCTGGGCCCCTGGGTGGGCACCTATGTCTGCGCGCAGGGCCTGACCGGCCTGACCCTGAGCATCGCCGAGGCCACGCCCACGCAGGCGCGCGCGCTGTTCCATTTCTATGCCGATCCGCGCAACCCGCGCGTACCGACCGGCTGCTTCACCATGACCGGCACGTACGACCCGGCCAGCGGCCGCCTGCAGCTGAAGGGCGGCGACTGGCTGCTGAAGCCCGGCGGCTACCGCGTGGTGCATTTCGACGGCCACGTGGATGCCGAGGGCCGCCGCTTCACCGGCCAGGTCAGCGGCGCGCCGGCCTGCAAGCAGTTCGACCTGGCGCGCGCGGCCACGCCGGCGACGCCGCCGGCCGCGTGCGCCGTCGCCATGCCGGTCGCGCAGGCCGACCTGCAGGACGCCGGCCGCATCGGCGACGCGCTGGCCGGGACGGGCCGCGTCGACCTCAACATCCTGTTCGATTTCGCGCGCGCGACGATCCGCGACGACAGCCTTCCGCAACTGGACGAACTCGGCCGCACCCTGTTGGCGCCGCCGCTGAGCGAGCGCCGCGTCGGCATCCACGGGCATACCGATGTCGTGGGCGGCGACGACGTCAACCTGCGCCTGTCGCGTCAGCGCGCCGCCGCCGTGGCCGACTACCTGGTGCGCACGTTCGGCATCCCGTCGCAGCGGCTGGACGTGCAGGGGTTCGGCGAAAGCCGGCTCAAGCAGCCGCATGCGCCGGAGGCCGAAGCCAACCGCCGGGTCGAGATCGTGCTGCTGGATTGAACCGTCGCGCCGCCGTTCCGGCCGGAGCGGCGGCGCGGCCCACCCTGGAGAAGAACATGCGAATGACGAAGAAGAAGCTGGTGCTGGCGCTGTCCGTACTGTTGTTGTCCGCGTGTGGCGGCGGCTCCGGACTGGCCGAGGGCCAGGAGGAAGGGGGCGTGCCCATCGACGAACTGGAGGCAGCCGCCGCGGCCGCACCGGGCGGCGCGGCGCCGCTGCGGTGTCCGGCCAAGGTCCGCAAGGACCTCGCCGGCCCGGACATCACCGGCCTGCGCCTGGGCATGACGCTGGAAGAAGCGCTCTCCACCGCGCGCTGCAACCTGGGCGAGGACGCGGTGGTCAGCGAGGAGAAGCGCTGGCTCGACCGCATCGACACCTACGGCATCGACCTCCGCACCCAGTTCTTCACCGTCGAGAAGGGCAGCTACCGTCCCTGCAACTACGCGCGCGAATGGCAGGAATGCCGCGGCAAGTTCAAGTGGGAGCACACCGACGAGATCGTCAGCGTCGCCACGCCCGGCGCGCCGGGCAAGGAAAAGGCCACGGTCGTCTGGCGCACGCAGAAGTTCCGCGATGGGCAGATGCCGTCGGCGGAGGCGGCGCTGAAGGCGCTGGTGGACAAGTACGGCCAGCCGCAGCTGCGCGAGAGCAGCGACGCGCCGCGCGGCTATGCCGCCGGCACCCGCGACCTGCGGTGGATCTACGACCGCGCCGGCAACCCGCTGTCCGAAGCCAACCCCCTGTTCAACCAGTGCCGCAACGGGGTCCATGCCTCCAGCAGCGATACGAGCGCCAGCTGGCGCGACGGATGCGGATTGACGATCAGCGCACGCGTGGTCCTGAGCGGCAAGAATCCCGGGCTGGCGATGGAACTGAACACCGCCATGATCCAGCAGAGCGACACGTTCGCGCACGTCGAAGGCATGCGTGCGGAACTGGAGCGGCAGGGCCGTGCGCGCCGCGACGCGGAAGTCAAGGAGGCCGGCGATGCCAGCGATGTCCGCCTCTAAAGTACGCAGGACCGTGCGCGCCTGCATGCCGGTGGCCCTGGCGCTCGCGCTTGCCGCCTGTGGCGGTGGCCAGAAGCACGACGAGGGCGATGCCGCTTCCCCGGCGACCGCCGACCGTGCCGGCGCCGCGTCGCAGGCGCCGGCAGTCGCGGGCGCCTCGCCAGTCGAGGTTTCCGGAGCAGGTCCCGCCGCCCGGTTCGGCGAGCGCCAGCTCGACCATCCGGACGATCTCCAGGTGCTGATGCTGATGTACCGGCTGGAAGGACGGGAGCCGCCCATCGGCGAATGGGCGGCCGCGCAGTCGCGCGTGGCGTACGCCGACGAGTTCCAGCGCCCCGCGTTGCTGAAGGAAGAGCAGGAGCGCCTGCAGGGAATCTACGACAGCACGGCCGAGGTGGGCCGGCTGCGCATGAACGTCAACGCGCGGTTCGGCGAATACGACGCCGCGCGCGGCGGCTACTACTTCGACGCCTTCATGCCCGGCAGCCAGTTCGACTTCAGCGCCCGGCCGTCGCCTTCCGGCGGTGCGCAGCGCATCAGCCTGCAGGTCGACAATCCGGAAGAACTGAATTTCTGGCCGCTGGACGCCGCCGCCGCGAAGGACGTGCTCGCGCGGAACGGCGGGCAGCGCAACGTCGTCCTGGACAGCCGCTTCCGCATCACCGGCATCGGCCGGCGCGGCGACGGCCCCGTGATCAGCGCGCGGCTGCTGGGTTACGCCATCGGCAGCGACCGCTACGGCAACCCGGCCACCTTCGGCGAACGCAGGTTCGAGCCAACCGCGCAGGCCGCGCCATGAAGACGCGGCACAGGATCGTGATGTGCGCCGTGGCGTTGCTGCTGTCCGCGTGCGGCGGAGGCGTCACCGGCACCTACGAGGACGCCATGGGCCTGAGCCGGCTGCGCTTCGAGAGCGGCGGCAAGGTCGTGCAGTCCTCCGACCTGGGCGGGGTGGAGCTGCAGATGCGCTACGAAGTCGAGGGCGACCGCATCCGCCTGCTCCATCCGAAGGTCGAGGGCGCCGCGCTGGTGCTCACGCGCGTGGACGAGGACACGCTGTCCGGGCCGATGGGCGTGACCTACAAGCGCGTGGCCGACTGAGCGCGCGCCACCGACAGACCACACCGCCCCGTGGCGAGCGGGGCGTCCTGCCACGATGTCCAGAGGAGACACGACGATGCGCGACTGGCTGTATTTCGATGCGATGGTGACGCCGAAGATCATCACCTTCATCTACTGGATCCTGCTGGCCGGCGCCGCCGTGTCCGGCCTGGTCCTGCTGGTGAAGGGCTTCGGCCTGATGCGGTATTCGGGTTTCGCCGGCTTCGGCATGATCGTCGCCGCGCCGATCCTGGCGACGCTGTCCGCGCTGCTGGCGCGCATCTACTGCGAAATCATGATCGTGCTGTTCAAGATCAACGAGGCGCTGCAGGACATCCGCCGGAAGTAGGGCGGGCGCGGCAGGGGCCAATCATGGAACGAAGCTCCGGCAGCCGGAGCGGACGGTCGAACGGGGGAACAAGGCATGTCGGTACGTCAATCCGGTCGTGAACACTCGCGGCCATGGTCGGGTCATCCGGGAGCCGTGCATCGGCGATGCGTGGAAGGGATGTGCGCCATCCTTTTCCTGGTGGCCGTGCTGCACCCCCTGCGCAGCCAGGCGGTCGATCGCGGCAAGCAGGTGGTCATCACCAACGCGGCCCATGCGGCGCAGCTGATGGACACGGTGGAGAACGCGATCTGGGCCGCCGATGGCCAGCCCGCGGCCAAGCCGGTCTATATCGTGTACAGCACCGACTGCGCGTGGAGCAAACGCCTGTACGAGGAAACCCGTGGCCTGGCCGGCAAGGTGCAGCTGCGATGGATCCCCGTGACGGGCGGCACCGCGGCGTCCGTGGTGACGGAACGCAGCGCCGCCAGCGTCGCCAACGCGTTCGCGGGCCGGCCGTCGCGCGTCGCCGACGCGGGCGCGCAGCGCGGCGTGGCCTACAACCTGGGGGTCATGGACAGCATCACCTACCAGCTGCGCGGCTACGACCGCTCCTCCACCTTCGCGTTCCCCACGCTGGTCTACCGCAGCGGCAAGAGCGTGAAGGTGGTCGCCGGCAATCCGCGCAACCTCGCCGCCCTGTCGGCCGAGGTGCTGAACCAGCCGGACGCCGCGGACCTCGTGCCCGCCGGCATCGCCCTGTCCGCGCAGCCCCCGCCGCTGCTGCGCAGCCGCCACCTGCCCAAGTGGAGCCACCTCGATGCATCGCCCGTGGTGTTCCGCGCGGCGCCGTCGCCGCGGGCACCGCCGATCGACGACCTGGCCAGGGATTTCCTCGTGCCGGTCAGCGGCATCGTCGGCACGACCGGCTGGATCGAGGTGGCGCCCTGGGGCCCGGACAAGCGCAAGGCCTACGTGCACGACCCGGTGATGGCGCGGATGGCGATGCTGGACTTCCGGGTCAGGCCGCAGGGAGGACAGTGGCAGGCGCCGGGCACGGTGCAGGTGCGCGAATTCCCCGATGCGGACGCGCCGGTGCTCGAAACCCTGAAGCCCGGCGAGCGCTACCGGCGCACGGGCGTGGTGGATCGCGGCGGCCGGCTGTGGGACCAGATCGTGCTGTATGCCGACGGGACGCACGGGTACGCCCCGCGGTGATGCACGCGCATCTCGGTCCGTGGCCGCGGGCCGCTTGCGCCCGCGGCTTCGCGTGAGCGGCGCGATACGCTCCAGCCGAGCGGTCATCGCAAGGATTGCTTGGCGCGGAGTCCGGAGAAGAAGTGTGTCCCCACTTTCGCGTGGATGCCTGGCTCGACCGCCATGATGTTGCCGGATCAGCAGGGCGGCACGCGGCGCGTGCTTGGCGACTGTCGATCCCCGCCGCGGGCTGGCTGGGCCCGGGCGAGTACCTGTTCGCGGCGTCCTGGCAGGGACATTGGCGCCGCGCGCTGATCGATGCGACGGCGACGGCGGTCGTGATGGCGGTCGCGTTCTGGCGCATGGCGGCGGCCACGCGGCGCCCTTCGCGCAACGGCAATCCGGATAGCGTGTGGGCATTGCGCTGAACTGCGACAGGAGCGGCGAGGGGGTTGCGCGATGGCTGCTCCTGGCCGAAAGCTGACGTCCATGGTCCACTTTGCGTAGCGCCAATCTTCGTCCTCGCCTGATGGCCGTCACGCCGTCCGAAAATCTGGAAACAGTCGACATCACGTTATCCAAACTGGCCGCGAGCAAAGGCGTTCTCTTTTGCCAGAACTTCGTCAGTATCTCTATGTCGGATCACTTCTTTCCCGGGACGACTAGATGTTCCGTACGGCGGCGCCATTAGACGGGTTGTGGACTTGATCGAGAGACCATCATGAAGCGTAGCTGCGATGGCTGCAGCGCTGGACCCGGCGTTGGTCAGCGAGGGTGCTGTCGTCTGGTTGCCGGGAATTCCGCAAATTGACCTTGCCATCCATTCGCCAACCCTGACCTCCAGCGCTCGCGCCAACCCCACAGGGTTTACCGCTCGTATGTACATACCTTTACCAAGATTGGTGGGCAGGTAACCACATCGAGCACGGTCCTATGCGACTGGATGATTGGCACACCCCGCTCGGAGTGCTGGGCTAGTCCTGCGTCGCGCAAGTCGGTTTTTCATCGCGCATATACCAGTCTTCCGACAGACGGTGTCCCCCTTCGCCGAGGCTCTCCGTCGACTTTGTTACAGGGGTGCCGACAAAAAAGGAGGGTGTTATGAAATCCCTATTGATTGCCACAGTATTCTTGATGGGTGGGTTCTTCTGCGGTACAGCAGTGGCGGTAGATGGCAGGAACGCAGTGGGCGTGTGCATAGACGCCGGGCCAAAATGTGCGTGGTCTGTTAACGATAAGGGTGAAGTTGATGTCTGCACCGCGAACGGATGCTGGTACTGTCCATCCGCAACCAGTGAATGCGTGCCGGCGAGAACGGCCCGGCCCAAGCCATCGAATCCAGTGCGCGGTACGATTGTGAGTACGAAGATCGGATGGTATGAGGTCGGCAAAAATCCAGGAATCGATAAACTAATTCCCCCGGCCAAAAAGCCCTAACGCCTGAATTAAGCCGCGCCGCGAAGCGGCGTCGGCTTCTATCACTCTCTCCATGACACCCGTCTCCGGGTGCTGAAGAGAGTCCCACTGCTGGGCTGGACGATCAATTTCGCGCATCCCTGGGGCATCGCTACGCTGCTCACCATCTTGTTGGTGATCGCCGTGGCGGCCGGTTTCGACCATGGGATGTTCCGTATCTGAAGACGCCGTACATGACGGGTGCGTCTACGCCCCGCCTGACATCCAACTGGATATGCAGGACTACACCCCGCCATCGCCCATGCGTTGCTCGATGATGCGAACAGTCATCTCAAGCTTCGCTGCTACGGCTTTCCAGGCAAATGCGGTGAGATGCTGAGCGCGGGCCCATCAGACTGACCCCGGACTGATAGCGACCAGGGATCGAAGTCTGCGATCTAGGGAACAGCCGCGTGGAAGCGGGGGTGTGTTGCAGACGGAGGAATCTGACATGCAGGAATGGACAGAGGGTGATAGCCGCCCGGCCCAACTCATCTGTCCGCTATCGGCCGGAAGCGGACGTTGGAAGCCCTGTCTTCACAGTCCTTGCACGTATTCCAACGCTGGCTGAAGGCAGGTCATGACTCCGGCGGAAAGACCGCTATATTCCGATCTCCCAGACGAAGGAGGATTGGAATGTTTTCGACCAAACAACATCTGACGATGGCACGTACGCTCGGCGTGGCGATCGTCGCGACCTTGGGCCTGGCCGGCTGCGCCACCTATGACGACGAGTTCGCGGGGATCAACTCGCGCCTCGATCAACTCGACACGAGGGTGCAGGGCGCGGCCCAGAGCGCCGAATCCGCCAATCAGTCCGCGCAGCAGGCCAACCAACGGCTGGATCAGATCGAAAGCCGCGTCCAGAGGCTCGAAACGGCGCCGCGCCGCGTGCCGCGCGGTTAGTCGCTTCATGCGCAGGTCGCGACGAGCGGCCTGAACCCGGACCCGGTGGCCCTTGCCGGCCACCGGTTTCCTCCCTCTTCGCCCCGTTCTTGTTCCAAGGAGCCGTCCCATCCGCACGTGCACACATCCCGCGATCCGGGCCGTTTATGGCGCATTGGCGCTGGCGCTGGCGTTCACGAGCATGGACATGGCCAGCGCCAAGGAGGCCGCCGCGCAACCGGTCGCCACGGTCGACGAGCTTCCGCAAGGCCAGGATGTGTCCGGCACGGTGATTGAGCTTGCGGGCTGGGTTGTCGCAGCCAAGGACAGCCACGGCTATCCGTTCGCGGTGATAGACAAGGCCGCCGCGCAGATCCTGGTGTTCGGCGGCGACGGCCGGCTTCGCGGCGCGGCACCCGGGCTCTTCGGCTCGTCGATCGGCGACCATACGGCCCCCGGCATCGCCGGCCTCGCGCTTCGCGAGATTCCGGGCCGGGATCGCACGACGCCCGCAGGCCGCTTCGTTGGCGGCTACGGCCCGTCAATCGACGCCGGACGCGTGCTGTGGGTGGACTACGATTCCGCGGTCTCCATCCACCCTACCGCGACGGGCGTCCCGGCCGAGAAACGCGCCGAACGCCTCGCATCGCCTTCGCCGGACGACAACCGCATCACGCACGGCTGCATCAACGTCTCGCCCGAGTTCTACGAGCGGATCATCCGCCCGACGTTCGAGCGGGGCGGGGTGTTCTACATCTTGCCGGACACCGCGTCCATCGCGGAGACCTTCCCGGAATTCGCGCAAAGCCGCGTGACGACGCAGCGCAACGACAGGAAACGCACGCGGCCCGCCCGCCAGTGAAAGGTGCGTCGGCGCGTGCTTGGGTGTGCGAGGCAGCGCGGCAGAAGCAGATGGCGCTGCTCGGGGCCCGGCCTCTTCTGCCACCGTGCAGCACGATGCCGTGCCTTCCATGCCATGGGGATCCGGCCAGGCGTCAGGCCTGATCTCGGCAACTCCCGGACCTGCCAAGGTCCAGACGCATACGTCCTTGATTCAGGCAGCCGTCTCCTCGGCATTGCTACGTCCAGCCTGGACTTCGCTTCATGGCTTCCTCTTGTCCAGGGATGGGAGGAAGAGACCTGGGATGCCCGTGCGTCGCCGTCGTCATGAGGCGGGAATCTGGCCGCCGAGTTGGGCCGACTTCGACCAAAGCGGCCATCGTTCCGCGTCAGGTACGGGCGATGGAAACGCCGCCGTCAACGAGAAAGGCGGTGCCGGTGATGAAACTCGACGCATCCGATGCGAGATGCAGGACGGAGCGCGCGATTTCTTCTGGCGAGGCCATGCGTTTCAACGCATGGATGCCTTCCACGAAGGCCTGCACCTCGGGCGTGGCGTCCGGTGCGTTGGTGATGCTGGCGGGCGTGTCGGTGCCTCCGGGGAGCACGGCATTCACCCGGATCCCTTTCGCGCCGTACTCGGCCGCCAACGCCTTGACCAGGCCGATCTGGCCCGCCTTGCTGGCGGCATACGCCGCCATGCCGGGAAGGCCGGCCGTGTAGCCGACGAAGGAGGACGTGAAGATGAGCGAGCCTCCGCCGCGCGCCAGCAGGGCCGGCACCTGGTACTTGGCGCCGAGGAACGCGCTGGCTAGATTGGTGTCGAGCGTTTCGCGCCATTCATCGACCGACATCTCCGTGATGGGCTTCGTCTCTCCCACCATCCCTGCATTGTTGAACGCCACGTCAAGGCTACCGAAGCGGGTGACGGCCGCGTCGACCAAGGCCTTCGCCACTTCTTCGCGCCTGACGTCGCCCGCAACCGCGATGGCGCGGCCGCCCGCCTCTTCGATTTCACCGACGAGCGCGTCGAGTTCGGCGCGACGGCGCCCGCTCACCACAACGCTCGCGCCTTCTCTGGCGAACAGCCTGGCCGTCGCGCGTCCTATGCCGGAACTGGCGCCCGTGACGATGGCCACCTTCTTTGCCAGTACATCCATCCGCAACTCCCGTCTCTTTCGTGTCGGGAGAATCTATCGGCCCTTGTCGCCAGCGACTATCCGTTTCTTGCTCTCGTACCCTGCATCGCAGGGCGGGCCATGACTGCGGAGGTCTGGGCAGCACCGCAGAAGGCAGCGCGTGGATCCTGCGCAGCGGACGGCCTGTTCGTGGCGTGGCTTGGTTCATCCGTCATCCGCTACGGCATCGACTCGCCCATTCCTGTTCCGCCACGAGCCTGCCGCGACGCGTACAAGATTTCCGCCCAGCAGTCCCTGGATCGCTTCATCTCCGTAGTCCCACGACAGCAATGTCTTGATGACGCCCTTCAGTTGCTCGGGAGCCAGCATCCTGACATTGCGTTCGTAACCCAGCGATTCGGGAAACATCTGGGGATGGTTCGCCACGTAGGCATTCAATTCCTCCACGTCGAATACATAGTCCGTCCCGAGGGCCACGTGTTCGGGGCCGATCCGTTGCACTACGTAGTCGATGTGGCGCGCGAAAGCTTTGACGGCGTCCGGATCGGGCCCCAGGAAAGTGCCGATGCCGTTGATTCCGACGACGCCGCCCGTCGCGGCGCAGGCATCGAGCAGTTCGTCCGGTACGTTCCTGGGGTGCGGGTGCACGCCGGCAGGATTGCTGTGCGAAAAGATTACCGGGCGGGACGCCATCCCGAAGACATCCCTGGCCGTCCTGTGGCCGGTGTGGCTGCAGCAGACGATCATCCCCACGCGTTCCATCTCCCGGACCACCTCGCGCCCGTAAGGCGTCAGTCCGGGATCGTGTTCCTGGCATCCGCCGCCGACTAGGTTCGGGCGGTTGTAGGCCAGCAGCATCCAGCGCACACCCAGGTCGAAATAGAGCTGGATCAGGCTCGGCTGGTCGGCGATCGCGTTGGCTCCCTCGATGTCGAAGCAGACTGCCAGCCTGCCGCTCCGCCGCGCGGATTCGATGTCCGCCGGGGTCTCGACCAGGACATATCCGTCCTCGTTCGATTTCAGCCAGTGGCGCATCCCGGCGAGGGTACGGATGTGGGATTCAATGCCCATTTCCCCGAAGCCGATGTTCAGCGTCACCACGTCGATCCCGGCGCGCCGGTATCGCTGCAATTCCGGCAGGAACGAAGTGTCGTGGGGACGGCCCACCGGCATGCAGCCATGGTTGTCCCAGACGAGACTCTCCCTCAGCAGTCGGTCGGCTCGGTTTGCCAGATCCTGCATCGACGGTTTATCTCCCGGGGCATGGAATCGAGGCTAGGCCAAGACCGGCGTGCGCATGTTAGGCTTCGGCAACGCTTTTTTAGGGGATTCGACCGTATGCAGGCCGAGGCCGTCCAGAAAGGTGCCAGGGAAGGGGCGCAGCCTCCCAAGGCATGGTCCCCCCTTGATTTCGAACACGAGGCGTTCCGGACGGGGAGGCGGCCCGAGAGCTTCGAGTACTTCGCGCGTGGCGGCGTCCGGACCCTGCATCACGCGCTCGGTGGAAGCGGCATATCGGAGACGGTGAGGCTGAACGACGACGTGATGGTATCCGTCGTCAATTGCGTGCTTCCGGAACTGGCGACATGGCGCTACGTGACGCATGAGCCGCTGGTGATGTTGCGGGCCTCGTTGTGTTGCGACGTCGCGTTCCATGTCGACGACTCGGCCCGGATGGTATTCAACCGCCCGGAGATCACGCTGGTCTGCCTGCCGCCCGGCCGGTCGCTGGCCGTCGATATCGTCGGCGGCGTGCGGCAGGAGGGGCTGGTCGCGGTGTTCAATGCCGGGAAGTTCCCGCTGCAATACGGGTTGGAGGCCGACGACCTGCCGGTCCTGGTGCGCGACGCGGTTGCCGGGGCCGAATCCTGCGGCCGGATCGCGTCGTTTCCGCTGGATCACCGGATTGCGGCGCTGGTGGCGGATACCATCGACAGCCGGTTGAACGGCGAACTCCGCGTCCTGCAGTTGCGGGGGCGCCTGGACGAGCTGGTCGCCTTCGCGCTGCACGCCGTCGAGCAAGCCGGCTACGAGCAGAGGAAGAACGTCCTCAATCGCCGCCGCGACGTCGAGCTCGCCCAGTCGGCGCTGCGCCGCCTCGAGCGGGAATACCGGAGTCCGCCGTCCTTCGTGGATCTGGCGCACGAGGTGGGAACCAACAAGAACAAGCTGAAGGCCGTGTTCAAGGACACCTTCGGGGTCACGATGGGCGAGTACTGCCTGGCCCGCCGGATGCGGGAAGCCCAGCAGCTCCTGCTCGAGGCCTCGTTGACCATCGCGCAGGTCGCCGAACGGGTCGGCTACGAGCACCAGAGCAGTTTCACCGCAGCATTCAAGCAGTACGCGGGGATGTCGCCGCGCGAATACAGGAGGCATCGCGCGCCCTTTTCCGTCGCGCTGGGGGACGCGGAGGACGCGATCCGGGAATAGGGGCGATCACCTAAATTTTAAGTGCGAGGCCGAAGAAAGGGATCCGGGTCGCGGACGTAGGATTCGGCGAGACCCGCCACTCCCCTCCCCAGGAGCGGGTTGGCCAGCCATCCCGAGGAGCAAGCCCGATGCCAGATTGTCCCGCGCTTCCGCCTTCGCCCCGCTCACGCAGCAAACGCTTACACCCGCTCGCGTATCCGATCCTGGCGGCGTTGGTGGCCCCGGCACCGGTACTGGCCCAATCGACGGAAGGAGCGGAGGCATCGGCCGAGCTCCGGTCCCTGGACAGGGTCATCGTCACGGCAGGCAAGCGCGAAGAGGACCAGCGCGAGCTCGCCGGAACGGTTACCGTCCTCGACGGCATCCACCTGGAGCGCGATGGCATCGTCGACCAGGAAGGCGCATTCAAGCTTGCGCCCGGCGTACAGCTGAACAAGGGCGACGCAGGCGCGAACAACATCACTATCCGCGGCCTGACGACGCAGTCGGCGACGGAAGGGGGAGGCGCGCAACAGCAACCGACCGGCCTCTACCTGGAAGACGTTCCCCTGAACGCGCCAATCGGCAAAGGCGTGATCCCGGACCTCGCGCCGTTCGACCTGGACCGCATCGAAGTTCTGCGCGGCCCGCAAGGCGCCCTGTTCGGTTCGGGATCGCTGGGCGGCGCGGTTCGCTACCTTTTTGCGCGTCCGGATCTGGACAAGTTCGGCGCGAGTGCGATGGTCAGTGTCGCGAACGCATCCGGCGGCGGCACCGGCGTGTCCGGATACGGCATGCTCAACGCGCCCATCGCCGACGGCCTGGCCGCGGTTCGCCTCGTGGCCTATGACCGGAACGAGCCGGGCTTCATCGACAATCTCGGCACCGGCACGCGCGACGTGAACGCCCTGGAACAACGAGGCGGCCGCGTCCTGTTTTCCGGCCGGCCGACGGACGGCTTCGCGGCGACGCTGGTGCTGAGCACGGAGCGCCTGGAGCAGGACGGGCGCGCCTACGTGACGCCGGACCCGGATTCCTCGACCCGCAACGCGCCTACCGACGGTACCGCGAAGACCGCGTTCGATTTCGGAAGCCTGACCGTCGACTACGATGTCGGCGGCCATACCTTCACTTCGCTGACCGGCTACTGGAGGACGGACGCCAGCGGAATGGGCGACGATACCGAGTTGTTCGCCAGCCTCGGCCTGGTGCTTCCGGCGGTGATCCGGCCGTTCGACAACTCGAGCCATGCCGCGTCGCAGGAATTCCGGGTCGCGTCGAACGGCGACGGCCCTTGGAGCTATGTCGCGGGCGTGTTCTACCAGCGCAGTTCGTCGGAAGGCGACGCCGCGCAGATCGCGCAGGGCGCCGAAGCGATCTTCGGCACCGATGTGCTGGTGGACATGCATACGCGCCTGGGCGGCACCGAGGCGGCGCTGTTCTTCGACGGCGAATACCGGTTCGACGATGCCTGGAGCGCCAGCGTCGGTGGCCGTTACTACAGGACGACCACGCGCTACCACTCGGAGGGATACACGTTCCCGGCGGAGACGGTGCTGTCGCCGCCTGACGGGAAGGAAACCGGCGTCACGCCCAAGATCTCGGTCAAGTACCGCTTCGGCGACGGCGCAGCGTGGTATGGGTTGGCCTCCAAGGGATATCGCTACGGCGGAGTCAACGTCCATCCGCCGTTCTCCACCTATCGCTCCGATTCCCTCTGGAACTACGAGACGGGCCTGCGGTTGAACCCGTTGCCGGGGATGCAGCTCGATCTGACCGCCTTCCTGCTCGACTGGAGCGATGCGCAGTTCGTCTACTACGACGACTCGGGTGCGTTGCCGTTCTCCGGCATCGGCAACGTGGGCAAGGCGCGCAGCGTCGGGGTCGAGGGCGTCTTCCGCTATCGTTTCAGCCAGGCGCTGGACGTCGCCGCCATGCTCGCCTATCTGGACGCGGAAACCACGGAAGACTTCCTGACCGCCCCCGGGCAGCTGATCCCGGCCGGCTCGCGGCTGCCGGGAAGCGCCAAGCTGCAGACGTCCCTGCAGGCGAACTTCCGCTTCGACGGCCCCTTCGGTTCCGCGGGCACGTTCGGTGCGTTGCATTCCTATCTGGGCAGCCGGTACACGGATCTGGGCGGACAGTACGTCGCACCCGAGTTCCAGACGCTCGATCTGAGCCTCGGCTTCGTGCGCGATGGCTGGAGCGTGTCCGGGCACCTGGCCAACGCCTTCGACTCGCGGGGCGTCCTGAGCAGGACCGGCAGCCCTGGCGTGCCTTGGTTCGGACAGTACTATCTGCAACGTCCCCGGACGTTCACGCTTTCGCTGCGCTACGACTACTGACGCGCGCCGGGATCGAGCGGGATACCTTTACATTCTGGCTGGCGGGATATGGCATCGGTCGATCTATTCGAGGAACTGGATTCTGGGGCCGCATGGCTGGTCCTGACGGGATGCGGAATCGTCGCCTTCTTCGGGGTGACGGCGCTGTATGGATCGACCTTCGGGCTGTTCCTGCCGCCGCTGCAGCAGGACCTGGGCTGGACGCGCGCGCAGATCGCGTTCTCGCTGACCCTCGTCACGATCGTCAGTCCGCTGCTCGCGCCTGTCATCGGCTGGGTGATCGACAACGTGCCGTTGCGTCCGCTGGTGCTGACCGGCATCCTGCTGCAATCCGCGAACTTCGCGGCGTTCGGCTTGATGGGTGGCGAGCTGTGGAACTACTACGCGCTTTGCCTGCTGCTGGTGGCGACCGCGACGGGCGCCTCGCTGCTCAGTTTGGCGAAAGTGGTGCAGGGTTGGTTCCAGAAGTCGCTGGGCCGTGCGATGGGCATCCTGTTCGCCTGCAGCGCGGCGGGTGCGATCGTGCATCCGATGGTGATCCAGGCGTTCATCAGCCATGGCGGCTGGAGACGGGCGTTCTTCGCGATGGCGGCCATGAGCCTGCTGTTCGGCGGCCTGGCGGCCTGGGGCATGGTGCGGGAGCGGATACCGTCCGCCAGGCGCCGCATGGAGAACGCGCCGCGCCACGCTGATGCGGTTGTCTCGCCGGGATCGATGCTGGCGCTGCTGCGGGACTCGATCTGGTGGAAGCTCGCGCTATGGAACCTGCTGTTCGCGTTTGGCGTGGGCTGCATCATGATCCATTTCGCCGCGTTGCTGCAGGATCGCGGCGCCACGCCGGCGATGAGCGCGCTGGCGGTCAGCCTGCTGGGCGCGGGCGGGCTGCTGGGAAATCTGTGCGCCGGATGGTTGATGGATCGGGTGGCGGCCCCGCGCCTGGCCGTGGCGTTGATGCTGGCACCGATGGCGGCGGCGCTGGCGCTGCAGGCGGGGCCCCGCATCGAAGTGGCCATTGCGCTGGGCGTCGTACTGGGAGTGTGCAGTGGAGGCGACGGTAGCCTGAGCATGTTCCTCGCGCGGCGCTACTTCAGTGCCGAGACCTTCGGACGGGCAAGCGCCACGCAGACCGTGGCGGTGTCCTTCGGCGGCGGCATCTCGCCTTGGCTGTCGGGTCTGTTGTACGGTGCGACCGGCGGATATCGCCTCTCGCTCCTGCTCGGCGCGCTGGCGTTCGGACTGGCCGCGGTCGCGGCCTGGCGATTGCCCAACGCCCGCGGTGCGGCCCGGTCGCCGGAGCGATCCGTCGGTTGCACGGTTTCGTCATGAGCGCGTGGTTGGCCGCTTGCCTGGCGAGGGAGTGGGCAGGGCTGGTGCTCGCTGTCGTCCTGGCCGCCGCGGGCCCTGTCGCTGCGTCGCTGCTTCCTGGGGAGATGGGGGCGATCCGGGGCTTCGTCCATTGGGCGTCGCCCGTGGCGGCGGCGATGCTGGCGCTGGGTGCGATGCGGCACCTGGTGCGGTTGTCGAGGATCCGGGGCGATCATCCCCCGCCCGGCAGACTCGTCGACATCGGCGATTGCCGGATCCATGTGCTCGCCGAGGGGGAATCGGACGGAGTAAGCCCGGCTGTGGTCTGGTTCGCTGGCGGGCATACCGGCGGTGCCGCCATGCATCACCTGCATCGCGCATTGCGCGACAGGACGCGATCGATCCTGGTGGACAGGCCGGGTACCGGTTGGAGCGACGTGGGAACGTTCCCGCGCACGACCGCTCGCGAAGCCGAGGAGGTGATGCGCGCCTTGCGGCTGTCCGGCGAAACCGGGCCGTTCGTGCTGGCCGGCCATTCGTTCGGCGGACTGCTCGCCGCGAACATCGCGCGGCGCCATCCGCGGCACGTCCATGCGCTGGTGCTGCTGGATGCGACGCCGCTGGATACGATCCTCTACGGTCCGCGGCTGGCGAATCTCGTCGCGATGCGGCGGCAAGCCTGGCTCGACGGAATCCTCAAGCTTTTCGGCATCGATCGCGGGCAGGCGAGAGAGCGGGAGATACGGCAGGATCCCGCGATCGCCGGTCTGCTCGACCGGATCGATGCGACACTGGGCCAGGACGCGCTGGCGATGCGGAAGGTCGAGCAGGCGGCGGCGGGCCCGCATTTCGCATCCGCCTCGATTTTCCGGGAACTCGATCCGGTCCTGCTGGCCGGACGCGCCTGGGAGACGATGATCTACGACGGCGACCTCGACGGCATCCGCGTCTACGTCATGGCGCCGCACGATGTTGGCGATGCGGCCAGGCTCCCTGCCGTGGCGCGGGAGGACGCGGATGGACGTCAGCGGTTGCTGCGCTTCTACGCACGCAACCGCGAACGCTATCTGGCGGCGTCCGACCGCACGGTGCGGGTGTCTGCTCCTGCCGGCACGGGCCACAACTTCATCTACGAGACGCCGGAGGCCGTGATCGAACTGGTGGCATCCCTGCTCACGCCCACGGCCGCACCGCAAGGAAATTCCCCATGAACACCGAGGCATCGAGCAAGGCGCTCGCCGAACTCGCGGATGAGTACTGGGCCTACGAGTGCAGGGAAACCCCCCTGCACGCCATCCTGGCGGGAGCGCCGCCGCCGGGATCCGCGGTGTTCCGTGAATCGGTCGCCGACCACGACCGCCGTGCGCTCGGCGCATCGGCGATGCTGGCGAAGCTTGACGAAGTGGACGGTGCGGGCCTGTCGCCGCAGGAGCGCGCGACCGCCCGCCTGCTGCGCCACGAACTGGAACTGGTGCATGCGCGCCATGCCGCCGCTGCGCACCTGCGGCCTTCGCTGTTTCCCGCCGGCCTGGACTTCACCAGCGTCTTCTGGGCCAACTCCACGAGCCTCGCCGACGATGGAGAGGCCGCGCTCTACCTGGAGCGCCTGGCCGGTCTGCCTGGTGCCTTGCTGGACATCCGTGGTGCGTTGGCGCAGGGCGCGGCGGAGGGGATGTTCTATCCGAAGGCCGTCCTGGCGGCGGCATCGGCCAATACAAGGAGCATGCTCGAGGCCGCGCCGGAGGCGACGCCGTGGATGGGTCCTTTCCTCCGTTCCACCCGGAATGGAGACGAGATACGGCGGTACGCAGGGCGCGCCCATTCACTGATCCGCGAGGAACTGCTGCCCGCGCTCGCGGAGTACGCCAGGTTCCTGGACGGACCGCTGATGGAGACGGCGCGCGATTCGCTTGCCTGCACCGATGCGCCCGCCGGCGCCGCGCTCTACGAGGTGCTCGTGCGACAGTTCACGAGCACCGGCATGACGCCCGAATCGATCCACAGGCTGGGTCTCGAAGAGATCGAGCGCATCGAGTCGGAAGTTGCGGACGTCGCGGCCCAGGCGGGCCATGCGGGCGACGTGGCGGGATATCGTGCCTTCCTGACCGCGGATGCGCAGTTCGTGGCGCCGTCGGCCGACGTCCTGCGGCAAGAGCTGGAGAGCCTGTGCAAGCGGATAGACGGGCATATTCCGCGCTATTTCAAGCGGATTCCGCGTGCGCCGTACGGCGTGAACACGATGCCTGAAGGCTTGTCCGCGCGCATGCCGCCCGCCTATGCGCAGCCCGCGCCTGCGGACGGCGCGTCCGCAGGCGTGCTGTGGGCCAGCGGCCTGCCGGCGAAATGTCCCCGCTACCTGCATCCGGCGCTGGCATTGCACGAGGCATGGCCGGGACACCTGATGCACATCGCCCTGATGCAGGAATCGGAAGGGCTTCCCGCGTTCCGCCGCCATGGCGCGGTCAAGTACACCGCCTGCATCGAAGGGTGGGCGCTGTACTGCGAAACGCTCGGCGTGGAAATGGGCGTCTATGCGACGCCGCACCAGCATTACGGACGCCTGGAGATGGAGTTGTGGCGGGCGGTGAGGCTGGTCGTGGATACCGGGATCCACTGGTACGGCTGGTCGCGCGATCGCGCCATCGCGTACATGCGCCGCTACCTGACGCTCCCGCTGGACGCCATCGAAGGCGAGGTCGACCGTTATGCGGCGCTGCCCGCCCAGGCGCTCGCCTACCAGATCGGCAACCTCGAGATGCGCGCCCTGCGCAGGCGCGCGGAACAGGCGCTCGGCGCGGCGTTCGGGATCCGCGACTTCCACGAAGTCGTCATGGGTTCGGGAGCGGTCTCCCTGCCCGTCATGTCCGATCTCGTCGATGCCTGGATCGCCGGCCGCCAGCCGGTGGGAGGCGATGCGCATGCCGCTTGATCCCGTCACCGGCGTGCATTTCGCCTTGCATGGCGAAGGTATTCCACTGATGATCGGCATGCCCCTGATGGCTTCGCACGAAGCCATCTTCGGGGCCGGATCCCGGACCGTCCTCGATGGTTACCTCGACAGGCTGGCAGATCGCTACCGCGTTCTGCTGGTCGACTATCCCGCGATCGGCGGCAGCCGCGATATCGCTCCCGATCCTCTGACCGCCGACAGAGCGTGCGCGGACCTGTTGGGGGTCGCAACGGCGGCGGGGTTCGATCGTTTCGCGTTCTGGGGATACTCGTGGAGCGGGGCGGTGGGGCTGCAACTGGCCGACCGGACCGATCGCCTCTCGGCTCTGGTCATCGGCGGCTGGCCGCCGCTGGATGCGCCCTATGAAGGAATCCTCCTCGCCAGCGAACGGAAGGCGGCGGCGCCGGAGCCGTCTTCGCTGGTGGTGCTGCGTTCCCCGGCCCAGTACCTGCAATGGTCGCAGTACTACCGGAGCATGGGCGACTGGCCGGAAGCCGAAGCCGTCGCCAGGATCGCGTGTCCCCGCATGGTCGTGTTCGGTGGCGATGGCGATCTGGTGGAGGCGGGAGTCCCGATCGACATCGCGTCGACGATCCGCGGGAGCCGCGATCGGCTCGAGGCGCTGGGCTGGCATGTCTGCGAGATCCCGGGCCATGGACACGGTGTCGCATTGCATCCGGAGATGTTCGTGCCGCCGGTGCGCGAGTTCCTGGATGCGGTATTGCCATGAAACCGGCGGATATACACACCGTTGTGCATCCGTTGCTCGATTGGTGGGGTCCGTTCGGTGGCTTGCCGCCACTGGACCACGCCACGCCGCAGGCAGTCGAGCAAGCCTACCTTGGAGCGATCGAAACGAAGCGTCGCGAGATCGTGGCCATCGCGCGCGATCCTCGGGCGCCGGATTTCCTCAATACCGTCGAAGCCATGGAGCGCAGCGGATCCGCGCTGCGCCGCGCGCAATGCCTCCTGGACGTCATGGCATCGACGATGAGCACCGGCGAGGCGCCGCTCGTCGTGCAGCGGCTGGCGCCGTTGGCGGCGGAACTCGACGATGCGATCGCCCACGACCACGTGCTGTTCTCGCGCGTCGAAGCCGTGTTCTCCGCCAGGAAGGAATCCGGCCTGTCCGAACAGCAGCAGCGCCTGGTCGAAGTCGTTCGCGAGCGGATGATGCGCCGGGGCGCAGGGCTGGAAGAAGAGAAAAAAGGAGAGCTGGCCCGGATAAACGCGGAACTGGCGACCTCGATCGCGGCGTTCAACCGCAATCTGCTCGCCGAGCAGGATTCGCAATGCCTGTTGTTCGACGACGAAGGATGCCTCGAGGGGCTTCCCGGTCCACTGCGCGCTGGAATGGCGCGCGTTGCGGACGAGCGGGGAAGTCCAGGGCGATGGGCCGTCCCCAATCAGCGTCCCTTCGTCTGGCCGTTCCTGACCGGTTCCGTGCGACGTGATCTGCGCGAACGGGTCTGGCGGATGTGGTCGATGCGGGGGTGCAACCCGGGCCCATACGACAACCGTCCGATCATCGCCCGGATCCTCCGACTGCGGGGAGAGAAGGCGAGGGTGTTCGGATACCGCGACTTCGCGCGGTACGCGCTCGCCGAGCGCATGGCGCGAACGCCGGAGAACGCGCTTGCCTTGCTTCACCGCGTCTGGGACAAGGCCGTCGGCCCGACGCGCACGCGCATCGCGGAGATGCAGGCTGTCGTCGATGAGGAAGGTGGGGGATTCGCGCTGGCGCCGTGGGACAGGCTCCATTACGCGGAGAAGTTGAGGCGTTCGCGGCTCGAAGTGGACGCCGGCCTGGTCGCGGCCCATCTGCCGCTGGATTCCGTCGTGCGGGCGATGTTCTGGCTCGCCGGGCGGTTGTACGGGCTGGTGTTCGAGCGCCTGACCGATGCACCGACAGGATTCCAGGACATCGAGGCCTACGGCGTGACCCGCGACGGAGCGCCCCTGGGCGCGCTCTATCTGGACATGTTCGAGCGCGAGGGCAAGCAGCGCGGCTCGTTCCAGCGCGAATACCGTGCCGCGGAGACGGGCCGCATCCTTCCGGTTTCGTCGATCAACACCAGCTTCCCGCGTGGAAAGGACGGCGGATCGCCATTGCTTTCCTGGGAGTATGCGAACGTCCTTTTCCATGAGTTCGGGCATGCGCTGCACATGCTCTGCAGCCGGGCCGGCTACCCGTCTCTCGGGAGTCTCCAGGTGCCATGGGACTTCATCGAACTGCCGGCGCTCCTCAACGAGCGATGGCTGGCCGATCGCGAACTGCTCGAGCGTTTCGCCCGTCATCACGACAGCGGCGAACCGCTGCCGGAATCGCTGCTCGCCGGCATTGAGGCAACGGCCTCGCACGATCGCCCGTTCAGCTTGAACCTGGATTATCTCGCTCCCGCGATCGTGGATCTCGAACTGCATCTGCTCGCGGACGGCCGGGAACTCGATGCGGTGGCCGAAGAGGAACGGATCCTGGGCGAACTGGGGATGCCTGGCGCATGGGACAGCATCATGCGCGTCACCCACAGCGTACACAGTTTCTCAGAGGCCTACGCGGCGGGTGTCTATGTCTACCTCTGGGCCGACGTCATGGCTGCCGACGCTGCGCAGGCATTCCGGGACGCCCCGGGCGGGATGTACGACGCCGAGGTGGCGGCCCGCTGGCACGACACGGTGCTTTCCGCCGGCAACCTGGTGCGGGCGGACGAGGCGTTCCGTCGTTTCCGCGGCCGCGATCCGGATGCGGGCGTGTTGATGCGGCACTACGGGCTGGCCGGGGAATAGCCATGCGGATCACAGTCGCTCCCGGGCGCCGGTTGTTCGTCGATGTCGAAGGCTGCGGTCTAGCGGTCGACGGACCGCGGATGCGGGAAAAGCCCACGTTGCTGCTGGTGCATGGCGGTCCGGGTTTCGACCACAGCGGCTTCAAGCCCCTGTTCTCGCCGCTGGCCGATCTTGTCCAGATCGTCTATTTCGACCAGCGCGGACATGGGCGCAGCGATGCCTGTCCCTTGGCGGAAGTGACGCTGGACGTGCTGGCGGATGATATCGCGCGACTTTGCGACGCCCTGGGCGTGGAAAACCCGATCGTGCTCGGCCACTCCTTCGGCGGCTTCGTCGTCCAGCGCTACCTGGCACGGCACCCGGGGCATCCCCGCGCGGCGGTGCTCTCGAGCACATCGCACGACGACGGGCTGGAACGCCAACTGGCGCGGTTCGAACGCCTCGGCGGCCCTGAAGCGCGCGAGGCGGCGCACGCACTGTGGACGCAGCCCGACCCATCGTCGTGGGAGCGCTACAGGCGATCGTGCATGCCCCTCTACGTGAACCCGGCCATGCGTGATTCCGAAGCGGCCGCGCGCGCGAGTTTCGATCAGGACATCCTGTTCCATTGGATTTCGGGCGAGCGCCGCGGGATGCAGCTGCTGCCGGGCCTGTCGTGCGTCCGCTGCCCGGTGATGGTGATGGCAGGCGAACGGGATCCGGTCTGCCCCATGGAGGATGCGAGGGAGATCGCGGAAGCGATTCCTGCTCCCTGGGGCCGGCATGTGTTGCTGTCCGGCGCTGGGCACTCCACCTGGCGGGACCGGCCAGCGGCGGCCATGGCGGCGCTGCGAGCGTTCATCGCCGATGTGATGGAAGCGGCGGACGACGAGGAAGGAGCCGCCGATGCGGGATAGTGACGCTCAATGGGCGGCACTGCGCCGCGACCTGCACGCGCATCCCGAAACCGGATTCGAGGAACGGCGTACCTCGGAGATCGTCGCGGAGAAGCTGCAGTCGATGGGGATCGCGGTTCACCGCGGGCTCGGTGGCACCGGCGTGGTAGGCGTCCTGCATGGACGCGACGGCGGCGCCTGCGGCCGGGGGGTTGGCCTGCGCGCGGACATGGATGCGCTTCCCGTGCAGGAAGGCAACCGTTTCGCCCATGCGAGCGTGCATGCCGGCCGCATGCACGCGTGCGGCCACGACGGGCATACCGCGATGCTGCTTGCCGCCGCGCAGGACCTGGCGTCGGCCCGGGATTTCGACGGGACGGTGTACCTGATCTTCCAGCCGGCCGAAGAGATCAACGGCGGCGCGCGACGCATGATCGACGACGGTCTGTTCGACAGGTTCCCGATGCAGGCGGTGTTCGGCATGCACAACTGGCCGGGCGGGCGGCCCGGCGATTTCCAGGTCGGCGGCGGCCCCGTGATGGCCTCCACCAACCGGTTCCGGATCCTGGTGCGCGGCGTGAGCGCGCATGGCGCGATGCCGGACCAGGGCATCGACCCCGTCCTGGCCGCATGCCAGTTGGTCGTCGCCCTGCAGGGCGTCGTGTCGCGCAACACGCGCCCGATCGACGCCGCGGTGCTTTCGGTCACGATGGTCCATGCCGGCGAGGCGGTGAACGTGATTCCGGAGGCTTGCGAATTGCGTGGAACGGTCCGGGCGTTCGACTCCGGCGTGCTGGACAGGATCGAGGCGCGCATGGAGAAAACGGCGAACGGGATCTGCGATGCGATGGGCGCAGAGTGCGAGTTCGAGTTCGAACGGCTCTGTCCCCCGACGGTGAACGCGCAGCGCGAGGCCGCGCTCGCGCGCGAGGTGATCGCCGAACTGTTCGGAAACGAACGTGTCGCCGTGCAGGAGCCGACGATGGGGGCCGAGGATTTTGCGTTCATGCTCCAGGCCAAGCCGGGCGCCTACGTTTTCATGGCGAATGGGGACGGTTCGCATCGGGCCGCCGGCCACGGCCGGGGGCCGTGCGTGCTCCACAATCCGGCATACGACTTCAACGACGAACTGATCCCGCTGGGGCGCGCCTACTGGTCGGCATTGGCCCGGCGCTGGCTCGGACAGGCGGGCGCCCCCACGCAGGTGCGCCATGCGTGATCGCTATTCCGCGTGGAACTTGCTGCAGGCATCCAGGCGCGGACACCTGGACTGGGCGCCTGCATGGCGCGATGCCGAGCCGAAGCCGCGCTACGACATCGTGGTCATCGGCGGGGGAGGCCATGGGCTGGCGACCGCCTACTACCTTGCCCGGGAGCACGGGATCCGCGACGTGGCCGTCGTCGAAAGATCCTGGATAGGTGGCGGAAATTCCGGGCGCAACACCACGGTGGTGCGCTCGAACTATTTCTATCCGGCCAGCGCCGGGCTCTACGACTTCGCCTTGCAGCGCTACGAGACACTGTCCGACGAACTCGATTTTAACCTCATGTTCAGTCAGCGCGGCGTGCTGACCCTGGCCCACTCCAGGCACGACCTGGACATCCAGTCCCGGTGGGCGAACGCGATGCGCTTCAATGGCGTCGACGGCGAGCAGATCGACGCGGAGGCGGTGCGGGCGCTGGAACCCAGGCTGAACTTTTCCGCCGGCGCGAGGTTCCCCATCCTCGGTGGCATCGTCCAGAAGCGAGGCGGTACCATCCGCCACGACGCCGTCGTCTGGGCCTACGCGCGTGCCGCGTCGGCGCTGGGCATCGACATCGTCCAGAACTGCGAAGTCACCGGGTTCCTGCGGCATGGCGGCGCCATCTGCGGCGTGCGGACAACGCGCGGAAACATCCGTGCGGAGAGGGTCGCCGCCGTCGTCGCGGGGCATTCCAGCCTGCTCGCGAACATGGCCGGGTTCCGGTTGCCCGTCACCAGCTACGGCCTGCAGGCGATGGTGACGGAGCCGGTCAAGCCGGTACTCAATACGGTGACCCTGTCCCCGGCCGTCGGCGCCTACTGGAGCCAGTCGGACAAGGGCGAGGTGGTGATCGGAGGCGGGCTGGACGCGTTCCCCAGCTATGCGCAACGCGGCAGCTTCGCGACCACGCAACAGGTCGTCGCCTCCACGCTGGCGCTGCTGCCCAGCCTCGGACGGCTGCGGCTGCTGCGCCAATGGGCCGGCATCGTGGACGTCGTCCACGATTCCAGCCCCATCATCGGCGCCTCGCCAGTGCCGGGACTCTATCTCAACTGCGGTTGGGGAACGGGGGGCCTCAAGGCGGTACCGGTCGGCGGCTGGACGCTCGCTCATGTGCTGGCCACCGGGCGCGACCATCCGCTCGCCGAGCCGTTCGGCCTGGATCGTTTCCGTACCGGCCGGTTGATCGACGAGGCCGCGGCTTCGGGAATAGCGCATTGAGGACCCTTGCATGATGCTGATCGATTGTCCCCATTGCGGCGCACGGCAGGAAAACGAGTTCCGCTACGGAGGCGTGTCGCCTCTCGTCCGTCCACCGCTCGATTGCGAGGACGAGGCCTGGGCGCGCTACCTGTTTTTCCGCGAGAATCCGTCGGGCGGGACCATGGAGCGCTGGTGCCACGATTTCGGCTGCGGAGAATGGTTCGTGGTCCGTCGCGATACGGCCACGCACCGCTTCCAGGCGGACGTGGACGAGGCCGCCTGCGGAGCGGACGGGACGGCCGCGTGAGCGGATACCGGCTACCCGCACCGCAGGGCGCGTGGATCGACCGCGACCGGCCGCTGCGCTTCCGCTTCAATGGCGAGGAAGTCCCCGCGTTCGTGGGCGATACCGTGGCGTCCGCGGTGCTGGCGCACGGCATCCGCCACGTGGGGCGGAGTTTCAAGCTGCACCGGCCGCGCGGGATCGTGGCTGCCGGGGTGGAGGAGCCGTGCGCGCTGGTCGATGCCGGTACGGGCGCGCGCAGGACGCCCAATACCCGGATGACCGATATCGAGGTGCGCGAGGGACTGATGGTCGAGACAGGGAACGCCTGGCCCGGCCTGCGGCTGGACCTGATGTCGGCGATGGGCCTGTTCTCTCCGCTGTTGCCCGCGGGGTTCTACTACAAGACCTTCCGCTGGCCGCACTGGCGGTGGTACGAACCCCTGATCCGCAGGATGGCGGGGCTGGGGCATGCCGCCGGTGCGGCCGACCCCGACCGCTACGATGAATCGTCGGCGCGGATGGCGGTGCTGGTGGTCGGCGCCGGAGAAGCCGGGCTGCTGGCCGCGGTCACCCACGCCGAATCCGGCCACGACACTTGGCTGATCGAATCCGCTCCCGCCCCCGGTGGCTGGTATGCGGCGACCGGACCGGAAAGGATCGCCGGACTCGTCGCACGCGCGGAGAGAGCAGGGGTACGCCTGATGCCGCGGACCACCGCGGTCGGCATCTACGATCACCAGCTCGTGGTCGCCGTCGAATCGCTGGAGTTCGCCGACGCCCGCCATCGAACGCGCGAGCGGCTGTGGAAATTTCGCCCGGCGCGCATCGTGCTGGCCACGGGCGCCTTCGAACGGCCGATGCTGTTTCCCGGGAACGATCGTCCCGGCGTGATGCTGGCCGGCGCCATCGAGCGCTATGCGGCCCTGTATGGGGTCGGGTGCGGCCGGCGCGTGGTCGTCGCGACCGCCTGCGACAGCGCATATGCGGTCGTGGCCCGGCTGAAGGCCCGTGGCATCGATGTCGCGGCTATCGTCGACCGGCGCCGCGAAAGCGACATCGCCGCGCCGCCGCCGCCCGGGATCGACGTGCTGGCGGGTAGCGCCATCGTGGCGGTACACGGCCGCCGCGGCATCAGGGCGGTGACCATTGCGTCAGGTTCGGCACGTGTCCGCATCGCCGCGGACCTGGTGGCGTCGGCAGGCGGGTTTACGCCCAACGTCGGCCTCTATTCGCAGGCGGGCGGGAAGCTGGCCTGGCAGGAGAAGACATCGATGTTCGTCCCTGCCGTGCAGTTGCCCGGCATGGACATCGTCGGCGCCGCCAGCGGCCAGATTGGCGAGCCCGGTCGCGTGCCCGCCGACACTAGGCCGGCGCCCGGCTGGATCCGTGGACGGGCGGACAAGATCTTCGTGGATCTGCAGAACGACGTCACCGCCGACGACATCGCGCTGGCCGCGCGCGAGAACTACAGGTCGGTGGAACATCTCAAGCGCTACACCACCGTCGGCATGGCGACCGACCAGGGCAAGACCAGCAACGTCAACGCCCTGGTGCTGCTGGGAGAGGCGTCCGGGCGAACGCCGCCGCAAGTCGGCACCACCCGGTTCAGGCCGCCGTACAGGCCGGTGACGCTCGGTGCGCTGGCGGGCGGGCGCAAGGGCCGTCGTTTCAGGCCGCTGCGCCTGCTCAGGGCGAGGGCGTTCCATCTCGAACACGGGGCGTGCTTCGAGGAGTTCGGCGGATGGGAGCGCCCCGCGGGCTATCCAATGGAGGGGGAGACGTTGCAGGAAGCGGCCGAGCGCGAAGCCGCCCACGTCCGCAGGAGCGTCGGCCTGTTCGACGCATCCCCGATCGGGAAACTGGAGATATTCGGCGCCGACGCGGCGGAGTTCCTCGACCGGATGTACGTCGGTACCCTGTCCACCCTGGCCGTGGGAGCCGCGCGCTATGGCGTGCTGGCCAACGAGAACGGAACGATCATCGACGACGGGATCGTCTCCCGGATCGGCAAGGAGCGCTTCTGGGTGAATACCACCTCGGGCGGTATCGAGCGGATACACCGCCATTTCGAGGAATGGCTGCAATGCGAGCACACGGACCTGCGCGTGGTGATCCTTCCCGCTACCGAGCAATGGGGGAACGTCACCGTGTCGGGGCCGAAGGCGTGGCAACTGCTGGAGCGCATCGGCATCGACGGCGTGCTTTCCCCCGCGGGCATGCCGCACATGACCTTCAGGGAATCGGAATGGAAGGGGGCGCCACTGCGCGTATTGCGCGCCAGCTTCTGCGGTGAGCTGGGCTACGAGATCAACATCCCGTCCTCGAAGACCGAAATCCTGCTGCGCAGCCTGTGGATGGCTGGAAAAGGCCTGGATCCGTGCGTGTACGGCATCGAAGCACTGATGGTCATGCGTACGGAAAAGGGATACTTGCACATCGGATCGGAAACCGACGGCACGACGCTTCCCCAGGACGTCGGCCTGGCCAGGGGCATCAAGCGGAAGGCCATCGACTTCGTGGGCCGGAGATCCATGCTGCGGCCGGCGGCCCGCGATGCCGACCGTCTCCAACTGGTCGGATTGGTATCCGTCGATGGCGCCAGCCGCATCCCGGTCGGAGCCCACCTCGGCCCGGTGTCTCCACCGGCGCAATCACATGGTTACGTCACCAGCAGTTGCTACAGTCCGGCCTTGTCCAGGCCCATCGCGTTGGCGATGGTTCGTGGCGGATCGTCCCGGACGCGCGAGACCCTGCGGGCGTGGCATCTGGGGCAGTCGGTTGGAGTCGAAATCGTCGAGTTGCCGTTCTACGACCCGAAGGGGGATCGGCTGAATGGTTGATGGCACGGTAAATCGCAGGCACCGCACGGCTGGAGCGCAGCAAGGGAAGCACGGGGCCGGCAGGCAATGGCGATTCCTGCCCCATGTGCGGATCACCCGGATTCGGACGATGCGACCGGAAACGCTCGCAACTGCGGCCGCGCGGCCTCCTGGTCAATCGGGCCTGGCGACGGGGGAAGTGCGCAGGGCCGGAACCCTGACCTTGGCGCGTCCAACGCCACGTGACCTGTGGCGGTTCGATGCCGGAAGTTCCGGATGCGTCCGTCCGGTGGAAGAGACGACGCGCGACGACGATGCCTGCATCTTTTCCGTGGATGCGAGCGATGGATTCGTCGTCGTGGAAATGCGATCGGATGATGTCGATGCGTGGCTCGCGCATCATGTCGACGCATGTTCGATCCCGGAAGCAGGAACGTGTCTGCGTTGCAGGATGAACGAGATATCCGTCGTCCTGATCAAGCTGGACGCTGATCTGGTCTGGCTTGTTGCCGAGTTCTCACTCAAGGCGCATCTCGAAGGCAGCCTCTCGTGATCAACGGCACCGGCTGCGCGGTCGGGTGCGATGGATGCCGCATGGGCCGGTCGATGCGTCAGTGCCCGGGAATGCCGGCGAGCTGGAATATCCAGGATCGCAGCGCCGCCGTATCCGACATGTCGCCGCCGTAGGCATGGTCGGGGCGGTAGGGTTCGTTGGCGCCGCGCAGCCGCCCCCGGTAGACCTTCGTCGGCACGACCGCCCAGACCAGGTCGCTGGGCAGCCGCTCGGCGCGTACTTCCATGTACAGGGTATCGGCTGACGTTTCGCGTCCCACGTGGACGATGCCCAGTGCCTTCCAGAGATCCATGGCATCCAGGCAGGCGGATGCGCAAGCCGAATCCGTCAGCACGTAGACGCGAGGCGCGGGGCTTGCCACGGCTTCCTGCATGGGGACAGCCGCGGTCGCCGCATCGTCTTCGTCATCGTCGAACTGGCGCCACAGGGGCAATCCTTGCCTCTGGGCCTGTTCCAGTCCGTCGAGCACGACATCCAGCCAGGCGACCTGCGCGGCATCGGGCGATGGCGCGGCCAGCAGGCGATCGCGAAGCGTGCGGATGTGCGCGATGTTGGTGGGCGAGACGCGCCAGTCCACGCCTTCGGATTTCCGCGTCGCCCGTTGCACGGCCGCGGCCCCCCACAGGCTTTCGGCGATCCGGCGGCTCCAGTGCGAGGAGCCGCCGGTGTTGCCGCGCACGTCCAGCACGACCACACGCCCTGGCGGATGGCGCCGGCCTGCGCCTTCACTTCCGAGACCAGCGATACGAGTGCGGGATAGCTTTCCGACTGTGGATCGCCGTCGAACGTGCCGAGCGACAGCCAGGTCACCTGGTGGGGCAGCGACTCCAGCGCGACCGTTGCCCGCATCGTGGGTTGGACCCGTGCCCACTGCGCATCGAACGTGGCGGCGTCCATGCCGCGCCATCGGAGCGTCACCGTGCGCGGCTGTCCGTTGAACGAGAACACGCACTCGCGCAACGGGGCGATCCATGGATTGCCCTCGTCGATGAACAGCCGGGGGCCGAGGTCGGCGCGTTGCGCCTCCAGGGTCCAGCGCCCGCTGAAGCGTCCCAGCCGTTCGCGCGCCAGCGCTTCGGCCGGCATGCCGTCGCAGGACTCCAGCGTCGCGCCCATCGGGGGTGATGCGTCGTCGCCGTCGTTCGCCGCGATCACCTGGCGATCGCCCTCGAAACGGGTCAGGAATCCCGGCCAGCGCTTCGGCAAGGCGATCCATTCGCGGGTTGCCACCATCTGCACGTGGCCGTCGTCGAAGGCCGCCTGGAACTCCCGCATCGCCCACCAGTATCCGCCCGCATCGCGCGTATCGCCGGCGCGGGCCAGGGCTTTGTCCAGCGCACCCGCGAGCAGCGCATTGAAGCCCGGATTCGCCTCGTCCACGGTGCCGGGATGGCTTTCGCCGATCGCCGCATGGAACCGGCGCACGTCTTCCTGCAGGTGCCGTGCCCATGCATCGCCGCCGTCGCCGGCGCGTGCGCTGAGTGCGGGAAGCAGCGCGAACGCCATCACGGCCAGCCGACGCAGGCATGCAGCGCCTTGCCCGCGGTCCAGGGATGCGGCCTGCTTCATCTCATGCTCCGATATCATCGGATGCCTCCATGTCGCCGACATAGACCAGCCGCTCGACGCTGCCCTGGTCCCGCCAGGCGAAGTACCGGCGGATCCACGCGCCATCGACGCGGCCTGCCTCCACCTCGGCGCGATGCCGGGGTGGAATCGCGACGCCGTAGGGATTGCCGGTCGGGATGTCCACTACCAGCAATGCGCGGTCCCAGCCATCCGGCGCCGCGTCCGCGCCGCTGGCCAGTGCGACGTACTGGTTTCCTCGCGGCGAGAACGCCAGCGCGGGCTCGGTGGACGCATTCAGGCCCGCCATCGGCCGGTCGCTGCCCTGCGGAATCCAGGGGCGGACGGGATGGTACTGCAGGCTTTGCACGTCCAGTACCACCGTACGGTTGACCAGCAGCCAGCGCCCGCCCTGCAACCGCAGATCGGAGGGGACGTGCTCGCCGAGACGCGGACCCTGCGGGGCTTCGGGTTGCCCTGCGGCGGCATCGAGCCATTGCAGCAAGGCCACCGGCTGGTCCATGACGGGCAACGCCTGCATGCGCAGCCCGTTGCCGCCATGGTCGATCAGCTGTACGCCGAGGCCGGCGGGCACGAGCAGCGCCGCATGGGGTGCGTCCGGCAGGTGGTACACCATGTTGAACGAGGAGGTCGCGGCCCCGGGCCGCCCTGCCGACGGCAAGCCGAGCGGCCGGCCTTCGTGGCGGAGCGTGAAACGGTGCACGGGTATCGTGCGGAACGGGTTCATGGTGCTGTTGGGGAAGCCGGAGGCGGATATCCGGTGGCGCTCCGCCACGACCGTGAATGCGCCGATGTCCACCTGGAATCCCACGGCTGGGCGGCTTCCGGTGGAGTAGGCCACTCCGGACACCGCCAGCGACGCCAGCAATGCCCCGAGGATGATCCATCCGGCGATCGTCATGGTCTTGCCCTTCATGGGTCCGTACTACCGGAGCGCGTGCCAGCGTGCGTGGATCGCATAGTGGATTCCTGCCGCCAGGATGGCGGGACGGCCGTATTTTCCCTGCGTGCGGTCCCCTGTCTCTGCACTGCATGCACTGCGGCCATGCACCGGGTGAACTGGCCGGCCCAGGCCAGTGCGCTGGATGCCTGTCCGCTGTGCACGCAGTACCGAGAGGGATGCGGCCGGCGTTCGTACACTTCCCGGGCAGGTAGGCGTGCCGGCAGCGGTGCGTCACGGATGTTTCCCGGACACGGAAATCGAATGGCGTTCGCATCGCTGGCTGGCCTGGTCCTTCTTGTCTATATCCTGGTCGCATGGCGCCAGCACGGGCGCGCGCTGCGCGAGCGCGGGCAACGGGAGCGGTTGCGCGGCGGGATGCAGGTGAACCACACCGCCTACGGCCAGACCTTCCTGTACACGGCGACGCGCGACCAGACCGGTGGCCGGCGGTTCGTCGCCGTACTGGGGCTCGAGGCCTACAGCTCGGGCCCCATGGCCTGCATGCATCCGCGTGCGGCCGTCGGCATCAAGGTGCTGCGCGGCTGCCTGACGCTGTCGGTGGGCGGCAAGCGCAGGCGGCTGGGCCCCGGGGAGGACATCGCCATCGCGCCGCGCACGCCTTACCGCTACTTCAACGCGGGCGAGGAACCGGTATCGGCGCACGTGGAGGCTTCGCCCGCCAGCGCACTGGACATGTTCCTGGTGCAGGTGGACCGGTCCGGGCTGGGCCATTCCCGCCGCGGCGCGCATGCCTGCCTGCAGGCGATCTGCCTGTTCACCGCTTACGACTGCACCTACCTGGCCTCGTTGCCGGTGTGGCTGCAACGCACGCTGGGCGTGCTGGCCGGACCGCTGGCGCGACTGCTGCGCATCCGCACGTACTACCCGGAATAGCGCAGCTCACGGCCTGACCGACGATGGCGTATCGCCGAAGCGGCGGCGGAAGGCGCGATTGAAGGTGGTCAGGTCGGCGAAGCCGGCGTCGAAGGCGATGTCGGCGATGCGCAGGTGCCGGCAGCGTGGATCGGTCAATCGCGACATCGCGAACCGGAGGCGCCGCTCCAGCACGAAATCGCCGAAGGTCTGGCCAGATTGCTCGAACAGGACATGCAGGTAGCGCACGCTGATGCCATGGCGATGCGCCACCGCCGCTGCGCTCATCTCCGCATTCTGGAAATCCTGTTCCAGCTCCGCCTTGATGAGCGCAAACCTGGCCGCTTTCTGGCCGTTCTCGCGCGCCTGCTCGGCGTGGTCGCCGCGACTGCCCAGCGCCAGCGCCGCCAGGTCCGCCAGGTGCATGGCCGCCACCTGGCCGAGCAGCGTGTTGCCCACGCCCTCGCGCGCCACCGCGTCCGCGTACGCGAACAGCAGGGACAGCGCGGGGCTGCGGCCATCGAAGGCGGTGCTGACGTCGGGCTCGAAGCCGGGCAGCCGCGTCAGCAACTGCATGCGGTCGATCGCCAGCGTCCGCACCGTATCCGGCGCCAGGTACACGTAGTCGCAGGTCTGGTTGAAATTCGCCAGCAGCACCTCGTGCGGCTCGACCGCGCGCTGGCCGGTGTGGCGGTCGTTGTAAAGGTACTTGCCGGTGCAGCGCGTCAGCAGGATGGCCTCGTTGTTCGTCGTCGAAGCCAGGTGGCTGGTGCGCTTGGCGCGGTGCGGCGTCATGTGGCCGCTGCCGATCCAGGTGTCGCCGAGCAAGGGCTGCACGCTCAGGTCGAGCCGGAACTGGTCATCGCCGACCATCGGCGTGATCTCGGCGCCGATGCGTGTGCGCGAATAGAAATCGCGCAGGTATTCCATGCGCGTGGCTTCCGGAAGTTCGTCGGAAGAGAACTGGATCAGGGGCACGGACGAGGTCACCGGATCGCCCATCTCAGCCTTCTCCGCGAAGGCGGCGATGCGACGCGCCGACCCGCGCACGCCGGCCTGCTCGCGGGCGGTGGCCTGCGGGATCGGGGTCGCGTTTGAGGGCGGGCAATCGCATCGCATCCGGCCTGTCCGGCGGCATGTCCACCGCCTCGGTGGTGCAGAGATTTGCAGGTCGTCCATGCCCTGTCAACGCTATGCACGAAACGCCTGAAGGGCGTTCACCCAGCGCCCGGAATGCCCACGATTCACCGGTGTTCCGGGTCGCTTCGTCGCGTTGTTGTCCGGAACGGAAAAAAGTTCGCGTACTGCTTGGTCGACGTGGAGAAATCGCAAAGCATCGCGTTTCCGGATCGCCACACTACGCCGCAGATCGCCAGCCGCAAGGTCGTCGACGCCGGCTCTGGCATCGCCCCATTCTGTTGCGCGCCGACTCGTGCGCCGACGCCACGCTCAACCACTAGGGACCATCGCAATGACGCCACGCAATACGAACGCACTTACCTTCCGCTCCCTTTCGCCGCTGAGCTGCGCGATCACGCTGGGCCTGCTGGCACTGGCCGGCGGCACGGCGACGCCGGCGATGGCGCAGTCCGCCACCGACTACACCAACTGCCTGCGCGATGACGGTACTCAATCTCCCGGTTCCGACGACAATCGCGGCTATGAGGACACGGACACCTGGATGTGGAACGTCACCTGCAGCGACGTGTCGGTCGCCTATGGCTACCGCAACAATGCCAGCTCGGAGCACAGCGTCGCCTTCGGCCTGTACAACATCGCCTCCGGCCGCTACAGCCTGGCGATGGGACGGCGCAATTTCGTCACCGCCTTGTCCGCCTACGGGCTGGGGCTTGGCAACAATGCGCTGGGCGAGAACGCCGGCGCGGTCGGCTTGCAGAACACGGCTAGCGGATTGAATTCCACGGCCTTCGGCTACGGCAACGCCGCCAATGCGCAGAACGCCATCGCCTTCGGGCAGGCCAACGTCAGCAGCATGGTCGACGCCATCGCGTTCGGCCGCAGCAACACCGTGTCCGCGCCGTTCGGCATGGCGTTCGGGCGGCTGAACCTGGCCGGTGGCGAACGCTCGTCCTATGCCATTGGCCTGGGCAACGGTGCCACCGGCTATGAAGGCGGCAGCGTGGGAATCTACAACGACGCCGAAGGCCGCTACGCCAGTGCCTTCGGCTACCGCAACACCGCCAGCGCGCAGGGGAGCGTGGCGTTCGGCAAGGAGAACGAGGCCACCGCGCGGAACGCCAGCAGCGTCGGCATCCAGAACGAGGCCGGCGGCGAGTCCAGCTCCGCATTTGGCCGGTTCAACGACGCGTCCGGTGGGTACAGCACCGCCGTTGGCTACTCCAGTGGCGCTTCGGCCTACATGGCCAGCAGCGTTGGCGCGAACAACCGTGCGCACGGGAACAGCGCCTCCGCCTTCGGCAGCAGCAACGAAGCGAATGGCTTTTACTCAAGCGCGTTCGGGCGAACCAACACCGCCAATGGCGAGACCAGCAGTGCATTCGGGGCCGCCAATAGTGTAGGTGCCCAGTTCGGCTCGGCGTTCGGCTACGCGAATACCGTGACCGATAGTGCCGCCCGCAGCATGGCGATCGGCACCGGCGTGCGTGTCTCGGCGGCGCGCGCCACGGGCATCGGGCAAGCGGTGCGCGTCAACGACGCCGCCATCGGTGGCTTGGCGATCGGCGGCCACTACGACCGCGATGGAAACGGCAGCTCCCCCGGTGACGGCACCGAATCCGCCCTCGTTTCCGGCATTTCATCCGTGGCCATGGGTGCAGGCGTGCGCGCGGATGCCGACTACAGCGCCGCGTTCGGCGTGAACGCCAGCGCCACGGCGCGTTACGCCACCGCCATCGGCTTCGGCGCGATGGCCGACCGCGAGTACGCGCTGTCCGTGGGCAGCAGCGGCAGCGAGCGGCAGATCATCCACGTGGCCGACGGCACCGGCGACACCGATGCGGTGAACCTGCGCCAGCTGAACGGCGCGATCGCCGCGGCCGGCGGCTTCGGTGATTTCAGCGGACTGGTCGCGGCCTTCGGTGGCGGCGCGGCATGGAACAACGGCGTGTTCACTGCGCCTGGCTATCTGATCGGCGGAAACACCTATACCAATGTCGGCGCCGCCTTCGGCGCGGTCGATGCGCGCCTGACCGCGTTGGCCAGCAGCGGCGCCGGCGGTGCAGGGCCGCAAGGGCCGGCCGGCGCGAGCGCCTACCAGGTGGCGGTGAACAATGGCTTCACGGGCACGGAGGCGCAGTGGCTGGCCTCGCTGGTCGGTCCGCAGGGGCCGGCCGGTCCGCAGGGCAGCCCGGGCACGGGCAATGGCGGCGGCACGCCGGGACCGGAAGGTCCGCAGGGCCCGGCGGGCGCGGATGCCGACCTGACGGTGGTCGCGCAAATGGTCGAGGATGGTGATGCAGCCACGCTGGCGGTGGCGCAGCAGTACGCCGATGCCGGCGACGCGCAAACGCTGGCCACCGCCAACGGCTACACAGACGCACGCGAGACGGCGGTGCGCGCCGACATGGCGCAGGCCGATGCCGAGACTCTCGCCACCGCGCGGGCCTACGCCGACGACGGCGATGCGCAGACGCTGGAAGCCGCCAACGCCTATACCGACGCGCGCTTCGACGCGTGGGACGCGCAACTGTCCGGGCTGCGCGGGGAAATCGACGATCGCTTCCGCCAGCAGGACCGTCGCATGGACCGCATGGGCGCGATGAGCGGTGCGATGGCGGGCATGGCGCTGAACACCGCAGGCTTGGCCGGGCAGAACCGCGTGGGAGTGGGTGCCGGCGTGCAGGGCGGCGAGAAGGCGCTGGCCGTGGGCTACCAGCGGATCGTCGGCAAGCGCGCCAGCGTGTCGCTGGGTGGCGCGTTCAGCGGCAGCGAGCGCAGCGTGTCGGCCGGCGCGGGCTTCAGCTGGTAAGCACGATCCACGGCGCGCCCTCCGTGCGAATGGCGCGCCATCGGCCAATGCCCGGGAGATGTCAGCCATGACCGATGCCAGACCCGCAGCGCGCCCCGCCACGGCACTCCAGGACGATCCGGGACTTCCGGACTTCGTGCGCGATCCGGTTCGCCTGGACGCCAAGCGGCACGCGCGCGTCGGTGTGCTGCCGGCGGCGGGGTACTACGGTTTCGCGGTGGCCACGGTGATGGTGCCGATCACCGTGGACGAACTGATGCCGGCCGCGCGGCACTATCCCATCGTCTTTCCCTCCGGCGTGGCCGCACATCCCGTCGCGGTGCTGGGAACGCCGGGCGGGATCAACCGGCACGTGGAGCGCGACGGGCGCTGGCGGCGGGACTGCTACGTACCGGAGTGGCTCCGCCGCTATCCGTTCGTCCCGGTGCAGGGTACGGGCGGGCGGTGGGAACTCGGCATCGATGCGGCCAGCCATCGCTTCGTCGCCGAGCATGGCGCGGCGGCGGCCTCGGCACCGCTGTTCGATGCATCCGGCCTCTATTCCTCCACGGCGCGCGCCGCCTGGCAGCGTTGCCTGGAGTACATCGAATCGCTCGAACGCACGAGGAGGTGGATCGGCGCGTTGCGGCGCGACTACCAACTGGTAGAGCGGTGCGCGCGCTGCCGGGGCGGCGAGGACCGCCCCGAACGCCGCGTGCACCCGCACCAGGTGGTCGACCTGCAGGCATACCGCGACCTGCCGCGCTCCAGCGTACTCGCGTGGCATCGCCATGGCTGGGCGCTGCCCACGGCGGTGCAACTGGCCTCGCAGTACCACTGGCAAGGGCTGAGGCGGGCGGCATGAGCGGTTCGCCGGCCTTCTCCCTCCTTGTCCCGATACGGCACGCCGGTCCATGCCGGCGGGCCGCCGGGCTCCCTTCCATGCCACGGGACGAAAGCCCATGAACGATGTGCACTGGCGTTCCCGCTTCATCGGCCGGCCTACGCGCAGCGGAGCGGCCGCGTCCGGCGTCCATGCGAATGCGCCGCTACCCCCGCTATGCCCCGAACGGATCGAGGAATGCCTTGCCGATGCCGAGAGCCTGGTGCGGGGCGGCGCCGACATCGGCGATCCGCATCGCTTTCTCGCCGACTTGTGGAAGCAGACCCATGGCCGGTGCCCGTCGTGGCTGCGCACGACGGTGGCGCGCCGTCTGGATGCGATGGCGAGATCGCTCGACACCGCAATGGCCAACGACAGCCGTACGGTTTTCCGTCAGGTCGCCTGACCGCACTGGCGGCCGATTCATTCACTTACTTGCCCCCGCGCGCTGGTCCATTGGCCCGCGCAACGTACATCCACTCCTACATTCGAGGTCACTGTACATGGTTTCAAGGATTCCCATCTGCGGCACGCTCGTCGGCAGCCTGCTGCTGCTCCTGTCATCGGCGCACGCGGACCCGCTGCAGACCTGCACGCCCTTGCCGCAGGACATGCTGGCCGCGCGCGCCGACGGCGCGGGTGGGCCGGGGGCGCTGGAGATCCGGCGCGTGCCGCTGCCGGCCGTCGGGCCCGGCGACGTGCTGGTGCGTGTGCGCAACGCCAGCGTCAATCCGGTGGACTGGAAGCTGCAGGGCGCCGGACGGCTGTCCGGCACGGGTATCCCGGGCGGCGATTTCTCGGGCGATATCGTGGCGCGCGGCGGCCGTGTCCGCGGCCTCGCCTGCGGGACGGCAGTGGCCGGCATCGTCGATCAGCAGGCACGCAGCGGCAGCTACGCCGAATACGTGAGCGTGCCGGCGGACCAGGTGTTGCCCAAGCCCGAGGCGTTCTCGTTCGCCGAAGCGGCGGCGTATCCCACGGCGGCGGTAGCGGCGTGGCGCTTTCTGGTGGCGACGGCGGACGTCCGGTCGGGCGAGCGCGTGCTGGTCCACGGCGGCGCGGGTGGCGTCGGCTCGCTGGTCGTGCAGATCGCCAAGGCGCGGGGTGCGCATGTGATCGCGACGGCATCCGCGCGCAACCACGACTACCTGCGCGGGATCGGCGCGGACGAGGTCATCGACTATCGCGCGGTGCGTTTCGAGGACGCGGTGAAGAACGTCGATGTCGTAGTGGATACGGTGGGCGGCGAGACGCTGCAGCGCTCGCCGGCCGTGCTGCGCGATGGCGGCCGCCTGGTGACGATGGCAGGCCGTACCACGCCCGCGATGTGCACGCGCATCCGTTGTCCTGCCACCGCCGCGTGGGACGTGCGCGCGGGCATGGACTACGTCGCGCCGCTGATCGCGGCCGGCCGGTTGAAGGTCAATATCGACCGCCGCTATCCGCTGGCCGAGGCCGCGGCGGCGCAGCAGTTCAATCGTGAGGGCCGCACGCGCGGCAAGGTGGTGCTCGATGTCGCGGCGACGGAGGTGAAGCCATGAGGTGCGCGGCTGCACGTTGCGGTGCTCGGGTACGACGGGCCATGGGGGCGTTGTTCGTCGTCGCGCTCATGCCGGTGGCCGCGCAGGCCGGCGAGATCGACGAGGTCATGGTGCCGCTGCAAGCCTATCTCGATGGCCACGCCACCGGTGAGGAGCGCTACTTCCGCCGTGCGTTCGCGCCGGATGGCGTCCTGGTCGGAACCAAGGATGGCCGTTACGGGCAGCGTCCGGTACAGGACTACATCACGGCGTCTTCCAGCGGGCGCGTCCCGGACGACGAGGCGCGTCGCCGTCGCTGGATCCACTCGGTGACGGTGACCGGGCAGGTCGCCACGGCGGTGATCGAACTGGATTATCCGGACATGCGCGCGCACGACCACATGAGCCTGGTGAAGTTCGAGGACGGCTGGCGGATCGTGGTGAAGGCCTACGATGCTTCCACGCCCGAGCCCGCGAACGCGCAGGAAGTCCGCCATGAGCGATAGTCGGACGCTGGGCTCGCTGGCGCGGGCCCTCGGCCTGCGGGAGGATGAGGTCGGCCTGGTCGTACCGGGCTTCGCGATGTTCTTCCTGCTGTTCGCCGGCTACTTCATGCTGCGGCCGGTGCGCGAAACGATGGGCATTGCCGGCGGCGTGGACAACCTGCAATGGCTGTTCACCGCCACCTTTCTCGCCACGCTGGCGGCGGTGCCGCTGTTCGGCGCGCTGGTGGCCCGCGCGAAGCGCCGGCACATCCTGTACTGGGTGTTCGGCTTCTTCGCCTCGAACCTGCTGGCGTTCGCGGCCGGCTTCCTCGCGGATCCGGGCAATATCTGGAATGCGCGCGCGTTCTACGTGTGGATCAGCGTCTTCAACCTCATCGCCGTCTCGGTGGCATGGAGCGTGCTGGTGGACGTGGTGGAGTCCGCGCGCGCGCGGCGCCTGTTCGCGTTGATGGCGGCCGGCGCTAGCCTGGGCGGACTGGTGGGCCCGCTGGCCGGTGGCCTGATGGTGGCTGCGATCGGCCATGCCGGCCTACTGGCGGCGTCGGCGCTGCTGCTGGCGGTAGCGGCGTTCGCGGCCGGTCGCGTGCATGCGTGGCGCGATGCGAACGGCGTACCGATCGACGGGACGGCGCGCCCGGCGCCGCGCACGCAGGCGCTGGGTGGCAGCGCGTTCGCCGGTGCGAAGACAGTGCTGCGTTCGCCGTACCTTCTGGGCATCGCGGCGTTCGTGACGCTGCTGGCGAGCGTGACCACCTTCCTGTACTTCGAGCAGGCGCGCCTGATCGAGGCGGCGTTTCCGGATCCCACCCGCCAGACCCAGGTGTTCAGCGCGATCGACGTGGCCGTGCAGGCGCTGGCGATCCTGAGCCAGCTGTTCCTGACCGGCCGCATCGCCACGCGGCTTGGCGTGGGCGTGCTGCTCGCGGGCGTGCCGCTGATGGTGGCGGCGGGATTCGTGCTGCTGGCGTTCTCGCCGGTGTTCGCGGTGCTGGCGGCGGTGATGATCGTGCGGCGCGCGGGCGAGTACGCGTTCGTCCGTCCGGGGCGCGAGATGCTGTATACCGTGGTCTCGCCGGAAGACAAGTACAAAGCCAAGAGTTTCAACGACACGGTGGTCTATCGCGGCGCGGACGCGCTGGCGGGCTGGACCAAGAGCGGCATCGATGCGCTGTCGAGCCATCCTGCCGCTGCCATGACGATCGGCGCACTGGTGGCGTTGGCCTGGGGCCTCAATGGTGCCTGGCTCGCACGCCGTTACGCGAGGATCGACTCCACCCCGAACCCGAAAGTTCCGCTCCGACACGGGAGAACTTGCGCATGACAGTCCATCTTCGCATCGGCATGCTCCTGCTGGCGTTCGCACCCACACGCGCTCGCGGCCTGCGATGCCGCCGCGGCGATCCGTACCTGGGCCAGCGACTGGACGACCGTGGATGCGCGCGTACTCCGTACGCCGGTGGTTTTCGAATTCGCCATCGACGGGGAGGCCGAGGCGCTGCGGGTGGAACTGACGCCGCAAGGCGCGGCGATCCAGGCACCGGCGCGCAATGCGGAGTACGCCACCCGGTTCTCCGCACCCGCCGAACTCTATCGCGATATCGCCAGCGGGAGGACGAGCATCCTGACCACGCTGGCGCAGGCAACCTCTACGACGCGACGCCGATGCAGGTCGACATCCCGGAGGCCGGCATGGCGCGCCTGCATACCGGACTGATTCCCGCGTGGTACCACTTCTTTGCCGCCGGCGCCCCGGAAACCGTCAGGTTCGGCTTCGCGCATGCCCGCCTCGTGCACGGTGGCCATGCGGTGCCGCTGTACTACAAGGAAGGCTTGCGCATGGCCTGGTACGGCCTCAAGGCCGGAATGCACGTGAATCTAGACCCGGAGGACCAGTCCAATCCGTTCGACTCCATCCTGTCGGTGACAGGCGGTTCGCTGAGGGCCAGGTTCGCGGGAACCAAGCGGACACTGACGAAAGGAGAGAGCGTGTTCATTCCCGCGGGCATGACGCACGAGTTCTGGATCGAAGCCGGCGGGGAGGACGCCGAGGTCGTTCTGGTCATGACCGGTGATGGCGCCTGACTGATGGAATGCATTGGGCGATCGGACATCGAAATCACCGGATCCATGAGGGGGACCTATGCCGTCCACGCGGAACCTTGGGAAGCCCAGGCTTCGCAGTGGGTCTACCATCCCTCGATCATCGAGACCGCGACGGGTGTGGTCGTCTGGTCGCCTGCGGATCGTCTCTGGTCGCTCGACATGGCGACTTGGCAATCTGACGCACGTGTGCATCTGAGATTGCGCAGGTTCCCCGGCGGGCACCAGCCACCTTTCGTCGTGGCCACCGTCGATTGCTGCGCCAGGATCGCCTTCATCGGAGACGTGGCCTATGGGCTCGAAGGGCTGGAGCGGGGGTTGCGCGCCGCTTTGGTCGAACCCTTCGATCCTTGAAGTGCCATGGACGGCGGTTTGGACCTCGGTGCCCGCAGTGCGGCATCCTTCCGCTGCATCCAGGCCTTTCATGCATCGAATGGCGTGATATCGATCAGGTCCGCCAACCCCGGAGCGGGTAGACAACACCCACTTCTATCATCCGTATCTGTCTGTTTCCGGTCGGAGTGGGCACCAAGTGGAAGCGGCACGCAGCAGGCGCATGCCTGGCACCCACAGCACGTGTATCAGCAACGATCATCCGGCCCGGTCCGCGCCAACGCCTGCGCGAGGAAGGGCGCGGTCCGGCTCTGCGGCGCCCGCGCCACCTGCTGCGGCGTGCCGGTCGCCACGATGCGGCCGCCGGCGTCGCCCGCGCCCGGGCCCACGTCGATCACCCAGTCGGCCTGGGTCACCGCGCGCATGTCGTGTTCGATCATCACCACCGTGTTGCCCGCGTCGACCAGGCGCTGCAGCTGCACCAGCAGCCGGTCGGCGTCGGAGGCATGCAGGCCGGTGGTCGGTTCGTCGAGCACGTACAGGCTGCGGCCGCGCTGGCTGCGCTGCAGTTCGGTGGCCAGCTTGATGCGCTGCGCTTCGCCGCCGGACAGTTCCGTCGCCGGCTGGCCGAGGCGCAGGTAGCCCAGCCCGATTTCGCGCAGCAGTTGCAATGGCCGCGCCACCGCCTCTTCTTCGGCGAAGAAGTCGCGGGCTTCGTCCACCGTCATGCGCAGCACGTCGGCGATGTTGCGTCCGTTCCAGCGCACCTTCAGCGTGGCCTCGTTGTAGCGTGCACCGTGGCAGGTCGGGCACGGGGCGTACACGCTGGGCATGAACAGCAGTTCCACGCTGACGAAGCCCTCGCCCTCGCAGGTCTCGCAGCGTCCCTTGGCCACGTTGAACGAGAAGCACCCGGCGTCGTAGCGGCGGCGGCGCGCGTCGGGCGTGGCGGCGAACAGCTTGCGCACGTGGTCGAACAGGCCGGTGTAGGTGGCCAGGTTCGAGCGCGGCGTGCGCCCGATCGGCTTCTGGTCCACCTGCACCAGGCGCTGCACGGCGTCCACGTCGCCGGCCAGGTGGCCGCCGGTGGTTTCGATGATCGCCGGCCCCTCGCCGGCGTCCGCGTCGGCGGCATCGTCCTCGGGCTCGTGGCCCAGGTGCAGCAGCACCAGTTCGGGCAGGGCCTGCGCGATGAGGCTGGACTTGCCGGAGCCGGAGATGCCGGTGACGGCCGTCAGCACGCCCAGCGGAATGCGCGCATCCACGCCGTGCAGGTTGTGGCGGTGGATGCCCTGCAATTCCAGCCAGCCGGCGGGTGCGCGCCCGCGGCTGGCGGGCGCGGGGATCTCGTCGAACAGGTAACGCGCCGTCCGCGACTCGGCGATATCGCGCAGGCCATCCGGTTCGCCGCTGTAGAGCACGCGGCCGCCGCGCTCGCCGGCATCGGGCCCCACGTCCACCAGCCATTGCGCCCGGCGCATCAGGTCCAGGTCGTGTTCCACCACGAATACCGAATTGCCGGCGTCTCGCAGCCGGTCGAGCGCGTCGTACAGGGCCTGGCTGTCGGCGGGATGCAGGCCGGCCGAGGGTTCGTCGAGCACGTACACGACGCCGAACAGCAGGGAACTCAACTGCGTTGCCAGCCGCAGGCGCTGCAATTCGCCGGCCGAGAGGGTCGGCGTGGCCCGGTCCAGCGCCAGGTAGCCCAGGCCCAGTCCGCGCAGTTGGCGCAGGCGCGCCATCACGCCACCGGCCAGGCGCTGCGCGGCGAGGCGCTTTTCTTCCGACAGCGCGGAGGTGCGGCGCACGTCGGGCGCCGCCGAATGGACGGCGAGGCCAGAGGCTGCACGTTCGGCACGGTCGCGCCTGGTGGCCTTCCTGTCCGTCCCGGCTCCCGCCACGTGGGCACTGAAATCGCCTTGGGCGATGGGTTCGAGCAGGGCCGCCAGCCGGTCCAGCGGCATCCGCATGAACGCGCCGATGTCCACGCCGGCGAAGGTCACCGACAGCGCCTCGGGCTTGAGCCGCTTGCCGTGGCAGGCGGGGCACGGCTTGCCTTCCATGAAGCGGGAGACGCGCTTCCGCATCAGCGCGCTCTGCGTGTTGGCGAACGTATGCAGCACGTAGCGCCGGGCGCCGGTGAAGGTGCCCATGTAGCTCGGCTCCAGCTTGCGCCTGAGCGCGGCGCGGGTTTCGGCCGGGGTGAAGCCGGCGTACACCGGCACGGTGGGCGTTTCCTCGGTGAACAGGATCCAGTGGCGCTCCTTCTTCGGCAGGTCCTTCCAGGGCCGGTCGACGTCGTAGCCCAGCGTCACCAGGATGTCGCGCAGGTTCTGCCCGTGCCAGGCGGGCGGCCAGGCGGCGATCGCGCGCTCGCGGATGCTCAGCGACGGATCCGGCACCATGCTGGCCTCGGTCACTTCGTACACGTGGCCCAGGCCGTGGCAGTCCGGGCACGCGCCCTGCGGCGTGTTCGGCGAGAAGTCCTCGGCGTACAGCATCGGCTGGCCGGCCGGATAGGCGCCGGCGCGCGAGTACATCATCCGGATCAGGCTGGACAGCGTGGTCACGCTGCCCACCGAGGAACGCGCATTGCTGGCGCCGCGCTGCTGCTGCAGCGCCACCGCCGGCGGCAGGCCGTCGATGGCATCGACGTCCGGCACGCCGGCCTGGTCGATCAGGCGCCGCGCATAGGGAGCGACCGACTCGAAGTAGCGGCGCTGCGCCTCGGCGTAGAGGGTGCCGAAGGCGAGCGAGGACTTGCCGGAGCCGGAGACGCCGGAGAACACCACCAGCGCGTTGCGCGGAAGCGAGACGTCCACGTCCTTGAGGTTGTTCTCGCGCGCGCCGCGCACCTCCACGAAGCCGCTGGCCGCCGCGGTGCAGGAGGATTCACCGAAAGAAGGATCTGGCATGGGCTTGTCCTGCGGCGTGTGGAGTGACGATGGGTTCATGTTCCGGGGATGGTGCGAAGGACGGTGCGTGCCGTGTTCTGCCGACCCGTCCGGCGAGTGCGGCCCAGCGAGCCTTCCTCTGCGATCCGGCGAAGGGTGAGCCGGCTGGGCGCCAAGGCGAGCGGTTCTTCAAGAAGGTCCGCCTTCCGCTGCCGGGTCGGCGAAGGCTCGCCCGATCCTGCGTATCGCCCATCCGCAGGCACCAAGTCTGGGCGGCCCGGCGCTCCGTGTATATGGAATGATCGCGATTTTATAATTCCCAAGACTGGAATAATATCCGGGCATCGGCACCGGCCCTGGCGCGCGCATCATGGACAAGGAACTCGAACTGCTGCGGGTGTTCCGGGCGACGGCCGAGAGCAGCAGCTTTCGCGACGCGGCCGTCCGGCTGGGCACCTCGCCGCAGGGAGTGACGCGCGCCATCCAGCGGCTGGAGCAGCACTACGGCGAGGTGCTGTTCCATCGCAGCACGCGGCAGGTGCGCATCACGGCCTTCGGTGAAGGCTTGCTCGAACAGGTGCGCCCCGCGCTGGAACGGTTCGAGGCGCTATGGCGGACACCCGGCGCCGATCCGCAGGCCTCGCTGTCCGGGACGGTGCGGATCACCGCGCCGCACAGCCTGGGCACCCGCGCGGTCCTGCCTGCGCTCGAGCGCATCGGTGCGCGCCATCCCGGCATCACCGTGGACGTGCGCCTATCCGACCGTATCAGCAATGCGGTCGACGAACGGATCGACGTCGGGATCCGGGTCGGCTTCATGCGCGACAGCCGCTTTGTCGCGCGCAAGGCGGCCGACATGCGACTTGTGGTCGTCGCGGCTCCGCGGCTGGTCAGGAGAGTGGGCATCCCCGACGGGATCGAGGCGCTGGCCGGATTGCCGGTCACCGCGGCCCTGGACATCAATACCGGCCGTCCCTGGCCCTGGCACTTCAAGTCGGGACGGCAGTGGACGCCCGCGTCGCCGGCCTTCGTCGCCGACAACGCCGACATGGAAATGGGCACCGTGCTGGCCGGGCTCGCCTTCGCCCAGCTGGCGGACTACATGGCCGCGCCCTATGTCGCCCGCGGAAAGCTGGTGCGGGTGCTGGAGCGCGAAGAGCCTCCGCCCTGGGGGTTGTACGTCTACCGGCCCCAACGCGGTCCCGTGCCGGCCCGGGTCCGGGCCGTGTTCGATGAACTGCATCTCGCGGTGGGTTCGCTGCCGGCGTTGCGGTAGTACGGCGCCGGGTGGCCGGCGAGGGAATCGATGCCCCGATGCCGCTTCAACCGGCCGGTCCGCGACCGGACGACGGCATCAGCAGACTTCCCGCCGATCCAATCGCCACAGCATCGCAACGAATACTAGGCAGCCGCCGATGAAGCCGATGGCCAATGCCAGTCGGGCGCGCGCGGGATCGCTGGCGAGCTGGTTGATCGGGATCTGCCATGGCAAGGCGATGCCGGCTTTCGCGGAGGTGGCGACCACGGTGGAGAAGGCACCGCCGGTCCTGCCCGGCCTCGGATACCTGTGGATGCTATGGGGGTACAGCGCGCGCGCCGAGGCACGTCGGCATCGGCGTGCTCGCCGGCATGAAGGCGAGCGAGCTGGCGGCCGCCGTCGGCATCAGCGAGACCCGGCTGTCGCTGTTCCGCAGCGGCAAGGTCAAGGGCATCCGCTTCCGCACGCTGGCCAAGCTATGTGCGGTGCTGCAATGCTCGCCGGGCGACCTGCTCGGCTACGACTACGATGCCGGCGACCTGGAAATGGCCGAGGACGCCTGATCCGGTCCCGTGCCCAGTCCGGTATCCAGCGGCGGCCGACCGTATCGCCGCGATCTCGCCGAAGCTGCGCCTGGCGACGAGACGCGGCAGCGCGCTTGCAGGCAGGCTGCATGCGTCCGTCCAAGCGGTCCGCCGGAAGCGGCAACGGGCCGTTCGTGGTGGTGCCGGGAATCGGAAAGGGATTCCGGCAGTCAAGAGATCGGCGAGTGCAGGAATGGGCGGCTTCCGACCCGAAGCCGGCCGTCTTGCCGGGATCGTCTGCACCCTTGCCCGGGCCCTGTCGATTTCCACCCCTCCGCTTCGTCGCCGATGCATCCCTACCCGAAGGAACTCCCATGCAATACCTCGGCCTGGCCTACTTCAGCCCTGAGAAATTCGCCGCGATGCATCCCGGCGACGTCGACGAACTGGTGGGCCAGTGCCCCGCACTGGACGAGAAGATGCGCGCTACCGGCAACGTGCTGGTGTCGGCCTCGCTGGGCGACACCCGCGGCTGGACTACGCTTCGCCCGCGCGGCGGCAGGACGCACGTCAGCGATGGGCCCTACACCGAAGCGAAGGAAGTGGTCGGTGGCATGTTCATCATCGAGGCGGACAGCCGCGAGGAAGCGGTCCGCATCGCATCGATGCACCCGGCCGCCACGCTGGGCGAAGCGGGCGGATGGGCGGTCGAGCTGATCCCGATGGATTTCTACCTGGCCCGGTGATCGCGTGGGTGCCGGCGCCCGGCGCTCCGCCGGGTTCGCCACGGCTTCATGAGGCATTGCGGCGGCGTCCGCGCCGCCCCGAAGCCATCAAAGGAGGCTGGCTATCCGCTTCGCCGTCGATCGGGCCGATTGCGGATTCCATCCCGCGCACCGGACGGCGCGCGGAACGCCGGCGGCCGCCAAGCGCTGGCGCCTGCGGCGCGGCGATCGCGACGACTGGAAGATCGTGGGACGCCAGCTGGAATGAAGACGGCGGCACGCACGGCTGCACGTGCATGCGCATGGACGCCATGCCGGAACCTCTTCAAGTCGCCGGATCCGCGGCCGGATAGATCACCCTGCCGTCCGGTCCGACCCGCGCGCCGTCGGTGAGCCGCGCCGGTTCGATGCGGTCTTCGCCGAGGATGTGGAACACCGTCTCGCCGCGGGCGAGCAGGTGGTCGGCGACGATGCGCCGGTGGCAGCGCCACCATACCGCTTCCGAACACATCATCGCGCAGCGCTGCCGGCGCCCGTCCTCGATCAGCGCCGCCAGCCCGGCGTCGAATGCCGGCAGCAGCGCGTAGTCGGCGTAGTTGTGGAAGCTGCGGTTGGTCCAGAAACCGTTGAGCCCGCTCGGCACGGCCGGCGTCCGGGCGCGCAGGCCGCCCAGCGCCGCGATGTGCCCGTAGCCGATGCCGTGCGGCGCCAGTGCGGCGGGCAGCACGTCCTCGTTGAACTGCGGATTGGCCCGCGACCGCGGCATCTTGCGGATGTCGGCCACGCGCGCCACGCCGGCGTGGCGCAGCAGGGCGGCGAAGTCTTCCAGGCGGCGGTTGGAATGGCCGATGGTGAAGAACGGAAGCTTCATGCGCGCGATCGTCACCGCACGAGCCGGAGCGCGCTGCCCTTGTGCGCGGCGACGTGGTCGGTCCTGTCGCTCTTGATCTCGTACTGCGGCGCGTCCTCGCTGGCGTGGTGCACGTGGCCCTTGTAGAGGAAGTCGCGGGTGTGGATCGCGATAATATGGCCGGACACGTGGCCCGCTTCCGAGTTCCAGGTCACGTGGTCGCCGATCTTGAACGCGTGGTCCATGGCGATGGCCTCCGGGGAGATCGTGGCAGGTGCGCCGCAGCTTATACCGCCGTGCGTGACGGGGCGTCGACGGCGGCGCCAACGATGTCCCGGCGACGGCGAAGGACGGGAGCGGAAAAGCAGCGGCATGCCTCTTTGCCCACGGATGGTCTTCGCCTTGGCGGAGACCGGATCCATCGCACGACAAGAACCCAACCGGTACCGGCCGGCAATGCGGCGTGGGGCTGGAATTCAACGCGCCTCGGGCAGGTTCGGCCACGCCAGCCGCACCTGCAGGCCGCCCAGCGCGGACCGGCCCAGCGCCAGGGTGCCCTGCGTGGCCTCGATGATGTCGCGCGCGATCGACAGGCCCAGCCCGTGGTTGCCGCTGCCGCTCTCGTCCAGGCGCCCGCCGCGCGCCAGCGCTTCCTCGGTACTGATGTTCAGGCCCGGGCCGTCGTCCTCCACGGTCAGCTCCAGCGCCTGCGCGGTGGCGCGCCCGCCGATCAGGACCTGCCGGCGGGCGAAGCGGGTGGCGTTCTCGACCAGCGCGCCCAGCACCTCCATCAGGTCGTCGTTGGCGATGGGCAGGCGCAGGTCGGCGGCCATGTCGATGTTGTAGACCAGCGCGCCGCCGCGCTCGGTGCGCTGGACGACGGCGACGATGCGGTCGGCGATCTCGTTGGGATTGGTCCGGGCGGTGCCGATGTTGTCGCGGATGGCGGCCGCGCGCGAGCGCGCCAGCTCCGCTTCCAGCGCCGCGCCCGCGGTGGAGATGACGCGGTCCAGGTCGTCGGCCAGCGCCGCGCGGTCGCTGGCGCGCACGCGCCGGCTCAGCGCCGCCATCGCGGCCAGCGGCGTCTTCAGCGAATGGGCCAGGTCCGCGGCGCGCCGGCGCGCGCGCACCAGGTCGCGTTCGCGCGCCTCGGCCAGGCGGTTGATCGCCGAGGTCAGCGGGGTGACCTCGCTGGGATAGCGGCCGTCCAGGCGCTCGCTGGGGCTGCGCTGCATGCGCTCCAGTTCGCTGCGCAGCCGCCCGAGTGGATGCAGGCCCAGGCGGATCTGGATCCAGGCGGCGACCATCAGCATCGCCCACAGCCCTGTCAGGAACAGGCCCAGTTCGCGGCGGAACTGGTCGCGCGCCACCCGCAGGTCGGCGATGCTCTGTCCCACCTGCACGAGGACGGGCCGCTCGGCGCCCTGCACGCCGACGGCGCGCTCCAGCAGCATCACCCGCTGGTCGAACGGGCCGTCGGCCTCGCGCACGCGCCACTGGTTCGACGGCGGGCTTTCGGGCTCGGGGAGGTTCTCGTCCCACAGCGACAGCGACCGGCTGGCGCCGCGCGCCGCGGCGACCTGCCAGTAGCGCCCGCCGGCCGGGGTTTCGTAGCGGGGATCGGACGGGGTATCGCCGAGCTGCGGCAGGCCGCCGGCGTCGAGCTTCAGGTCCGCGACGATGCGCAGCGCGTCGCGCTGCAGGTCCTCGGCGACGCGGCGCTCGATGTGGCGCGAGAACAGCAGGCTCATCGCGAACAGCGCCAGGGTCAGGGTCGCCAGCATCGTGACCGCCGCTCCCAGCATCAGGCGCCATCGCAGCGAGCCGGAGTTCATCGCCCGTCCGCGGCGCCGCCGATCTGATACCCGAAGCCGCGCCGGGTGACGATGATGTCGCTGCCGTACTTGCGGCGCAGGCGCAGCACCAGCGCCTCGATGGCGTTGGTGTCGCCCGATTCGCTGGCGCCGTACAGGTGGTCGGCCAGCTCGCCGGCCGACACCGCGCGGTCGGGCTGGTGGGCCAGGTAGTCGAAGAAGCGGAACTCCAGCGCCGAGAGCTGGATGGGCTTGTCGTCCAGCGTCGCGCTCATGCGGCGGGTGTCCAGGACCAGGCGGCCGCATTCCATCTGCGGGGAGGCGCGGCCGGCCGCGCGGCGCACGAGCGCGCGCGCGCGGGTGACCAGTTCGCCGATCTTGAAGGGCTTGGCCAGGTAGTCGTCGGCGCCGGCCTCGATGCCTTCGACCTTCTCGGTCCAGTCGCCGCGGGCCGACAGGATCAGGATCGGGAACGTGCGCTCGGCCGAGCGCCAGCGCCGGAGGACGGACAGGCCGTCCATGCTGGGCAGGCCCAGGTCCAGGATGCAGACGTCGTAGTCCTCGGTGTCGCCCAGGAACCAGGCGCGCTTGCCGTCGTCGGCGCACTCGACGACGAAGCCGTTGGCGGCCAGCGCCGAGGCCACGTCCGCGCTGACGTCCGGGTCATCCTCCACCAGCAGGGCACGCACTCACTTGTCCTCGATCTTGATGACCTCGCCGGTCCTGGCGTCGAGCTTGACCTCCCTGACGCGGCCGTCCGGGGTAAGGATCTTGACCTCGTACTTGGGGCCGGCCTCGTACTCGATCTCGATGATGTCGCCGGGCACGCGCGAGGTGGCGATCTGCATGATACGCGCCAGCGGCAGGATCTCGCCGCGCTGCAACGCGTCGAGCGCGGCCTGCCGCGCCTCCTGCTTGGTACGGCGCTCCTCGGCCTTGCGGTCCTTGTCCTTGCCGAGCAGGGGGACGGGCGTGGAGGCCAGTGCGAGGACGCAGGCCAGCAGGGCGAAGGGAAGGTAGCGGCGCATGGGGCCTAGGATTCCACCGCCTTCCTGACACCAGACTGACGCCCGCATGCGGGCCGATGTCAGGTCCGCCGGGTAAAAGTAGCCGCGACGCCTCCCACCGGGACGGCCATGGCGGCAGCGAGCGCCCCCTTGCGGCGCGGGTGGCCGGTTCAGCCCGCGCAACCGCCATGCGTCGTCCCGGACCCATCCCGCAAGGCCCCCGATGAATCGTGTCCGCTTTCCCCTGGTGTTGCGCGTGCGCTGGTTGGCCACGCTGCTGGCGTTGCTCGCCGGCGGCGCGGCCGCGGCCTACTTCCTGGTCGGCGACGGCGCCAGCGCCAAGGCGCCCGGCGCCAAGGCGGCGCCGCTGGTGGAACTGGTGGACAGCCAGGTGGTGGACCTGCCGCACATCGTCGAGGCGCAGGGCCACGTGGTGCCACTGAATGAAGTCGAGGTCCGCCCGCAGGTGGAGGGCGTGGTGGCCTCGCTCGACTTCCAGGAAGGCCAGGACGTGGTGGCGGGGCAGCTGCTGTTCGTCCTCGATCCGGGCCAGGCGCCGGCGCTGGTGCGCCAGGCCAGGGCCAAGGCCGCGCAGACCGAGGCGGAACTGGCCGACGCGCGCCGCAACCATGCCCGTTCGCAGGAACTGGTGGCGTCGAAGTACATCTCCCCCAGCGCGCTCGATGCCGCGGCGAGCAAGGTCGAGGTGCTGGAAGCGCAGCTGCAGGCCGCGCGCGCGGAAATCGAGAGCAACCAGGTGATGGCCGGGTATTCGCGGATCGTCGCGCCGATCTCCGGGCGCGCCGGCGCGATCTCGGTGCGCCGCGGCGCGCTGGTCGGCCCGTCCGACAGCGCCAGCCTGGTCAGGATCGTGCAGGTGGATCCGATCGCGGTGGAGTTCAGCGTGCCCGAGCGCGAACTCGGCGGGCTGGCGCAGGCGCTCCGGCAGCGCCAGGCCACGGTCGTCGCGCGCACCGAGCAGGGCGAGATTCCCGGCGAGATCGTGTTCACCGACAACAGCATCGATCCGGCCACCGGCACGATCCGGCTCAAGGCCCGCTTCGACAACGCCGACGAGCGGCTGTGGCCCGGCGCCTTCGTCGCCCTGCGCGTGCAGGCGGGGATGAAGCGCAACGCGGTCGTGCTGCCGCCGCAGGCGCTGCTGGAAGGGCCGGAGGGCCATTTCGTCTACCAGGTCGACGCGGCCGGCAAGGTCGGCACGCGCGCGGTGACGTTCGTGGGCATCCAGGACGGCCGCGCGGTGGTGACCGGATTGCCGGCCGGCCAGGCGATCGTCGCCGAGGGCAACCAGGCCATCCACGACGGCATGACGGTGCGCACGCGCACGCCGCCGCCGGCCGGTGCCACGCCATGACCCTGTCCACGCTGTGCCTCGACCGCCCCATCGCCACGCTGATGCTGTGGCTGGCGGTGGTCGTGGTGGGCATCGTGTGCTGGCTGCAGCTGCCGATCTCGGCCCTGCCGCGCTACGAGACGCCCACCATCGAGGTCGAGGCCAAGCTGCCCGGCGCCAGCCCGGAGAACATGGCCACCTCCATCGCCACGCCGCTGGAGAAGGAATTCTCCGCGCTGCCGGGCCTGGTCGGCACCACGTCCACCAGCATCCAGGGCGAAACCAAGATCCAGCTGGAATTCGAGGCCTCGCGCAGCATCGACGCGGCCGCGGCCGACGTGCAGGCGGCGCTGTTCCGCACCAGCCGCTCGCTGCCGTCGGAACTGCCGGCGCCGCCGACCTACAAGAAGATCAACCCGGGCGACGCCCCGATCATCTCGGTGGCGCTGGAATCGCCGACCATGCCGATGTCGCGGCTGAACACCTACATCGACGAGGTCGTCGTCCCCGCGCTGTCCACCGTGCCGGGCGTGGCGCAGGTCACCGTCAAGGGGCGCAAGCGCTACGCCGTGCGCGTGCACGTGGACCCGCACCGGCTGGCGGCGCTGGACCTGACCCTGCTGGAGGTCGCCGCGGCGCTCAAGGCGACCAACGTCAACACGCCGCTGGGCCAGCTGGAAGGCGACCGCCAGATGCTCATGCTGCAGATGGACGCCGGCCTGATGCGGGCGGAGGATTTCTCCGGCGCCATCGTGGCCGCGCGCAACGGCGGCACCGTGCGGCTGCGGGACGTGGCCGAGGTGGTCGACAGCGTCGAGGACGCGAAGAACACCAGCGAGGTCAACGGCCGCTACGCGATCGTGCTGGACGTGCGCCGCCAGCCCGGCGCCAACACCGTGGCCGCCATCGACGGCATCAAGCAGACCCTGGAGCGCCTGCGCGGCCAGATGCCGCCGTCGGTCCAGGTGCGCGTGCTGGGCGACCGCTCCCTGTCCATCCGCCACGCCATCCACGACGTCAACCTGACCCTGGGCCTGACGGTGGCGCTGGTGGTGCTGGTGATCTTCCTGTTCCTGCGGCGCGTCCCGGCCACGGTGATCCCGGCCATCACGGTGCCGGTGTCGCTGCTGGGCACCTTCGCGCTGATGTGGGTGCTCGACCTGAGCCTCAACAACATCTCGCTGATGGGCCTGACCATCGCCGTGGGCCTGGTGGTGGACGACGCCATCGTGGTGCTGGAGAACATCATGCGCCACCGCGAGAACGGGCTGCCGATCCGCGAGGCGGTGGAGCGGGGCAGCCGCGAGGTCGCCTTCACCGTGGTCTCGATCTCGATCTCGCTGGTGGCGGTGTTCATCCCGATCTTCTTCATGCCGGGCACGATGGGATTGCTGTTCCACGAGTTCGCCATCGTCGTGTCCACCGCCATCCTGGTCTCGGCGCTGGTGTCGCTGACGCTGATCCCCGCCATCGCGCCCGCGATCCTGCGCACCGCGCGCGCCGGCCACGGGCACGACGGGCATGCGGGCGACGGCCGCAAGCCGGCGGGCCGGGCCGCTGCCGTCTACGCGCGCGCGCTGGACTGGGCGCTGGCGCACCGGGCCTGGGTGCTGGCCATCGGCGCGTCCACCCTGGTGCTGACGGCGGTGCTCTACCAGTGGTCGCCCAAGGGCTTCTTCCCGCAGGAGGACACCGGCCAGGTCGCGGTGAAGCTGAAGGCGCCGCCGGACATGTCGTACGAGGCCAGGCTGAAGGCGCTGCGCCAGGTGCAGCGGATCCTGCTCGAGGATCCCGCCGTCCTCACGATCGCGTCCAAGGTCGACCACGACAGCACCAAGCTCGACATCGACCTGAAGGATCGCGGCCAGCGCGCCGCCATGGAGACCGTGCTGGCCCGGATGCGCAAGGACACCAACATCCTGCCGGGCATCTCGGTGTCCTTCAGTCCCGTGCAGAACCTGAAGGTCGGCGCGAGCACGTCCTCCAGCGCCTACCAGTACACCCTGCAGTCGATCGGCGCGGACCAGCTCGACCTGTGGGCCGCGCGCCTGCTGCAGGAGCTCAAGGCCTCGGACGTGTTCGCCGACATGGAACTGGACGCCGAGGACCGGGGACTGGAGGCGGCGATCCGGGTCGACCGCAACAAGCTGGCGATGCTCGGCGTGGACATGGCGTCCTTCCGCGGCACGCTGTACGCGGCCTTCGGTGCGCGCGAGGTCTCCACGATCTACGCGCCGGAAGCCAGCTACAAGGTCATCATGGAACTGTCCGACGAACAGCGCCGCGACGAGCAGGCGCTGGGCCGCGTCCACGTGCGCGCCGCCGACGGCGCCATGGTGCCGCTGGGCGCCATCGCCACCTTCAACCGCGGCACGGGCCGGACGATGGTGGCGCACAAGGCGCAGCTGCCGGCGTACACGCTGTCCTTCGAACTGGCGCCGGGCAAGTCGCTGTCCGACGCCCAGCTGGCGATCGCGCAGGCCGCGCGCGACGTGGGCATGCCGGACACGGTGTTCGGCGCCTTCGACGGCCAGGCCGCGCTGTACGAGAAGTCGCAGACGACCCAGGTCTGGCTGCTGGTCGCGGCCGTGGCGGTGATCTACCTGATCCTCGGCGTGCTGTACGAAAGCTGGATCCACCCGGTCACGATCCTGCTGGGCATCCCGTCGGCCGCCGTGGGCGCGCTGCTGGCGTTGCGGCTGACCGGGCTGGAACTGACGTTCGTGGCGATGATCGGCATCCTGCTGCTGATCGGCATCGTCAAGAAGAACGCGATCATGATGATCGACTTCGCGCTGGAGGCGCAGCGGAGCCGCGGCTGGTCGGCCGAGCACGCGATCCGGGAAGCGTGCCGGCAGCGGTTCCGCCCGATCATGATGACCACGATCTGCGCCCTGGTCGGCGCGTTGCCGCTGGCGCTGGGTTTGGGCGCGGGCGCCGAGCTGCGCCAGCCGATGGGCGTGGCGGTGGTGGGCGGCCTGCTGCTGTCGCAGGTGATCACGCTGCTGATCACGCCGGTGCTGTTCCTGACGTTCGACCGCTGGTCCCGGCACGCCGACCGGCGCGCGCACGGCGCGACCGCCACCGGCGCAGCGGCGTAGGCAGCGTGGCGGGCGCCGGAGTCCGGTGCCCACCCGTCCATCGCAAGGAACTCGTCGTGTTCGACGTTGCTGTCCGTTCGCTGTCACGACAGCAACGAAGCGTGCGCCGGCTGTGACAGGGCTTCGCCAGGCGGCATGCGCCCCGGACGAACGCGGAACCGGGGCGCATGCGAACAGGATCCGCGGCCAGCGGCCAATGGCCAACGACTAGCGCTTAGCGCGTCCTGCGGTTGCGCAGATGGCGGACCAGGCGGAAGCCCGGGCCCACGGTGGTGACCACGACGGCCAGCCGCACGATGTGGAAGGCCGTCACCACGGGCACGCCCAGCTGCAGCAGCTGGGCGGTCAACCCCATCTCCGCCAGCCCGCCGGGCGCCGTGGCCAGCGCCATCGTGGCCCACGGGATGCCCGAAAGCCACGCGACCAGCCCTGCGGTGCCGAGGCACAACAGGATCAGCGCGCAGCCGCTGGCCAGCACGCCGAGCAGGAAGCGCGGGGAACCGCGGAAGAAGTCGGGCGTGAAGCGCGCGCCGAGCGAGCAGCCGATCAGCCATTGCCCCGCGCCCACCAGCCAGCCGGGCACCGCGGACGGCGCATGCCCGGTAGCGGTGAGCGCCGCGCCCAGGACCAGCGGCCCGAACAGCCATCCGTTGGGGACGTCCAGACGGAACGCGATCCCGCCGGCGGCCAGGCCGGCCGCGAGCCATGCGGCCAGCGCGGACGGCCGCAAGGGCACCGGCGCGGCGAAGTACACGTCGTCGCCATGCAGCCCCGACAGCTGGAACCCGAACGGCAGCAACAGCACTACCAGCAACACCCGCGTGACCTGCGAAGCAGCGACCTGGTCCACGCGCGCGCCGTGGCGCTCGGCCTGGTTCGCCATTTCCGCCGCGCCGCCGACGGTGCCGGCGAAAAACGCGGTGACCGGATCCACCCCGCCCACGCGCACCAGGATCCGCGCCGCCACCAGGCCCAGGCAAAGCGACAGCGCCGTCGCGAGCGCGATCCACCCGAGCAGGTCCACCAGCCGGTCCAGCACGGCCGCGGTGAAGTACAGGCCGAGCGCGGTTCCCACCAGCAACTGGCCGGCGAAACGAAGCGAACGCGGCGCATGCAGGTCCGCATGCGCCGCGTTCGACAGGGCGAAGGCCAGGATCGGGCCGATCATCCACGGCAACGGCCCGTCCATCGCGTGGAGGGCCGCGCCGGCGGCGATGCTGGCCGCGCCCGTGGCGAGCCAGCGCGCCGCCGGCCTCATGGACGCCTCATCCGTCCGTTCCTAGAAGTTCATCAGGAAGAACAGCCGGAGGCGGTCCAGCCAGTCGTTGGGGGCGTTGCTGCCCGCATAGGCCGGGTCGTTGGGCTTGTAGTGGTACCAGATGGCGCTGACCATCGTCTTGGGCATGGGCGTGTAGTCCACCGTGAAGGCGTGCAGCTTGTAGTTGGTGGCGATGCCGATGTTGTCGTGGGAGAAGGCCGACATCACCGCATCGACGTCGGTCTGCGAATAGCCGTAGGTGAAGCGCCAGTCGCCGGCCTTGCTGGCCCGGCCCAGGCTCACGTCCACGCCGAAGCCGGTGTCCTCATCGTCGACCGCGCCCAGGTTGCGCACGTAGTCGCCGACCACGCGCACCGGCCACTTCTCGCTGGCGCCCTGCCAGGTGGCGCCGACGAGCAGGTTGGCCAGCTCGTAGTCCGACTGGAAGGTGCCGTCGGGATTGAGGCGGTTGGTGCGCCAGTCGCCGGCATCCGCGCCGGCCACGCTGCCCAGGCTGTAGCGGTAGTAGGCGCCGGACAGGTCGTACCTGAAGCCGCCATGGGCGGGGGAGTCGTAGCCCAGCTGCACGCCGCCCATGGTGCTGTCGGGGCCGGCGGCCTGTTCGTCGACGACGAAGAACAGGGCATTGGTGCGCAGGGCGCCGCCGTTGCCCAGGACGTGCTTGTAGGTGGCGGCCAACCCTTGCGGATTGACGTCGCCGTCCCAGACCAGGTCGGTGCGGGTGAAGGGCTGGGGGAACTTGCCGCCGAAGAGCTTCAGGTCGCCGAAGTTGAACTGGGCGTAGGCCATGTCGAGGCTGAAGTCGAGGTCGTCGTTCCAGTTGGAGAGCTGGACGTCGGAGCTGTTGGGATCGTCGGCATCGCCGGTGACCAGGCGGCCGCCGAGGGTGATGCGGTCGTTGAGGGCGAAGGTGGCGCCCAGGCGTGCGCGGACCTGCCCGCTGGTGCGGTCGGGACGGTCGTTGTCGGAGCGGTCGTGCTGGCTGCGCAGGCGCAGGTCGCCGCTGACCTTGAGGCGGTCCAGCGCGCTCGGGGCCGCCGGCGCGGCGGCCGCAGTTTGCGCGCTCGCCGTCGCTTCTGCCGCCGCGGGCGCCGGTGGCGCGACGCCGAGCCGCACCTCCAGCGCGCGGATCGCCGCTTCGTTGCGCTGCTGCAGCCGGGTGATCTGCGATTGTTCTTCGCGCAGGACGCGCAGTTCTTCGCGGATCTCCCGCGCGTCGTCCACCGGTTGCGCGGACGCGTGGTTGAACGGCAGCGCCAGGGCCAGGGCGACCGCGAGCGGTGCGAGTCCGCCCGCGCGCGCGCCAAGGGATTGAGCGTCGGTACCCATCGTTGAATGACTCCTCTGCGACCGTATGCCAATGCTGCCGACGAACGTCTGCGGCGCGGGCGGGTCGGTGGGGTGTTGCGTCGCAACACCGGGAATAGCGGGGCTTTCGTGCACGGCGAACGCCTTCGCACTACGACTCCACACCTTCGTACACCTGCGTGTACGATGCGGGAAAGCTAATTTGTCGAAGCTGTCGCGAAGCTGACACCGAGGTCGAGCCGAGCGTCAGCAACGGCACTGCAGGGAGGGGTCCCAGCATGCGGATACTGGTGGTGGAAGACGATGCCGACCTGGGCGATGCGGTCCAGCGGCGATTGAAGCGCGAAGGGTATGCGACGGACTGGCAGCGCGACGGCCAGGCGGCCGACGAAGTGCTGCGCTACCAGCACTACGAACTGGTCATCCTCGACATCGGGCTGCCGCGGCGGGACGGATTCTCCATCCTGCGCGGCATGCGGGCGCGCGGCGAACGGACGCCGGTGCTGATGCTGACCGCGCGCTCGGAGGTGGAGGACCGCGTCGGCGCGCTCGACGTCGGCGCCGACGACTACCTGTCCAAGCCGTTCGATTTCCGCGAGTTCGACGCGCGCTGCCGGGCGCTGCTCCGCCGCGCGCAGGGCGTCGCCTCGGGCAGCACCACGATCGGCGCGCTGGTGTTCGACCGCACGTCCAAGACGGTCATGATCGGCAACACGCTGATCGACCTGCCGCGGCGCGAATACCGGTTGCTGGAGATCCTCATCGGCAACCTCGGGCGGGTGCTGAGCAAGGAGGACATCTCGTCCCAGCTGTTCGACTTCGACGACGAGGCGGGCGCCAACGCCATCGAGGTCTACGTCGGCCGCCTGCGGCGGAAACTTGGCGACCACCTCAGCATCCGCACGATGCGCGGCCTGGGTTACGTCGCCGAGGCGGGGGCCGGGGCCGGCGCGGATGCGTGAGCGGGTCCGCTCGCTCAAGTCGCGCCTGGTGACGACCATGGCGCTGCTGTTCCTGGCGGGGACCGTGGTCATGTACCTGGCCGCGCGCGCCTACGGGCTGCGCGCGGCCGACCTGTCCTACGACCGCCTGCTGGCGGGATCGGCGCTGTCCATCGCCGAGACCCTGTCCGTGGACGGAGCGCGCGTGCGCGTGGACATCCCGTATGCGGCCCTCGACATGCTGTCGGCGGCGCCGGAGGACAAGGTGTTCTACCGCGTGTTCGGGCCCGGCGCGCAGACGGTGACGGGGTACGAGGACCTGCCGACGATGCCGGCCGCGCGCTCGCGCCGCGAGGAGCCGTCGGAGCTGCCGGCGCCGCGCTTCTTCGATGCGACCTACCGCGGCGACGTGGTGCGGTTCGTCGTGCTCGGGCGCCAGATCGCGCAGCCGGGCCAGCGCGGCTGGGTGTGGGTGCAGGTGGGCCAGACGCGCCAGGCGCGCGAGGAACTGGCGGGGGAACTGGTGCTGGGTGCGCTGCTGCCCATCGCGCTGTTGACGCTGCTCGCGCTGGGGCTGGCGTGGTTCGGCGTCGCCAGGGCGCTGCGCCCGCTGGGGACCATCAGCGCGGACCTGGCGGCGCGCGAGCCCGCCGACCTCCAGCCGATGACGGTGCCCGTGCCCGCCGAGGTGCAGCCGATGGTGCAGGCCATGAACGGCTTCATGCGGCGGCTGGAGGGCAACCTGGCCAGCCTCAGGTCGTTCATCGGCGACGCCGCGCACCAGATCCGCACGCCGCTGGCGGGGCTGCGCGCGCAGGCGCAGCTGGCGCTGGACGAGGACGACCCCGGCGAGATGCGGCGCGGCCTGGTGAAGATCGAGCGCAACGCCGCCCGCCTGACGCGCCTGGTCAACCAGCTGCTCAGCGACGCCATGGTCATGCACCGCGCGGACGCCCGGCGGTTCGAGGAGTTCGACCTGGTCGACGTGGTCAAGCGCGCGATGCGCGACGCCGTGCCGATGACGGGCGACGTGCCGGTCGGCTTCATCAGCAGCGTCGCCCGCGCGCCGATGCGGGGCGACGCCGTGCTGCTCGGCGAGGCCATCAAGAACCTGATCGACAACGCCATCCGCCACGGCAGCCCCGAATCGCTGGGCCAAGACGCGGAGGTGGAGGTGGCGCTGCACGAAGCGGCGGGCAGCTACGCGCTCACCGTCTCCGACCGTGGGCCCGGCATCCCGGCCGGCGACCGGAAGCGCATCTTCGACCGCTTCGAGCGCGGCAGCACGCAGTCGCCCGGCGCCGGCCTCGGCATGGCGATCGTCGCGCGGGTGGCCGCCAGCCACGGCGGCACGGTCGAACTGGAGGAGCGCGACGGCGGCGGCCTGGTGGTGCGGTTGGTCCTGGGGAGTGTCCAATGAACCGATGGTGTTGCCTGGCCCTGCTGTTCGCGCTGTCGCCCGCGCTGGCCAAGGAGTATCCGGCGCACGGCGCGCCGGAAGGGACGATCACGCTCTACAGCACCCTGGACACCGGCGTGTTCGAGCCGCTCGTGGTGGACTTCCAGCGGACGCATCCCGGGATCGCGGTCCGCTACGAGAACCTGGACGCCACCCCGCAGTACGAGCGCTTCGTGCGCGAGGAGACGGCCGGCACGCACCGCGCGGACGTGCTGATCAGCACGTCGATGGACCTGCAGGTGAAGCTGGTCAACGACGGCTACGCCGCGCGGCACGTTTCGCCCAGCGCGGCCGCGCTGCCTGCGTGGGCGCGGTGGCGCAACGAGGCGTTCGGCTTCACCTTCGAGCCGGCGGTCATGGTCTTCAACCGCGCCGCGATGCAGGGCCGCGTCGTGCCGCAATCGCGCGCGGAGCTGATCGACCAGATCCGCAAGGACCCGGCGTTCTGGCGCGGCAGGATCGGCACCTACGACATCTCGAAGAGCAGCGTCGGCTACCTGCTCGCGTCGCAGGACGTGCGCCTCAGCAGCGAGTTCGGCGCGCTGGTCGAGGCGTTCGGCGACATCGACCTGCAGGTCGAGGAGCACACCGCCACGCTGCTCAAGCGCATCGAGGCCGGCGAACTAGTGGCCGGCTACAACCTGCTGGGCTCGTACGCGCGCGCGCGGCCGGGCAGCGACCGCAACTTCCTGCTGGTGTATCCGCGCGACCACACCCTGGTCGTCGCGCGCACCGTGGTCATCTCCAAGAACGCGCCCAACCCGGCGCTGGCGCACAAGTTCCTCGAATACCTGCTGTCGGTGCAGGGGCAGCGGGTGATGGCGGCGCAGAGCGGGCTGCCGCCGATCCGGAAGGAACTCGACGGCGTCTACGAGCGCCTGGGCGTCGACGAATCGCAGATCGGCGTGCTGCGGCCGATTTCCCTGGGGCCCGGGTTGCTCGTGTACCTGGACCCGGCCAAGCGCCGGCAGATGCTCGACGCCTGGCGCGCCATCCTCGGCGGCACCCGGTAACCGCCGTTTCCGCGGCCCCTCGACGCGCCGCACGCGGCCCTTTCCATCGCGCGATGCGCGGCATCCGCGCGATGCGTCGCCGTCGTTCCACCTGCAACGAACGCGGCGGAAAACGCCGCGGCCGGCAGCGCGTGCGATCGCCGGCGGCGGCCGCGTAAATGCTGCGTTGCAATGTCAGGTGGTCGACAGTAAGGCGTGCTTAGTATCCCCCCACGCTCGGCACGGACCACGGTCCCGCGCACGGGCGGACGGCAAGGCAGACGCCTGTCGTGACCACGTCGGTCCCTGGGGAAGGGGATGAGGAGCGGGCAGTGCTGACCTTGCTTGGATTCGGGATGGTGATCGTCTTCATGGCGCTGATCATGACGAAGCGGCTTTCGCCGCTCGTCGCGCTGATCACGATCCCGATCCTGTTCGCGCTCGTCGGCGGCTTCGGCGGGCCGGAACTCGGCAAGATGATGCTGGACGGCATCAAGACGCTGGCGCCCACCGGCGTGATGCTGATGTTCGCCATCCTCTACTTCGGCGTGATGATCGACGCGGGCATGTTCGACCCGGTCATCCGCCGCATCCTCAAGGCCGTCGGCGGCGACCCGCTCAAGGTCGTGGTGGGGACGGCCATCCTGGCGGCGTTCGTGTCGCTGGACGGCGACGGTTCCACCACCTACATGATCACCGTGGCGGCGATGCTGCCGCTGTACCGCCGCCTGGGCATGGACGCGCTGAACCTCACCTGCGTGACCATCCTCGCCGGCGGCGTGATGAACCTGACGCCGTGGGGCGGCCCGCTGGCGCGCGCCGCCAGCGCGCTGCACGTCGATCCTTCCGACGTGTTCGTGCCGATGATCCCGTCGATGGTGGTGGGCGTGGCCGGCGTCTTCGGCCTGGCCTACGTGCTGGGCAAGCGCGAGCGCCTGCGCCTGGGCACCATCGACCTGCACGGCGCGCCGGAGATCCAGGACAGCGCGCTGCTGCCGTCCGACGAGAACGCGCACCTGCTCAAGCGCCCGCGCCTGCTGTGGTTCAACGCCCTGCTGACCGCCGCGCTGATGGTGTGCCTGGTGCTGGGCGTGCTGCCGCTGTCGGTGCTGTTCATGGTCGGCTTCTCCATCGCCGTGGTCGTCAACTATCCCTGCGTCAAGCTGCAGCGCGAGCGCATTTCCGAGCACGCCAAGAACGCGCTGCCGGTGGTGGCGGTGATCTTCGCCGCCGGCGTGTTCACCGGCATCCTGTCGGGCACGGGGATGGTCGAGGCCATGTCGGGCAGCTTCCTGGCTATCATCCCCGACGCGTGGGGCCCGTACCTGGCCACGATCACGGCGCTGGCCAGCATGCCGTTCACCTTCTTCATCTCCAACGACGCCTTCTACTACGGCGTGCTGCCGATCGTCTCGCAGGCCGCGCAGACCTACGGCATCACCCCGGTGGAGATGGCGCGCGCGTCGCTGATCGGGCAGCCGGTGCACCTGCTCAGCCCGCTGGTGCCGTCCACCTATCTGCTGGTGGGCCTGGCCGGCGTGGAGTTCGGCGACCACCAGAAGTTCACCCTCAAGTGGGCGGTGCTGGTGTGCCTGCTGATGATGGCCACGGCGATGGCGTGCGCGGTGTTCCCGTTCGTCGTCCGCTGACGCCGTGAAGGTTTGAAGGTCCTGCAACCGGTTCGTTCCCGTTTCCGCAACTCAACACCAATCCATTGTTTGTCGATCGCCTTGGGAGGGGAGATCATGGCTCGAAAGAATCTGCTGGCCGTCGCCGTATTGATGGGGCTCGCGTACGGCGCCCACGCACAGGAAACCTCCACGGAAGAGACCCGGGGCACGGAAGCGACCTCGTCCAGCCAGGACGCCACCACGCTGGACGCCGTCCAGGTCCAGGCCAGGTTCGTGGCCCAGGGCGCCAAGAGTGCCATGAAGCAGGACATCACCGTCATGGAGACGCCGTACTCGGTGGCGGCCTACAGCGACTCATTCATGAAGTCCATCGAGACGACGAGCATCGCCGACCTCTACAGCTACATGACCGGCGTGCGCCGCGGCGGAAACACCGGCTACGACATCTCCATCCGCGGCTTCAAGAGCACCCAGTCCGACAAGAACGCGATCATGGTCGACGGCCTGCCCGGCGTGGCCGGGCGCTTCGGCTCGCCGCCCACGTTCGCCGCCGAAGGCATCGAGGTGGTGAAGGGCCCGGCGTCGATCCTGTACGGCGGCGCGCAGCCCGGCGGCTTCGTCAACATCATCACCAAGAAGCCCAAGGCCAAGTCGGCCGCGGTGATCGACTTGCGCGCCTCCACCTACAGCGGTTCCGGCCTGTCTTTCGGCGACGCCAACGGGTTGAGCGTGGGCGTGGACTTCACCGGCCCGATCGACGACGAGCAGCGGCTACTCTACCGTCTGGTCGCCGAGTACGGCGACAAGGACGGCTTCCGCCACGACAGCTGGGACGAGTCCACGTACATCGCGCCGAGCCTGACCTGGCACGTGACCGACGCCTCGCAGCTGACCGCGGCGTTCGAGTACCGCAAGCGCGAGAACTCGTACGAGAACAACCAGCTGGTGGCGCCGAACAAGGACGCCGACCTGATCGCCGACATCCGCACCCGCTACCAGGAGAAGGGCGACACGGCCGACGAGAAGGCCTACTCGGGCACCATCACCTTCTCGCACTACTTCCACAACGGTGGGACGCTGAACCTGGCCGCGCGCAGCGTGCGCGGCGAAGACTACGCGCAGGGCTTCGACAACGTCGGCGTGCTGGCCGACGGCGTCACCCTGCGCCGCCGCGCCCGCCAGCAGTACAACCAGCGTGACTACGACTACGTCGACGGCAATTTCTCGATCCCCTTCGCCACCGGCCCGGTCGAGCACAAGGTCCTGGTCGGGGCGACCTACGGCGTGGACACCACCGACTTCGAGCGCATCCAGTTCTACGACGGCCCGGCCACGGGCGCGGCGTCGCTGCCGGGCCCCGGCCGCATCAACGTCGGCGTGTACGACCCGGTCCTGGGCCAGACGCCGCCGCTGAGCAGTTTCCCCACCGGCCCGGTCAACCGCCGCTACACGGAGAACACCTCCGCCGGCGTCTACGTCTCCGACCTGATGACGCTGTCCGAGCGCTGGAAGCTCAACCTCGGCCTGCGCTACGCCGACGAGAAGCAGAAGACCGAGGAGCGCAAGACGCCGCCGCTGACCCGCAACGCGACCTCGTCCTCCACGGTGCTGCCGACGGCGGGCCTGCTGTTCCATCCGCAGCCGAACTGGACGCTGTACGCCAGCTACGCGACCTCCTACGTCCCGCAGGCCGCGGGCGTGCAGGACGCGGCCGGCAACCCCAATCCGTTCGACCCGCAGGAAGGCCGCCAGTACGAGGTCGGCGCCAAGACCGAACTGCTGGACAACCGCCTGACCGCCACGCTGGCCCTGTTCGACATCGAGAAGTCCAACACGCTCGCCTCGATCGCCTGCAACGCCGGCGTCGGCGGCACCTGCTCGCAGCAGGTGGGCGCGGAGCGGTCCAAGGGCACGGAACTGGAGATCAACTACCAGGCCAGCGACAACCTGCAGATCATCGGCGGCATCGCCTACACCGACGCCTACGTCTCGGAGACCTACGCCGCCGGCGCCGCGCCGCTGGTGGGCGCGCGGCTGACCAACTCGGCGCTCAAGGCCGCCAACCTGTGGGCGCGCTACGACGTCACCGAAGGCCCGCTGCGCAACCTGGGCATCGGCGCCGGCCTGTCGTACAGCAGCGAGATCGCCGGCAGCCTGCCCAGCGCCAACGACCGGCGCATCCTGGTCCTGCCGTCCTACACGGTCGCCGACCTGGCGCTGTACTACCGCCTCGCCGACCGCTACGACTTCACCCTCAAGATCGGCAACGTGTTCGACAAGCTGTACTTCGAGGGCGTGAACTCCACGACCAACGAGAACGGCGTGGTGCCGGGCGTGCCGCGCAACATCACCTTCTCCGTGAGGATCCCGCTATGGTGAGCCGCCGGACGGCGCCATTCCTGGCGGCCATGGCACTGGCGGCGGCGTGCGCCGTCGCCGCGCCCGCGCGCGCCGCCGACGCCGGCCCCGTCAAGCCGCATGTCGCCAGGGCGGGGATGGTCGAGTGGCTCGAGCCCGGCCTGCCCGCCAACGCGCCGCAGACCGAGGAGGAGAAGGAGAGCGGGCGCCGGCACGGCCGCCGGACGCCCACGCCCGAAGTGCTGCAGCCCAGCGTCGACGCGCAGCTGCCGCACTACGTGCCCACGCCCGGCGTGAAGCTGACCGGCGACTTCTCCGGTGCGTCCTCCGACGTGCTGGTGGGGCTGGTGGAGATGTGGTTCGAGCGCTTCGCCCGGTACCACCCGGAGGTGAAGCTCAGCATCGCGCCGCCGTACGCCGGCAGCCTGGGCACCAAGGAGCTGATCAAGGAGTCGGTGGACTTCGTCTTCGTCTCGCGCGAGCTGAAGCCGGAAGACCTGGCCGAGTTCGACGCGCGCTTCGGCTACGCGCCGACCAGCATCCCGATCTCCGGCGGCAGCTACCGGCACTACGGCTTCCTGGACGCGATGGGCTTCTTCGTCCATCCCGACAATCCGATCCGGCAGCTGAGCTACGACCAGATCGACGCGATCTACTCCAGCACCCGCCACGGCGGCGGCCGGCCGATCACCACCTGGGGCCAGCTGGGCCTGACCGGCGAGTGGGCGGACAAGAAGATCAACGTCCACGGCATCAAGCCCTGGAACGGCTTCGAGGAGTTCATCCGCCAGAAGATCCTGGACCGCGACGGCAAGCGCGGCGAGTGGCGCGACGACATCCACTTCGAGAAGGTGGTCTTCCCGCTGGCGTCCAACGTCGCCGACGACCGCTACGCGCTCGGCTATTCCGGGCTGGCCTACATCGACGCGCCAGTGCGCATGCTGCCGCTGGCCGTCGCGCCCGGCACGGAGGCGGTGGCGCCGTCGTACGAGAACGTCGCGCTGGCCAGGTACCCGCTCACGCGCCTGGTGTACTTCAACGCCAACAAGGCGCCGGGCAAGGCCCTGCCGCCCGCGCTCGACGCGTTCGTGCGCTTCCTCCTCAGCCAGGAAGGGCAGCAGGTGGTGCGCGAGCACGGCATCTTCCTGCCGCTCCGCGAATCGCAGGCGGCGCCGGGCCGCCAGGCCCTGGGCGGCCGCTGAGGCGCCCGGGTTCGGACCATGACCATCACAGGATCCCCCATGAGAGCGATACCGCTTGCACTTTCACTGATCCTCGCCGCGGCGCTGACGTCCGCGCCGGCGGCGGCGCAGGACTACAAGGTCGTTTCCACGCTGCAAAGCCAGGACGCCGGGAGCGTCCAGGCGCTCGCGGTGGACGCCAAGGCGCGCCGGCTCTACGCCGGGCGCCAGGGCGGCGTGGACGTGTACGACATCGACAGCGGGCAGAAGACCGGTTCGGTCGCGCTCGACGGCCAGGTCGGCGGCGTGGCGCTGGCGCCCGACCTGCGCCGCGGCTACGCCACCGGCGTCGACCGCGGCACGGTGCTGGTCTTCGACCTGGACAGCCTGGCGACGGTGGCCTCGGTGCCTTCCGGCGGCGGCGAGCCGCGCGAGCTGGAATACGACCCCAGGGCCGGCGCGGTCTACGTCTCCAACGCCAGGGGCGGCCAGCTGGTCGCGCTGGACGCGCGCAACGGCAAGCGCAGGGGCGCGGTGTCGCTGGGCGGGCGCCTGCGGCAGGCCTCGGCCGACGGGCGCGGCCACGTGTTCGTGGCCGACGAGGCGCGCGACGTCCTGCACGTCGTGGACGCGGCGTCGCTCAAGGCGCTGGGCACGATCTCGGTGTGGCCGGGCAAGGCGCCCACCGCGCTGGCCAACGACGTCAAGGAGCGGCGCATCTACGTCGCCACCGGCAACGGCAAGATGATCGTGGTCGACCCGGACCCGGGCCAGATGCTCGGCGTGGTCGACACCGAGGGCACCGGCGCGGCCGGCATCGCCATCCAGTACGCGCCGGCGCGGCTGGTGCGCCTCTACATGCCCAACGCGGACGGCACGCTCGACGTCGTGCAGAACGCCAAGCTCACGCCCTCGCTGGAAGCCGCCGTGCCCAAGGTGGCCGGCGGCACCGCGGTCGCGTTCGACGAGAAGAGCGGGCGCGCCTTCGTGGCCGGCCCGAACGGCATCCAGGTGATCGGCAAGTGAACGCACATCGAGACAACCCCATGCTCAAGACCGTCAGGAAAATCACCCTGCTCGCCTGCGCCTTCGTCGCCCTGCCGGCGCTCGCGCAGGAGGCCGTGCGCGACGACGCGCTGAAGGGCAAGAACGTGCTGTTCGTCGTCGGCCAGACCGCGAAGGGCGTGCCCAACGACGACCCGCTGATCCGCGACCACCTGGGCACCCTCGGCGCCCGGGTGACGACCGCGTCCGCCACCGACGCGGCCTCGGCCGCCGCCGGCAAGGACCTGGTGCTGATCTCGTCCACGGTCAACGCCCGCGAACTGGGCGGCAAGTACCGCGACGCGGACGTGCCGGTGGTGACGTGGAGCGCCTACAGCTTCCCGCTGCTCGGCATGACCGGCGACAAGCTGCACGAGGACTTCTCGGTGGTGCGCGAGAAGCCGTTCCACAACGAGAACCATGCCGACTACTACGCGCATGCCACCAGTTCGACCAACGCGATCCTGCGCGCCGCGCGGCTGCCGCAGGGCATGTTCGCCCCGCTGCTGTTCAGCGGCGGCGTGACCGATCCGGGCTGGGGCAAGCCCAGCCGCGGCGCGGACATCGCGGTGGTGTTCGGCGGCGACGCCGACCAGGCCGCGGTGTTCTCGTACGAGCGCGGCGCCGCGATGGTCGGCGAGGCGGTGGCGCCGGCGCGCCGGGTCGGCCTGTTCCTCGGCCACAACAGCTGGTCGATCCTGTCCGACGCGCAGGGCCCGGCCGCGGAGGATCCGAAGGAGTTCGCCTGGTTCGGCGGCCGGCGCCTGTTCGACGCGGCGCTGCGCTGGGCGGTCAGCCCGCCGCAGGCGCGCGTGGCCGCCACGCGCGAGCAGCAGCGCGCCGCGCTGGAACGCGCCGCGCGCGGCAAGAAGGTGCTGTTCGTCCGCCGCTACGACCTGCCGTGGCCGGAGAACGAGGCGTCCGACCAGGCGCAGCTGGCGTGGCTGAAGTCGCTCGGCTTCGAGGTCAGCACCGCCGACCACATGGAGCCCGACAGCCGCGCCAGGGGCATGGACCTGGTCATCATTTCGGCCAGCACCAACAAGTACAAGCTCGGCGTGAAGTACGCGGACGCCAACATCCCCGTGCTGCTGCTGGAAGCCAAGGCGGTGGACGCGCTGGGCATGGTCAGCCGCCGCCGCAACACCGACTACGGCGTCAACGACCACAAGGAAAGCCTGTACCCGCCGGAGAACTACGTGCACCTCGTGCGCGCGTACCACCCGGTGGCCGCCGGCCTGCCTTCGGGCCAGTTCAAGCTGTACCGCACGCCGGGCGTGCTGGCGTGGTCGCGCCCGCCGGCTGGCGCGCAGGTGATCGCCACCATCCCCAACCAGCCCGAGCACGCCACGCTGTTCGCCTTCGAGAAGGGCGCCACGATGGCCAACGACATGGTGGCGCCGGCGCGCCGGCTGCTGTTCCCGCTCGACGCGCCGCGCTTCCCCGACCTCACCGAGGACGGCCTGGCGGTCTACGGCGCCGCGCTGCAGTGGCTGCTGTCCACGCCCGCCCCCTGATCCGTTTCCCCGGCGTGGCGCCGGTACTCGTCGTCCGGCGCCGCGCTTCCTCCCCCACGTGGGTGCTCCCTTTCCCGAACAGGTACGCGACATGAAGCATGCATCCGTCCCCCGTCCACGCTCCCGGCGCACGCTATCCGCGGCCGCGCTGGCCCTCTCGCTGTCCGTGTCCGGCCTCGGGACCGCCGAAGCGGCCGACGACCTGGTCGTGGTCGTGCCCGAGGGCACGGCCAAGCCGGCGGCGCTGTCCGGCCAGGTCGCGCAATGGCGCCGCGACCTCGGCGCCTACAACGTCGTCTTCGTCGACAGCGTCAAGCGCGAGAAGCCATCCGGGTTCGGTGCGATGGCGGTCCTCGACTTCACGAGCGCCGGCCAGCTGGACGCCTGGAAGCGCGCCAACGCCGCCTCGCTGGGCGCGCCGCTGCAGGCGACGGAGGTCGACGTGCTCACCCGCGGCGGCGCGGCGCCGGCGGCGAGCAGCAAGCCGGTCTACAAGATCAGCTACTACACGCTGACCTCGCCGCGCGAGACCTTCCAGACGTGGGTGGACGGCTACCTGACCCGGTACCTCGACGTCCAGGTCGAGCACGGGATCCTCACGCGCTACGCCATGTACCTCGAACAGGGGCCGGCCGGCCGCGCGCTGCTCGTGCTCGAGTACACCGATGCCAAGACCGAGCAGGACGCCGAGCCGATCAAGATGAAGCTCAGCGACGACATCGCCAGGGCGACGCCGGCGTACGCGCGCCTGTCCGAGCTGAAGGAATCCCTGCGCACCACCCAGAGCTGGACGCTGGCCGTTCCCGCCAGGTGACCCGGCTTGCGCCCGGCGAGGGCGCCCCCAGGCACCGCGCATCCGCGCGGGGCCACCCCATCACGGCAAGTGGAGACACACCATGAAATCCCAGACCAGAAGCAAGACGATGAACGTGTTCGGCATCCTGCTGGCGTGCGCGGCGATGGTCGCCTGCGGCAAGAAGGACGCGGCCGCGCCGGCCGCGGACAACGCGCCGCCGCCCGCCGCCGCCGCGGCACCGGCCGACGCGCCCGCCAGCGCCATCCTCTGGGTGCCGCCCGGCAAGCCCGTGCCGGCCGATTTCGCGCAGCGCCTGCGCGCGCTGAAGGACAACGGCACCGCGTCGGAAGTGCGCGTGGTGAAGGAGTACGACCACGAGGTGAAGGAAGGCTACGGCCCCGGCTTCGACGAACTGGCGGTGGTCAAGTTCCCCAGCGAAGCGGCCTACGAACAGTGGAAGGCCGGCCCGTCGGCCGATTTCGGCCCCGACGTGGTCACCAGCCGTGTCGACGTGATGACCGAGCGCGTCAGCAGGAAGAACAATCCGGACCAGTCGATCTACGTGATCAGCCAGTACGAGTCGTTCGTCTCGCCCGAGGAGTACAGGATCTATTCGGAGGATTACATCAATCCGAACATGGACAACCAGTACCACTCCGGCATCATGACCCGCTACACGATGTACCTGGAGCGCGAAGCCACCGGCGGCCTGCAGAATCCGCGCGCGTTCCTGGTGACCGAGTACGCCAACCAGGCCGAGTTCGACCGCAAGGCGTCGGTCAAGGATCCGTACAAGGCGCTGCTGCTGTCCGGCACCCATCCGGAATGGGCGCGCCTGAACGTGGAAAAGAAGAAGATGCGCCGCGACTTCACCGAGTCCTACGCCAAGCCCGCACCGTAATCCGGCCGTCCGCGGTCGACCGGCGCGTCCCCCGTCCCGCACGTGGCGGGGGATCTCCGGGCATCCGGATTCCGGCATGGCTGCGCATCCGCCCGAGGCGCAGCGTCGGCCATGCAGGGCCGGCCTGCGCAGGTCGGGGCTCCGTCCCCGGCGCGCTCTTCTGCCTGCCGCACGAAGCCATCATCGTTGGACCTCCACCGAGGAGTAATGTCCATGCACCTGCGCCTCGGCCTCGCCCTGTTGCTGCTCGGCGGAACCGCGCCTTCCGCCGCCGGCGGCGGCGATGCCCTCTACCGGCTGGAAAGCGCGACGCTCCTTCCCGGTACGGATACCGACTGGGACTACATCAAGCTCGAGCCGCACGGCTCGCGCCTGTTCATCGCGCGCCGCAAGGACGGCCTGACCGTCTTCGACGTCGACAGCAGGCAGGTGCTGGCGACGCTGGAGAACTCGGTAGGCGCCAACGGCCCGCTGCTGCTCCCGCAATTCGACCGCGGCTACGTCGCCATGACCGACGGCTCGCTGCTCAGCTTCGAACTCAAGTCGCTGAAGGTGCTGGACCGGATCAAGCTGGCCGACGACGGCGGCCTCAACGGCGTCGTCTTCGACGCGGCGACCGGGCACATCCATGCGGTGGTCGGATCGCGCCCGGCCGAGTCCGCGTGGTTCACGCTGGACGCGGCGACCGGCAAGCCGCTCGGCAGGAAGGTGTTCCCCTTCCGGAAGATGGACGACCCGGCGCCCGACGGCAAGGGCGCGCTGTACGCGCCGGCCCGCTACGACAACCTCCTGCTCACGCTGGATTCGCGCACGCTGGAGGAACGGCAGCGCTGGAAGATCGATTGCGTGCAGGTGGTCGCCGTCGAATACCAGGCCCGCCACGACCGGCTGCTGATCGGCTGCCGCGGCGACGCGCCGAAGTTCATCGCGCTCGATCCGGCCACCGGCCGCCAGCTCGCGAGCATCCCGATCGGCAAGGGCATCGACGGCATGGCGGTGGACGAGACGCGCGGGCTGATCCTCACCTCCAACGGCGGCGATGCCAACCTGACCGTGATCCGGCAGGACGGCCCCGACGCCTACCGGCTGCTGGGCAACGTGCAGACGCGGCCGCAGGCGCGGACGATGCAGATCGACGAGCGCGACGGCCGCGTGTACCTGGTGACGGCCGATGCCACCTTCGGCGCGCCCGATGCCGACGGCAAGGCGCCGGCGCCGTATTTCCATCCGGGCAGCTTCGTGGTGCTGAGCTACCAGCCGCAGTGAGCGAACTGGCGGATATGCGTCGCGCGCGCCGGCCGCCATTGCGCGAGCGCCGCGCGTGCAATGTTCGCACGCGCGGCTGCGAGGCGTGCCGCCGGCGCGCCGCCTTCCGCGCGCGCCGGCCTGCCCTTTGAATCCCAAGCGAGACCGTTGTGCCCATGACCGAGGACATCCACCCCGCCGCCGGCGAAGACCTGAAGCATTCCGCGCTGGAGTACCACCGGCAATCGCCGCCGGGGAAGATCAAGGTCACGCCGACCAAGCCGATGCTGACGCAGCGCGACCTGGCGCTGGCGTACTCGCCGGGGGTGGCCTACGCGTGCGAGGCGA
>Ga0222426_100090_pt1 | contig 152882 bp, 134 predicted proteins | sample 2B50Ametagenome_FD_180087 | JGI IMG/M metagenome (GOLD analysis project Ga0222426, IMG submission 180087) | Enriched microbial communities from leaf-cutter ant dump, University of Wisconsin, Madison, United States - 2B50A (version 2) | ecosystem: Environmental > Terrestrial > Nest > Insects...
GTTCACCGCGTCCGTAGCCTCCACGCCAGCCGCCACGTTGACGATCTGACGCTCCGAACCGGCATCACCCACCGACACCGTGCCCTCGCGCAGTGCCACCGAACTCGCGCCCAGTGCCACGCTGTTGTCGGCATTCGCCTGACTCAGCGCGCCCAAAGCCACGCTGCCGGTACCCTGGGCCTTCGACACCACACCCGCCGCCAGAGCCAGGTCGGCCGTCGCTTCGGATTCCGCACCGAATACCGCCGCGCCCAGACCGGTGGCTTTGCTGAACGAGCCGCTCACCACCGATTCCAGACCACTGGCTTCGCTCTTCATGCCCAATGCCACGCTGTCGGAGCCGCTGGCAATGCTGGCGGCACCGACAGCCGTACCGTGCGCTCCGCTGGCTTTCGCCACCGCACCGACAGCCAGCGCCAGATCGGTACTTGCGTCGCTCTCCGCTCCCACAGCGCTGGCTCCCAAGCCCGAGGCCTTGGCCGATGCACCCAATGCGACGGACTCGACGCCGCCCGCTTGCGTGGCAACACCCAATGCCGTGCTCAGATCACCACTGGCCTTGGCCAGGGCGCCCGATGCCACCGAGTGCGCGCCCGAGGCCAACGCGTCCTCGCTGCCATCGTCCGCACCCTGTGCGTCGAAGAAATGCGACACCGCCGATGTGCTGTCGATCAGCGCGTCCAGTTGTCCCTTGTTCACCGCATCCGTCGCATGGATACCGTCAGCCACATGAGTGATCCGGCGACTGTCGGTGAGGTTGCCCACCGACACGGTGTTGGCCTCGTCGGCAAAGGACGACGCACCCAGGGCAACACTGTTCTCGGCCTGGGCCACCGCGCTGTAACCGATCGCCGTGGCAAACCTTTCCGTCGCGCGCGCGCTGGAGCCCAAAGCGGAAGCCGTGGTCACCGAAGCTGTCGCATTGGCACCGATTGCCGTGGCATTCCCACCGTTGGCCTTGGCCTGATAGCCGAATGCCGCGGTACTCTGGCCATTGGCCACGCTGCCGACGCCACCGGCAGTGGCATCGAGGTCGCTGACACTGGCAGCGGCGCCGCCGCCAGGAGAAGCCTTGAAGTAGTCATCGGCGGCAAGAAGGACCGCATTCGTCTCGTCCTGTCCGTCGTCGTCACTCACCACTGTCTGGACAAGCGATTTCGCGTCGGCCGGCGTGGCCACGCTTGCCCCGGCGGCTTCTCCCGCGATCGCCGAACCGGCTCCCATCGCCAGTGCAAGGCCTGCTGCCGCGACAGTCGCGCGCATGCGCCTGGACGTACTTCCCTTGCCATTCGCCTTGGCAAACTCGGAGGCGACCACGAGCAACCCCAACGATTTGTTCCAAATCTTGCTGTAGACCTTGTTCACGACGTTACCTCTGCGAATGGTTGCGTTCGAGCGGATGGCTGGCCCGGGCTGCACCCGCCGCGACGGCCAGTTCCTGCATGGATGGCACCGCTGCCTCCCGGGCAACGGGCGATGGTTCGGAAATGCCTGAATTCCGACGTGACCTGCTGGTCGCGATCCGGTGGCGTGCATTGCCCGGAGCTGCCGCATCTGAATCAGACCGCCCCCGTCAGGCGGGAGCGGTCGTGAAAAGGCCCATGCCGGAATGGCATGGGCCTGGGCTTACGGCTTGACGAAGCTGCCCTGTACGCTGACGCCGGCGTAGGCGCTCACACCTACCAGCTTGACGTAATAGGTACCTGCCACCGGGCGAGCCACCGCGATCGACTCGTTGTTGCCGGCATGCACCGACTTGAAGTCGTTGTCGGTCACGCTCGGCTCGCCGCCGATCTTCACGAACATCGACACGTCACCGGTACCGCCCAACGTGCGCAGGGTCAGGCCGAGCGCACCCGCAGGAACTTCCAGCTTGTACAGCGTCTCGCTGTCGGCCACGCCGGACTGGTTGCCCAGGATGACGCCCTTGGTCAATTCGACGGCACGGATATCGCCATCACCGCCATCCGGCAAACCGACGCCATTGCCCCACTCCCTGAACTGGGCCTGCAGTTCCTCGTCACCAAGGCAGGCGTTGAGCGTGCTCGCCTGTTCCTCGTCAACAAGCTCCTGCGAGGCCAACTCATCAGCATGGGCCAGCATGCCGGCCTTGTAGGCGTCGAAGTCGGCGGACGTTGCCGCCAGCAGGCGGGCCGTGGCATACACGTTCGCACCGATCACCGCACCACCCGGCACCCAGGTCGGCACACCGGTGTCACAGGTCAGCAGCATCTGGCCGGTCTCGTGCAGCTTCCAGCCCTCGTCCTTGTACAGGGCCGGGGTCAGGTCGAGGTTGATGTGCCCCTTCAGATCCGCGCTTTCCGCGAACTCCATCAAGGCATTCGGCGACAGGCGGACGTCATAGTGCGAGAACGACGAACCCTGAATCAGTTCAGTCGGAGCGAACAGCTGTACGTTGCCCGCCTCATCCGTACCCGCCAGACGGTCACCCGTCTTCAGGCTGACCTCCAGGCCATCAAGCCCGGATCGCAGCTTCGCACCCACATCCCGGGTGACGGTGATCGTCGGCAAGGCCAGCGAAATCGCCGGAGAGAGAGTTCCATCGACATTGTTGGCGATGATCGCGCCGGTGGCACCGGCGGCGATGGCATTGCCGATCTTGATGTCGAAGGAGCAGGTGCCGCGATCAACCAGCACGATCCTGCCGGCGACATCAGCGGCATTGGTGAACGGAAGACAGCCCTCGGTCGCCAGACCATCGGTCGCTTCGCCCGGATTGCTGACCGCCGCCACGACATTGCCGCTGAAATTCGACGGGTGCGGATCCGCCGGTGCAGCCGCCGCGATGAAGTCGTACGTGCCGGCGACCGATGCCGGCGCGGACACGGTGAAGGCATCCGCCTTGGACAGGACCAGAGTAGCCTCCGCGACCACGTTGGGCCCACGGAACACCAGATTGCCGTCATCGAGCGCAGCCTTGGCACGCTCGGCATTGCTCATGTCTCCCCAGGCCTTGTTGATGGTGTTGTCGAAGGCAAACGACGAATAGATGTCGTTGACCCCGCCAGCCAGACCACCAGTGCCGAGATTGCTGCGGCCGGCAAAGCCGAGACCATGACCCATTTCATGCAGCATCACGTTGAGCAGGTTGCTCTTGCCTGCGGGCGCCTTGCCGTCCAGGCCGAAGTACCAGCCACTGTCCGGCAGGCAGGTGGCCGTACCCAGTGCGCCGTTGAAGGACATGCTCATTTCGGACCTGCCCGGCGAAGCGTCGCCACCGGTCAATGCGTTGGCCAGCGAACCCGGGTACCACATGTTCGACACCGCACCGTCAGGCAGCTTGGCCGGGTCGGTGAACTGCATGTAGCCGTTGGTGCCGGTCTGGCCAAGCACGGTGCGGCCCTCGGTGCACTCCAGCGGCGAGAAATTGGCGTCGATGTCGACCGGCCCGTCGCTCTGCAGCACGGCACCCCACATGTTTGCCGCGTACTCGAAAACGATGCGTGCCTGTTCGCCACGGGTGGTTCCAGGGTTGCCGCCCACCGGGGTGGCCGGGGTGGCATCATTGAGGCCCTTGCCCGACGCATCCTTGTTGATGACGGTGACCTTGGCCGCCATGGCCTGGCCGGCCAGGCCGAATACGCCGGCGATCAAAAGTGCGCTGAAAAGCTTGTCGCGGCGGATCATTTCGTCACCTCCGCGTTGACGGCGGCCTTGTCGGAATGCGAGGCACGCAGCTGGCCCTTGGCGTCCACCGTGCCGTAGAGGTTGTTGATCTCGGACTCGGGGGTTTCGACGGCAAGTACCTGATAGCCGTTGACGTTCAGCGTGCGGGCATTGCGCAGCGACTCCTCCTGCGTGCGGGGACGGTTGCTGACGTTGCCGGCAAGATCGAGTTTTCCTTGTACGGCGCGCCGCGCTGCCATCTCCTTCGCGAACTTCGCCGCCTCCTCAGGCGTCGGCGCACGCAGCCTCTTGGTGACCGGATCGAAGAAGGCCACCTGGTGTGAGCCACCAGAGGCCGCCGCCGGCCCCGCGGACCTGGTGTCAGCCTTGCCTTCCGCAGCAACCGCCGCTCCGGCAATGAACCCCGCCAAGACCAGGCTGACGGCCTGGACCACAACCTTGTTCTGCATGAAAACTCCCTCCCGTTGAGACCACGCCGCCATCCGGCGTTGAGAAAACCCGGGTACCGACACCTGCTCGCGCACCCGGATCAGAAATCTGGAGTCGTGCCGGAAACGGACGAATCCGAACGGGACGCGCCGCTCCTCATCCCACGAGGAAGGGCACGTCCCTTTCCAGAAAACACGCGGCAATGCCCACCCACCCCCTAGGAATTTTTCCTAAGCCGTGGTGCTCCAGAGGTGGTTTGCCCAAGGCTCTCCCGCAGAGACGGGGAAACCGCAAAGCGCCATCGCAAGGCGCACCGCCGCGCCACCGGCGGCCGCTGGCTGTCCGCTGGCGGCGCCGAAAGACGACGACGCTCACGAAAATCGCGATCGGCGGTAGGGGGTTTCCTTCACGGCGCGTTATTACCAGTCAGACAGTGGATGCATTCGTGCCTCCATGCCCGGCCCGGTTACCTGCCCCCTGCAAACCCGGACCCGGCGAGCAACCCCGCTGCCAGCTCGGTTTGTTGCCTGTCTCGTCTGTCGACGGATCGTCGGCGTCAATCAGTCTTCCGCAGGGACGCGGAAGCACCCTTTTTCAACTGGCGTGAGCAACTGATCATCCATTGCATTAACGTAGACGCCTGTCGCACATGTACGTGGGAGAGGCGATAACCGATGGATCAGGGGCTGGCCGGGCATGACATGCCCTCCGCTGTCACGGCGGAGTTCGACGCGTTTCTCAGGAAGCACCGCCCTACCTTGGTGAGCTTCCTGCGTCGGCGTATTCCCTCCGAGGAAGATGTGCAGGATGTGGTCCAGGAGAGCCTGATCCGCTTGATGCGCTACGGCGAGCGCGACCCGGAAGCCTGGGGCCCGCTGCTCTACCGCATCGCGATCAACGTGCACAACGATCGCCTGCGCAAGATCCGCGTACGGCAGGACGTCCAGTACGTTTCCCTGGACGAGGACGGCCACGAGGTCGCATCACCGGAACCGGGTCATGTGCAGCAGATCAGCGCCCAGCAGCAACTGGATCAACTGCAGAAAGCGTTGTTGCGCCTGCCCGAGCGCTGCCGCCAGATCTACCTGTTGAACCGGATCGAGGGCATGACGTATCCGGAGATCGCGACACATTGCGGGATCGGCGTCAAAGCGGTGGAAAAGCAAATCGGCAAGGCCCTGGCGCATCTGCGCCAGAGCATGAATACGGTCGCATAGGAACTGCAGGCATGCAGCAAGCATCTCTTGAAAACGGGCTCCCGGATACCGCAGAGGGCTGGATGGCCCGTTTGCTGTCTTCCGACTGCGACGCTGCGCAACGCGCGGCGTTCGAACGTTGGCGCGCCGCCGACCCGGAGAACATGGCGGCCTTCGCCGAAGTGGAATACCTGCACGAGAGTGCCGCACAACTGGCCGACGACCCGTTGCTGCGCGCGGCAACCCGCGCCGCGTTGCGCAACAAGGCAACGCCAGCTCGCCGTCCATTGCGCTGGGCACTTTCCGCAGCCGCCGTGCTGGTCGCCGCATTGGGCGTCGCACTGTTCCTGCACCATGCCGGCGGCGCCGGTGCCGGCGTCTCCTACGCCAGCACCGACAGCCTGCGCAGCCTGCAGTTGGAGGACGGCAGCCAGGTGAAGCTCGACGCCGCCTCGGCGATCACCGTGCGCTTCGACAGCCATCAGCGCGTGGTGGAACTGGACGCTGGCCGCGCCGAATTCAGCGTGGCCGCCGATGCCGCACGTCCGTTCGAAGTCCGCGCCGGCGGCACCGTCATCCATGACATCGGCACGATTTTCCAGGTCAGCCGCGACAGCGACCGGATCTCGGTCGGCCTGCTGGAAGGTCGCGTGGAAATTTCCGGCCAGCATGATGGCCGGGGGTGGCGCCGCGAGCTGGAGCCAGCACAACGCATCGACATCGCTGCCGATGGTGAAGCCGGAACCGCCCAGCCACTGGACGTGGCCGCCGCGCGCGGCTGGCCGCTCGGTGAACTGGTGTTCCATCAACGCCGCCTGGATGACCTGCTGACCGAGGCCAACCGCTACTCCCCGGTGCAACTGCGTCTCGGCGACGCCTCCCTCGCCTCGCTGAAGGTCAGCGGAAGCATTCACGCCGGTGATATGCAGACCCTGCTGAAAGCGCTCGACCAGGGCTGGCAGTTGCGGGCAACCAAGCGCACGGATGACGAGATCGTGCTGGCACGAAGCCCGAAACGTCCGCGTTGACGCCCGATATCCAAGCACATCGCCATGCTTGCGGATGCCCGGACAGTGAAACATCTTCTGTTTGCCACCATGCTCGCCACCGCGCTGGCCCCCGCCAGCATCGTCGCCGCCAGCTTCCGCATCGCGCCGGGACCGCTTGAGCAGGCCCTGCTGGAGCTTTCCCGGCAAAGCGGCGTGCAGTTGGTCTTCGACTCTTCGCTGGTCGCCGGCAAGCAAACGCAAGGGCTGAGTACGACCGCGACGGATCCTGCCAAGGCCCTGGCAAGCCTGCTTCGCGACAGCGGGCTGCATGTGGAGCTGATCGGCTCCAATGCCTTCGTACTGAAGCCCGACGCCCGGCCTGCCACGCCGCCGGCCCTGCCCGCGATCAACTCTGACGAGCTGCATGCGGTCGACCTTCCCGGCATGCGCAGCGACGCCCTGCTGCCGCGTACCGCCTTCGAGACCTCCCAGCCGATCACCGTGATCGACCGGCAGCGGATCGAATCGAGCGGATTCCAGACGTTGTACGAACTGCTGCGTGCCCAGCCCGGCATCCGGGTGGACAACGCCCCGGTCGCCACCGGCGACAGCCAGTCCTACATCAACAGCGGCTTGTCCAATGCCACCGGCGCCGCCTCGGTGAGCCTGCAGGGCATCGGCAGTGGCGCCACCCCGGTGCTGATCAATGGCCAGCGAATGGTCAATTACGCATTGACCCAGGGCCAGTTCGGCACCTCGACCGATCTGAACGGCATCCCGCTGGCGATGATCGACCGCGTGGAAATCCTGCGCGAAGGCGCCTCGGTGCTGTATGGCGCCGACGCCATGGCCGGCGCCGTGAACATCGTGCTTCGCCGCCAGTTCGAGGGTGCCGACCTCAGTGCCGGCAGCGGCATCTCCAGCCGCGGCGACGGCGCCACCCAGCGCGTCTCCGGCACGTTCGGCAAAGCCTGGCCGTCGGATGCCGGGCACGCCACCTTCAGTTTCGACTACCTGCATCGCCAGCCACTGCTGAACCGGCAGCGCAACTGGAGCGACCGCAACGGCTTTCTCGACAGCACCGGCACCTACGACGTCATCTTCGACAACTACGGCTTCGCCTACCAGGGCAGCGTGTGCCGGATCTACCGCTTCGACGATCCCTGCCAGGCCCATCCCGACGCTCAGGCCACGCTGCAATCGGGGCTGACCAGCCAGTCGATGCTGCTGCATCTTGACCATCGGCTCGGTGACGTCTCGCTGCAGGCGGATCTGCGCTGGGTCCAGTTGCAGCAGGACCAGCAAAGCCCGCCGGCCACCCGTGCTTCCAACGACATTGATCCGGACAGCGACCGGGTCAGGACCTGGTCGTTCGACCAGCTTGGCCCGATCACCGACGCCACCCGCTCACGCTCGCTGCAGTTGGCCCTGAGCGCACTGGGCATGGCCGGCGATTGGGATTGGAAGCTGCTTGTCGACGGGCAACGCAATCGCGGCGTCGATCGCATCCATGGCTTGATCCTGAACTCCAATCTCGGCGTCCCGCCAGGCCCCAAGCTCACCGCCGACGACGTGGCCTACCCGGCACCGACGGTGATCCGCCGCGGCCAGGCCAACCGCTTCGGCGCCACGGCCAGGGCCAGTCGTGCGCTGGGTGAGATCGCCGGGCAGACGGTCGACCTGACCCTCGGTGCCGAGGCCTACCGCGAGCAGTTGGTGGACCGGCCCGACCCGCTCGTGCTCAGCGGCGGCATCGTCCAGCAGCAGACACCGGGCGATCGCAGCGACAGCCGGACGAACCTGGCCACCTACGCCGAACTGAAGTTGCCATTGGCCCGTCGTCTCTCGACCGATCTCGGCGCCCGCATCGAGCGGACCGGCGGCTACGGCACGACGGCCTCCCCGCAAGCGGGATTCAAATGGGACGTGCGCGACTGGCTCAGCCTGCGCGGCTCATGGGCCCTGGGCCATCGCACGCCACCGATGCTGGCGCTGCGTCAGTCGAACACCATCCTCGACCAGACAGCGTTGCTGACGTTCCTGCCGTCGTCCATGCTGCCTTGCCACGACGTCTATCAATACTTCTCCACGGAATACGTGGCCTGCCTGCTGAAACTGCAAAGCGCAGGAAACCCCCATCTCAAGCCCGAGCGCTCGCGCGGCGCCCGCATCGGTGCGGTGCTGGCCGTCAACGACAACCTCGGCATCACCATCGACGCTTACCAGATGGTGCGCTTCCACGAGATCGCGGCGCTTCCGACCTCGTACATCGCCATGAATCCCGAGCTGTTTCCCGACGCCTTTCCGCGCAACGAGCAAGGCGAGATCTACGCGCTGCAGCAGCAGCTGACGAACGTCGGCGAGACGCGCTTGCGCACGCTGGACACGAATGCCACCTGGCAATGGCGGACCGCATCGCATGGCCAGCTCATCTTCAACCTCGGCGCCAACTGGCTGATGCAGCTGAAGCGGCGCTTCCTCGCCAATGACCCGTGGACCTCGTTCGACGGCAACGCCAACCAGCCGAAGCTCACCGCGCTGGCCTCGATCGAATGGCGCTCGTCGAACTGGATGCTGGGCACCAACCTGCGCTACACCGGGCACAGCGGCTACATGCCGTACCGGCCGCACGACGTCTACACCTACAAGGACCAGTACTGCACCACGAACGCCGATTCCGGACATTGCGGCGCCCCGGCCTTCACCCTGGTCGATGCCAACATGAACTACCTGGGTTGGCGGAATCTCGCGCTCGGCTTCCACGTGCACAACCTGTTCGACCACCAGCCGCGCTTCTCCAGCGTCTCGCCGCTGGCCTACAGCACCAGCTTCGACGACATCCTCGGCCGCTACTACCAGCTGAGCGTGCGCTACCGGTATTGAGCCGGCGGGCCCGCAACATCGGGATCGCGCGTGGCCCGTGCGTGCTCTTGGGCACCGCATGCCGCCATGCCTCCGGCTCTGGCCACCTTGAACCATTCGTGATGTTCCGGCGTCCACGTCCTCGCCCCACCGAAGCCCGCTGAACCATGCGAATGAACAAGGCCGTTCGTGCTCTGAGGTACCTGTTGTTGGCAGCGTCGATGTCGGTGGCCGCCGTTCAAGCCAGCGGCTTGCGCATCGGCCCGGGGCCGCTGGAACAGGCCTTGCTGGAATTTTCCCGGCAAAGCGGCGTGCAACTGGTTTTTTCCTCTTCACTGGTCGCCGGCAAGCACAGCGCCGGCTTGACCAGCGGCGAAACCGACACGGCGAAAAGCCTGGCCGCGCTGCTTCGCGGTAGCGGCCTGCATGCCGAGCCAATCGATCATGCCGCCTTCGTGCTGAAACCCGACGCCCGTCGCGAAACCGCAGCTCCGAAGCTGCCTGCGCTCGATGCCAGCGACATGCGTACGGTCGAACTCTCTGGCGTTCGCACCGACGCCTTGCTGCCGCGCACCGCCTACGAGACCTCGCAGCCGATCACCGTGATCGACCGTCAGCGCATCGAGCTGAGCGGTTTCCAGACGCTGTACGAACTGTTGCGGGCACAGCCCGGCATCCGTGCCGGCAGCGTTCCCGTCGCCACCGGCGACACCCGCGCCTATCTCAACAGCGGGCTGGCAGGCGCCACCGGTGCGGCCTCGGTGAGCCTGCATGGCATCGCTGGCGCCACACCGATCCTGGTCAACGGCCAGCGCCTGGTGAGCTACGCCCTGACCGAGGGCCAATTCGGCACCACCACCGACCTCAACAGCATCCCGCTGGCCATGGTCGAGCGCGTGGAAATCCTGCGCGAGGGCGCTCCCGTCCTGTATGGCGCCGATGCCATGGCCGGTGCGGTGAACATCGTGCTGAAGCGCCGGTTCGAAGGTGCCGACCTGTCTGCCAGCAGCGGCATATCCAGCCGCGGTGACGGTGCCGTCCAGCACCTCTCAGGCACCTTCGGCAAAGCCTGGTCGTCCAACGCAGGACATCTCGTTTTCAGTTTCGATTACCTGGATCGCCAGCCCATCCTGAACCGGCAAAGGCCCTGGAGCGACCGCAACGGTTTCCTCGACGAGGCCGACTCCGATTCCTCCCTCCTGGGAAACAGCGGATTTTCCTACATCGGCAGGCCCTGCAAGGTCTACCGGTCCGATGATCCTTGCCAGGAACATCCCGATGCCTTGGCCACCCTGCAATCCAGGCTTCAGAGTCACTCCCTGCTGCTGCATGCCGACCGCCGGTCCGGGTCCACGTCATTTTCCGGTGATTTGCGCTGGGCCTGGGTGGAGTCGCAACAGCAGAACCCGCCCGCGACCGCCCCGACGGACGAGCCGGCCCCCGGCTTTCGCTACAAGACCTATTCCTTCGAAGATATCGGGCCGATGCTCGACCGCACCGGTACCCGCACTTTGCAACTGGACCTCGGTGCCAACGGCCAGATCGGCGAATGGTCCTGGAATGTCCTGCTGGATGGCCAGAAAAATCGGGGTATCGACCGACTCCACGGGCTGATCATCGCTCCCGAATTGTGGCCTCCGGAAGCGGCCTACGAGCCGGGAGTGACCAACTCCGCAGCCACCATCGCAGCCATATCTCCCGACCTGGTCCGTCACGGACAAGCGGACCGCTTCGGCCTGAGCACCCGCCTGAACGGCCCCATCGGCGAAACTCCCGATGGCGACATCGATGTCACCATCGGGGCCGAGGTCCATCACGAGAAACTGACCGATCACCCTGATCCGCTTTTGCTGAGCGGCAAGGTCTTTCAGGAAATCTACCCGCAGCGTCGCAGCGACAGACGCTGGACCAGTGCCGCCTATGCCGAACTGCAGCTGCCCGTGACAAAGAAGCTGTCGGCGGACATCGGCCTCCGGCTGGAACGAAACCAGGGCTATCGCAGCGGACTTGCACCTCGCACTGGCGTGAAATGGGAACTGCGCGACTGGATCACGCTGCGTGGCTCCTGGGCGCTCAGCTATCGTGCGCCGCCGCTGCTGTCCCTGGAACAGTCAGGCGCAAGCTCCACGCTGCCTCCACTGGCAGCGTTCCTGCCTGCGAGCATGCTCCCGTGTCAGAACGGCTACGGCCCGGACATGGGCCGCTACACATGCTACCTGCACATTCTCGACTCCAGCCCCTCGCGACTGCGAGCCGAACGCTCCCGCGGCAGCAGCATCGGCGTCGTGCTGGCGCCCACGGACAACTTCGGTTTGACCCTGGATGTCTTCCAGCTGAGCCGCTATCGGGAGATAGCCCCGCTGCCGGTCACCTACGCGCTGTCCTATCCGGATCAGTTTCCCGAGGCTTTCGTGCGCAACGAACAAGGCGAGCTGTATGCGCTTCGGCAACAGTTGATCAACATCGGCCAGACCCGTCTGCGGACGCTGGACATGAACGCCGTGTACCACTGGAAGACCGCCAGCCACGGCGACATCACCTTCAACATGGACGTGAACTGGATGATGCAGCTGAAGCGTCAGGTGCTCGCCAACCGGAGCTGGGAACAACTGGCCGGTCACGCCAACCAACCTCGAGTGACCGCATTGGCATCCACCGAATGGCGCGCCGGGAACTGGCTGCTGGCCGCCAATCTTCGCTACGTCGCACACACGACTTATACGCCCTACAAGCCCTATCCCAATGGCAGCCAGAAGGACATCTTCTGCACCAGCACACCCGATCCCCGGCACTGCGGAGCCCCCGCCTTCACCCTCGTCGACGCCAATCTGAACTACTCCGGCTGGCGCAACCTGGCCGTGGGCTTCCACGTGCACAACCTGTTCGACCACCAGCCGCGCTTCTCCAGCGCCTCGCCGCTGGCCTACAGCACCAGCTTCGACGACATCCTTGGTCGCTATTACCAGCTGAGCTTGCGCTACCGGTATTGAGGCCCGAGACGGCGATTACCGGGCAAAGTCAGCTTTCATTAATAAACCCGGGAGTACATTAAGCCCCATGTCGTGAGACATTCCTCCCACCGCATGCCCTGGCTCCCCTCCCGGCCATGCACCAAGATGGACTCCCCCGAAACCCGCAGATCCCCCTCTGCGGGTTTCTTCATTTCCGCGACCTGAATCCCGTCCGCCAGGATGCTCTGCCCGGGCCGGATCCGCAGCCGATGATCGGCAAAAGCATCGAAACCACACCCCTGCGCCCTTGCCACCTCTCTGCCCGAGCCTGAGCTGAGCCATGCGGCGAGCATGCTCAACCCACCTGCGTGGCGATCAGCTGTGCCGCGTCCGCCAGTTGCGCCGTCGCCGGCGAGACGCTGAGCATCGAGCCCACCACCAGCGCGCACACGGCAAAGCAGGCAACGAACAGGCAAGCCAGAATCTGCGATTCGAATTTCATGATGTTCTCCGTCAAGCGCAGGGAAAATTCCCTGCACCGGAGAATTTGCAATCGCCGTGCCAAACCCGAAACAAAATTCAAGTACTTGTTTTTACTTGAATAAAATCAACATCCCAAGCCATCCGGAGTTGTCCGCGGACAATCGACCCGGACAGCCGGTCCACGGCCGGACAGCGCGGACGCTCAGCCCGCCGTCCGCTGCGCCAACGCGAAATCGATCGCCGCACGCACCGCCGCCACCTGCGCCGCATTGCATTGCTCCGGCGTGGCCCGCGGGCTGTCCGGGTACACCTCGGTGGTGGTCTTGTAGCGGGCGGAGGTGATGCCGGCGCAAAGGCCCAGCTGTTCCAGTGCGTACTCGATCACGCCGGGCGAGGTCTGCGGCGAACCGATGATCTCGCCGCGCGCGTCGGCCGGCGCGATATGGGTGACCTTGGCCACCGCCGCGATGATCGCCTGCTGGAACGCCGGCTGCGGCGCCATGCTGTCGTCCACCAGATAGAAGCCATCGGGAATCTCGCCCGGTTCGAACGGCTTGCCGTCACGCGCAGCCAGCGCGGGGCGGAATTCGGACTCGTCGCTGTCGGTGGTTTCATGCAGATCGATGTGCATCAGCACGCGATCACGAAACGGCGCCACCATCGCCATCAGCGCGGCGGATTCCGGCGCCGGGCTGTTCGCGCGGAACGAGCGGTTCGGATCCAGCGCCTGCGGGTTCCAGCGGTGGATCCGCTCGTACGCCCACGGGCTGACGCAGGGGGCGACGACCAGGTTGATCCGCCCGGCATAATCAGACGCATGCTGCTGGACGAACTGCAGCGCGCCATGCACGCCGCTGGTTTCGTAGCCGTGCACGCCACCGGTGACCAGCACCACCGGCAGCCCGTCCTGCCAGTGGCGACTGCGGATCGCGAACAGCGGGAAGCCGGCCGGCGGATAGTCCAGGCGGCCGTATTCGACCACGTCGAAACGATCACGCAAGGCGTCGATGATGCTGACCACCTCATCGACATAGCTGCGCTGCACCTTCTGCTGCGCAAGCCACTGCGCCACTTCCGCTTCGCCCCAGGGCGTGCCGGGCGTACCGATCGGACAAGGCGGGTGCTTGCTCATGACGTGATCCACTCCACTGCATCGGAAAATCCCGCCACTGTAGCACCGGCCGCACGCCAGCCAGGGGCGCTTCGCTCAGCCGCGACCGTCGGCAACCAGGCCTGCGAAGAAATCATGCACGCCCTCGTCACTCATGCGGCGGGCGGTCGACAGCTCACCGGCCTTGGTCGAATAACGGATCGAGCCATCCGGCGCCAGCAGCACCGCCGCCGGAATGCCTTTGGCAATCGGGCCACCGAGCTGATCGACCACATCCAGATTGCGATCGAAATCACCCACGTCCACCTTGACCACGTTGAAGTCACGTGCCATCAGCCCGGCATTGCCAGGCAGCTCCAGCGAACGTGCCAGCGAGCGGCAGTCCTCGCACCAGTTTGCGCCGAAGAACACCAGCACCGGCCGCTGGTTGCGGCGTGCCTGCTCCAACGCCTGGCGCACCTCGGCGCCGGCGTCGGCGGTGGCTGAGTAAGGGCCTTCGACCACCGCATGGGTTTTCGCGCGCGCTGGCGAGGCGGCCTGCGCGGGCGGTGGCGCGACGATCTGCAAGCCGGCAAAAAGGAGCGATGCAAGCAGCGAAACACGGAGCGGGCGATTCATGCGGGTCACCGTCGATCTGGGTTGAGGGTTGCCCAGCGTTGGCGATCACCCGCCCCGTGCCAAATGATTCCTCGCGCTTTCGATATGGCTCCGGCGCATAAGCACACCGGGGACCGAGTCGCCGGCTGTGCGTGGGCAACCCGCCGCGCTTTCGCACTGTCGCGAGGAACCACGGCAAGGCTGCAACGGTCTGCTCCTGCACGAGCTGCGAGGGGAAACACCAGGATGAGGATGAGCAGGCATGGCAGGTGGTGCGGTTGTTGATCAGCAACCAGCACGCCGACATCGCATCCATGCATGGTGTGGCATTTGCCCTCGCGTTCGCGGTACACATCCTGCTGGTACTGCTCGTTGCGCAGGCCATGCGCGAGATCCCGTGCCATGCCGTCTACCGGCAGATCGCCGTGCAGCCCATCCAGCTCCGTTTGTCCGAGGCGCTGCCGATGCCCGCCGCCCCGCCGCTTCCGCCGCCGCCCGCTGCGCCGCCACGGCGCAGCGACGACACGCCCACGCCAACCGCCGCAGTGGAGCCGACACCACCCGCAGCACTGAATGCCGCCACGCCACGGAATGCCCCGGCTCCGGCAATGGACACCATCGGCGACGGCGGTTTTCAGGAGCGCCTGCGCGCAGCTCATCGCGCAGGAACCATCCGGAGGCTGCCTGGCACAGGCGAAAGCCGGGTGCCGGGCATCCACCTGATCGACCCGGCGCAGCAGGGCGTCAGCCATGCCACACGCCAGCTGCAACGCCTTTTCGGCATCACCCGCAACCCCTGCGTCGACGTGGATGTCTGGCGACATCTGTCCACACACGAGCTCCTGGCAAAGCACCTCACGCCCGACGACGTGGAACAGGTGGCCGCGAAAAACGATTGCGAGCGCCCGGCGGGGCTCAGCTTCTGAACCATTCAGCACAGCGGCATGCGCTGGAGGAGTGCTTGGCGCACCGCATGCCCCCACCCTCGCACACCGCCGGGTCAGCAAAGCCTCATGTCATGTGGCCATGACATCTGCCACGCGACACGTTCCCACGTCGCCCCTACGGTCGGCACATCGGCAGAAAAGGGGATCGCCATGGCACCCATGATGGCTCGGAAATGGGCAAGACGTGCCGGATGGATGGTGGGCACCGTTGTCATCATCATCGCAGCGCTGATTTTCACCGCGCTTTCATTCGCGAAGGTCGAGATGACCGCGAACGGAGTGCACACCCGCCTTCTGCTGCCATTCGTGCGTGGCGCCATCGGCATTCCCGTCTATTCGGGCACGGGTGAGCACGTCGCCATTCGGGGTTATTTCGCCGGCCCGGTAGTGCGCAGGGGATCCGAAGGCGACTGGTCTGCCGTCTGGTTCTGCGAAGACGCGGTCGGACGGGCGCAGGGCCAGGAGGAAACGCTGAGGATCGAATGCGCCGGCACGGACCATGACTTCCCGCTTGCCAGGCTGCCGGTCGCCGATGCCGTCGCCCCGATGCCGGACCATCTGGTCGTGCTCAGCGATATCGAGGGAAACAGCGAATTCCTTGACGCAGCCCTGCGCAAGCTGGGGGTGGTCGATGCCTCCGGACGCTGGATCTTCGGCAATGGCCGGCTGGTGATACTGGGCGACTCGGTGGATCGGGGACGCGACGTCTTCGCGCTACTGTGGCGATTGCGCGCACTGACCGCACAAGCCGATGTTGCCCATGGCGCGGTGCATGTGCTGCTTGGCAACCACGAGCAGTACCTGCTGCGCGGCAATGTCTCCCGCGCTCATCCGGAATATCGCTACGCGCTGCAACAGCTGGGCGGCTACACCGAGACATTCTCCCAGGACAGCGTGCTGGGAGAGTGGCTCCGGCGCCAGCCGGTCGCATTGAAGCTGGGCTCCGTACTGTTCACCCATGCGGGTATTTCACCCGAAGTGGCCGATGCCGACCTCTCCATTGAAACCCTGAACGACGCCATGCGCGATTACTGGCGTTCCGATGCATCCACCGCAGCCGAGCCCTCACCGGCATTCGATGCGGTGATGGGGCTGGATGGCGTCACCCGGTACCGGGGCTATTTCCGCGACTCCGGCAATGATCGGCCCGCCGCAACACAGCAGGACATTGAACGGATACTTGCCACATACCATGCCGAACGGATCGTGGTCGGCCACACTTTGGTCGACCGGGTAACTCATCGATACGACGATCGCGTGACCGGCATCGACGTCAACCATCCGGAGGCCCACCCGGAGGTCCTGGTGTTCGATCATGGCAAACCGCACATTGTCGACGTCGGGATTGCGCGCGGATTCGAAGACGACACGGACACCCGCCTGCGCGAATTCAGTCTGTTCGACGCCAGGGACCGGCAACTCCTGGCATCCATGTACCGGTCCAATCGCATGCTGGCACGCATTCCCCATCCGTACTGATCCGGGGCAGTCCGGCGTGGCATCGGATCACCGATCTTGCGGATGCCATCGGATGCCAGCTCAGAGCTGGTCCGCACCCTGCCGCAGCCAGCGATCGATCATCGCTTTCTCGTAGCGCAGCGAATCCTGGTTGTTGAGCGGCGTGCGCTGGAAGAACGCGGGGTCACGCAGCTTGCGCTCACCTTCGCGCAGCACCGAGCCATCGGCACCGTACAGTTTGAACGACAGATCGATGCGCGGCGGATAGATGTTTTTCACGATGCGCACGTCGCGCAGGCTGCCGCTGCGCCATGGCTCGTATTCACCAGCCAGGTCCACGTCGGTCACGTCGATCTCCAGCCGCTGTCCCGGCGCCAGGATCCTCGCGGCGCGCTGGGCGAAATAGGCCTTCAGTGGCTCGCGCCAGGCCTCGGCCTCGCTGCGATTTATCATCGAGCTGCGTCTGGTCTCGGTGAAGTGTTGCGGATCGTCGTAACGGACAGTCACGCTCTGCGGCAGATCCGCCGCATGGACGCCGACGCAGGCAAACGCCAGCAGAAGAGTGCAACCCAAGCGGTAAACAAGCTGAGAACTCATGGAAGCCTCCCGGTTCGACGCGACAGAGCGGACATGCTCGCACATCAGCCGCATGCATGGCGTCGTACCGATGTGCGCGACGGATCGCAGGCACCCGGCAGGCCGTTCTGCAGGCATGAAAAAACCGGAGGCAGGGACACCTCGTGTCCTGCCTCCGGTTGCTGAGCGACCTCACGAGCCGGTGCGATTGTTCAGCTGGCGCTACCGCCTTCGCTGCCGGCAAAGTCCACCACCAGGGTGGCGCGACGGTTCAGGGCACCGGCGTCATTCGACTGCCCCGCGTTCACCTGGCGATTGCTGTCCTCGCCATAGCTCACCGCGCGCAACTGGTCGGTGGACAGGCCCGCAGCCACCAGATAGTCACGCACGGCGGTGGCGCGCTTCTCGCCGAGGCGGTGGTTGTATGACGCCGAACCGGCCGGATCGGCAAAGCCCTCGACGGTGACCATCGCCCCCGGATAACGGCTGCTGATGACCTTGGCGAAATCGTCCAGCAGCGGCTTGTCCTCGTCACGCACGGTGGCGTCGTCGAAGGCGAAATGGGCCGCGGTATCCACCCGTACCCGACCACCCATCTCGGCGATCTGCGCATCGTACTTGGCGAACTGCTGCTGCATGTCCTGGGTCAGCGCATCCAGCTGCTGTTGCTGCTGTTGGTCGGTGGCGCGCAATTCGGCGATCGCCGAATCGAAGTCCGCCTGCTTCACGTAATGCGTGCAGCCGCCCAGCGTCACGGCGGCAAACAACAGGGGAATGGATACCTTTCGCATCGTCGAGTTGATCATGGCTTCTCCTCGGGGTGGGAACCTTCAGCCGCGCATGCGCGACTGAGGCTCGGACGTTCGAACGTAACATCGTGCCTTCGCGCGAAGATTTACTTCACCTGACTAACCGTCCATGCCAGCCCCGCAATCGGCAGTTTCGCGAACTCCACCACGAAAAATCCGCGACATCGCGGGCCAATGCCAAGCGCCAGCAGGCCGCCACCGTGGGTGACAGTGGACAGGGGCTTTGCGAAAATGCGCCACCAGCAACATGTCGAACGGCTTGCAAGAACCACTTGGGTCCGTATCGCAGTCCCCGGCCCGCATGTCCCGTTCAGAACCCTGCATCGATTTCGCCGCACGACTTCAGCAAGCCTGTGACCATGCAGGCGTGCCCGGCGGGCGCCATCGCATCACGGCAGTCGCCACCCGCTTCGGCGTGGCACGGGAAACTGCCCGCCTGTGGTTCACCGGCCGCGTGATGCCCGAACTCCCGCGACTGATCGAGATCGCCAGCGAATACCGTTGCAGTCTCGACTGGCTGGCCATGGGCCGTGGAAAGTTGTCGCCAGTGGAAGCAGATCCCGCGCACGTCAGTGCACTGTCAACCCCGGAACATCATCTGCTCACCGCCATTCGCGACCTGACTCCCCAACGTCGCGCCGGCCTGATCGCCCTGCTCTGCGAACCCTGACCGGACCAGCTCAACCCCGATGTCAGGGATGCCCTGATCCATTCGGCACGGGCGTCACCGATGTCGGGCAGAGCCGGACCTGTGCGCTCCGGTGCGCTTGCCGTCGTCCTGGCTCGTTCGAACCGTGCGAGCCACGATGGCCCACCGCTATTCCGGCTCCCCTCTGAAACAGCGCTCGAGCGCAGGTAAGCCTCGCCGCGATGGCCGGCATGGCGAGGGCATGGATGCCCGAGTTGAGGCAACGCATGGAGCAGTTGCCCGATGCCCGAGTTGAGGCAACGCATGGAGCAGTTGCCCGATGCCCGAGTTGAGGCAACGCAGGGAGCCACCCCGCAAATGCCGTCTCTGCAGGAGCCAGCTCGCGGGCGATGCTCTTCAGCTTTTGCGGCTCTCAAAAGACGAACGTCTGGTCATCCCGATCCACTGACCCCGAGTCCCGGCAACAAAAGCATCGACGGTGAACGGGTCCCTGCAGGTGACGGCAAGGCCCATTGAGCCCCTTACGCCCCGCTGGGCAATGTCCGCGCCGGGGTGCCGCGTGTTGCGTCGGCGTGATTCCGGCGACGCGCTAGATGCGCCGGTACAGCAGATCCCACACGCCATGGCCCAGTTTCAGGCCGCGCCGTTCGAAGTGCGTCTCGATGCGCCAGTCGGGCTTTTCGGCGTACTGCCCGGCACCTTCCTGGTTGCGCCAGCCGGGTGCGGATTCCATCACTTCCAGCATGTGCTCGGCATAGGGCTGCCAGTCGGTGGCCAGATGCAGCAGGCCGTCGGGAGCCATGCGCGAAGCGAGCAATTCCACGAAACCGGGTTGGATCAGGCGGCGCTTGTTGTGGCGTTTCTTGTGCCAGGGATCGGGAAACCAGATGCGCGCCTCGGCCAGGCTACCGGGGGCGATCTCGTGTTCGAGAACCTCCACCGCATCATGCTTGTAGACGCGCACGTTGCGCGCATCGCGTGCCGCCAGCGCGTTCATCAGCCGACCCACGCCGGGGCCGTGCACCTCCACGCCCAGGTAGTCACGCGCCAGATCGTGCTCGCTGGCCCAGGCCAATGCCTCGCCGTTGCCGAAGCCAATCTCCAGCACCAGCGGCGCGCTGCGTCCGAAATTGCCGACGAAGTCATGCGGCGTGCCGCGGTAGTCCACGCCGAAACGCGACCACAGGGTATCGAAGGCGCGCTGCTGCGCCGGCGTCATGCGCCCTTCGCGCAGCACGAAGCTGCGGATCCGGCGCAGGTGTTCGGGAACGGAGTCGTGTTGGTCGGTCATGCGGTTCTTGGTGACATGCAGGAGAAACGGCCCGCATGCAGGTCATGCCGGCGAAACAGATGAAATCGCGCCGGACGATGCCGTCCGGCGCGCCATTGTAATGGTTGTGATGGGGACCGCACCGCCAACCCGGCGATGCCGGCCGGCAGAATCACGCGACTCAATGCTTTCGTGACGAATCCGCGTGCCCCCGTGTGGCAGGCCGGCTGGCCGGACGCGACGGGCGGCTGGCCGCCGGACGCGACACCGGCGCGGACCGATGTTGCACCGGTGAGCGCACCGGCGCTGCCGATCGTGACGGCGACGGGAAACGCGGCGACGACACCGCAGGCGAAGGCCGCTGCATCCGCGGCGACGCCGCCGGGCGCGAAAGCTGCGATCGAGCCGGAGAAGACGGACGCATGCGCGGTGGCGTCGACATCGGGCGGGGCATCGAACTGGCACGCGGCGACGGCATCGGGCGGGACACCGCACGTTGCGTGATGCGCTCGCGGGCATTGGCGGCGGCCGGCGCGGGGCGGGGCCGGATCATGTCGCTTGCCGTCTCCCCCGTACGCCCGGCCTCGTGCGCCCGCCGGCGAATTGCCGGACCGGCCAGGCTGGAGCGCTCCGATGCACCGCTCCGGATCCGCGGCACTGACGGCAAGGTCGCCCGGGATGGGGTCGCCGCCTGACGGGTGCTGCCCGTGGCATGGGCTGCCATGCCGCGCACGGGCCGGCGCTGCGCGGCATCATCCTGACGGGGTGACGCTGCCGAAGTGATTCGCGGCACCTGCGGCAGATGACCTGCGCCCCGCTGACGCGACGCCTCCCCGCGCATGGCGGGGCGCGTGTTGCCGGCACCGAAAGCGGGTTTGTCGCGCGACCCCAGCAGGCGGACCGGCGGCGCTCCTGTTGCCCGGGTTCCCTCGCGAAGCGCGGCACCGGGACGGAAAACTGCGGCGGTCGCGCCAGCGTGGGCTGGCGGCGCGTGACGCGCAACGACCTGACGCTGGAAGCCACCGGCACGCAGGCTGCGTGCGTGCGCGTTGCGCGCCTCCGACCTGTCACGGACCGGACGCAGATGATCAGCCCCACGTGCCAGCACCGGCGCGTCGGCCAATCGGCGGGGATCGACCCGGACCTGCCCGCGCCGCACATGCCGGCCGCTGACGAAGTCGTGGCCCGGCATCGCGGTGAAGCCACGCGCACCACGGTGTGCGTAGTGATCGCCATGACCCGGACGGCCACGACGATAGCGGTCATAGTGATCAGCGATGTCACGCCGGTGGTCGCGGCCGCGATGGTCACGGATATTGCGCAGGTTCACCCGCGTGTAATAGCTGCGACCGCAGCGGTACCAGGGGTTGTAGACCTCGCCCGGACCCAGCGGGAACCAGCCCACCGGCGCACCGCCGATACCGACCGACCAACCGCCGCCTCCGACGAAGGCGACCAGCGCCGGCGCATAGACCGGGCGCACGCCGCGCGGCCCCGGGATCCAGCCCCAACCCCCGCGCACGTACGCCCAGCGACCATAGTGGTAAGGCGCGAAGCCCCACGGCGCGTCGTCCACCCAGGTCCAGCCCCACGGCCCGATGTAGGACCAGTGGCCGTCACGGTACGGCGACCAGTCGGCGGCGACCTGCGTGGGGAACCACACCGCGCCGTACTCGTCGGTGTCCCGCCAGTCGCCGTACTGGTCCAGATCCTGGTAGCCGACCACGCCATCGTCGACGTACTGGCTGCTGATCGGGGAGGCATAGCGCCGGTCACGCTCGTCGCCCCATTGATCGAAAGCATCGCCGGCGCCGACATCGGTGATCTCCACCGCAGCCAGCGCCGAATCGCCGAACCGGTAACTCCGCCCGGGATTGACCGTGCGCTGCGCATCGTTGTCGCCGTAGACCGTGGCCGAGCCTTCGAAGGCGGTGACGCGGGTGCCGTCATCGCCCACATCCACCCGGAAACGACCCGGCCGGTCGATCGCCAGCGCCACCACCGGCGTGTCGATTTCGTAGCTTTGCCCCTGCTCCAGGCTGCGGACCACGATGCCCAGCGTGCCGCGGGTCAGCTCGATCTGGGCCAGCTGATCGTCCAGATCGAGCAGGCCCAGTTCGCTGTTGCCGTCGATGCGCGCCGTGCCGCCGCCGAACTCCAGCTCGGCGCGCGCGCCCGGCGCACTGGACAGCCGGTCGCCGGTGGTCAGCGGGCGGTTGATCGTGGCATCGATCCATTCCTCGTCGCCGGTCGGCAGGAAGCCCAGGTCACCAGCGATCCAGGACAACCGCGCCACCCGCTCCGGCGGATCGGCCACATCGTCGGCATCGGCATCGGCCGCCTGCGCCTGTGCCAGCCCGGCCGCCGCGCACAACAGCAACACGGCCAGCGCCCTGCGCCACGGCAGGGGCCACGAGAGCAAACCGGCGAACCTGGACATGATGACCTCCTGGCGGCATGGCCGCGGATATCCGATGCGAATCACCCTTCAACGCAGCTCGCCGCCAGGCGATGACCCGCCCCCGGCAAGCACCGCACCCGCCGGCTTTCCAAGCACGCGAATCCCGGGTTAACATCCGCCGGACAATGCGGGTGTAGCTCAATGGTAGAGCTGTTGCTTCCCAAGCAACTGACGAGGGTTCGATTCCCTTCACCCGCTCCACCTCCCTCCCCGGTCCCGCTTCGAGTCCCAATTCTCCCCATGGCGGATCCGATCATCCTCGGCTGGCGGGAGCGACTGGCGCTGCCGCAATTGGGCATCGACCTGCTCAAGGCCAAGCTCGACACCGGCGCACGCAGCAGCTCGCTGCACGTCGACACCCTGGAAACCTTCGAACGCGACGGCGCCACGTGGCTGCGCTTCAGCCTGCATGCCGGGCGGCGGCATCCGCGCGAGGTGCTTTGCGAAGCACCTGCGGTGGATCGGCGCGGGGTGACCGACACCGGCGGGCGGCGCACCGAGCGCTGGTTCATCCGCAGCGAAGTGCAACTGGCCGGCCAGCATTTCGAGATCGACATCAACCTCACCGACCGACGGCATATGCTGTTTCCGATGCTGCTCGGCCGCAGCGCCCTGCTCGGCCGGTTCGCGGTGGATCCGTCACTTTCCTATACCCGGCCACGTCCTCCGTTCGTGGCCACGGACCTTTTCCCATGAAGATCGCGATCCTGTCCCGCAATACCCGCCTGTACTCGACCAAACGCCTGGTCGAGGCTGCCCGCGAGCGCGGCCACGTGGTGCGGGTGCTGGACCCGCTGCGCTGCTACGTGCGCATCGCGCCGGGCGCGGTGGCGATGCGCTACAAGGGCAAGGAACTGCGCGACATCGACGCGGTGATTCCGCGCATCGGCACCAGCAGCACGTTCTACGGCACCGCCGTGCTGCGCCAGATGGAGATGATGGGCGTGCACACGCCGAACAGCTCCGACGCGGTGCTGCGTGCCCGCGACAAGCTGCGCTGCCTGCAGATCCTTGCCGCCCAGGGCATCGACATGCCGGTGACGGTGTTCGGCGACAACCCCGACGACACCGCCGACGTGCTCGACCTGCTCGGTGAGCCGCCGCACGTGATCAAGCTGAACGAGGGCAGCCAGGGCACCGGCGTGGTGCTGGCCGAGAAGCGCAGCGCCTCGCAAAGCGTGGTCGAGGCCTTCCGCGGCCTGTACGCCAACTTCCTGGTGCAGGAATTCGTCGCCGAGGCGCAAGGCAGCGACCTGCGCTGTTTCGTGGTCGGCGGCAAGGTGGTGGCGGCGATGCAGCGTGATTCCAGCCCCGGCGAATTCCGCGCCAACCTGCACCGCGGCGGCAGTGCCAAGGCCGCCGTGATCAGCGAACAGGAAGCCGACATCGCCGTGCGCGCCGCCGAGGCACTGGGCCTGGGCATCGCCGGCGTCGACCTGCTGCGCTCCAACCGCGGCCCGCTGCTGCTGGAAGTGAACGCCTCGCCCGGCCTGGAAGGCATCGAAGCGGCCACCGGCGTCGACGTCGCCGGCGCGATCATGGACATGCTGCAGGAACGACTGGCCTGCGGGCGCGGCGAGGGGCGCTCGCGGCGGCGAAAGAGCGAGAAGTGAGGAGTGAGAGAAGAGCACGAGCGCGCGACGCTTCGGCCTTTACTCACTTCTCGCTCCTCTCCACTCACTCCTCGCTTGTTAACCGGCCCGTAACGTGCCGCCCCCTATAAAGCCTGCACTGTTTTTCGCGGAGGCGGCCTTCGGGCCTGATCGGCAGATGACGGTATCGGGGCATTCGGGCCCAGGTGGCGATGGCGAGTCGCTTGCCTGGGCCTTTTCTTTGCCCGCAGGCGCTCCCTGTTTCACACGGGATTGTTAAGCTTGCACATCCAGCCGACCCGTGTGCCGGCTGCGCAGGAGTCAAGGCAATGCGCGTACTGGTGATCGAAGACAACAGCGATATCGCGACCAACATCGGCGATTATCTGGAAGACCGCGGCCACGTGGTCGATTTCGCGGGCGACGGCGTGACCGGCCTGCACCTGGCGGTGGTGCACGATTTCGACGTGATCGTGCTGGACCTGACCCTGCCCGGCATGGACGGCCTGGAAGTGGCGCGCAAGCTGCGCCACGAGGCGCACAAGCAGACCCCGGTGCTGATGCTGACCGCGCGCGACGCGCTGGAGCAGAAGCTGACCGGCTTCGAGTCCGGCGCCGACGACTACATGACCAAGCCTTTCGCGCTGCAGGAACTGGCCGCCCGGCTGGAAGTGCTGGCGCGCCGCGGCAAGGGCCCGCAGAGCCGGGTGCTGAAGGTGGCCGACCTGACCTTCAACCTCGACACGCTGACGGTGAACCGCGAGGGCAAGTCGATCCAGCTCAACCCGATCGGCCTGAAGCTGCTGCAGGCGCTGATGGAAGCCAGCCCCTCGGTGGTGACCCGGCAGGACCTGGAACAGAAAGTGTGGGGCGAGGAACTGCCCGACAGCGATTCGCTGCGCGTGCACATCCACGGTTTGCGTGCCGCCATCGACAAACCCTTCGACAAGCCGCTGATCCACACGCGGCACGGCATTGGCTATCGGATGGTCGAGCCGGATGCAGTCCAGGCGTAAGCTCCGCTTCCGATTGATCGTCTCCTTCGCGCTGTTCGGCTTCGGCCTCAGTGCGCTGTTTGCCGTGGCCGCGCTGAACATCCGCTCGCGGGTGGAAGACCAACTGGTCAACAGCAGCCTGCTGGAGGACGCCAAGTACGCCAACCACTTCGCCCAGGAACATCCGGACAGCCCCGGCACCGGGTCGCAGCTGATCACCGGCATGACCAAGAGCGACCGCACCCTGTACAAGGCGCCGCTGACCTGGCAGCACCTGGCCGGCACCAACGGCGTGCACGACATCATCGAGCCGGATGCCGAGGGCGGCCCGCGCCATTACAAGCTGGCGGTCTACCGCGAGAACAACATCATCAGCTTCGTGCGCTACGACGTCACCCGCGAGGAGCTGGGCAAGCAACAACTGCTGATCAGCGTGATCGGCGCGGTGTTCCTGTTCGGCCTGCTCTCGCTGGTGCTGGGCCTGTGGCTGTCGCGCAAGGTGCTCAAGCCGGTCACCGAGCTGGCCAACCGGCTGCGCGATTTCCGCAAGGTCGGCAAGGCCGAGCCGCTGGCGCCGCACTTCGCCGATGACGAAGTCGGCGAGCTGGCCCACGCGCTGGACGAGTATTCCGAGCGGCTCACCGCGATGGTCGAGCGCGACCGCGAGTTCAATTCCGACGTCAGCCACGAATTGCGCACCCCGCTGGCGGTGATCGCCAGCACCACCGAGCTGCTGCAGGGCTCGCCCGATCTCACCGAAAAACTCAGCGAACGGCTGAAGCGGATCGAGCGCGCCTCGCGCCAGGCCACCGAGCTGATCGAGGCGCTGCTGCTGCTGTCGCGCGCCGAGCGGCGCGGCCCGACCCGTGGCGAGACCACCGACGTCGGCAAGGTCGCCGCCGACGTGATCGAGAGCCAGCGCCCACAGGTACGCGGCAAGCCGCTGGAGGTCGAGCTGGTGGTGAAGCAGGCGGTCAGCGTCAACGCGCCGGCCTCGGTGCTGTCGGTGGCGCTGACCAACCTGATCGGCAACGCGATCAAGTACACCCTCGAAGGCAGCGTCACGGTGGAGGTCGGCGACGGCCGCATCGAAGTGATCGACACCGGCCCGGGGATCAAGCCCGAAGACGCCGAACGCCTGTTCCAGCGCGGCGTGCGCGGCGAAGGTGCCGGCGGCAGCGGCGCCGGCCTCGGTCTGGCCATCGTGCGCCGGCTGTGCGACCTGTACGGCTGGGACGTCGCCATGCGCCCGCGCAGCGATGCCAACGGAGCCATCGCCAGCATCCGGTTTGGTTGAAAGCAGGGATTCGGGATTGGAGATTCGGGATTCGGAAGAGCCCCTCTCCCTTCGTGAGAGGGTGGCGCGTAGGCGCCGGGTGAGGGTTCGGGCTAAGCGATCCACTTCACGCTCCTCCCGAACCCTCACCCCTCTCCCGATGGGAGAGGGGCTTTGCTCTTCTCTCGCTCCTCACTCCTCTCCACTCACTCCTCCTCCATCACTCCTCGCCCCTCCGGTTCACCAGATCGCAAGCCGTCCCGCTTATACTGGCGGCCATCCGCCCAGGGACGAATCGACGCAGCGTGACCGCACCACTGCCCCGCCTGATCCGCCGTAACCAGCTGTTCCGCAGGGACGACAGCTAGTGGGACTCTCGCTCACCCCCGACATGATCCTGGTCCTCGGGCTGGTGGGTTTCACCATGCTGATGCTGGTGCTGGAGTGGATCCGCGCCGACATGGTGGCGCTGCTGGTGGTGGTGGTGATCGGCCTGACCGGGCTGATTCCTTCCGACCGGGTCTTCAACGGCTTCGCCGGCAACGCAGTGATCGCGATCATCGCGATCATGATCATGGGCGAGGGACTGGATCGGGCCGGCGTGCTCAACCTCACCGCGCAGTTCGTGATGCGCATGGCCAAGGGCATGGAGTCGCGCCTGGGCGTGGTGATCAACCTGGTCACCAGCCTGTTCAGTGCGGTGATCCCCAGCCAGGCGCTGGCCGCGCTGATGATTCCGGTGACCAGCCGGCTGGCCGCGCGCACCGGCGTGCCGCTGTCACGACTGCTGCTGCCGATGGCATTCTGCATCCTGACCGCCACCAACACCACACTGATCGCCAACTCGCCGCTGATCGTGCTGAACGACCTGATCGCCAGCGCCAACCTGAACCTGCCGCCCGGCGCGCACACGATTCCCAAGTTCGGCCTGTTCAGCGTCACCCCGGTCGGCCTGGCGCTGGCCCTGCTCGGCGTGGGCTACTTCTACTTTCTCGGGCGCAAGCTGCTGCCCGGGCACGAAGACGAGCGGCTGAAGGTCACTCCGGGCCGCACCGAGAGCTACTTCGCCGAAACCTACGGCATCGGCGGCGAAACCGCCGAGCTGACCGTCACCGCCGAAAGCCCGTTGGTGGGCATGAGCATCGGCGAGATCGAGCAGTTGCATGAGGCGCCGCTGATCCTGGCGATCAAGAGCGGCAACGACTCGCGCATGGCGCCGCCGGCCGACCACGTGGTCTGGGTCGGCTCGGTGCTTGGCGTGCTGGGGCCGCGCGAGCAACTCAACCAGTTCGCCAACAACCAGCTGTGCCGGCTGTCCACCCGCATGCGCCAACTCGGCGAGCTGTTCAACCCGACCCGTGCCGGCATCTCCGAGGTGGTGATCCCGCCGGTGTCCCGCTTCATCAAGCACACCGTGGGCGAGCTGCGGCTGCGCAAGCGCTTCGGCATCTCGGTGCTGGCGGTGAACCGCGGCGACCAGGTGCTGCGCGACGACGTGCGCACGGTCAGCCTGCGCGCCGGCGATACCGTGGTACTGCACAGCAACTGGCGCGACCTCGCGCTGGCGGCCGAGGAAAAAGACCTGGTCGTGGTCACCGACATTCCCAAGGAAGAACAGCGCCCCGGCAAGATCTGGCAGGCGGTGGGCTTCTTCGTGCTGGCCAAGTGCCTGGCGCTGTTCACCAACCTCGACCTGTCGGTGGCGATGATGACCGGCGCGATCGGCATGCTGCTGACCGGCGTGCTGAACATGGACGAGGCCTACAAGGCGGTGAACTGGAAGACCATCTTCGTCACCGCCTGCCTGATCCCGCTGGGCTGGTCGATGGACGCCACCGGCACCGCCGCGTGGCTGGCACAGAACATCCTGGACCATCTGGGCGGCGCCGCGCCGTGGATCCTGCAGGCCTGCCTGGGCATCCTCACGCTGCTGTTCTCGCAGGTGATGTCCAACGTGGGCGCCACCGTGATGATGGTGCCGATCGCGATCAGCGTGGCCGTGGCCACCGGCGGCAACCCGTCGGCCTACGCACTGATCGTGGCGGTGTCCTCGTCCAACACCTTCCTGCTCAGCTCCGGCCATCCGGCGCTGATGATGGTCACCGGCCCCGGCGGCTACAAGAGCCGAGACTTCCTGCGCGTCGGCGCCCCGCTGACCCTGCTGGTGCTGATCGTCACCATGATCGGCGTGAACCTGCTGTTCCACTGACGCCGCCGCGCCCCGCAGGTCGGGCACCGCCGGACAATGCGAGCGGCCATCACGCGGACGGGACGGCCGGCGCATCCGGAGCCTGCTCAGCCGCTAGACTGGCGGTTACCGCGGACAACGAAGCACACATGCAGATACCTACCCTTGCCTCCAGCCGGATCGCGATCGTCGGGCTGGGTTACGTCGGCCTTCCCCTGGCCGTGGAATTCGGCCGCCAGTTCGATACCGTCGGCTTCGACATCAGCCCCGCGCGCGTCGATGAACTGCGGCAAGGGCGCGATCACACACTGGAAACCCCGGCCGAGGAACTGGCTGCGGCCACCCGGCTGAGCTTCACCACCGACCCTGCGAAGCTGGCCGACTGCAACGTGTTCATCGTGACCGTGCCGACGCCGGTGGACGAGGCCAACCGGCCAGACCTGACCCCGCTGGAAGCGGCCAGCGCCAGCATCGGCGCGATCCTCAAGCGCGGCGACATCGTGATCTACGAATCCACCGTGTACCCGGGCACCACCGAGGAAGTCTGCGTGCCGGTGCTGGAGCGCGTTTCCGGATTGCGCTTCAACCACGACTTCAGCTGCGGCTACAGCCCGGAACGGATCAATCCCGGCGACCAGCAGCACCGCCTGCCCACCATCACCAAGGTCACCTCCGGTTCCACGCCCGAGGCGGCCGACTTCGTCGACGCGCTGTATCGCCGCATCATCACCGCCGGCACGCACAAGGCCTCCAGCATCAAGGTGGCCGAGGCGGCCAAGGTGATCGAAAACACCCAGCGCGACGTCAACATCGCGCTGGTCAACGAGCTGGCGATGATCTTCAACACCATGGGCATCGACACCCGCGACGTGCTGGACGCCGCCGGCACCAAGTGGAACTTCCTGCCGTTCAAGCCCGGCCTGGTCGGTGGCCACTGCATCGGCGTGGATCCGTATTACCTCACCCACAAGGCCACCGTGCTCGGTTATCACCCCGAGCTGATCCTCGCCGCGCGGCGCATCAACAGCCGCATGGGTCTTTACGTGGCCCACCAGGTCATCCGCCTGATGGCCAACAAGCGCATCCACGTGGTCGGTTCGCGCATCCTGGTACTGGGCCTGACCTTCAAGGAAAACTGCCCGGACCTGCGCAACACCCGCGTGGTGGAGATCGTGCGCGAGTTGCAGGCCGCCCATGCCGAGGTGGACGTGCACGACCCCTGGGCCGACGCCGACGAGGCCCGCCAGAAGCTGGGCATCGAACTGCAGCAGCAACCGGCCGACAACACCTACGACGCGATCGTGCTGGCCGTGGCCCACCAGTCGTTCATGGACGCCGGCAACGACATCCGCCGTTATGGCCGCGAACACTGCGCGGTGTTCGACATCAAGAGCCTGCTGCCCACGGACCAGATCGACGCACGCCTGTAACCGCAGGTCCGGCGCCGTCCGGCAATGCGCGACGCCCCGCGCGGGCGATGCCCGCCCTACGACAAAAGCACGTTGCCGGCGACGACGCTCACGGCGATCGGGCGCAGGTGGTCACCGCGGCAGGGGCCGGCGATGCATTCGCCGTCGGCCTGGCGGAAGGTGGCGCCGTGGACGGCGCAGATCAGGGTGTCGTTCTTCTGCAGGAATTTGCCGGGCGCGTAGTCGAGGCGGCGGCCGGCGTGGGGACAGACGTTGAGATAGGCCCGCACCTGATCGCCATGGCGCAGCAGGATCAGGCTTTCCTCGCCATCGGCCAGCATGGCGTCCACGGCGGTGGATCCGCCATCGGGAATATCGTCCAGACGGCACAGCGGCTGGGGCGGGGTGACTGTATCCATCGGCACTTGTCTCGCGGGCCGGTTGGCCCCATGGTTGCACACGCAAGTCCTTGATTTTACCACACGAGTTTTTAACACATGCGCTTCAGCCTGCACTCGATGCCGTTCAGGGGTTTCACCTTCGGACACCGCGCGCGCCACCCGCTGGCCCGTGCATTGTCGCTGCTGCTGGGCCTGGCGCTGTTCGGCGTGCTGCTGGTGTTCGGGCTGGCGGTGGCCGGCCTGCTGCTGGTGGGCGGTGCCGTGCTGCTGGTGGTGCGTCAATGGAAGCGCGGCCGTACCGCACCGACGGCGACTGCGCGAGCCGAGGCCGAGCCGGCCGTGCTGGAAGGCGAGTTCGTGGTGATCAGCCAGCGCGGCCCCGTCACCCACTGAAAACCACGCTGCGCCATCTTTGGCGCAGCGGATGCACGGGCCGACGCGCACGCGGATAATGCCGCCTCCTTTTCGGTCCGCCTCCATGCCCGACATCCCTGTCCGCGCCGCAACACCGCCGCGCCTGTCCGATCCCCGCGTGATGATTCCGCTGGCGCTGCTGGCGTTGTACGTGGTGTGGGGCTCGACCTACCTGGGTATCCGTTTCGCGCTGGAAAGCTACCCGCCGTTCCTGTTGGCCGGCATCCGCTTCCTGTGCGCAGGTGCGCTGCTTTACGGCTTCCTGCGCTGGCGCGGCATGACGCCACCGACGCCGTTGCAGTGGCGCAACGCGGCGATCACCGGCCTGTTGCTGCTCGGCCTGGGCAACGGACTGGTCTGCTTTGCCGAAGAGCGGGTCAGCTCGGGCATTGCCGCGGTGACGGTGGCCAGCATGCCGCTGTTCGCCGCGCTGTTCTCCGGCATCTACGGCGAGTGGCCGAGCCGGCGTGAAGGCATCGGCCTGGCGATCGGCTTCGTCGGCGTGATCGTGCTGAACCTTGGCAGCAGCTTGTCCGGCTCGCGGCTGGGCGCCGCGGCGCTGCTGGTTGCGGCGATGTGCTGGGCGTTCGGCTCGGCCTGGAGCCGCCGCCGCGACATGCCCAGCGGCCCGATGAACACCGCCGCGCAGATGCTCTGTGCCGGCGTCATGTTGCTGGTGGCCGGCTTCGTCGGTGGCGAGCAACTGCCGACGCATCCAACCGTCCGCGCCAGCGCCGCGCTGGTCTATCTGGCCCTGGTCGGCTCGATCATCGGCTTCAGCGCCTACCTCTACGTGCTGCGCCACGCCCGGCCTGCCGTCGCCACCAGCTACGCCTACGTCAACCCGCCGGTGGCCGTGCTGTTCGGCGTGCTGCTGGCCGGCGAGCACGTCGGCCTGTTCGACCTGGCCGGCATGGCGATCATCCTGCTGGGGGTGGGCGTGATTGCCTTGAAGGCAGGGAGTCGGGAATAGGGAATGGGGAACACGAAGAGCCAAAGCTGCCGCACGATTGACGTGAAGGTCTGATCTTCGCCCCCGGCCCCGGGCGCCGGCTTCTGCTCTTCCTGTTCCCTGCCCCTTCCCTATTCCCTCTGGCAGCGCAACGATGGCATGGACTGCGGTGGAGCGAGGGATGAACGTGGCGAAAGAAGGCTGGATGGCGCGTGTGGCGCTGCGCAGTGCGGCGTGGGCGGAGCGGTGGTTTCCGGATGCGTGGGTGTTCGCCGCGCTGGGCGTGGTGGTGGTGGCCTTGGCGGCATTCGGCTTCGGCGCCACGCCGACGGCCACGGTCGACGGTTTCGGCAACGGCTTCTGGAGCCTGATTCCCTTCACCATGCAAATGGCCTTCGTGGTGATCGGCGGCTACGTGCTGGCGACCGCGCCGGTGGTGGCACGCTTCATCGACGTGCTGGCCAAGGCTCCGCGCAGCGGACGCGGCGCGGTGGTCTACGTGGGCCTGGTCAGCATGCTCGCCTCGCTGCTGAGCTGGGGTTTCTCGCTGGTGTTCGGCGGCCTGCTGGTGCGGGCGCTGGCGCGACGCCATGACCTGCGCATGGACTACCGCGCCGCCGGTGCCGCAGCCTATCTGGGCCTGGGCGCGATCTGGGCGATGGGACTGTCTTCCTCGGCAGCACAACTGCAGGCCAACCCGGCCAGCATGCCGCCAGGGTTGCTGGCGATCACCGGCGTGCTGCCCTTCAGCCAGACCATCTTCCTGTGGCAGTCGATCGTGCTGACCGCGATCCTGATGTTGGCCTCGCTGCTGGTGTGCTGGTTCACCGCGCCGTCGGACGCCAACGCCCGCACCTCAGCGGATTTCGACGTGAGCGACGCGCCGGCACCGCCCCTGCCGCCGCGCAGCCGCCCCGGCGAGTGGCTGGAATACAGCCCGTTGCTGTCGCTGGCGATCGGCCTGCTCGGCCTGGGCTGGCTGGGCCACGAGTTCGCCAGCAAGCCGGCGGTGATCGCCATCGCCAACCTCAACACCTACAACTTCCTGTTCCTGACCCTGGGCATCGTGCTGCACTGGCGCCCGCGCAGCTTCCTCGATGCGGTGCACCGCGCCGTGCCCAGCACCGCCGGCGTACTGATCCAGTTCCCGCTTTACGGCGGCATCGCCGCGATCCTCACCCAGGTACCCGGCGCCGGCGGCGTCACCCTGGCGCACCGGCTGTCGAACCTGTTCGTGCACGTGGCCGGCACCGAAAGCTTCCCCGCGGTGATGGGCGCGTACTCGGCGATTCTCGGCTTCTTCGTACCCTCCGGCGGCGGCAAGTGGCTGGTCGAGGCGCCTTACGTGATGCAGGCCGCCAACGACCTGCACGTGCATCTGGGCTGGGCAGTGCAGGTCTACAACGCCGCCGAAGCCCTGCCCAACCTGATCAACCCGTTCTGGATGCTGCCCCTGCTCGGCGTGCTCGGCCTGAAAGCCCGCGACGTGGTCGGCTACACCTTCGTGCAACTGCTGGTGCATGTGCCGCTGGTGCTGGGACTGCTCTGGCTGCTGGGGCTGACGCTGGACTACGTGCCGCCGGTCATGCCGTGAGAGCGGGGAGTGAGTGCAGAGGAGTGAGAAGCGAGTAAAGACCGGCCTGTCCGCTACCCTCGGCTCTTGCTTTGTGCTTTCCTCTCACCTCTCACTCCTCTGCACTCACTCCTCGCCCAATGCCTTACGCCATCCAAACCCCCGCCCAGCCCAGCCTGCCGATCACCGGCAGTGACCTTCGTTTCCCGGTGCGCCGGATCTTCTGCATCGGCCGCAATTACGCCGAGCATGCACGCGAGATGGGCGCCGAGGTGGATCGTTCGGCGCCGATGTTCTTCTGCAAGCCGGCTGACGCGGTGGTGACCGATGGTGCGGACGTGCCTTATCCCTCGGCCACGCAGGATCTGCACCACGAGGTGGAGATGGTGGTGGCGCTGGGCTCCGGTGGACGCGACCTCACCGCGGAGCAGGCTTCGGCGGCGATCTTCGGTTATGCCGTGGGGCTGGACCTGACCCGTCGCGACCTGCAGGCGCAGGCCAAGGCCAAGAGCCATCCGTGGGACGTGGCCAAGGCGTTCGATCATTCCGCCCCGGTGTCGGCGTTGCGCCCGGCGGCGGAAACGGTGATCGGCGCGGACACCTCGCTGCGCCTGCAGGTCAATGGCGAGACCCGCCAGCAGGGCAAGCTCGGCGACATGATCCACGACGTGCCCGCCATGCTGATGGCGCTGTCGCGTCTGTTCGAGCTCAAGCCCGGCGATCTGGTGTTCACCGGCACGCCATCGGGCGTCGCCGCCCTGCAGCGCGGCGACCGTTTCCATGCCGAGCTGGAAGGCGTAGCGATACTGGAAGGCCGCATCGCCTGATCCGACGCGACCTGTGCAACCGCGCAAGGTCACGCTAAAGTCGCACCACTTCAAGCACAACCACGGAGAAAATGCATGAGCATGCTGAAGGAGTTCAAAGAGTTCGCCATGCGCGGCAACGTGATGGACATGGCAGTCGGTGTGGTCATCGGCGGCGCCTTCGGCAAGATCGTCACCTCGCTGGTCGAGGACGTGATCATGCCGCCGATCGGCAAGCTCACCGGCGGCATCGACTTCTCCAGCCTGCGCTGGGTGCTGCAGCCGGCCGACAACAGCAACCCCGACAACCCGATCGCCGAAGTGGCGATCAACTACGGCAACTTCATCAATTCGATCATCACCTTCGTGATCATCGCCTTCGCGATCTTCATGATGATCAAGGTGATGAACCGCCTGCACAAGAAGGAAGAGGAAGCTCCGGCCGAGCCGGAGGCACCGTCGGCCGACGTGGTGCTGCTGACCGAGATCCGCGACCTGCTGAAGAACAAGTAAGCCAGGCACGGCAGGCGCGCCACGAAGGGGCGGGAGGCGGACTTTTGTCGGCCTCTCGCCCCTTCGCTTTCCGTCTGGCCATAATCGGGGGACTTGTCCAGTGGAGTCCCTCATGCGTCTTCCCAAGCTCACCCTGATCGCTGCCGGCCTGCTGGCCAGCGGCATGGCCTTCGCCGCCAGCACCACGATCCCCGCCGCCGCCGTGACCACGGCCGAGCAGTTGCGCGACAAGGCGCTGCATGACGACACCGCCTACCGCATCACCGAGTCGCTGACCACCGAGGTCGGCCCGCGCCTGGCCGGCAGCGAGGCCGACAAGCGCGGCCGCGACTGGGCCGTGGCGAAATTCAAGGAGCTGGGCTTCGACAACGTGCACACCGAGCCGGTGACCTACCCGCTGTGGGTGCGCCGCAGCGAGCACGCGGCGATCGTCTCGCCGTTCCCGCAGCCGCTGACCTTGACCGCGCTGGGCTATTCGATCGGCACCCCGGCCGGCGGCCTCACCGCCGAAGTGGTGCGCTTCGAGACCCTGGACGCGCTGAAAGCCGCCGACCCGGCCAGCATCAAGGGCCGCATCGTGTTCGTCGACCACCGCATGGAGCGGGCGAAGGACGGCCACGGCTACGGCATGGGTTCGGCGATCCGCACCTACGGCCCGGTGCTGGCCCGCGAGAAAGGCGCCGCCGCCTACCTGCTGCGCTCGGCCGGCACCGACGCCGACCAGCGCAGCCCGCACACCGGCGTCACCGGCGTCACCGGTTTCACCGACGCCAAGGCGGCGATCCCCGCCGCGGCGCTGAGCAATCCCGACGCCGACCAGCTGGCCCGCGCCATCGCCTACGGCAAGCCGGTCAGCGTGAAGCTGGACCTGGATTGCGGCTTCGAGGGCGAATACACCGGCGCCAACGTGATCGGTGACATCACCGGCAGCAAGTACCCCGACCAGATCGTGCCGATCGGCGGCCACCTGGATTCCTGGGACCTGGGCACCGGCGCGATCGACGACGGCGCCGGCGTGGCCATCGCGATGGCTGCCGGCAAGCTGATCGGCGACCTGCCCAAGCGCCCCGATCGCACCATTCGCGTGATCGCCTTCGCCAACGAGGAAATGGGCCTGTGGGGCGGCATCGCCTACGCCGACAAGCACGCCGGCGAGGTGAGCAAGCACCAGCTCGGCACCGAGTCCGACTTCGGCGCCGGCCGCATCTGGCGCATGAGCGCCAGCGTGAAGCCGGAAGCCCGTGGTGCCATCGAGCAGATCGCCAAGGTGCTCGAACCGGTCGGCGTGGCCTATGACGCCAAGCGCCCCGGCGGCGGCGGTTCCGATCTGTCGCAGATGCACGCCAAGGGCATGGCCGCGCTGTCGCTGACCCAGGACGGCACCCACTACTTCGACTGGCACCACACCCCCAACGACACCCTCGACAAAGTCGATCCCGCCGAGCTGGCGCAGAACGTGGCGGTCTACGCGGCGTTCTCGTACATGGCCGCCCAGGCCGACGGCGATTTCGGCTCCGCGCCGGGCGCCTTCGCCAACGACGGGGCGCACGAGTAAAGAGCATCGCCCGCGAGCGGGCTCCTGCGGTTTCGTGGTTCAGACCGGCGTGATTTGGGCTTGGCGCGGGATTGAGGGAAGAGCATCGCCCGCGAGCGGGCTCCTGCGGCTTCCCGGGCAACTGTAGGAGCCCGCTTGCGGGCGATGCTTTTCAGGCAGGGAATACGGCTTCCAGCGATTCCTGTTCGAGCTGGATCGGGTGCTGGCGCAGGGCCTGGGCCAGATCGTGCCAGCCGCAGGTTTCGGCCCAGCGCAGCATGGCGGCCAGCGTCGATGGCGCCGGTTCGGCGGCGGGAACGCTGATGTCCACCGGCGACATCTTCCACGGCCGCAACTGGTGGCCGGTATCGCGGGCGGTGGCGGACAACACCGCGGCAATGCGGAAACCGCCTTCGTCGATGTCGCCCCAATGCAATACCGGCAGGGCCGGCGGCAGGCTGCGCAGGATGCGCGCATAGGCCGCGCGCCAGGCCGGTGACGGCATGCCGCCGGTGTAAAGCAGCAACGCGGAATCCGCGCCGGGCGCACTTGCCGCATCGTGGAAGCTGGCCAGGTTCTCGATGGTCAGCAGGCAGCTCGCGCCGGTTTCCACGGCTTGCACCAACTCCGTCGGCAATCCGATGAACGGCCGCAGCAACGGCAGGCTGGTGCCGTCCAGATGCACGGTGCCACTGCCGGCCAGCAGCAGCGGCTGCGGTTCGCGGCGCAGGCCGATCGCCGACCACACCTCCTCCTTCATCAGGCCGCTGGCAGCCAGCTCGCCGGTGGCGAGGATCTCCAGCCACGGCGTGAGTTTCTCCAGCCGCTTGCTGTCGCCGAACAGGCGCACGCTCTCGCGGCGCAGGATGCGTTCGTTGCCGGCATCGTCCAGCCGTGCGGCCACCACACGTGCCGCATCGGCAAGCTCAACGGCGGCTTCGGGGCCATGGCCGCGCAGCTTGCGGTTGGCACGCCACGTCGCCAGCACCTCGTCGATCACCGCGAAGCGCTCGCACCAGGGCTGCAGCAGGTGGGCCGCCTGCCCCACCCGGTCGTCCAGCAACTCGACGCCGAGATGGCGGGCCAACGCCGCGAGATCGGCGACGCGAACGCGCAGCAGGCGCGAGCCGTCGCCGCTGCGGCTTTCGCGCTCGACCGTGATCGCGCCATCGCGCTCGGCCAGCGTGATGGCGGCATGGAAATCGTCCAGCTCGGCCAGCGAGCGCAGGCCGGTGTATTCGGCCACGCCGGCCATGCGCAACGCGACCTGCGCGTCGGCACCGCGACGGCGGGCGCTCTCGCCCCGGCGCAGCAGGCGTTGCAGCACCTGCCGCGCCGCGCTCACGGTTGGCCCTGCTCGCGCGCGATGCGCGCGGCCTCGTCGGCCAGCAACTCGGGATGCAGGTCGAACTGGTCGCTGAGCAGCAGCTCGCGCGCGGCCGCCTTCACCTCGATCCGCTCGGCCTGCAACAGCTCGCCGTCGCGGAACAGCTCGATGTAGCTGTCCAGCACGCCGGACAAGGTGCCCTGCGCGGTGTCCGGCGCGGCCAGCACCAGCTGCAGGCCGAGCGAGCGCAGGTAGTCGACGGTGGCGCGGGCGTTCTGCGCGTCGATCTTGTCGCCGAATTCGTCGAGCAGGATCAGGCCGATGCCGCCGGGGTGGGCCGCGCTCTTGCCGTAGGCCGCGGCCAGCGCGGCACCGGCGATCACGTACAGCGGCGCACGATGCTCGCCGCCGGAGCCCGAGCGCATGCGTTCGCTGAGCGAGCCGATCACCTTGTCGTCGTGGCGGATCTGCACCTCGAACTGGAAGAAGCGGCGGTAGTCGTCCAGCGGCGAGCTCGTGTTGCGGCGGGCCGCGTCGTCCTCGATCAGCTCGCGGAACGCCGGCGGCACCTCGCCGGCGCTGCCGAACAGGTTGTCCTCGCCGCCGACGTCGGCCACGCGCTGGATGAAGCGGTGCAGCTCGCGGTATTCCGGCGCCACCTCGTAGTGGAACTGGTAGCGCTCGTTGTTGGAGAACACCGGGCTGGCGCGCAGCGTGCGGTTGAGCGTGCCGATCTGGTACTTGAGCTTGCTGAAGTTGTCGTACAGCGCCGAGGCCACGTTGGCGCGGAAGGTTTCCACCGCCGTGGCGTAGGCCTGGTCGGCCTGGCCCTGGTAGTTGGCCAGCTCCGAATCGCGCAGGTGGGCCAGCTCCTTCGCCAGCAGGTCACGCGCCTGGCGCCAGGCATCGGCGGCGAAATCCAGCTCGATGCCGTGGTCCTTGCCGTACTGCGCCAGCGCGCTCCATGCCTCGGGCAGCAGGCCGGCGAGCTGGCGGTCGCTGTCGCGCGCGCGATCCTCGCAGCGGTCGCTGCGCTCCTTCAGCGCGGGGAATTTCGCGTCCAGCTCCTCGCGCTGGCGCTCGACCCGGTTGGGATCGACGTCGGGATGACGGAACGCCTCCACTGCGCGCTGCGCCACCAGATCCTCCTGCGCGCGCAAGCCGTCGAGCAGGCGCTGCGCGGCTTTCTCCTCGCCGTCCTGCACCGCCACCTGGCCCAGCAATGCGTCGCGGCGCTTGCGGCAGGCGGCGACCTGTTCAGCCAGTTCGCGCACCTGCTCGGACAGGCGCAGCAGGTCGGGATCGAGCGCGGCATCGCGGCCTTCCTGCGCATCGCGATAGCGGCGCTCGACCGTGCGATGCTCCAGCACCAGATCGTGCAGCGCCTGCGCCACCGCTTCCGGATCGGACAACGGCGCCAGCCCGCGCTGGCTGGTTTCGGCGCGGCGCACCGTCGGCTCCAGCGTGCGCACCTCGCGCTCGGCCAGTTCCAGTTCCTCGCGCAGCACGCGCAGGCGGGCGCGGTTGTCGCTGGCGCCGATCTTCAGATCGCCACTGGCCGGCAGGCGCAGCCGTTCGATGCTGCCGCCCTTGGCCAGCACGCCGTCGCGGGTCAGGCCCTGGCGGGCGGCAACCAGCTCGGCCTCGCTGTCGACGCAACGCAGATCACCCAGCTGCCGGCGCAGGAAGGCCAGCGCCTCGGCGTTGTCGCCTTCGAGCAACTCGGCCACGCTGCCGCGCTCCGGTTCGCGCCCGGCGCGCGCGTGGCTGGACAGCGCCAGCTTCACGCCATACACGCTGCGGCCACCGCTGAGCGAGCGGTACAGCTTCACCGCCCGCTGCTCGTCGGCGGCCGGCACCAGCAGCGCCTCCATGTTGCTGCGCAGGTAGGCCTCGATCGCCGGCTGCCAGGCCGGGTCGGCCACCTTGACCAGGTCGCAGACCGGACGCGCGCTGATGCCCTCGTCCTGCAGGTAGTTCATCAGCCGCACGGCGTCAGGATTGAGCTCGGCCTGGCCGGCGGTCAGCCGCTTCTGGTTCTGGCGGATCGCGGCCAGCCGGCCCTGCGCCTCATCGAGGCGCGCGTGCTGGGCGCGGGCGTGCGCATCGACGGCGGCGATCAGCGGCTGCGCGGCGGCCAGCGCCTGGCGGGCCTGCGCGTGGAGGGTCGACGCGTCCCACGGCAACGCGGCGTCGGCGGCAAGGCTGGCCAGCGTGGTGTACCAGCCCTGCCATGCCGTCTGCGCCTCGGCCAGCGCGCCGGCATCCAGCGTGGGCAGTTCCAGTTTCGCGGCGGCCTGCCACTGGTCGCGCACATAGGCCACCTGCTTCAGCAGCTCGCGTTGCAGGCGGGCCAGCTCGCCACGGTCGCGACCGGCCAGCTCGTCGAGCTGGGCCTGTTCGCCATAGCCTTGCGTGCCTTGCAGGCGGGCCTGGGCCTGCTGATGGGCGTCCTCGGACGCTTGCTGTTCGAGCGAGGCCTCCTCCAGCGCGCGGCGATTGTCAGCCAGCTTGCGGCCGGCGGTTTCACACTGCGTTTCGGCCTCGTCCACCTGCTCGGCCAGCAGGTCGCGGGCGTACTCGGCGGCCAGCGCGCGGTAACTGGCGGCACGCACCGCCTGGCCGGCAATTTTCGTGTATTGCCGCTCCACTTCCTCGGCGGCGCCGATCCGCGCCACCACCTGCTCGATCTTTTCCTTGAGCTGGCGGAAGGTGTCCAGCAGCGCACGGAAGCGGGCGATGTCGGTGGGCCGGTCCTCGGCCACCAGGGTGCGCACGAACAGGTCGACGTCTTCCACCCGCTGCAGGTTCAGCGCGTTCTGGAAGGCCTTGCGGTAGGCGTTGAGATCCGGGTGGGCGCCGGGCGCGGCACGCAGGCGGAACAGCAGGTCGCGCACGAAACGTTCGCTGGTCGGATGCAGCTCGGGCTTGCTGCCGGCCTCGCGGCAGCGGCGCAGGCCCAGATCGCGGAAAGCCGTCCATTCCAGCGGCAACTCCTTGCCCTGGCGGCGTTCCAGGTGATCGTCCAGCTCCAGCGCCACGCCGGGCAGGATGTACTGGCCGTAGACGCGGTGGTCCGGCTCGTCGTGCGAGGCGCCCAGCGCGATGCCGGCGGTCAGCGGCACGCCGCTGTCCTGGTCGCGGAACACCAGGGTGATGTAGCTGGTTGCGGTGCGCCGCTTGCGGCCGTCGTCGCCGCTGCGGAAGGTGCCCAGGCAGTAGTCGCGGATGCTGCGCGCGCGGGCGCTGCCGCCGGCCTGCGCATTGAAGCGGATGCGGCTGCGGTCGCCGCCCAGCAGCACGATCTGCAGCGCATCCAGCAACGCGCTCTTGCCGGCGCCGTTGGGCGCGATGATGGCGCTGGTAGCGTCCAGTTCCAGGGTCTGCGCCTCGAACAGGAAAAACTGCACCAGGTGCACGCGTTCAAGCAGCTGCATCGTCGTCCTCCGTGGCATCGTCAGCATCCGCCTCGGCCGGCTCGTCGCCGCCACCGTGCTGGTCCAGTCGCTGCAACCATTGCTCGCCGACGATCTCGACGATGGCCGGACGCACGCGCAGATGGAACGGCTGCGGATCATCGGCCTCCGACTCGACCAGCCGGCAAACGCCCCAGCGCTTGAGCGTGCGGGCCAGCGCACGCAAGGCACCGACGTCGGGCATGGTGCGGCCACTGAGCGCCTGGTAGGCCTCCTGCAATTCGGGCAGCTCGACGATCACCTCGCCCTGCTCCTCCACCTGGCCCTGGCGCATCGCCTCGTCGTAGCGCTGGCGCAGCATCAGCAGCAACAGGGTTTCCTCCAGCGTCACCGGGGTACCCTCGCCATGCGACGGCAGCGCCACGATGTAGCGGTAGTGCGCGTTGCGCTCCAGCCGGATGCCCAGCGGCGCCAGCGCGGCGACGTAGTCGTCGAAGTGGTCCTCGACCAGGTGGTAGGCCACGCGCGAGCCGCGGTCGCTGGCATACAGCACCTGCTCGGTGACCAGCCGCCACGCGGCGCGCTCGAAATCGGCGACCACGTAGACGCCGTTGGACATCTGGCTCAAGGTGTTCCAGCTGCGTTTCATGCGCGTCCCTTCAAGCGATCTTCTTCAAACGATGGATGACGAAGCGCGGCGCACGCAGGTAGCCGTTGTCGTCGCGCTCGCCGGCGTCCAGCAGCTCGACGCGGAACCCGCGCAGCACGCGACCCAGCGGGTCGTCACGGCGCAGGCCGCCGATGCGGTGACTGCGCAAGGCCAGGGTCAGCAGGGTCTGGTAGGCACGCAGGTCGGCGATGGATTCGACCGACAAGTGCGCCGACTCCACGCTGGCGCCGGCCAGATGACGGCCGACGTAGCGCGCCATGTCCTCGGCGGTGACCAGCCGCGCGCGCTTCATCCGCCGCAGCAGGCTCAACCGCGCCAGCTGCTCGGGCGTGGGCGGCTGCACGATGTTGGCGCTGCGCGGGATCGGCTGCGGCTTGCGCCGTGGCGGACGCAGCTGGTGCTCGTCCATCAAAGCGCCCGGCGCCACCGGCAGGCGCAGGGCTTCGGCCGGCGCCTGCAATACGCCGCGACAGGCGCGGCGCAGCAGCACGTCGAGCTTGTCCGGTGCGCGCAGGCGGTAATCGAGGAAGGCCAGCGCACGGCGGTTGGCCTGGCGCACGTCCTCGTCCAGCCGGCCCAGGTATTCGTCGATGCGCTCCAGCTCGTGCAACCGGCGCAGGCTGCGTTGCAGGCGCAGCTCGGCGCGTTCGGCATCGCCGGCGGTGAGGTGTTCGCAGTACCACGCGAGCAGGCGTTCGCGCAGCTCGCCACCCTCGACCTGGCGCGCCATCGCGAGGATCGCGCTGCGCCGCGCCAGTGGATGATCGGCCTTGTGCAGGTCGGCGTAGTCGCCGACGAAGAAGCTGGACACGTAGCGTTCGAACCACTGTCGCGCGAACTGCGCGGTGGTCTCCGAACGCGACAGCTCCGGCATCAGGTCGCGCACCTTCAGGCTCATCGACGACAGCGACACCAGCAGCCGTCGCGCCTGGTCGGCCGCCTCGTCCAGCGCATCGCCGGCCAGCCGCCCCTCGACCACCTGCTGCAACTGCAACTCGATCGAACGCACCTTGGCCGAGACGAAGGTCGGCCCGTGCTCGGCGAATTCGACCAGGGTGGACAGGAACTGCGACACCGCCGGCATCATCGACACCATCTCGCGCGCACCCACCCGCTCCTGGCGCAGCCAGCCGGTGGAACGGAAGCGCTCGTAGATCGCGTTGGCGCGCTCGGTCAGCGAGGCACCGGGCACGTCGCCGGAGTCGGCCTCGTCCACCCATGGGTCATCGGTGAGCAGGTAGTTCTCCAGCGCTGCGGTGATCTCCCGCCGCTGGAAACCGATGCTCGGCGGCAACGGCGCATCCGGTCCGAAGAACTGCTCGAACAACCGGCACAGCAGTTCCCAGTAACGCTCGCGGTTGGCACTGGCCAGCGGCGCGAACAGCCCGGCCGGCAACACCGCGAACAGCGGCGGGGCGTTGCTGGCGTTCGGGTCGTGATCCGTCATCCGCCCATTATGCCCGGCCCGGAGCGAGCGGAACGGACAAGAACGGGGTCAGGTTCACTTTTCCTCCGATGATGCTTCGCGGCGGATTCAAGCCAGGAGCATCGCCCGCAAGCGGGCTCCTACCCGTGTTGGAGGTGCATCGCATCACCGATGTCGGGCGGTGCCCGACCTACGCGTGCGGGATGGCCGTGGCGTCTGCCGCCGGATCCTTGCCGAAGCGCTGCTGCAGGCGGTTCATGTAGATGTAGATCACCGGCGTCAGGTACAGCGTCAGCACCTGCGAGAACACCAGGCCGCCGACCACCGCCAGGCCCAGCGAGCGTCGCACCTCCGCGCCCGCGCCGATGCCCAGGGCGATCGGCATGGTGCCGGCCATCGCCGCCATCGAGGTCATCATGATCGGGCGGAAACGCACGCGGCAGGCGTCGAAGATCGCCGCGGCAGGCGACATGCCCTCGTCCTTCTGCCGCTCCAGTGCGAAGTCGATCAGCATGATCGCGTTCTTCTTCACGATGCCGATCAGCATCACGATGCCGACGAAGGCGAACAGATCCAGCGAGGCATGGAACAGCACCAGGGTCAGCAGAGCGCCGACCGCCGCCGCCGGCAGGCCGGACAGGATGGTCAGCGGATGGATGAAGCTCTCGTACAGGATGCCCAGCACCAGGTAGATCACGAACACCGCCAGCAACAACAGCAGGCCCATGCCCTGCATGGAATCCTGGAATGCCTGCGCGGTGCCCTGCACGCTGCCGCTGATGCTGGCCGGCAGGCCCATCTTGGCCATGGTCTGGTTGATGCTGGTGACCGCGTCGCTCAGCGACACGCCGCGGGCCAGGTTGAACGACACCGTCACCGCCGGCAGCTGGCCCTGGTGGTTGACGGTCAGCGACTGCGGCTCGCGCTTGAAGCTGGCCACCGCACTCAGTGGTACCAGGTTGCCGTTGGCCGAGGTCACGTAGATCTGCGACAGCACCGTGGGATCGTCCTGCAGGCTGCGCTCGACCTGCAGGATCACCCAGTACTGGCTGGCCGAACCGTAGATGGTGGAAATCTGGTTCTGGCCAAAGCCGGTGCCCAGCGCGCTCTGCACCTGGGCCATGGTCAGGCCCAGCGGAGCCAGCTTGGCGCGGTCGACTTCCACCGTGATCGACGGGCTGTTCAGATCCAGGTCGTTGGTGACGTCCTCGAAGCCGGGCAGCCGCGAGAACGCCTGCGTGACCTTGCCGCTCCACTGGTACAGCGTGGGCATGTCGATCGACTGCAGGGTGTACTGGTATTGCGACTTGGACTGCCGGCCGCCGACGCGGATCGCCGGCTGGTTCTGGATGTAGGCGCGGATGCCGGCCACCTGCGCCAGCTTCGGACGCAGTTCCTGCATGATCTGCTCGGGATCGAGCTTGCGCTCGCTGGCCGGCTTGAGAATCATCAGGATCGAGCCGTTGTTGACCGTGCCGCGCGAACCACCGGCACCGATGCTCGACATGTAGCCACCGACGTTCGGATCCTTCGCCACGATGTCGACCAGTTTCTGCTGGCGCTCCAGCATGCCCTGGAAGGACACGTCCTGCGGCCCTTCGGTGTTGATGCGCAACTGGCCGTTGTCACCGGCCGGAATGAAGTCCTTCGGCGTCACGTAGAACAGCGCGCCGGTGGCCACCAGGCTCAGCACGAAGCCGGCCAGCACCAGCCTGGGCCGCTGCATGCACCAGCCGAGGCTGTCGGTATAGGCCTGTTGCACCGCATTGAAGCCACGGTCGAAACCGCCGATCAGCCAGTTCTTCTGGTGGTCGTGCGCCTTGATGAAGCGGCTGCACAGCATCGGCGTGAGCGTGATCGCGACCACGCCGGAGATCAGGATCGCCACGCTGATCACCACCGCGAACTCATGGAACAGGCGGCCGACGATGCCGCCCATGAACATCACCGGGATGAACACCGCCACCAGCGACAACGTCATCGAGAAGATGGTGAAGCCGATCTCGCCGGCACCTTTCAGCGACGCCGCAAACGGCGTCATGCCGTTCTCCATGTGGCGGACGATGTTTTCCAGCATCACGATCGCGTCATCGACCACGAAGCCGACCGCCAGTGTCAGCGCCAGCAGCGACAGGTTGTCCAGGCTGTAGCCCAGCCAGTACATCACGCCGAAGGTGCCCAGGATCGAAATCGGCAAGGCCACCGCCGGAATCAGCGTGGCCGACAGGTTGCCGAGGAACAGGTAGATCACGAACACCACCAGCACGCCGGCCAGCAGCAGGGTGAACTGCACGTCCTCGACCGAGGCGCGGATCGACTGCGAACGATCATACAGCGTGTACAGCTTCACCGACGGCGGCAGCGCGGCGCGGAAGCCCGGCAGCACGGCCTTGATGCGGTCCACCGTGGCCACCGTGTTGGCGCCGGGCTGGCGCTGGATGGCCAGCACGATGGCACGGGTGCCGTTGTACCAGCTGGCCTTCTGGTCATCCTGCACGCTGTCGCGGGCGATGCCGATGTCGCCCACGTGCACCGGCGCGCCATTGCGGTAGGCCACCACCACGTCGTTGTAGGAGGCCGCGCGCATCAGCTGGCCATCGCTGCGGATCGGCAGCTGCTGGCGCGAGCCGTAAAGCGAGCCGGTGGACTGGTTGACGTTGGCGTCGGCGATGGCCGTGCGCACCTGGTCGATGCCGATGCCGGACGCGGCCAGGCGCTCGGGATTGACGCTGATCCGCACCGCGTATTTCTGCGAACCGTACACGTTGACCTGGGCCACGCCGTCGATCATCGACAGCTCCTGCGCCAACTCGGTCTCGGCGTATTCGTTGACCTGGGTCAGCGGCAAGGTGCTGGATCCCATCGCCAGGAACAGGATCGGCGAGTCGGCCGGGTTGACCTTGCGGAAGGTCGGCGGCGTGGGCATTTCCCGCGGCATCTGGCGCGTCGCGGAGGAAATCGCCGCCTGCACGTCCTGCGCCGCCGCGTCGATGTCGCGGTCCAGGTCGAAGGTCAGGGTGATCGAGGTGGAGCCCAGCGCGCTGGTGGAGCTCATCGCGCTGATGCCGGCAATCGTCGACAGCCGCCCTTCCAGCGGCGTGGCCACCGCCGAGGCCATGGTTTCCGGGGAGGCTCCGGGCAGGCTGGCGCTGATGCTGATGGTGGGGAAATCGACGTTGGGCAGCTCGTTCACCGGCAGCTGCGGATAGGACACGATGCCGAACACCAGCAGGGCCACCATCACCAGGGTGGTCATCACCGGCCGGCGGATGCACAGCTCGGGGATGTTCATCACGGCTCCTGCCTGACGACCGCTTCGCTGCCGTCGATCAGCAGCATCTGGCCCTCGGTGACCACCTTCTCGCCACCCATCAGGCCTTTTTCGATCACCGTGCGCCCGCCACTGGTCGGGCCGGTGGTGACGTAGCGCTGCTGCACCTTGCCGTCGTCACCGAGCACGAACACGAAGCTGCCGTCGGTGGAGTTCTGCAGGGCGTGCACCGGCACGCTGACCGCGTCGGCCAGATGCGCGGTGGGCAGTTCCACCTGCACGAACTGGCCCGGCGTGAGCCGGTGCTCGGCGTTGTCGAAGCGCGCCTTCAGCACGATCGTGCCGGTGGTGGCATCAACCGCGTTGTCGATGAACTCCAGCGCACCGGTCAGCGGCGCCGCATGATCACCGGAGATGGTCACCTGGACATCCAGCACGCCGCGCTTCTGCGCCTCGCGCACCGCCGGCAGGCTGTCCTCGGGGATGTTGAAGGCCACGCGCACCGGCTCGACCTGGTTCAGCACCACGATGTCGGTGTCGTCGGCACTGATCTGCGCGCCCGGCCAGACCAGCGGCGCACCGGCCACGCCATCGAACGGCGCCACGATGCGTGCGTAATCGAGCTGGGTCTGCGCCAGCTGCAGGGTTGCCTGGTCACTCTTCAAGGTGGCACGGGCCACCGCGAGGTTGGATTGGTAGAGGTCGAAGTCCGCCTTGGAGACGAAGCCCTTGCCCAGCATGTCGGCATAGCGCTGCTGGTCGCCCTGGGCCTTCTGCAGCAGCGCCTGGTCACGCGCCACGGCACCCTTGGCCTGCTCGGCCTGGGCTTCCAGCAGGCGCGGATCGATCTGCGCCAGCACGCTGCCCTTGGCAACGAAGGCACCGGGCGTGAACGACAGCGACTGCAGCTGGCCGGAGACCCGTGCACGCAAGGTCACGGTCGACCAGGCCTCGACCCGTCCGACCAGTTTCAATGCCAGTTCGACTTCGCCCTGGGTGGCCGGCTCCACTTCCACCGGCACCGGGCCGGAGGTTGCCACCATGCCTTCGCCGCCGGCGCCTCGCCCATGTCCGAAATGCACGGCCAGGGCAATTGCCAGCAGGGCGGCCAGGACAAGGACGATTTTTTTCCAGGACATGCGCGGGCGGCTCTCGATCTCGATGCGGCCACGGCGAGGCGCGGCAGCTGATGGTTCAACGTGGCCAGAGGGGAAACGGGATTGTCCACCGTCAAGGCATCAAGTGCGTTACAACGCCGATGCCGCCGGATGGTTGACCGTGGCCGTGGGGAGCTTTCACTATGCCGTCAGTCACGGTATCCGTGACCCCCTACCAATGGCACTGGTCAGGCGTCGTCGCCCTGTTCCAGCGCCTGCAGGTTGTCCTTGATCCGCGCGATCACCCCCAATGCCTGCTGCATTTCCTCGTAACCGATCCCGCGCGTGGCGTCCTTGCGCAGGTCGCGCGCGATCAGTTCCATGTCGCCCACGATCACCTTTGCCTGATCGGTGACGTACAGCCGCCAGGCGCGCCGGTCCCGCGGATCGGCGCGGCGCTCGACGAAACCAGCCGCCTGCAGCCGATCGATCACGCGGCCGACCGCGATCGGCTCCATTTCCAGGAATTCGGCCAGCTCGGTCTGGCGCAGGCCCTCGCGGTGGTACAGCACTTTGGCTGCCCGCCATTGCGCGCGGGTCAAGCCGAACTTCACCGCGCGCCGGTCGAAGTGCTTGCGGAACAGCAAGGTCACGTCACTCAGCAGATAGCCGAAGGAAATGTCTTCCGTGTTCGCCATGATCTGTCGTCACCTCTCCCCGATCGATATTCCACCGAAGCATAAGCTGCGACTCGCGGCGAAGCCATGCCACATGACGCCGCAGCCGCGCGTCGCCCCCGGCGCCGCGATCATTCGCCGGACTCGAAGGGATACAACGGAGCCAATGCCGGGCCGCCATCGGCGGGCGGCTTCGCACGGCGCCAGGCGAACCCCTTCGCGAACACCGCAGCAAGGTCGTGCCGGCCGGCTGTCGCCGCGGGCGCGTAGCGCTGTTGCTGCAAGGCGGTGATCGCCGCGATCTGGCGATCATCGTCCAGCGCCGAGGCCAGCTCGCCCAGATGCTGGATCGATGCCCGCTCGGCCCGGGCCCACGCCAGCAGGCAACGCGCCTGCGCCGCCGCGTCATCGCCACGTGCGGCCGCCAGGAAGGCCTGCCGAAGTTGGCGCACCGAGGGCGCGGGATCCGGCGTCGACGCCACCGGCAACGCGGCACGACGGCGACGCCACCACCAGAGCAGCAGGCTGAGCAACCACAGCGCCGCGCTGCCCAGCGCGATCCAGCGCCACGGCGACCCCGTGGCAGGCGTTGGTGCGGCGACGCCGGGACTGCCGGCGGACGATGCCGCCGTGTCGACCGGCGCAGGCGTTGCCCCGCCGCCGGCCGGCAACACCGTGATGCTGTGCGCGGGAATGCGCGCCATCTCGGTGCGACCCGCCAGCACGTTCCACCACTTCACGCGGGTTTCCGGAATGCTCAGCGTGCCGGCCCGCTCGGGCACCACGGCAAAGGTCTGTTGGCGACGTCCCAGCAGCCATTGACCATCGTCGCGGGTACTGGGCGCCGGCTTCTCCGGATAGACCTTGGCGCCGTCCAGCGCAGGCAGGGTCAATTCCGGCAAGGCCTCGAACGGCAGGCCGGTGGCCTGCAACACCATGGTGAGGTTCAGCGGCTGGCCGACCCGGGCCGGCTCGGTCCCGTCCGGCCATCCCTCCAACTCAAGGGACAGATCGCGCGCCGGCAACCAGGTGCTCTTGCCCCAGTCCGCCGGCACCGGGCGCACGTCCACCGCCAGCGCGGGGGCCTGGGCCGAAACCGGCACCGTCACGCCGAAGAAGCTGTCCGGATCACGCGAATCGACCATTTCGCCCTGGAAGCTCGCCGCGGGAAGCTGCAGCGGGCCAGGATGTTGCGGGGTCAGTGCATAGCGCCGTTCCAGCACGCGATAAGTGCGCCCGCCCTTCTCCGCCTCGTAGGTCAGGTCATTGCCGACCCGGGTCATCTCCACGCCGTCGACGTGCGGCACGTCCAGCGAGGCGTTGCCGATGCGCGGCGTGGCGTAGTACAGCTTCACCACGTAGCTCAACTGCTGGCCGACCATCGCCTGCCTTGGCTCGACCTCGGCCTCCATGAACAGGTTGCCATGCGCCGAGGCGGCCGCCGCCGGATCGGGCGCCGTCACTTCCAGTTGCAGCGGCGCGGTGCTTTCGCCGGCCACCGCCAGCGCGGGAATCTCCAGCTTGCCGGCATGGCGCGGGCGCAAGGCCACGCCCAGGGTCAGCTCCGAGGAAGCCTTGCCGTTGACGAAGCTGAGGCTGCTGTTCTGCGAGCTGCCGAGTATCTCGAAATCCCGATCAAGCACATGCAGGTCCGGCAGGCCGCCGCGAAGCTGGCCCTCGATGCGCACGTTCAACGTCACCGTCTCGCCCAGTTGCACCTGGTCGCGATCAAGCGTCGCCGTCACCTGCGCCACGGCCCATCCCGGCAACAGCACCAGCACCAGCCACAGCGCGACATGCAGCCAACGTCGAAGCATCACGGCCGTCCATCCTCGTAGACTGCGCCGCCATGGCGCTGCTGGTATTCCAGTTCGAACTTGCGCCGCAGCAGTGCGCCGGGGTCGTCCGGCACGCGCTGCAAGGCATGCTGCAGATCGGCCGGCAGCTTCGAGTCCATCGCGTCATCGCCCCGGCCCAGTTGGTGCGCGGATTCCTTTGACGCTTGCTTCGCCTGCTCCGCCAAAGCCTGGTCCATCTGCTGCTTCAGCGCCTGCCGCGCCTGCTCGGCAGCCGCCTTCTGGTCGGCCGACTGCGGCTCGCCCTGTCCCTGCGATGCGGCGTCCTCCTTGCCGGAGGCCTGCGGCCTGGACGCATCCTGCCGATCCTGGCCTTCGCCGTCGTGATCCTGCTGCTTGGCGGCGTCGCCCTGGTCCGGCGATTTGCCGCCATCGCCCTGCGACGGGGACGACGGATCCGCCTTGTCGCCGTTGCCGCCACCCTGCGGCGGCGACTTGTCACCAGCATCGTGGCCTTCATGGCGATTGCCATCCTGCTGCCCGGAGGATTGCTGCTCCTGCTGCTTTTTCATCTGCTCGACCAGTTGCCGGTTGAACCGTGTGTCCTCGTTGGACGGATCGATCTTCAACGCGCGATCGTAGGCATCCAGCGCCCCCGGATAGTTGCCCTGGCGCGCCAGCGCATTGCCCAGGTTGTAGGCCGCATCGGCGCCAGGCAGCGGCTCCAATGCCTTCGCCGCGGCGGCATAGTCGCCGGCGCGGTAGGCCGCCGCCGCCTGCCAGGCCGGATCACGCGCCAACTGGCGCGCACGCGCCGCATCACCCTGGCGCAAGGCCTGCGCCGCCTGCTGGTCCGGGCGTTGCCACAGGTCTCGCCAACCGCTGGCATCGGCCTGCCCCGGCAACAGCGGCAACAGCACCAGCGGCAGCAGCATCAGCCAGCCACGCCGGAACGCCAGCGCCACGATCGGCAGCAGCGGCAGCAACAGCCACGGGCCGCGATCACGCCATTGGTCGCCACTCATGCCGGCAGCCAGCGTCGCCGGGGCCGGTCGCAGTTCCGCCTGCAGCGCCTCGACATCGCTCTGGTCGGCCGCCATCGGCACGTAGCGACCATCACCAGCGGCCGCCAGCGCCCGCAGCGCGGCATCATCGCGGCCGGCCATCGACACCTGCCCCCGCGCATCACGCAGGAAGCCACCTTCGGACAACGGCACCGGACCGCCCTGCGGTGTCCCGACACCCAGCACCGACACCTTGATGCCCGCCGCTGCGGCACGCCGCGCGGCCTCCTCGGCGGCGGCATCGGCGGCATCGGTCACCAGTACCAACGAACCACTGCCGGCATTGGCGTCGCGCATCGCCTTCACGGCCAGCTCGATCGCCGCTGCGGCGTTGTCACCCCCCATCGGCATGACGTCCGGCGACAGCGCATCGAGCAGATCGCCCAGGCTGTTCGCGTCGGAGGTCAGCGGTGCCACCACGAACGCCTCGCCGGCATAGGCAATCAGTGCATTGAGGCCGTCGCGATTGGCCGCCAGCAAATCGTGCACCTTGTAGCGCACCCTGGCGATCCGGCTCGGCGCGACGTCGCGCGCCAGCATGTGCTGCGACAGCGAGATCGCCACCACCTGCGGGGCACGACTGGCGTACAGCGGCTGCTCCACGTGATCCCAGGTCGGCCCGGCCAGGGCCAGCACGACAAGCGTCCAGCCCGACAGGCCCAGCCACAAAGGCAGGCGACGACGAGCGGCGCGGCCATGCAGAAGATGCGGCAGCAAAGCCGGGTCGACCAGCCGTTCCAGCGCCACCTGCGCGGCCCCGCGACGCAAGCCGAGCCAGGCCAGCGCGGGCAGCAGCAACAGCGCCAGCAACCAGCCCGGCCGGAGAAAATGGAATTGATGCAGCAGATCGCTCATGCCACCGCCCTCCGCAACCGGCCGAGGCGCCCCGGCACGACGGCCAGCGCCCACAGCGCGATGCCCAGCAGCAACGGCCAGCGGAACAACTCGTGCCGCGGACGCAGGGTCGGCCCCTGTTGCGGCATCGGTTCCAGCGCGTCGATCGCCCGATAGGCATCGGCCAGTTCGCCGCTGTCGGTGGCGCGGAAAAAGCGCCCGCCGGTCTGCGTGGCGATGTCGGTGAGCATGCCCACGTCGAGGTCGGCCGAGGGATTGACCAGCTGGCTGCCGAAGAAGCCCGGTATGCGCATCCGCGTGGCACCGACGCCGATCGTGTAGATCCGCACGCCGGCTGCCTTGGCCGCCCGCGCCGCCTCGCGTGGCTCGATGTTGCCGGCGTTGTTGACGCCATCGGTCAGCAGTACCAGCACGCGCGCCTGCTCGGGCAGGGCCGACAGACGTTTCACCGCCACCGCGATGGCATCGCCGATCGCCGTTTCGGTGCCGGCCAGGCCGACGGTCGAACCCTGCAGTTGCGCGCGCACCGCCGACAGGTCGTAGGTCAGCGGCGTCACCAGGAAAGCCTGGCTGCCGAACAGGATCAGGCCCATCTCGTCGCCACTGCGGCGACTGATGAAATCGCCGGCGATCGCCTCCACCGCGCCGAAGCGGCTCACCTCCTGCCCGGCCAGTTGCATGTCGCCGGTGCGCATGCTGCCGGACAGGTCCACCGCCATCATCAGCGCACGTCCGCTGCGCTGCTGCGATTGCGGCGGACCGACCCATTGCGGGCGCATCGCCGCCAGCAGCAGGCACAGCCAAGCCAGCGCCAACAGCCAGGGCGCCACGCCATGCGTGTTGTTGCCAGCCACCGCTGCCAGTTTCATGCCCGGTTGCGGCAGGTGCAGCGCCTGCCCCGGCGCGGCCGGCTGCAACCAGCGGCGCAGCAGCCACGGCAAGGGCAAAGCCACGATCAACCAGGGCCAGGCGAACTCAGTCATGTTCCGGCTCCGTCACCAGTGGCTTCCAGGCGCCGGGCCTCAAGGCTTGCGCCAGCCAGCGCCGGGTGGCGGTGATGGCGGCGGCCGGATCGAACTCGCCATCCGGTCGATAGACGTACTCATCCAGCGCCGACAACCGGTCCAGCGCGGCTTCATCCAGCGAGACCCGCGCCAGCGTCCGGCGCCACGCCGCGCCGCGCTGCCGGACCGCCTGCGCATCATGCTCGCGCGCCACCCGTCGCAGCATCTGCTGCAGGCCGGCAGCCAATGCCGAACGATTGCCATCGCGGCGATGGGCCGCCTCCAGTCGATCAACCTCCAGCAGCACCAGGCGACAGCGCCGGCGCACGCGCCGCTGCCGTCGCCACCACCGCAGGCCGAGCAGCAGCACGATCAGCAGCAGGACCGCCACGATCCACCAACCCGGCGCAGGCGGCCACCAGGACGGCTGCGGCGGCAGATGGATGTCGCGCAATTCGGGCATCGCAGGTGCGGACGGCATCATCGCGAAGCACCCCGCGCAGAGAGCAGGCTGCCGACGGCGTCGAACGCGTCGGCGGCGGTATCCACCGTGGCGCAACGCGCACCGCACTCCCGCGCCAGTCGTGCCAGCCTGGCCGGCCCTGCGCCCAGCACTTGCTGGAACTCGGCACGCTGTCGATCCGACTGCAGCACCACATCCTGGCGTTCGCCATCATGTTCGACCGGATACCGCCCCGGCGCAGCCGGTGCCAGTTCCAATGCATCGGCCACGACCGCCACCGCGACGCGCGCCTTGCGGCCCAGCTCCAGCAGGCGTTGCCGTGCCGCCGGATCGCAACTGAAGCCGTCGCTGACCAACAGCACGCGACTGGCCCCATGCATCACCCGCGCCGCCCGCATCAGCGCGTCGGACAGCGACTCCCCCTGTTCCTCGCCATCAGGGGCCCGGTCCCAACCTGCCAGTGCTCCGCATACCGCCAACGCGCCACGCGGCCCGGCCTGCGGCCGCAGCCACTGCGAGGCGCGGCCGAACGCCATCACGCCAACCCGTTCGCCGGCACGCACGGCCTGCCACGCCGCCGCGGCAGCCACGCGCGCCGCCTGCACCGACTTGAACCGGACCCGCGTGCCGAAACGCATGCTGGCATGGGTATCCAGCACGATCAGCAGGCTGGCCTCGCGATCCTCCTGGAACAGCTTGGTATGCAACTTGCCGCTGCGCGCGGTCAGTCGCCAGTCGAGCCGACGCACGTCGTCGCCGGGCTGGTAGACGCGCGACTCGGCGTAATCCATGCCCCGCCCATGCAGCGGACTGGACTGCTGCCCGTGACGGGCGGCACGACTGGAAAGCGGTGGCAGGCGCACGCGGCCGGCACGACTGCGCAAGGCCACCAGCTCGGCCAGCGACACCCGGCTGCGGCCATCGCCGTCCGCATGAAGAGGCGGCACGGCACTCACGGCAGCGGCACGAGATCCAGCAGGCGATCGATCACCTGGTCCGGCCGCACGTTCTCGGCCTCGGCTTCGTAACTGAGCAGCACGCGGTGGCGCAGCACCTCGTGGGCGATCGCATGGACGTCTTCGGGCAACACATACGCGCGCCCGGACAACCATGCTTTGGCACGTGCGCAGCGATCCAGCCCGATGGTGGCGCGCGGGCTGCCACCCCAGGCGATCCAGCGTTTCAATTCGTTGCCGTAGTGGCCGGGATCACGACTGGCCAACACCAGTTGCGCCAGGTACTGCTCCAGCGCCGGCGCCATGTGCACCGCCATCGCCTCGTCGCGCGCGGCGAACACGTCGGCCTGGCTGAGCAAGGCTTTCGGCGCTGGCACCGGATGGCTGCGACGACTGGCCTGTTCGCGTGCCAGCTTGAGAATGGCCAGTTCGGCGGCGGCGTCGGGATAGCCGATCGTGACGTGCATCAGGAAGCGATCCAGTTGCGCTTCCGGCAGCCTGAAGGTGCCCTCCTGCTCGATCGGGTTCTGCGTCGCCATCACCAGGAACAGCTCGGGCAGGGCCCAGGTGCTGCGACCGACGGTGATCTGCTGCTCGGCCATCGCCTCCAGCAGTGCCGACTGCACCTTGGCCGGCGCACGGTTGATCTCGTCGGCCAGCACGATGTTGTGGAACAGCGGTCCGCGCTCGAACTCGAAGCTGCCCGATTGGGGCCGGAACACGTCGGTGCCGGTGAGATCTGCCGGAAGCAGGTCGGGGGTGAACTGCACGCGATGGAAGTCCGCCTCGATCCGCGCCGCCAACGCCTTCACCGCCGTGGTCTTGGCCAGGCCCGGTGCGCCCTCGACCAGCAAATGGCCGTCCGCCAGCAGTGCGACCAGCAGGCAGTCGATCAGATGTGGTTGCCCGATGATGCAAGCCTGCAACTCGTCACGCAGTTGCACGAACGCCTGCTGCAGTCGGCTCGGCGAGGAAGTTTCTGGCATATCCATGGATGGTTTCCGTACGTGAGACGTGTCGACGGCGGAATCGGAACGGAGCAGAACACGTCCCCGACCGCGCAGCGAGCTTCAGACCATGCCATCCCCGGGAAGTTTAATCGAGCCTCACGCCAACCCGGGATCGCCGCGCGGGCTTGCATGATGGAGGCTTCACGAGCATCGCCCGCAAGCGGGCTCCTACGGGGGGGGCGGGCATGGGGGAGCGGAGCTTTTTGCTCGCCTCCGCGCACGGCCCGACATCAGCAAAGCCGCACACCACACTTGCAGGAGCCCGCTCGCGGGCGATGCTCTTGTGGCGGGGAATCGCCAGAGCCAAGGCATCGCCCGCGAGCGGGCTCCTACAGGGGGGCGGGCATGGGGGAGCGGAGCTTTTTGCTCGCCTCCGCGCACGGCCCGGCATCAACAAAAGCTGCACACCACACTTGCAGGAGCCCGCTCGCGGGCGATGCTCTTGTGGCGGGAAATCGCCAGAGCCAAGGCATCGCCCGCGAGCGGGCTCCTGCAGTGCGGGGTATGCGATGTTGGCGTTGGTCGCGGACAGAAAAAAGGCGGCCGAAGCCGCCTTTTTTCGACCTGCGTCGAGGCTTACTGCAACGTGTCACTGAGAATGCGCGGCGTCACGAAGATCAGCAGCTCCGCCTTGGTGTTGTTGCGCGAAGTCTTGCGGAACAGCACGCCAATGCCCGGAATGTCGCCCAGACCCGGTACCTTGGTCGTGGTGTTGCTCTTGTTGATCTCGTAGATGCCACCCAGCACCACGGTCTGCCCGTTGTCCACCAGCACCGAAGTATTGATCTCACGGGTGTTGATGGTCGGGATCTTGCCGCTGCCCGGGGCGTCGACGTAACCGTCCAGCGCATCCTTCTTCACGTTGATCGCCAGATAGACGCGGTTGTCGGCGGTGATCGTCGGGGTCACCTTCAGCTCCAGCACGGCGTCCTTGAACTGCACCGTGGCCGTGCCGCTGCCGGCGCCGCTGCCGGCGCTGTTCTGGAAGGTCACGTAGCCGATCTGCTGGCCCTGGCGGATCACCGCCTCCTGCTGGTTCGCCGTGATCACGCGCGGGCTGGAGATCACCTCGCCACGACCTTCGGTCTGAGCGGCGGAGAGTTCCAGGTCAACCATGTAGTTGGCGCCGAGAATGGCCAGACCGAACTGCCCGGCCGGCGTGCCCACCGGCAGGTTGACGTTGAAACCGCCCGCGCCGGTCTGGAAGGTGGTCACGCCACTGGCATTGCCCGCACCGACGTTGTTGTTGCCACGCTCGATCGCCAAGCTGGCGGCTCCGGTATTGGTACCGGCCTGCGGACTGGTGGAGAGCACGTTGCCGCCACTGGTGGTGTGCACGCCCTGCACGCCCCACTTCACGCCCAGTTCGCGGGTGAAGTCATCGGTGGCGACCACGATGCGGGATTCGATCAGCACCTGCTGCACCGGCTTGTCGAGCACCGCGATCAGCTCGCGCAACTGCTGGATCTTCTCCGGGGTGTCGTTGAGCAGCAGGGTGTTGGTGCGCTCGTCGAAAGACACGCTGCCACGCGGCGAGAGGAAGCCGCGCTGGCGGTTGCCACCGCTGTTGCCGCCGCCACCCTGCTTGCTGCCGGTGGTGAGCAGGGTGGCGATGTCCGAAGCCTTGCCATAGCTGATCGGCACGTAGTCGGTGACCAGTTCGGCGGTGTCCTCGGCCTTGGCCTTGGCGTCAGCCACGTCCTGCTCGTAACGGGCCAGTTCCGACTGCGGGGCAACCCACACCACGTTGCCGTTGCGCCGCTTGTCCAGGCTCTTGGCACGCAGGATCACGTCCAGGGCCTGATCCCACGGCACGTTGACCAGACGCAGGGTGACGCTGCCGCCCACGCTGTCGGAGGCCACCAGGTTGAGTCCGGAGATGTCGGCGATCAGCTGCAGTGCCGAACGCACCGGAATGTCCTGGAAGTTGAAGGTGACGCGCTTGCCCTCGTAGCTCGGCTCCTTGTTCAGCCGCGCCTTGGGGTCGTCCTTGGCATCGGCCTTCTTCGGCGCCACCTCGACCACGTACTGCTCGGCGGTCTGGTAGGCGGAGGTCTCGACGTTCCCCTTGACCGCGATCTCCAGGCGCGCGCCGCCACCCATGGCGGTGCTGCTGGTGATCGACTGCACCGGGGTGGCGAAGTCCAGCGTGTCCAGCTTCTGGGCCAGGTTTTCCGGCAGGCGGGCGTGGTCGATCGCGACCAGCACGGTGTCGCCCTTGCGGGTCATTTCGGCGTTGGCGCCGCTGCCGCTGAAGTTCACCAGCACGCGGCCTTCGCCATTCGGCCCGCGACGAAAGTCGATGCCCGAGATGGCAGGGCCGGTCGAGGCCGACGGCAATGCCTTGGTCGGATCGATGGTCGAGGCTGTGGTCACCGAGGCATTGCTGCCGTTGGCGACCGTCAGTACCAGGCTGTTGCCCTTGACCTGCGAGCGGTAGCTCGACTCGCGCATCAACTCGATCACCACGCGGGTACGGCCGCCGGCGGAAACCGCGGAAATGCCGGAGGTGGAACCCTTGCCGATGTCGAGGTGGCGGGCCGCCGCATTGTCGGTGTCGGGGAAATCGACGGCGATGCGCGGCGGCGCGCCGGTGGTGAAGATCTTCGGCTCCGGCACCGGACCGTTGAAGTCCATGTGCAGCTCGACGCTGCCGCCGGGCAGCGCGTCGTAGCTGATGTTCTTCAGCGTGGCGGTGGCAGCCATCGCGGTGCCGGCCCAGCTGGCACCGGCAACGAGCAAGCCCAGCATGACGTAGCGACTCGCATGGCGCATGACACGGCCCCGGATGGATTGGATTTGGTTGGTCATTGCATCAGCCCCTGTCTACCTATTTCGCGTCGAGCGCGATGCTGGCGGAACGTTCCATCCACCCGCCGTTGCCATTGGATACCAGCTCGACCAGCTCGATGTGGTCCTCGCTGATCGCGGTGACGTGTCCGTAGTTCTGGCCCATGTACTCGTTGACATGGACACGATGGATGACTCCACCCGGATCCTTGACGAGCACTTCCATGCCGCCGCCCTGGCCTACCGTGCCGACCATCTTCAGGCTGTCCAGCGCGAACAACTCCAGCGGCTGCTTGGGCCGATCGGCGTCCGGACGCGGACCGCTGGTCGACGCGACGGGCTCCATCTCGACCGCGCTGGGGCTGAACGGATCACGACGATCCTGGTCGTCGTACTTGAACGTCTCGAAGGTCTTGATCACCGGCAGTGGCGGAATCGGCGCACCCTTCTTGCCTTTTTCCTGCGCGACCCAGCTGCGCAGGTCGGACATGCCCTTGGTGCATCCGCCCAAGATCAGCACGGCGCCCAGCAGCAGCGCCGCACGGGCCATGGTGGCGGGCCTGATGGCGATATTCCTGCTCATTTGGCCCCCTTCGGCTTGGCGCTCTTGCTGTCCGCAGCCGCTTCCTCGTCGTCGAGGTAACGGTAGGTCTTCACCGTGCCCTGCAGCACCAACTGCCCATTGGAGGGGCCGTTCTTGCCGGCACTCTTCGGCGTCAGCGACACGTCATGCAGGGTCAGGATCACCACCCGCGGCAACGAGGCCACGCCGCTGATGAACGTACCGAACTGGTGGTAGCTGCCCACCAGACGCAGGGTGATCGGCTTCTCGGCGTAGAAGTCCTTCGGCGTCTCGGCACCCGGCTGGAACAGCTCGGTCTCCAGGCCAGCCGACTGCGCGGTCTGCGAGATGTCGATCAGCAGTTCGGGCATCTCGGTCTTGCTGGGCAGCTGCCGCAGCAACTGGCGCAGCATGTCCTGCATTTCGTCGAGCTGCTGCTGCAGGGCTTCCAGATTGACTGCCTTGGCCTGCTTGGTGGAGAACTCCTGCTTGAGCTGGTTCTCCTTGGTGGCCAGCGTGCCCAGTTCGTCCTGCTGGTCGCTGACGGAGAAGTACCAGCCGGCCAGCACCACGAAACCGAACAGCAGCGCAATGAAGAAGATCTTGACCGACCGCGGCCAGCCGCCGACGTTGTTGCGATCCAGATTCTGGAGGTCGCTGATGAAACTCATGATCCGGCACCTCCCTTGGCAGCGGCGGCATCCGTCGGCGAGGCATCCTTCGCGTCAGCGCCACCAGCGGCAGGCTTGGCCGCATCGGGCTTGGCCGCCGGCGTGACGACCGCCTTGGCCGCCGCACCCAGCGCGGCGGGAACCGCCGGTGCCTCGGCAGAAGCCGTCCCGGCCGGCAGTACCGGCAGCTTGCCGGGCTCGACCTCGTCGGTCTTCGGCTTGTTCAACTGCACGTTCAGGCCGAACACGTACGGCATGCGGGTCGAATCGTGGGTGTTCTCGGTCTTGCGCAGATCGGCATGCCCCATCCAGGGCGACGCCTCGATGTTGCGCATGTACTCGGCGACGCTGGCATTGGACTGCGCCACGCCATCGAGCGACATCGACTGGCCGTTCTGCTTCAACGCCGCCAGTCGTGCACTGGACGGAATCGTCTTCACCAGCTCGTCGAACAGATGCACCATCTGCGAACGATCGGCCTGCAGCTGCTCGATGATCTGCTTGCGTGCCAGCAGGTGCTCGCGGACTTTCTCCAGATCCTTGATCTTGGCGATGCGCACGTCGAGCTGCTTGATCTCGGACTGCAGATAGGCGTTGCGCTCGTTCTGGTTGTCGATGCGCTGGCCCATCCAGAACATCCACAACAGCACCAGCAGCACGCCCGCCACGAAAGCGGCGCCGAGCTGGATGTAGAACTCGCGCTCGCGCTGCTTGCGTCGCTCGGCACGCCAGGGAAGTAGGTTGACGTGGGCCATCAGTCGAAGCTCCTCAGGGCCAGGCCGACCGCGATCATCAGCGAGGGGGCATCCTGCGCCAGCGATTGCGACTGCACCCGCGACGACAGCGACATGCGGGCCAGCGGATTGGCGACGATGCACGGCACGCCGAGTTGTTCTTCCAGCATCGGCCCCAGCCCGTCGATCGAGGCGCAGCCACCGGCCAGCACCACCTGCTCGACCTTGCTGTATTCGCTGCCGGCGAAGAAGAACTGCAACAGTCGGCTGATCTGCTGGACCAGCGACTCCTTGAACGGCTCCAGCGCCTCGGTCTCGTAGGATTCGGGCAGGCCGCCCTTGCGCTTGGCACGGCCGGCTTCCTCATAGGAAAGCCCGTAGCGGCGCATGATCTCGTCGGTCAGCTGCTTGCCACCGAAGACCTGCTCGCGCGAATAGATGGTGCGCTGGTTGCGCAGCACCGACAGCGTGGTCATGGTTGCGCCGATGTCGACCACCGCCACCAGCGCGTCACGGTTGACCTGCAGCTGGTCGGCGACCATGGCGAAGGCGTTCTCCATCGCGAACGCCTCCACGTCGATCACCTGTGCGGTCAGGCCGCCCAGATCCAGCGCGGCCACGCGCATGTCGACGTTCTCGGTGCGCGAGGCGGCCAACAGCACGTTGTTCATTTCGGGATTGTCGCGAACCGGGCCGATCACCTCGTAGTCGAGGCTGACCTCTTCGATCGGATACGGGATGTACTGGTTCGCCTCGACCTGGATCTGCCCTTCCAGGTCATCGTCGGAAAGATCGCTCGACATCGGGATGATGCGGGTGATCACCGCCGAGCCGGCCACGGCCGCAGCCGCATGCTTGAGCTTGGAGCCCGAGCGGGCCAGCGCACGCCGGATCGCGTCACCAACCGCCTCGACCTCGACGATGTTTTTCTCGACCACGGCATTGGGCGGCAATGGCTCGACCGCGTAGTGCTCCACGCGATAACGGCCACCCGCCTGGCTCAGCTGCAGCAGCTTGACCGCAGTCGAGCTGATGTCGACACCGATCAGTGCCGGCTTCTTGGGTGTAAAGAGCCCCACGGTGTTCCCCCTTGCCACTGACGCTCGGAGCCAGTCGATCCCGGCGCGATACGCAGCGGCATTAAATCGAAAAATTAACGCTATGGCAATGCACTACAGCGACTTTCTCATGTATTTGCCGTGATCTTCGCCACATTGTGTGCCAATCGTGATGTTGGCACAGACCCTGCTTCTGGCGACTGGTCCGCATGGCCGTGAATACTGCTACATCTATACTGCGCCGTGTTTTGACTCAGGTCTCGCTATCTCCACCACCATGCAGATTTTCAAACGTTTGTTGCGCTGGGCACTGATCCTGGCCTTTTCCGGCCTGCTGCTGGCGGTCATCGCCGTCGGCGTCGCCTACTGGCTGATCTCCCCTCGCCTGCCCTCGGTGGCCGAGCTGCGGAACTACCCGATGCAGGTGCCGCTGCGCATCGTCAGCGCGGACGGCAAGCTGATCGCCAGCTTCGGCGAGACCCGCCGCATCCCGGTGGCCATCGAAAACGTGCCCGACCGCCTCAAGCACGCCGTGCTGTCGGCCGAGGACGGCGACTTCTACAACCATCCCGGCGTGGATTGGCACGGCATCGCCAGGGCGGGCTGGCACGTCATCATCACCGGCGGCGACAAGGGGCCAGGCGGCTCGACGATCACCCAGCAGGTGGCCCGCAACTTCTTCCTGAGCCCGGAAAAGCTCTATTCGCGCAAGCTCACCGAAATCTTCATCGCGCTGCGCATCGAGCATGAGCTGGACAAGGACCACATCCTCGAGCTGTACCTCAACAAGATGTTCCTGGGCCACCGCTCCTATGGCGTGGCGGCGGCGGCGGAGTACTACTACGGCAAGACGCTGGATCAGCTGACCGTGGCCGAGTGCGCGCTGATCGCATCCACCTTCCAGCTGCCCTCGGTGGTCAACCCGATCAACAATCCCAAGCGTGCCATCGCGCGGCGCAACTGGGTGCTGGGCGAGATGCTGCGTCACGACTACATCACCCGCGCCGTCTACGAACAGGCGATCGCCGAGCCCAATCATGCCTATCCGCATGAGCAACCGATCGAGGTGGACGCGCCGTATCTCGCCGAGATGGTGCGGCGGCAGGTACTTGACCGGTTCGGCAATGACGCGTTGACCGAAGGCTACGTGGTCAGGACCACCGTGCGAAGCGACCGCCAGCAGGCGGCCGTGGAAGCGCTGCGGGCCGGGCTGGTCAGCTACGACCAGCGCCACGGCTGGCGCGGCCCGGAAGCCCACGAAGACCTGCCGGCCACGACCACCGAGGCGGATTACGACCGCCTGCTGTCCGGCTACACCAATGTCTCCGGCATGATCGCCGGCATCGTCACCGCCAGCGACGCGAAGCAGGCCAGCGTGTACCTGAGCAGCCACGAGGACGCCCGCATCGAGCTGGCGGCACTGAGCTGGGCCCGTCCGCACCTGAGCGACAGCCGCGTCGGCGCAGCTCCGGGGAGCGTCAGCGGCGTGCTCAAGCGTGGCGACATCATCCGCCTGCGGCGCGACGACAAGGGCGAATGGCAGCTGGCGCAGATCCCAGCCGTACAGGGCGCGCTGACTTCGATCGATCCGGAGAACGGATCGATCCAGGCCCTGGTCGGCGGCTTCAACTTCGTGCGCAGCAAGTTCAACCGCGCGGTGATGGCAGCGCGCCAGCCAGGCTCCAGCTTCAAGCCCTACCTGTATTCGGCCGCCTTCGAGCGCGGCTTCACGCCGGCGTCGATCGTCAACGACGCGCCACTGGCCCTGCCCGATCCGTCTCGTCCCAACGGCCTGTGGACGCCATCCAACGACGACGGCAAGTTCGCCGGCCCGATGCGCCTGCGCGAAGCGCTGGTGCAATCGAAGAACCTGGTCTCGGTGCGCCTGCTTGATGCGGTCGGCGTGCGCTTCGTGCGCGACTACGCCACCCGTTTCGGCTTCTCGCCGGACGCGATTCCCGCCAATCTGTCGATGGCACTGGGCACCGCCTCGGTATCACCGATGGCCATGGCCCGCGGCTACGCGGTGTTCGCCAACGGCGGCTACCTGATCACCCCCTATTTCATCGACGAGATCGACGACCGCAACGGCAAGCCGGTCTACGTGGCCAACCCGGCGCGTGCCTGCCGCAGCTGCCAGGAGCGCCTGCTGGACACCAGCCCGCCCGGCCCACCGCCGGCAGACATGAACCCGACCCCGGCCAATGATCTGGCAGAAGCCAGCTCGGCCGCCGGCCCCGCTGCAGCCAGCAGCGTGGATGGCGTCGGCGAAGCGGTGCTTCCAGCCGATGCGCACGACGGCGATGAGCCGCCGGTGCTGGCCCCGCACGTGCTGGAACCGCGCAACGACTATCTGACCGTCTCGCTGATGCACGACGTGATCGTGCGGGGCACCGGCGCCGCCGCCGGCGCCGCGCTGAAGCGCGACGACCTGGCCGGCAAAACCGGTTCCACCAATGACCACCGCGACGCCTGGTTCGTCGGCTTCAACGGCAACCTTTCGACGGCGGTATGGGTCGGCTTCGACGACTACAGCTCGCTGGGACGCGGCGAATTCGGCTCGAAGGCCGCGCTGCCGATCTGGGTTCAGTACATGGGCAGTGCGTTGAAGGACGTCCCGTCCAGCACGTTGCCGATGCCCCCCGGAATCAGTACGGTGACGATCAACCGCTACAGCGGCCTGCCAAGCTCGCCGGATGACCCGGACGGCATCAACGAGATGTTCAAGGTGGAGGACATCGCCAGGCTGCGCAGCGAGGCAGCCAGGCAGCACGATCAGGACCAGCAGCAGGGCTACGACATCTTCTGATCCGGACGGCCACCGCCATCCGGTCAACGCATCACGAGGAAGACGCCATGGCGCGAGGTGAACACCACCGCATCCACGCCCACGACCGGTTGCAGCGCAACCGCGTGCGCGTGGCCCAGGAGGCGGCTCGCCTGATGAGCGAGCATGGCATCCGCGATTTCCAGCACGCCAAGCTGAAAGCCGCCGAGCGGCTGGGGATCCTCGATGATCAGTCGCTGCCGCGCAATGTGGAGATCGAGCAGGCGCTGCGCGAACACCAGCGCCTGTTCCAGGCCGACAGCCAGCCGCAGTGGCTGCGTCGGCGCCGCGAGGCCGCGGTCGAGGCGATGCATTTTCTCCAGGCCTTCCAGCCGCGCCTGGTCGGCGCGGTGCTGGAGGGCACCGCCGATGCGTACTCGGCAGTCTGCCTGCACGTGTTCAGCGATGATCCCGAGGCGGTCGGCCTGTACCTGCGCGAGCAGGGCGTGCCGATCGAACAGCAGGTTCGCCGCCTGCGCCATGGTCGCGACGAGCACACCGAATACCCGGTGCTGCTGTTCAGTGCCGACGAGCTGCCGTTCGACCTGACCGTGCTGCCGCTGGACGCCTTGCGTCAGGCGCCACTGGATCGGGCCGACGACCGCCCGATGCGACGCGCCACACGGGCCCAGGTGGAAGCCCTGCTGCACGATGACGACGACCGGACCTTCGAGCAGAGGCTCCAGGCCGCGCTGCGCTGAATCCCGCCGAGCAAAAAAAACGCCCCGCGATGCGGGGCGTTCTTCATCACTTGCGGCAGGTGATCAGCGCTTGTCGCTGGGCACGTAGTTGCGCACGTCGGCACCGGTGTAGATCTGGCGCGGACGGCCGATGCGCGATCCCGGGGTCTCGTGCTGCTCGATCCAGTGCGAGATCCAGCCGGCGGTACGGGCGATGGCGAACATCACGGTGAACATCTCGGTGGGGATACCCAGCGCCTTGTAGATGATGCCCGAGTAGAAGTCGACGTTCGGGTACAGCTTGCGCTCGACGAAGTACTCGTCCTTCAGCGCCGCCTCTTCCAGCTTCATCGCCACGTCCAGCAGCGGATCGTTGACGCCCAGCTCGGCCAGCACCTTGTGGCACATCTCGCGGATGATCTTGGCGCGCGGGTCGAAGTTCTTGTACACGCGATGGCCGAAGCCCATCAGGCGGAAGCTGTCGTTCTTGTCCTTGGCGCGCAGCACCGCGGATTCGACGTTGTCCGGCGTGCCGATCTCTTCCAGCATCTTCAGCACCGCCTCGTTGGCGCCGCCGTGGGCCGGGCCCCACAGCGCGGTGATGCCGGCGGCAATCGACGCGTACGGGTTGGCACCGGTGGAGCCGACCAGGCGCACAGTGGAGGTCGACGCGTTCTGCTCGTGGTCGGCATGCAGGATGAACAGCAGGTCCAGCGCCTTGGCGGCCACCGGGTTCATCTGCAGCGGCTCGCTCGGCACCTCGAACATCATGTGCAGGAAGCGATCGACGTATTCCAGGTTGTTGCGCGGATAACGGAACGGCCAGCCGATCGAGTAGCGGTAGCAGGCCGCGGCGATGGTCGGCATCTTGGCGATCAGGCGGATCGCGGCCAGCTTGCGGTCGGCCGGGTCCTCGACGTTCAGGTCGTCGTGGTAGAACGCCGACAGCGAGGCGACGGCCGCGGCCAGCATGGCCATCGGGTGCGCGTCGTGATGGAAGCCCTGGAAGAAGTTCTTCAGCGACTCGTGCATCATCGTGTGATGCGAGACGTCGTGCTCGAACGCGTCGAACTCGGCCTTGTTCGGCAGCTCGCCATTGAGCAGCAGATAGGACACCTCGAGGAAGCTGGACTTCTCGGCCAACTGCTCGATCGGGTAGCCGCGATACAGCAGCACGCCCTGGTCGCCATCGATGTAGGTGATCGCGCTCTTGGTGCTGGCGGTGCTGCCATAGCCCTGGTCAAAGGTGAAATGGCCGGTGTCCTTGTACAGCGTGCTGATATCGATGCAGGCCGGGCCGAGCGTGCCGCCGACCAGCGGCAGCTCGCTGCTGCGGCCGTTCGACTCATCCTGCAACTTGACGGTCTTGGAATCGGTCACGGAAAACCTCCTTACATGTGGGTCGCCACCGGCGGTCACCGCCATTGCGGCACCGTACGGCGAGGGAAATGCGGGCATCGCACACGGGGAAAGCGCGATGCAACGGACGCGATGAAGCGTCGACATCGCCGGCCATTATCGCACAAGGCGAAGCCCGCATTCGATGGCGAATGGTCGAAGGCCGGACACGAAAAAACACGGGGCGAGCCATGCTCGCCCCGTGCCTGAAGCAGGATCCCGTGGCGCCGTCGAACGGCTGCCGCCGGACCGTCCTTACTTGGCGGAACCCGCGTAACGGCGGCGGAACTTGTCGACGCGACCGCCAACGTCCAGCGTCTTCTGCTTGCCGGTGTAGAACGGGTGGGAGTGGCTGGAGATATCCACCTTGATCAGCGGGTACTCATTGCCGTCTTCCCACTTGATGGTTTCCTTGCTGGACATGGTCGACTTGGTCAGGAACGCGAAGTCGGACGACAGGTCCTGGAACACCACCGGGGTGTAGGTCGGATGGATATCAGCTTTCATGGCGGACTCTGGAAACGGTGGGTGAAAAGAGCGGCATTGTAGCGGCAGCAGATCGGTCGCCGCAAGTACACCATGCGAATGACTCAGACCGGCGCGCCCAGCGCCCGGCGCACCATTGCCGCAAAGCGCTGCTGATCCACTTCCAGCACGATGTCGGCCTGGGCCGGGCGGCCAAGTCGCGCCGCCCAGTCGACCACGGTGGCACCACGGGTCAGCCGGCCATCCAGCTCCACCGCCACCGCACGGGTCTCGCGCCGGGTGACGATGGACGGATCCAGCGCCACCGCCATCGCCAGCGCATCGGCGGCGATCAGCCCGCTGCGATCGTGCTTGGCGTTGTAGCTGCGGGCAGGACGCACGATGTCGCCGAAGAACTTGGCGCGCTCGTCGCCGGCGGCCAGCCACGCGTCGAATTCGGCATCGTCGAAAGCATGGCGCAGGGTAGCCTCCCAGTCGACCAGCTCGAACGAGGGGAAAGCCTCGAACACCACGTGCGCCGCTTCGGGATCGAAACCGACGTTGAATTCCGCCGGCACCTTGCCGGTGTTGCCGTGACCGGTGACCGCGCCGCCCATCACCACCAGCCGCGCCACCCGCGAAGGCAGCTCCGGGTCCAGCCGCAGGGCCAGCGCCAGATTGGTCAACGGCGCCAGCGCCACCAGGGTCAGCTCGCCCGGCCGCTCGCGGGTCAGGCGCGACAGCGCCAGGGCCGCCGCCTCACCGGACAGCGGCGCCGCGGGCTCGGGAAAACCGACATCGCCGAAACCGTCCTGGCCATGCACGAAGGCCGCATCTTCTTCCGGCTCGCGAACCAGCGGCGTGGCACAGCCGGCGAACACCGGAATGGCCGCGCCAAGCAGGTCGACCAGGGTGCGCGCGTTGCGCACGGTGTGGCCCAGGCCGACGTTGCCGGCGGCGATGCTCAAGCCGGCAATGTCGGCATGCGCATGCGCCATCAGGATGGCGAGGGCATCGTCGACGCCCGGATCGGTATCGATCAGCAGTTGCGGCTTGGTCATGGTCATGTCGTTCCGGTGAGATCGTCGGGTATCAGCCGATCAGTGTATTCGATCGTGACGAAGAGCTCAGGCGTGCACGAACCGCGCGGCACCACCGATCCAGCGCTCGATCAATTGCGTGGTGCGCTGCGGATGCTCGGCCAGCATGTGCTCGCCGACCTGCTGCACCGCCGGCATCAAGTGCGCATCGCGGGCCAGGTCGGCGATGCGGAAGTTGAGCTGGCCGGTCTGGCGGGTGCCCAGCACCTCGCCGGGACCACGCAGCTCCAGATCCTTCTCCGCGATGCGGAAGCCGTCGCTGGTCTCGCGCATCACCTGCAGGCGCTCGCGTGCCAGCTGCCCGAGCGGTGGCTGGTACAGCAGCACGCAGTTGGATGCCACCGCGCCACGCCCGACCCGGCCGCGCAGCTGGTGCAACTGGGCAAGGCCCAGCCGTTCGCTGTTCTCGATCACCATCAGGCTGGCGTTGGGCACGTCCACGCCCACCTCGATCACCGTGGTGGCGACCAGCACCGCCAGCTCGCCGGCCTTGAACGCGTCCATCACCGCCTGTTTTTCCTTCGGCTTCATGCGGCCATGGATCAGGCCCACGGCAAAGCCGGCCAGCGCCGCGGACAACTCGGCATGCGCCACCTCGGCCGCCTGCGCCAGCAGTTGCTCCGATTCCTCGATAAGCGTGCATACCCAGTAGACCTGGCGCCCCTCGGCGCAGGCGGCATGAATGCGTTCGATCACCTCCTGCCGTCGCGCGTTGGAAATCGCGATGGTCTGCACCGGCGTGCGCCCCGGCGGCAATTCGTCGACCGAGGAAACATCAAGGTCGGCATAGGCACTCATCGCCAGGGTGCGCGGGATTGGCGTGGCGGTCAGTACCAGTTGATGCGGCACCAGTTCGCCATCGCGGCCCTTGTCGCGCAACGACAGACGCTGCTGCACGCCGAAGCGGTGCTGCTCGTCGACGATCACCAGGCCAAGACGGGAAAATTCCACCCCCTCCTGCATCAGCGCGTGGGTACCGATCACTACCGGCGCTCCGCCCGCCACACGCTCCAGCGCCTGCTTGCGCGCCTTGCCGGTGACCTTGCCGGCCAGCCATTCCACCTCGATGCCCAACGGCTGCAACCACTGGCGGAAATTGCGCAGGTGCTGCTCGGCCAACAATTCGGTCGGTGCCATCAGCGCCACCTGCCAACCGGATTCCACCGCCGCCAGCGCCGCCTGTGCCGCCACCACGGTCTTGCCGCTGCCGACGTCACCCTGCACCAACCGCAGCATCGGTTTGGCCACGGCCAGATCCTTGGCCACCTCCCTGCCCACCCGCTGCTGCGCGCCGGTCGGCTGGAACGGCAGGCTTTCCAGCCAGCGCCGGCGCAATACGCCGTCGCCCCCCAGCCGCGGCGCACGGCGACGGCGAACCGCCTCGCGCAGACGTTTCAGGCTCAGGTGCTGAGTCAGCAACTCTTCGAAAGCCAACCGCTGCTGCGCCGGATGACGGCCCAGGGTGAGCTGGCCGAGATTGGCATCCGGTGGCGGGCGATGCACGTAGAGCAAGGCATCGCGCAGCGAGGTCAGCCCGTGCTCGGCACACAGCGGCGGCGGAATCAGCTCCAACTGATCTGCCGGCGGCAACAGCGCCAGCGCCTTGCCGATCACGCCGGCCAGGCGCTTGGGCCCCAGCCCCTCGGTGGTCGGATAGATCGGAGTCAGCAACTCGTCGACCGGGACCGGCTCGCTGCCATGCAGACGCTGGTAGTTCGGATGCACCATTTCGAGGCCCTGCGCACCCAGCCGCACTTCGCCATAACAGAGCAACCGCGTGCCCGGCCGCAACTGCTCGGCCTGCGCCCGGTTGAAATGGAAGAAGCGCAGCTGCAGGACGTGCCCGCCAGCGCCGACCACCACCTTCAATTGCGGCCGATAGCGAAAACCCCGCTCGACCGCCTCGACCACGCCTTCGACCTGGGCCCGGTCACCCGGCCGCAGATCGGCGATCGCGGTCAGCCGGGTCTTGTCCTCGTAGCGCAGCGGCAGGTGGAACCACAGGTCCTGCACCCGCTCCAGCCCGAGCTTGGCCAGGCTGGCAGCCAATGCCGGGCCGACGCCGGACAGGCTGCCGACCGGGGCCAAACCTGGATCGGTGATCGCGGCAGCGGAACGGTGGGTACGGGAAGCCATGTCCTTCAAGCGCAACCGGGCCGCAGCGGCCGTCGTAGGGAAACTGCCGGCACCCGCTCCGGGCGCCGGCCAGGAAACGGGATCAGTCCAGCACCATCACCGCGTCAACTTCCACCTGCGCCGCCTTGGGCAGACCGGAAACTTCGATGGTGGAGCGCGCCGGATACGGCTGCTGGAAGTATTCAGCCATTACCGCATTGACCGCGGCAAAGCTGGCCAGGTCGGTGACGTAGATGCCGACGCGCACGATCTGCGCCAGCGAGCCGCCGGCCGCCTCGGCCACCGCCACAAGATTGGTGAACACCTGGCGCGCCTGCGCCGTCACGTCACCCTCGACCAGATTGCCGGTAGCCGGATCCAGGGGAATCTGCCCCGAGAAGTACACCGTGTTGCCGGCACGCACGGCCTGCGAATAGGGGCCGATCGCGGCCGGCGCGTTGGTGGTCGAAATGATTTCGCGTGCCATGGGGTTCTCCTCGGAATGAATGATGCACAAGCCGTGAAGAGTACCCGCCCCCCGACGAAGCTCAAACCCCGCCGAGCCAGGACCCACCAGCGGACATCGGATTCCGGGTCGAACACTCTCCTCCGTCCGCAAGCTCACGCCCATGAAACAGGGCAAGGCCCTTCCGGACGAATCCGCACTCCCGCTCGGGCTTTGGCTTCAAGACAAAAAGCATCGCCCGCGAGCGGGCTCCTACAGAGCATCGACCACGACGCATTGTCCGACAGCGGGCTCCTGCCGTTTGCGTGCAGGTGCGCGGCTTCACCGATGTCGGGCGGTGCCCGACCTACAAGAGCATCGCCCGCGGCTCACGCGCAGGGCGAGCCGAACCCGGTCACAGCGGGTAGCGATAAGCGCCGCTGACCACGCCGGTGCGTCGCACGCGGCGGATCACGTCGGCCAGGTGCTTGCGGCTCTTCACCTCGATCGCGAACAGCAACGTCGCCGCCGACGCATCGCGCTCGACGTACTCGACGTTCTCGATGTTCGAATCGGCGGCCGCGATCGCCGCCGCCACGGTCGCCAGCACGCCGGGCCGGTTGATCACCTCGATGCGCAGCTCCGCGCGGTAATCACCCTGCACACCGCGATCCCACTCGATCGGCACGCAGCGCTCCGGCGATTTGCGCAACTCGATCACGTTGGGGCATTCCTCGCGATGCACCACGATGCCCTTGCCCGAGGACAGGTAGCCGATGATCTCGTCGCCCGGCAACGGGTGGCAGCAGTTGGCGAAGCTGAGCACGCCGCGTTCAGCCCCGGTGATGCGGATCTTCTCGTGGGCATGGGCCGGCCCCAGCGGCCGCCCCTCGCCCTCACCACGCGAGGCCAGCAACTGGTTGGCGACCACGTCGGGCATCCGATTGCCCAGCGCGATGTCCGAGAGCAATTCCTCCAGCCGCTTGAGCTTCGAAGCTTCCAGGAAACGATCCAGTACCGCCGGCGGAATGCCATCCAGGCTGCTGCCCTGCGCGTCGAGCGCGCGGTCGAGCATGCGGTGGCCGAAGTCGACCGCATCCTCATGTTGCAGGTGTTTCAGGTACTGCCGGATCGCGGTACGCGCCTTGCCGGTGACCACCACTTCCAGCCACGCCGGATTCGGCACCGCCGAGGGCGCAGTGATGATCTCCACCAGCTGCCCCGACTCCAGCCGCGTGCGCAGCGGCAGCAGCTTCTTGTCGACCCGGGCAGCCACCGCGTGGTCACCCACGTCGGTGTGCACGGCGTAGGCGAAATCCAGTGCGGTGGCATTGCGCGGCAGCGACAGGATGTCGCCGCGCGGCGTGAACAGGTAGACCTCGTCCGGGAACAGGTCGATCTTGACGTTCTCGATGAACTCCGCCGACGAGACCGTGTTGGCCGAACTGTCGACCAGCGAGGACAGCCATTCACGCGCGCGCACCTGGGCACTGTTGGCCGGGCCGCTGTCGGTCTTGTAGGCCCAGTGCGCAGCCACGCCGCGCTCGGCCACCGAGTCCATTTCGGCGGTGCGGATCTGCACCTCGATCGGCGCGCCGAACGGCCCCAGCAGCACGGTATGCAGCGACTGGTAGCCGTTGGCCTTGGGAATCGCGATGAAGTCCTTGAAGCGACGATCCACCGGCTTGTACAGCGCATGCACCGCACCCAGCGCCATGTAGCAGCTCATCGCGCTGTCGACCACCACGCGGAAGCCGTAGACGTCCATCAGCTGGGTGAAGCTCTTGTGCTCGCCGCGCATCTTCGAATAGATGCTCCAGGGCGATTTGATCCGCCCCACCACGTGCGCCGGCAGCTGTTCGGCGGCCATCCGCGTGGTCAGCGCGGCCTCGATCTTGATCATCACCTCGCGGCGATTGCCCAGCGCGGCGCGGATGCGCTCGCTGATCACCCGGTAACGATCCGGATACAGCGCGCGGAAACCCAAATCCTGCAGCTCGGCCTTGAACTTGTTCATGCCCAGGCGCTGCGCGATCGGCGCGTAGATTTCCAGCGTTTCGCGGGCGATGCGCCGACGCGAGGATCCGTCCTTGGCGCCCAGCGTGCGCATGTTGTGCAGGCGATCGGCCAGCTTGATCAGGATCACGCGGATGTCGCGCGCCATCGCCAGCAGCATCTTGCGGAAGCTTTCCGCATCGGCCTCCTGGCGGCTGCCGAAACGCATCTTGTCGAGCTTGGTGACGCCATCGACCAGCTCGGTCACCACCTCACCGAACTCGGCGGTCAATTCCTCGCGGCTGAGTTCGGTGTCCTCGAGGGTGTCGTGCAGGATCGCCGCAATGATCGTCTCGGCGTCCAGACCCAGCTCGGCCAGAATCCCGGCCACCGCCACCGGGTGGGTGATGTAAGGCTCACCGCTCTTGCGGAGCTGGCCATCATGCGCACGCGCGCCGATGTGGAATGCCTGCAGCACCCGCTCGATCTGCGCGGCGGGGAGGTAGGCAACGCGTTCCTTCAGAACCTGCGCGTACGGCGGCAGTGCGGATGGATCCGTGGCTGAGTGGGGCGCCGCAGTCATCGACACCGGCGCCGTCAGGCGCCAACTCCGGCAGCACTTGCTGCTGTGCCCACACAAACGGCGCCGGACCAGCCGGCGCCGCGGAAGCGTGCGCTACAGCAGCCGCCATCCATCAGTCGTCGCCGACCTTGGAGAGGTCGTCGTCCACCTCGGCTGCGGCCCACTCCAGCGCTTCGCGCTCGGCACGCTCGCGCTCGGCCTGGTCGATCTGGTCGATGGTGGCCTGGTCGATGCGGCGCGCGGCAATCTCGCGCAGCGCCAGCACGGTGGGCTTGTCATGGTCGGGATTGACTGCCGGCTCGGCACCCTTTTCCAGCTGGCGTGCGCGCTTGGTTGCCATCAGCACCAGTTCGAAACGGTTGTCGACCACCTCGAGGCAGTCCTCCACGGTGATACGTGCCATGTGAATTCCTTCGGGGAATAGTGACTTATATGGTCCGCCAGTTTAGCCAGCAGGTGCTTGGCTGGCAATGCGTGGCCCGCGTATGATGGCTGGCTGGCCATGGAACGGCGCCTGTCGAGCAAGCATCCGGACGCCGTGCACGATATCAAACCAGACAGTACAATTATGCTGTCCTCGACGTGAAATTCCTGCACCGATGCCTCTATCGCCCCGCTTTCCCCTGATGAACCGCCTGCTTCCCATGCTGGCGATCGCCCTGCTTGCCGGCTGCACCATTGCCAAGCCGCGCACTGACGATCCGCTGGAGAAGTACAACCGGCATGTCTACCAGTTCAATGACGCCGTCGACAAGGTCGCCGTCCGGCCTGTCGCGCTGGGCTATCGCAAGGTGACCAACGCGCCGGTGCGCCGCTCGTTCAGCGATTTCTTCACCAACATCCGCATGCCGATCACGGTCGCCAACGACCTGCTTCAGGCCCGTCCGAAGCAGGCGCTGCAGAGCACCGGTCGCTTCCTGGTGAACCTGACCCTCGGCATCGGCGGCTTCTTCGACCCGGCCAGCCAGCTCGGCCTGCCGCTGGAGGACAACGACTTCGGCGTCACCCTGTCGCGCTGGGGCGTGCCGGAAGGCGACTATCTGGTTCTGCCGCTGTTCGGTCCGAACACCGTGCGCGACATCTGGCGCCTGCCGGTGGATGGCTATTTCTTCGATCCACTGAACCGGTTCGCCGACAAGCATCATTACAACGGCCTGCAGTACGTGCCGCAGGCGCTGTACCTGGTGACGCTGCGCGCGCGGGCGCTCGATGCCGAGAGCTTTCTGGAGTCGGCCTATGATCCCTACGTGTTCCTGCGCGACGCCTACCGCCAGCAACGTCTGTACAAAATCTACGACGGCAACCCGCCGGTCGACGTGATCCAGCAGATGCAGGGGCTGGACGAGCAGAACTTCGATCCGGAAGAGCTGCTCGACCAGCAGCAGGACTGGGAAAGCAAGCAGTCCGACAAGGGCCGCTGACCCGAAAAGGACGAAAAAAGGGGCCGCAAGGCCCCTTTTTCGTCTCCGCCCGCCGCATCAGCCAAGCAGGCTGTCCACCTCGCACACCTGGGCCAGCGCCTGCATGCCCGACGGCATGCCGGTCACCCGCAACTTCCCGCCCCGTCCGGCGCCTTCGGCCACCACCGCCAGCACACAGGCCAGGCCGGCACTGTCGCTGCGCTGCAGGCCGCCCAGATCGATCGTCTCCACCTTGCCGGCCGCGGCACGGATCGCCTGCAACGCCGCCGCCGCGGTATCGAAGCTGAGCACGCCGGTCACGCGCAGGGTGCCGGGCGTGCCGGCATCAAGCTCGAATCCACGCCCGGCCGCCACGCTCACGACTGCCCCTTGTCCATCGACTCCAGCGCACCCTCGCCCTGGGTTTCCAGGTTGGTGATCAGCTTCTCGATGCCGACCTTGCGGATTTCCGCATCGACCTGGTTGCGGTAGTTGGTGACGTAGGAAATGCCCTCGATGATCACGTCATAGGCTTTCCAGTTGCCACCACGATCCTTGCGGAAGGCGTAATCGATCGACACCAGCTTGCCGTCATCCAGCACCACCTGGGTGCGCACCACGGTGCGCTTGTCGTTGAGGTCGCCGTTGAACGGCAGCACCTTGACCCGGCCGCGGCTGTAGTTGAGCAGTCCCTCGGCATAGCGATGGGTGATCGAGTTGTAGAACGCCTTGGCGAAGCGCTCGCGCTGGGCCGGCGTGGCTTCGCGCGCGTGCTGGCCCAGCACCAGGATCGAGGCGTAGTCCAGGTCGAAGTGCGGCAGGAACACGTCATCGATGACGCTGATCAGCTTTTCACGGTTCTTCTTCAGTTCGTCGCGATGCCCTTCGATCGCGGTGGCCAGCTGGTCGGCAATGGTCTGCACGACCTGTGCCGGGGCCTGCGTCGAGGCCGGAGCGGCAGCGGCCGCGTCCTGGGCAAACACCGGGGCGGCGGCGACGGCGCCGAATGCAATGGCGGTGGCAAGAGCCAGTCTGCGCAACATGGATCACTCCTTCAACATGACCGGCTGGACCCGCCGGTGGATTCGTTCATTTGCCGTCGCCGGCATCCTTCTTGTCGGAGCCACTGACCAGGAACTTGCCGATCAGGTCCTCCAACTGCATCGCGGACTGGGTGAGGATCATCTCGTCGCCGTCCTTGAGCACGTCGGGCGAGCCGCCCGGCTGGATCGCAACATACTGGCTGCCGATCAAACCACTGGTGAATACCGCCGCGGCCGAATCGTCGGGGATCGCGTCGAAGCGCTTGTCGATCGACAACACCACCTCGGCGTTCAATTTCACCGGGTCGGCCACCACCGACTGCACGCTGCCGATCACCACGCCGGCCATCTTCACCGGCGCCCCGGCCGAGAGCGTGCCGACGTTGGTGAAGCCGGCCTTGACCGTGTAGCTGCCGCCGACATTGTCGACCACGCCGCCGGCGCCGAAGAACTTGCCCAGCATTTCCTCCAGCGGCTGGCTGGACTTGGTCCGCGCCAGCGTGCCGCCGTCGGCCAGAACATCCTTGGCGCTGCCGTACTGGATGCCGACGTACTGGTCGCCGAGCAGGCCGCTGGTGAACACGGTGGCGACCGAGTCCTGCGGGATGTGGTCGTAATGACGGTCGATCGACAGCTTCACGTCGGCCACGTCATGGCCCGGGGTGAGCGTGATCGACTGCACCTGGCCCACGCGCACGCCGGCGATCTTCACCGGGGCGCGCTCCTTGAGCTGGCCGATGTTGGTGAACTGCGTGTCGACGACGTAGCTGTCGCCCTGGCGCGCATTGGCCACCGAACTGGTCTGGGTCGCCAGATAGGCCAGCGCGGCAAAGCCCAGCACGATGAACAGGCCGGCGCCGACGGCGTACGAGCTTCTCTGTTGGCTCACGGCAGAATCCTCGGAAAACGGTAGGTCATGTCTGTCACATCAGGAAGGCGGTCAGGACGAAGTCCAGCGCCAGGATCGCGATCGACGAGGCGACCACGGTGCGGGTGGTGGCATAGGCCACGCCCTCGCTGGTCGGCGGCGTGGTGAAGCCCTGGAACACGGCGATCAGCGAGACCACCGCGCCGAATGCCAGGCTCTTGAGCAGGATGCCGTTGACGATGTCGGTATGCACGTCGACCACGGCGGTCATGTTCGACCAGAAGGTGCCGTTGTCGATGCCCAGCCAGGTCACCCCGACCAGATGCCCGCCGAACACCGCCATCGCCGAGAACACGCAGCACAGCAGCGGCATCGCGATCAGGCCGGCCAGGAAGCGCGGCGTGGCGACGTAGGCGACCGGATCGACCGCCATCATCTCCATCGCGTCGATCTGGTCGGTGGCACGCATCAGGCCGATCTCGGCGGTGATCGAGGTGCCGGCGCGACCGGCAAACAACAGCGCGGTGACCACCGGCCCCAGCTCGCGGTACACCGACAAGGCCACCACCATGCCGCTGGCCGAGGTGCCGCCGAAGATCGACAGCACGTGGTACAGCTGCAGCATCAGCACCATGCCGACGAACAGGCCGCAGACCATGATGATGGTCAGGCTCATCGCGCCGACGAACCAGACCTGGCGGATCGTCTCGCGGCCGTGGCGGAAGCTGCGCGGGATTGCCGCCAGCAGGGTCAGCAGGAACAGGCCGCAGGCCCCGACCTGCGCCAGCGAACGGGCCACGGCGCCATTCGGTTGCGGCGTACGCGTGCTCATGCCCCGGCTCCCTTGAAGCCCAGCGCCTCGGCGTAATCGCCGGCCGGATACTGGAACGGCACCGGGCCGTCGGCCCCGCCACCGAAGAACTGCCGCGTCCAGGGCGAACCGTCGTTGGCGATGGCGCGCGGATCCCCCTGCGCCACCACCTTGCCGTTGGCGATCAGGAACACGTGGTCGGCCACCTGCTGCACCGCCGCCAGCTCGTGCGCCACCAGCACGCTGGTGATGCCCAGGGTCTGGTTGAGCGTGCGGATCAGCTTCAGCACCTGGTTCAGCGCCACCGGATCCAGGCCCACGAAAGGCTCGTCGTAGAGGATCAGCATCGGGTCGAACACGATCGCCCGCGCCAGCGCCACGCGCCGCGCCATGCCGCCGGACAGCTCGTCCGGCATCAGCCGTGCCGCACCGCGCAGGCCCACCGCCTGCAGCTTCATAAGCACCAGGTTGCGGATCAGTTCCTCCGGCAGCTTCGTGTGCTGGCGCAGCGGGAAGGCGACATTCTCGAACACGTCGAAGTCGGTCAGCAGCGCGGAGTTCTGGAACAGGTAACCGATGCCCTCGCGCAGCTTGAACAGCCGCTCGCGCGACAGCTGCGCCACGTTCTCGCCGTTGACGTGGATGCTGCCGGCGTCGGCACGCATCTGCCCGGTGATGTGCTTGAGCAAGGTGGTCTTGCCGGTGCCGCTGGGGCCCATGATGGCGGTCACCTTGCCACGCGGGATATCCAGATCCAGCGCGTCGAAGATGGTCTTGCCGTTGAGCACCGTGGTCAGTCCGCGGACCTTGACCAGGGAACTGTCATCCGGCGGCGAGCGGTCAGATTGGGTCATGAAGGCTGCTTGCACGGAAAAGGACCAAGGTAGCTGAGGGGCCGTGAATAGGGAATGGAGAATAGGGAATGGGAAAGGCGTCGCTCGAACGCGACCATCTCGCAGCCGCGGCTTTTGATCTTCCTATTCCCTACGCCCCACTCCCTATTCACGGCTCCTCAAGGAGCCAGAAGCTCGCCGATGAGTGCCTCGTGGCGCTGCCACTGCAGGCCGCTGCGCAGGCGCACGGCCTGCACGATGGACTGCAGGTCGCACAGCGCCTGCTCGAACACGTCGTTGACCAGGATGAAATCGAATTCGTGGGCGTGGGCGATCTCGCCGCGGGAGTTGTGCAGGCGGCGCTCGATCACCTCCGGCGCATCCGAGCCGCGGCCGCGCAGGCGGCGCTCCAGCTCGGCGCGCGACGGCGGCAGGATGAAGATGCCGACGCAGTCGGGCTTGCTGCGGCGGATCTGCTCGGCGCCCTGCCAGTCGATCTCCAGCAGCACGTCGCGGCCCTGCGCCAGAAGCTCCTGCACGGTGTTGCGCGAGGTGCCGTAGAGATTGCCGTGCACCTCGGCGTGCTCGAGGAAGATGCCCTCGGCCACCTGCTGCTCGAACGCCTCGCGCTCGACGAAGTAGTAATGCCGCCCGTACAACTCGCCCGGCCGCGGCGGCCGCGTGGTGTGCGAGATCGACAGCGAGATCGCCGGCTCGCGCTCCAGCAGCGCATTGACCAGGGTCGACTTGCCGGCGCCGGAGGGCGCGGCGACGACGAACAGCGTGCCTTCCAGGGGAGTGTTCATTCGATGTTCTGCACCTGTTCGCGCATCTGCTCGATCAACACTTTCAGTTCGACCGCCGCATTGGTGCTGCGCGCATCGACCGACTTCGAACCGAGCGTGTTGGCCTCGCGGTTGAACTCCTGCATCAGGAAATCCAGTCGGCGCCCGACCGGTTCGGCCAGGCCCAGCACACGCCGGGTTTCGGCGATGTGGGTGCTGAGCCGGTCCAGTTCCTCGTCGACGTCGATGCGGGTGACCTGCAGCACCAGTTCCTGCTCCAGCCGGCCCGGCTCGACCGGCTGCTTCAGGTCGGCCAGGCGCGTTTCCAGCCGCGTGCGCAACGCGGCACGGATCTCCGGCATCCAGCCACGCACGTCGGCCACCACGCGCTCGATCGCATCGAGCTTGTCATGCAGGATCCCGCCCAGCTTGGCGCCCTCGCGCTCGCGGGTCGCGGCCAGCGCATCCAGGGCGCGATCGAGCACGTCGAACAATGCCGCACGCTGCTCCTCCGGATCGATCTCGGCCTGCTGCATCACGCCGGGAAAGCGCAGCAGTTCGGTGAACTGCACCTGCAGGCCGGGGAACATCGAGGCGGCATCCAGGTTCAGCTCGGCCAGCCGCGACAGCAGGGCGCGATCGACCTGCAGATTGCCGCTGCGTGCCTCGCCGTTGCGACGCACGGTCAGATCCAGCTTGCCGCGTGACAACCGCGCCGCCACCCGCTCGCGCAACTGCGACTCGAAGGCACGCAGGTCGTCGGGCAGGCGCGGGCTCAACTCCAGGTAACGATGGTTGACCGTGCGCAGCTCGCAACTGAGCGTGCCGGCAGGGCCGGTGGTTTCGGCACTGGCATAGGCCGTCATGCTGCGGATCATCGGGCGGGGTCCGGACAAAGGGGAAAGTCCGCAATGGTAAACTCTCCGGTCCCGCCTTGCCCAATCCGGCCCGGCGCTCCCCCAGGAATCCCGCCCCATGAACGCCATCGTCCGCCCCAGTGGTCGCGCCGTCGACCAACTGCGCACCGTCACCATCGAACGCCACTACACCCGCCACGCCGAAGGCTCGGTACTGGTCGGTTTCGGTGACACCAAGGTGCTGTGCACCGCCAGCATCGAGGATCGCGCGCCGGCCTGGCTGCGCGGCAAGGGCGAGGGCTGGGTCACCGCCGAATACGGCATGCTGCCGCGCGCCACCAACACCCGCACCCAGCGCGAAGCCGCGCGCGGCGGCCAGGGCGGCCGCACCATGGAAATCCAGCGACTGATCGGCCGCAGCCTGCGCGCCTGCGTCAACCGCCAGGCGCTGGGCGAACGGGTGATCACGCTGGACTGCGACGTGCTGCAAGCCGACGGCGGCACCCGCACTGCGGCGATCACCGGCGCCTACGTGGCGCTGGTCGACGCGGTGAACTTGCTGATGAAGCGCGAGAACCTCAAGCGCAACCCGGTGATCGGCGCGGTCGCCGCGGTCTCGGTGGGCATCTACAAGGGCCAGCCGGTGCTGGACCTGGATTACGCCGAGGACTCCGACTGCGACACCGACATGAACGTGGTGATGAACGACGGCGGCGGCTTCATCGAGATCCAGGGCACGGCCGAAGGCCATGCCTTCCGCCGCGACGAGATGGACGCGCTGCTGGCGCTGGCCGGGAAGGGCATCGGCGAACTGGTCGCTGCGCAACGCGCCGCGCTGGCCGCGTAGGACAGGCACTGCCCGCCATCGCCCATCACTCCACGCACCGGACAGGACGCGCAACCATGACCCAACGCATCGTGCTGGCCAGCAGCAACCCCGGCAAGCTCAAGGAATTCGGCGCCATGCTGGCCGACAGCGGACTGGAAGTGACTCCGCAGTCCAGCCTCGGCATCGGTGACGCCGACGAAACCGGCCTGACCTTCGTCGAGAACGCGCTGATCAAGGCCCGTCACGCCGCCCGCGCCAGCGGCCTGCCGGCGCTGGCCGACGATTCCGGCCTGTGCGTGGACCACCTCGGTGGCGCGCCCGGGCTGTACTCGGCGCGCTACGCCGGCGACCACGGCAATGCCGCCGCCAACAACGCCAAGCTGCTGCAGGCAATGGAGGGCGTGCCCGAGGCGCAGCGCGGCGCGTTCTTCATCGGTGTGCTGGTGCTGCTGCGCCATGCCGACGACCCCGCTCCGCTGATCGCCGAAGGCCGCTGGCACGGCCGCATCCTCACCGAGGGTCGGGGAACAGGCGGCTTCGGCTACAACCCTGTGTTCCTGCCCGACGGCTACGCGCAGAGCGTGGCCGAAATGGACGATGCGCTGAAAAACCGCCTCAGCCACCGCGGCCAGGCACTGGCCAGGCTGCGCGAGCGGCTGCAGGAACTGCGCTCCGCATGAGCCTGATCGCGCCGCCGCTGTCGCTGTACATCCACATGCCGTGGTGCGTGAAGAAGTGCCCGTACTGCGACTTCAACTCGCACGGGCTGCGCAGCGAGCCACCGCCGTACGCCGACTACATCGACCACCTGCTGGCCGACCTCGACGCCGACCGCGCGGATTTCGGCGCCGCATTGGCGAACCGGCCGGTGACCAGCATCTTCTTCGGCGGCGGTACGCCCAGCCTGTTCGCGCCGGAGCTGATCGCCCGCCTGCTCGATGGCGTGCGCGAGCGCCTGCCGCTGGCCGCCGACGCCGAGATCACCCTGGAAACCAATCCGGGCACGGTCGAGCATGGCCGTTTCGACGGCTATCTGGCCGCCGGGGTGAACCGGCTGTCGTTCGGCGTGCAGAGCTTCGACGACGACAAGCTGCGCCGGCTCGGCCGCATCCATTCGGCCGCCGAGGCCGAGGCCGCGGTGAAATCGGCGCAGGACGCCGGCTACGCCAACATCAACCTGGACCTGATGTACGCCCTGCCGCAGCAGGCCCTGGACGGCGCGCTGGCCGACGTGGAGCGCGCAGTGGCGCTGTCCCCGAGCCACATCTCGCACTACCAGCTGACGCTGGAACCCAACACCGCCTTTGCCGCCAATCCGCCGCCGTTGCCCGACGACGACCACGCCTGGGCGATGCAGGAGGCCTGCGAGGCCCGTCTGGCCGAGGCCGGCTACGGCCAGTACGAGATCTCCGCCTACGCCCGGCCCGGCCAGCGTTGCGTGCACAACCTCAACTACTGGCGTTTCGGCGACTACCTCGGCATCGGTGCCGGCGCCCACGGCAAGCTCAGCGATGGCGCCAACGGGCAGGTCCGGCGCCGCTGGAAAACCCGTCATCCGCGCGCCTACATGGAGGCCAACGGCGGCCCCGCGCGCATCGGCGGCGACAACGTGGTGGCCGGCCATGAGCTGCCGTTCGAGTACATGCTCAACGCGCTGCGCCTGATCGACGGCGTGCCCCTGGCCGATTTCAGCCAGCGCACCGGACTGCCGCTGTCGCGGATCGAGCCGGCGCTGGCGCAGGCCCGGCAGCAGGGGTGGCTGCACGAGCACCCGGGGCGGCTGCAGACCACCATGCAGGGACAGCGCTTCCTCAACGACGTGATAGCCACCTTCCTCGACTGAGGTGGGCCGATGGCGGACGCCCGGCAACCGGCATAAACTCGGACCATCGGGGAATCCACGGGCTTTTTGCATGGATGTTGAAAAGGACCGGCGCCAGGCTTCGGCGCCACGTCAGGGCGCACGCCTGGCAAACGAGAACTGGCCGGCACGCACGCAACGATTGCTCCAGATCTGTTGCGAATCGAGCCTGGCCGGCCTGCGTGAGCCGCTGATGCGTTGCCTGCGCGAGTTCGAGCAGCAGCTGTTCGCCATGGCCGAGCGCGCACGGCTTCCCTCCGAACAGCAGGATTTCATCGTCAGCCGGCAACTGATCCAGCAGCGTCGCGGCGAGTTCGAAAGCAACTTCATGAGGTTCGTGGTCGACGCGTTCCATGATCTCGGCGCGGCCCCGCCGGTCAAAGAGACATCGGCGACTCCCGCCAACAGGTCGTGGCAAACACTGGAGCTGCTCGACACCGCCCGGCAGGAGCTGTCGATGACTCTCGAGCAGACCGGCGCACGCGGCGAGACCCGCCACAGCGCGGCGCTGCACGAGCTCGGCTACCGCCTGGCAGTCCTGGTGGCCGCGCCACCGCTGGAAGGGCGCAGCCTGCCGATGGGACCGCAGGCCCTTGCCACCGCCTGCCTGCAATGCGGCAGTGCACTGCAGCTGCCGCACGAGCACCAACTGCTGTTGTTGCGCCAGTTCGACCAGTGGGTGATCCAGACGCTGGGCCCGCTTTACGCCAGCATCAACACGGTGCTGTGCGACGAAGGCATCCTGCCGCAGTTGCGCAGCATTCCGCTGCCGCGACATCTGGGCCGGAAGCCGGCGCGGCAGGCCGGCGACGACACGGAAGCTGCGGACAACGATGTCGTCGCGGAGGCTCCCCGCCCCGCGCCAGCCCGTGACGACCAGCCGATCCAGGTGCTGGAATCGTTGCGCAACCTGCTCGCGCAGCAGCGCGCCGGTCAGAGCGGAAGCAGCCATCATCCGCTCGGGCGCGCCGCCAGCGAGGAGGAACTGCAGACGGCGATGGCCGCGCTGCAGGCGCATCTGGCCCAGGTCACCGATCGCGCCAGCCGCGAACTGCGCAGTGCCGCCCGCCTGCGCGAGGAACTGTTGACCCAGCTCAATCTGGGCCGTCCTGAAGGCGTTCCGCGCACCGAGCTCAGCGGCGAGCAGGGCGACAAAGTCGAGCTGATCGCCCGCCTGTTCGAACAGATCGGCCAGCAGTTGCAACACGGCAGCAATGCCCGTCATCTGCTCGGCGACCTGCAGTTGCCGGTGTTGCGCATGGCGGTGGCCGACCCCGGCTTTTTCGAGCAGCGCGAGCATCCCGCACGACGCTTGCTGGACACGGTCACCGCAGTGGCCCACGACTGGCTCGACGGCAACGACGACGAAAGCAACCGTGCCCTGGCCAGCCGCCTGGAACAACTGGTCGGACGCGCCAATCACGAACCTCCCAGCGCCGGTCTGTACACCTCGCTGCTGGCGGACATCGAGCACCATCTTGCCCTGCTCACGCGCAAGGCGCAGGCGGCCGAGCGCCGCCACGTCGAAGCCGCTCAGGGACGTGAACGGCTGGATCAGGCCCGCCGCCGCGCCAGTGAATTGATGGCCGATCGTTTCGCGCAATCGCCGCCCCGCGGCTTGCTGCGCACCCTGCTCGACCGCGCCTGGTCGGACGTGCTGGCACTGGCACTTCTGCGGCATGGCGAGGACAGCGAGGAAGTGGCCGCCAAGCTGGCGATCACCGACAAGTTGCTGGGGCGCCTGCCGATCGACGATGCACGGACCTTGCAGCAGGAAGTGGAAGCCGGCCTGCAGCAGATCGGCATGCACGCGGAGGAATCGGTGCAGGTCGCGCAGCGCCTGCTTGGCGTCGACCAGCCCGCGCCGGCCGACAACCTGCCCAGCGCCACTGACCTCGCGGTGCGCCTGAAGCAGCACCAGCGACTGGGCGAGCAGCCATCTGCCACACCGAAGCCCGTGCCGGCGGACCCGGTCGCCATCGAAGTGCCAGGCACCCGCCGCCAGCCACCCGAACCCAGTCCGCGCCAACGTCGCATCGACGAGCAATTGCGCAAACTGCCATTCGGCAGCTGGTTCGAATTCACCGATCCCGCCAGCGGAAAGATCAGCCAGCGCAAGCTGGCCTGGTATTCGCCGATGTCCGGCCGTTGCCTGCTGGTCAGCCGACGGGGTCAGCGAAGCGACGAGATGAGCCTCTCCGAGCTGGCGCGCGAGATCGCCGAAGGTCGGGTCCGCCAGACGGTGGAACAGCGTGAAAGCCTGCTCGACCGTGCCTGGCGCAGCCTCGCCGGCAGCCTGCGCGAGGACGCCGACCGCCACTTGCCGACGACGAATCGGGGGCATCGATGAATACCCGCGACAACCAGCGCCGCGCCGAGCGCAAAGCTGCCGATGCGCCCACCCCGGTCACCGACGTCATCACCGGCCAGGTGATCGGCCAGGTCGGCAACCTGTCCCGCACCGGCATGCTGATGATCACCGCGCAAGCACCACGCAGCGAGGCCATCTATCAGGTCCGCATGACCTTGCCGGACAGCAGCCGGATGCTGGCCCGATCCACCGCCATCGAGATCGGCATCCAGGAGCAGTGGCATGAGGCGGCGGCCAGCTCGGGCCAGATCTGGGCCGGTTACCGGATCGTGGCGATCGACGACGACGACGCGGCACGACTGGAAGGCTGGCTGCTACAGGCCTGAGCTACCCTGCGGCCGCTGCGGGAACGCCGGCGAATCGCCACCGGCCTTGGCAGTCCGCCACGGGGGCGCGATCATGGGCACTGTTTCCCTGACCACGCGGGTCATTCCCCCGTCGCCTTCGCTGCGGCGCGCGACCCGTCTGCCGGAGTCCCCATGCACGATCCCGCCCCGCTCTATCCCCAGCACCTGGCCAACCTGCAGCAGCACGCCACGCAAGCGCTGGCCACCGCCGGCTTCGACCATCTGCTGATCGCTGCCGGCACGCCGCTGCCGCGTTTTCTCGACGACCAGGACTATCCGTTCGTGGTCAACCCGCATTTCAAGCACTGGTTGCCGCTGACCGATGCGCCGGGCAGCTGGATCGCCTTCACTCCGGGCACGAAGCCGAAGCTGATCTTCGTGCAGCCGCGCGACTACTGGCACGTGGTGCCGCAGGCTCCGAACGGCTACTGGGTGGAGCACTTCGACATCACCATCGTGCGCAGCGCGCAGGAAGCCATTGCCGCCCTGCCCGCCAGCGGCCGGCGCGCGGTGATCGCCGCTGACGGCCAGGGCATCGACGGCACGACGCACAACCCGCAGGCGCTGATCGACCATCTGCACTGGCAGCGCAGCTTCAAGACCCCGTACGAACTGGCGCTGATGCGCGAGGCCAGCCGCATCGGCGTGCGCGCCCACCGCGCGGCCGAAGCCGCGTTCCGTGCCGGCGAAAGCGAATTCGGCATCCACATGGCCTACCTCGCCGCCGCACGGCAGATCGACGCCGAGCTGCCCTACGCCAGCATCGTCGCGCTGAACGAGCACGGCGCGGTGCTGCACTACACGAACTTCGACCGCACGCCGCCGGCACCGTCGCACTCGTTCCTGATCGACGCCGGCGCCAGCGCCGCCGGTTACGCCAGCGACATCACCCGCACGTACGCCGCACCGCAGGCCGGTGAGTTCCAGGCGCTGATCGACAGCGTCGACGCCGCCCAGCAGGGCTTTGCCGGCATGGTCCGCGCCGGGCAGAGCTACCCGGAACTGCACATCCACGCCCACCACGTGCTGGCCGGCGTGCTGCGCGAACACGGCTTCATCCGCATGAGCGCGGAAAGCGCGGTGGAATCCGGTGTCAGCAGCGCCTTCTTCCCGCACGGCCTGGGCCACTCGATCGGCCTGCAGGTGCACGACGTGGCCGGCTTCCAGCAAAGCGCCAGCGGCGGCAGCCTTCCCCGCCCCGCCGGCCACCCCTACCTGCGCCTGACCCGCACCCTGCAGCCGGGCATGGTGGTGACCATCGAGCCGGGCCTGTACTTCATCGACATGCTGCTGGCCGAACTGCGCGACAAGCCCTTCGCCGCCGACATCGACTGGGGCAAGGTCGAGCACTTCCGCCAGTACGGCGGCATCCGCATCGAGGACGACGTGGTCTGCACCGACGGCGCGCCGGAAAACCTCACGCGGGACGCCTGGGGCCGGGAATAAGGTTCGGGACCCGGGGTTCGGGACCCGGGGTTCGGGGCTCGGGGTTCGGGGCTCGGGGTTCGGGGCTCGGGGTTCGGGGCTCGGGGTTCGAGGCTCGGGGTCCGGGATTCGCCAAAGCGTCGCCTGCCGAGGGCAGCATCGCCGCTTCGCGAACCCCGGACCCCGGCCGGAATCACTTCACCGATTTCAGATCCAGCAACGGCACGCTGCCGCCGGGCACCATGGTGTCCGGCAACTTGCCGTCCCACTTCTCGGCCAGGGTCAGCTGCACCAGGTCGGCGTTCTGCCGCAGCGCGTCGCCGCGGGCCTTGATCGCCGAGGCCTCGGCTTCGCCGCGGATGCGGGTGGCCTCGGCCTGGGCGGTGGCTTCGGCCAGGGCCGAATCGGCGCGGGCCTTGGCCTGGGTCACCGCGATCTCGGCGTTGATCTTCTCGGTGTCCAGGTTCTGCCGCTTGGTCTGGATCTCCACCTCGGCCATCATCCGCTTCTCGATCGAATCCTCGTAGGCCTGCGAGAACTCGATCTCCTCCACCTGCACGCCGTCGATCGCCAGCGGGCCGATCGTGCCCTTCTTCACCGCGGCACTCACGTCGATGCCGAACTGCGTGCGGTCCTGGATCACCGAGATCGCGTTGTAGCGGCCGAACACGTTCTTCAGCTCGTCCGGCAGTTTGCGGCTGATCAGGCGCTCGACCATCGCGTCGATGCTGCCGTACTGCGCGTACAGCGCCTCGACCTCGGCATCGGGGATGTGGAAGCTCACCGACACCCGCATCGCCGCCGGCTGCTGGTCGCGGCTGTAGGCCTCCAGCTTGTCGTAGACCTGGGTCTGGTTCTGCACCGAGACGAATTTCACCTTGTCGATGAACGGCAGCTTCAGATGCAGGCCCGGATTGGCGATGCCGGTGACCGCGCCATAACGCAGCTGCACGCCGCGCGTACCCTGGTCGACGGTGTAAAAGCTGCCGAACAGGACCAGCAGCAGGAACAGCGCCACCAGGGCGACCAGTGCCAGCCCGAAGATCGACCTGCCGGAACGGTTGTTGATTGCGTTGGCCATGTGCCTACTCCTTGTCCCGACGACGCTTGAGGTCGTCGATGAATCCGAAAATGCCACGAACGATCAGGGCCACCAGCAGCAGTCCGCCCAGTCCTTCCAGAAGAATCCCCATGTGCCTCCCCATGCCGGCCCGATGGCCGGGTTCACCCATCATCCCCTGCCGGTCGCCATCGACGATCGGCATCGTTGCTGGCTCCGGATCATAACGGCAGTCATCGACGGGAACGAGACAATGCCCGCCCAACCGGCAACTCAACGCCCGGCCAGCAGAGCCTCGATGTCCGCTGCCTGCTTGGGCACCCCGGCGGTGAACACCTCATGGCCGTCGCGGGTCACCGCCACGTCATCCTCGATGCGCACGCCGATGCCACGCCAGCGTTCGGCCACGCTGGCGTCGTCGGGCGCCACGTACAGGCCCGGCTCCACCGTCAGCACCATGCCCGGCTCAAGCAGGCGCGAATCGCCATCGAGCCGGTAATCACCGACGTCATGCACGTCCAGCCCCAGCCAGTGGCCGGTCTTGGCCGGGAAAAAGCGCTTGTAGCTGCCCGAGGCCAGGGCCGCATCCGCACCGCCCTTGAGCAGGCCCAGCTCGCACAATCCGGCCGCCAGCACCGAGATCGCGGCCTGGTGCGCCGCCTCGAAAGGCCGTCCGGGACGCACCTGGTCGATCGCCGCCAATTGCGCGGCCAGCACCACTTCATAAAGCGCCCGCTGCTCGCGGCTGAAGCGCCCGTTGACCGGCCAGGTGCGGCAGATGTCCGAGGCATAGCAGTCCAGCTCGGCGCCGGCATCAACCAGCAACAGGTCGCCGTCGCGCAGCACCGCGCGATTGGCCTGGTAATGCATCACGCAGGCGTTGTCGCCACCGGCGACGGTGGGCGGAAACGCCGGCACCGCGCCCTGCCCACGCATCACCCGCTGCAGTTCGGCATCCACCTCGTACTCGTGCCGCCCCGGTGTCGCGATGCGCATCGCGGCCAGATGGGCTTCCACCGCGATCGCGGCGGAGGCGCGCATCACTTTCAGCTCGGCGCGCGACTTGTACAGCCGCAGGTCGTGCAGCAGATGGCCCAGCGCCACGAACTCCTTCGGCACCACGCCACCACCGCGCAACTGGCGCAGGCGACGCATCCAGCCCAGCAGCTTCGCGTCGAACTCCGGCTCGCGGCCGAAGTGGCAGTAGACCCGCGCGCGCCCCTCGATCATCCCCGGCAGGATGTCGTCGATGTCCTCGATCGGAAAGGCGTCGTCCATGCCGCAGGCCGACACCGCCAGTTCGGTGCCGATCGTCGGGCCGTGCCAGCGGTCGCGCTGCGGGTCACGCTCGCGGCAGAACAACACCACTTCGCCGTGACGCCGCCCCGGCAGCAACGCCAGCACCGCGTCGGATTCGGGAAAGCCGCTCAGGTAATGGAAATCGGAATCCTGCCGGTACGGCCAGGCGGCATCGGCATTGCGCATGCGCTCCGGTGCCGCGGCCACCAGCAACACCGCGTCCTCGCCGGCCATCTGCATCAGCTGGCGACGGCGACGCGCGAATTCGTCAGGGCCGATCGACGGCCCGGTGGCAGCGGTGGTCAATGCACGGTGCCGCTGGCGGCGGGGTCGACCGCGGTGCATTCGGTGTGCAGCAGCATCGCCGCGACGCGCACGAATTCCTGCACTTCGATCAACGCGTCCTCATCCTCGGCTTCATCGCCGAAGTCGAACGACGAGGCGGCCACCGTGGCCAGATCCCGCAGCACTTCCTGCGCCTCGTCGGAAAGCCTGGCGTGTGCGCCCGCGCCGGACAGGCCGAAGCCACCGAGAAAACCGCGGCACCAGTCGACCACGCCCTCGGCACGTTCGGCCAATGGACGATCGTCCTCGGGCAGCAGCGGTTCGAAGCCCAGCTCGGCATCGGCCAGCTCACTGCGCGCCTGTGCAGCCATCCGCTGCAGCAGCGCCAGATCGTCGGCAGCAGGCTCGACCGCCTCGCCATCAAGCTGCAGCGCGGACAGCAGGCCGGGGCCTTCCAACGCGCCGCCACCGGCCAGGAAACCGCACAGCGAACCGTGCAGCTCACTGGCCTCGGTACCCAGTCGCAGACGCGTCACCAGCGCCCGAATATCGTCATGGCCCACCAGCTCTTCGGCCGTCATCGCAGCGCTCCAGCAAAGGAAATGGCGGCCAGTTTAATGCACCTGCGACAGCCCTCATGCAGGCGGTCGACGTCCTGCTATAGTCCCGTGCATGAACCCGTCCGATCCCGCCTCTTCCGACCTTGTCCAGCAAGAACTCGCGGCGCTGTCCGCACGGTTCGAACGCCTGCTCGACACCGTGCACCGGCTGACCGAGGAAAACCGCAGCCTGCGCCAGAGCCAGGAGCAGTTGAACGGCGAACGTGCAGGACTGATGGCCCGCAACGACCAGGCACGCAGCCGTGTCGAGGCGATGATCCAGCGGCTCAAATCGCTTGAAAACAACGGCTGACGCAAACCATGTCCAGCAGTGAACCGGTCGCGCTGCGACTGATCGACCGCGAATTCCTGATTGCCTGCGCGCCCGAGGAAAGGGAAGGCCTGCTCGAGGCCGCCAGTTTCCTCGATCGCAAGATGCGCGAGCTGAAGGCCAACGCCAAGGCACCGAGCTTCGAGCGCCTGGCGGTGCTGGCCGCGATCAGCGTGGCACATGAGCTGATGACCCTGCGCAAGCGCCAGGATGGCCAGGAAACCCGTTTGTGCGACGGCCTGGCTGCCCTGCGCAGCCGGCTCGATGCGGTGCTCGACGCCGAAGCCGCCAGGCGCGGATCGTCCACGCACGAGTGAAACGGAACCGCTCGCGGCAGTAGCGCATTGCGGCCCCAGCGCCTAGAATCGCACCCGGCGTTTTTCTGCGATGTTCGCCAGCCCACTTTACATTTGCCTTGTTCCTAAATGCGACCCCGGGTCGGCTTCACATCGGCTGTTGCGCATGTCCGCCACGTGCGGAAAGCCTCGAGGCCATGTAGCCCTCCCACCTGATCCTCGTGGATCAAGGTCGTTCGGTGTGCAGCGGCATCGCGGTTGACGCCACTTCTTTTCTTGCCGCCCCGTCCGTCACGCGACGGACGGGGCGTTTCAGCGACGGAGCCAAGCGAAACGTGGACGCCACCGCCCAACGCCGCGAGCTCCGCCAACGTCTCGCCGACCAGCGCCGCGCCCTGCCCCCGGGCGAACGCATCGCCGCCGCGCAGGGTTTGCGCCGCAGCCTGGAACAGCTTCCCGAATACCTGGTCGACGCCCGCGTGGCCGGCTACTGGGCCAGCCAGGGCGAGCTGCCGCTGAATCTGGTGATCCCGCCGCTGGCCGCGCGAGGCCAGCAATTCCTGCTGCCGGTGATCCGCCCCGGCAAGCGGCTGCAGTTCGCCGCCTGGCAAGCCGGCGACGCGATCCAGCCGAACCGTTACGGCATCCCCGAACCGGCCGCACCGAAGGAGTTGCTGGAGCCGTTCCAGCTCGACCTGGTGCTGGTGCCCCTGCTCGGCTTCGACCGCCGCGGCAACCGGCTCGGCCAGGGCGGCGGCTACTACGACCGCAGCTTCGCCTTCCTCAACGAGCAGGTGCGACCGACCACGCCGCTGCTGGTCGGCGTGGCCTACGCCTTCCAGGAACTGCCCGAGGTCGACGAGCAGGACTGGGACGTGCCGCTGGACTACATCGCCACCGAGCGCGAACTGATCGACTGCCACCCGGAGGAGCCCGCTGCATGAACCACTGGCTGATGAAGTCCGAACCGGACGCGTTCTCGATCGACCAGCTCAAGCAGCGCAAGCAGGAACCGTGGGACGGCGTGCGCAACTACCAGGCGCGCAACTTCATGCGCGACGGCATGCGCGTGGGCGACAAGGTGTTCTTCTACCACTCCAACTGCGCCGTGCCCGGCATCGTCGGCATCGCCGAAGTGGCCACCGACGCCTACCCCGATCCCAGCCAGTTCGATCCGAAGAGCAAGTACTTCGACCCGGCCAGCTCGCGCGACAACCCGCGCTGGATGCTGGTCGACGTGAAGTTCGTGAAGAAGCTCAAGCGCACCATCAGCCTGGACGAGATGAAGAACGATCCGGCGCTCGACGGCATGCCGCTGCTGCGCAAGGGCAACCGCCTGTCGGTGATGCCGGTCGAAGCCGCGCACTGGAAGCACATCCTGACGCTGGAATAAGCGCCACTCCTACTCATTCCCGGGAATCCAAGCATGAGCAACGCCAACGAAAAGCGCCTGGCCGGCGAAACCGCGATCCGCCACGTCGAGGACGGCGCCATCGTCGGCGTCGGCACCGGCTCCACCGTGGCCTTTTTCATCGAGGCACTGGCCGGCATCAAGGACCGCATCCAGGGCGGCGTGTCCAGCTCGGAGCAGTCCACCGAACACATGAAGCGGCTGGGCATCCCGGTGCTCGACCTCAACGCCGCCGGCCCGCTGTCGATCTACATCGACGGCGCCGACGAGTGCGATCCGTACAAGCGCCTGATCAAGGGCGGCGGCGCCGCGCTGACCCGCGAGAAGATCGTCGCCGCGGCCAGCGAGAAATTCGTCTGCATCATCGACTCCAGCAAGCGCGTCGACCTGCTCGGCAAGTTCCCGGTGCCGATCGAGGTGATCCCGATGGCACGCAGCCTGGTCGCCCGCGAGATCGTCAAGCTCGGCGGCCAGCCGGTGTGGCGCGACGGCGTGGTCACCGACAACGGCAACTGGATCATCGACGTGCACGGCTGGCAGATCGCCGACCCGGCCGCACTGGAAAGCGAACTGAACCAGCTGCCCGGCATCGTCACCGTCGGCCTGTTCGCCCGTCGCCCGGCGGACGTGGTGCTGATCGGCGACCGGGAGATGTGACGGCGGCAGGGAATGGGGAATAGAGAATAGGGAATGGGAAGAGCGGGAGCGTCGCGCCCGTGCACACTCCTGCAAGGAACCGCGCACCGCTCTCCCGATTCCCCACTCCCTATTCTCTATTCCCGGCTTGAAGCCCCGGCACGGGGCTTCAAGCCATCGCGAAAGCGCAGATGGCGTGAAGCGTGGCGGGCTTCGCGCAGGCGGCGGCCGTGGGCAGCAAGAATGTCGCCGCGGGTGAGGATGCCGACCGGCGTGTCCGGGTGTTCGTCGCTGACCACCAGCAATCGGCCCACGCCTTCGGCGACCATGTGGTCGGCCGCCTCGCGCAACGAATGGGACTCGCTGATCACCACCGCGGGGCGCAGCACCAGCTCGGCCAGGGTCAGGGTGTAGTGCCACTGCGGATCGAGCAGCGCTCGCCGGGTCAGCACGCCCAGCACCTTGCCGTGCTCGTCCTGCACCGGATAGCCGTGGTGCTGCGCATCGGCAGTGCCCTCGGCGACCCAGCGGCGCACCTCGGCCAGGGTCTGGACCGACTTCAGCATGATCACCTCACGCGTGCAGGCCTGCGCCACGCCGACCCGGTCAAGGTAATCGGCCTCGTATTCCGACGGCACGCGCACGCCGCGACGGGCGATCTTTTCGGTCATGATGGTGTTGCGCATCATCAGCGCCGAGATCAGGTAGGCCGCGGTGCAACCACCCAGCAACGGCAGCAGGCCGGCCGGCTGGCCGGTGGTCTCGAAGGCGAACACCACCGCGGTCAGCAGTGCGCGGGAAGCGCCGGCGAAGATCGCCGCCATGCCGACCAGCGCGGCGATGCGCGGATCCACGCCGAATTGCGGCGCCACGGCCGCGATGCCGATGCCAGCCAGCGCGCCCAGCGCACCGCCGATGGTGAACAAGGGTGCCAGCGTGCCGCCGGAGGTGCCGCTGCCCAGCGAGATCGACCACGAGATGAATTTCATCACGCACAGGAAGGCCAGCCCGCCGAGCGCCAGGCGCCCGTTGAGGATGTCCTCGATGTTGGTATAGCCCACGCCCAGCGTCAGCGGGGCGTAGTAGCCGACCACGCCCACCACCACGCCGCCGATCGCCGGCCACCACATCCAGTGCACCGGCAGTTTCTCGAAGGCGTCCTCGATGGCATAGACGATGCGCGTGGTCCACACGCTGACCACGCCGATCAGCGCGCCCAGCAGCACGTACACGCACAAGGCCATGCCACCCGGCGTGGCCAGCGCCGACATCGCGAACACCGGCTCGGAACCCTGCAGCAGATAGCGCACGCCGGTGGCCGTGACGCAGGCCATGGCCACCGGGATCAGCGAGCGCGTGCGCAGTTCGAACAACAGCAGCTCGACCGCCAGCACCACCGCCGCGATCGGCGCGGAGAACACCGCCGACATGCCGGCGGCGGCACCGGCAGCCAGCAATACCTTGCGCTCGCTGCCGGTGACCTTGAGCACCTGGCCGACGAACGAGCCCAGCGCGCCGCCGGTGGCGATGATCGGCCCCTCGGCGCCGAACGGCCCGCCAGTACCGATCGCGATGGCCGAGGAGATCGGCTTGAGGAAGGTGATCCTTGGCGGGATCTTCGATTCGTTGAGCAGCACCTGCTCCATCGCCTCGGGAATGCCGTGGCCGCGGATCGCCCGTGACCCCCAGCGCGCCATCAGGCCCACGATCACGCCGCCGACCACCGGCACCAGCACCACCCACCAGCCCAGCTGCGGCACGGCATCGGCCGGCGAGGAAAAAGCGGTGGACCAGCGGCCGTAGAACGCCAGGTTGGTGACCAGCCCGATCAACGCCTTGAGCACGCTGGCGATCAGGGCCGCCAGCACGCCCAGCACGATCGCGACCAGGGTGATGCGCCAGATCCGCCGGTCGACAAGGGTCGAACGGCGCGGCATCTGCGTGGCATCCAGCGCCGCGCCGAGTGCGGGTGCAAGCGGAAGCGCGTCGGTACTGCCATCCGTGCGCACGTTGGCAGGCCCGCCGGTGGATTCGTTGGCTGGCGTCATGGGCTTTCTTGAGGGACCAAAGCGGAAATTTTACGCCGCTGCCACGGAGATGCCAAAAGCGCATGACGGATCGGGCAACGCACAAAACAAAAGCCCGCCGGATGGCGGGCTTTTGAGATGGGCTGACCGATGTGCTGGTCAGCCTGTCGATGTTGGCAGCCCCGGATGGATTCGAACCACCGAATGCCTGAGTCAGAGTCAGGTGCCTTACCGCTTGGCGACGGGGCTATGAAGCTTAGCTTAGCGCTTCGAGAACTGCGTGGCACGACGTGCCTTGTGCAGACCGACCTTCTTGCGCTCGACCTCGCGGGCGTCGCGGGTCACGAAGCCGGCCTTGCGCAGCGGCGACTTCAGGCTTTCGTCGTACTCGATCAGCGCGCGGGCGATGCCCAGGCGAATCGCACCGGCCTGGCCGGTGATGCCGCCGCCGGCGACGGTGACCTTGATGTCGAACTTCTCGGTGTTCTCGGTCAGCTCGAGCGGCTGGCGCACGATCATGCGCGAAGTCTCGCGGCCGAAGAACTGCTCAAGCGACTTGCCGTTGACTTCGATCGCGCCGGTGCCCTTGCGCAGGAACACGCGGGCGGCGGAGGTCTTGCGGCGGCCAGTGCCGTAATTCTGCTGGATGCTCATGATGATTCCTTAGATTTCCAGCGCCTGCGGCTGCTGTGCGGTATGCGGATGTTCGGCACCACCGTAGACCTTGAGCTTGCGGTACATCTCGCGGCCCAGCGGGTTCTTCGGCAGCATGCCCTTCACGGCGATCTCGATCACGCGCTCCGGATGGGTGGCCAGCAGATCCTTCAGACTGGTGGTCTTCAGGTTGCCGACGTAGCCGGTGAAGCGGTGGTACATCTTGTCGTCCAGCTTGGCGCCGGTGACCGCCACCTTCTGCGCGTTCACCACGACGATGTAATCGCCGGTATCGCAGTGCGGGGTGTACTCCGGCTTGTGCTTGCCGCGCAGACGACGGGCGATCTCGGTCGACAGGCGACCAAGCGTCTTGTCCGTGGCGTCGACCACGAACCAGTCGCGCTTGACGTTGTCTGCATTGGCGCTAAACGTTTTCATTTCAGAATACCTGTATGCCGCCGACTCGGGCGGAACGCATGATCGGTGAATCAAAGGCGCGAGATGATAGCGGAGCCGTCACCTGATGCGCAAGCCCTGCCGACCGGCGGGCTGGGAGCAGGCAATGATAGCATGATCGACATGCCGCTTGAAAAGCCCCCCACACCCGTGAACGTGGAGCGCATCGCCGCACTGGCCGATCAATGCGTGCAGTGCGGGCTGTGCCTGCCGACCTGCCCCACCTACGCACTGGACCGCGACGAGGCCGAATCGCCACGCGGCCGCATCGCGATCGCCGCGGCGCTGGCACGTGGCCAGGCCGATCCAGTGGAAGGCTTGCGGCAATCACTGGACCACTGCCTGGGCTGCCTCAACTGCGAGACGGTGTGCCCGGCCAAGGTCCGCTACGGCGAATTGCTGATCACGACGCGTTCCCTGATCGGCCCCGCATCGAAACGCCCGCGACGCCTGCTGGCCCTGCTGCAACATCCCCGGCGGCTGCGCGCACTGCGCCGGCTCGGCGGGTGGCTGGCCATGCCGCGCTGGAAGCAACGACTCGCCCGGCGGCTTCCATCAACCTCCGCCTGGCGGGCCGCACTGGCAACCCTGCCAGCGCGGGGGCCGGCTCCACGCGTCCATGCCTCATCGCCGGCGGAAGAAGGTGCGCTGGCGCTGTTCCCCGGCTGCGTGGCAAGCGTGGAGGATGCCGAAGCACAGCAGGCGGCGATCACCTTGCTCGAAGCCGCCGGCCATCACGTCAGCGTGCTGCCCGCCTTCTGCTGCGGCGCCATGGACCTGCACGGCGGCGAAGCCAGCGCCGCCGAACAGGCGGCCAGGCGCGTGCAAGCCGCCTGGCGGCAAAGCGGTGCCGCCCGCTTGCTCAGCGTGACGCCCGGCTGTCTTGGCGCCCTGCGCCGCGCCCTGCCCGATGTCGAGGTGATCGACCCCCTGTCATTGCTGGCCGAACGCATCGACCGCCTGCGCTTTCGCCCGCTGCCGCAGACCGTGGCCGTGCACCTGCCCTGCAGCCAGATCAACACGGCGCGCTCCGACACCGCGCTGCTGCAACTGCTGCGGCAGGTTCCCGGGCTCGATGCACAACCGCTGCCACGCCCGCCGCACTGCTGCGGCGCGGCCGGCAGCCACATGCTGGAATTCCCCGAGCGCGCCGCACGACTGCGTGATGCCACGCTGCGACAAGCCGCCACGCTGGCACCACGGCAGTTGTTGTCGTCCAATATCGGTTGCCGGCTGCACTTGACTGCCGGCAACGAGTCGCAGGCACCGCGCTGGCCCAGCCAGCACCCGCTGACCCTGCTGGCCCGCCAGCTCGACCCCACATCGCCATCGCAGGATCGCCCATGAACATCCGCACGCTGACCCCGCTCGACCGCCTGCTGGCTGGTTGCGAACGCGCCCTGGAGGCGATCGCCGGATCACCGGCAGCCCAGCGCCCGTCGCCGGCGAAAGCGCTGGCCGAAGCCGAGTTCGACGAAGCCGAGCGCCGCCACGCCGCCGGCCTGATGCGGATCAACCATACCGGCGAGGTCTGCGCGCAGGCGCTGTATTACGGCCAGGCCGCACTGGCCCGCGACGAGGACAACCGCGCCCATCTGCTGCACGCGGCCGACGAGGAAACCGATCACCTGGCCTGGTGCTCCGAGCGCCTGCAGCAACTGGACAGCCGCCCCAGCCTGCTCAATCCGCTGTGGTATGCCGGCAGCTACGCGATCGGCGCGCTGGCCGCGCTGGCCGGCGATCCGGTCAGCCTGGGCTTCGTGGTGGAAACCGAGCGCCAGGTGGAGGCCCATCTGGCCGAGCACCTGGAAAAGCTGCCGCCGCAGGACGAACGCTCGCACGCGGTGCTGACGCAGATGCAGGCCGACGAGATCCGCCACGCGCAGAACGCGCAGGCCCGCGGCGGCATCGAACTGCCATTCCCGCTGCCGCAGCTGATGCACGCCAGCTCGCTGGTGATGAAGACGGTGGCGTATCGGGTGTGACCTGAAGATCACACCCGGCGGGACCCGGGATTCGCAGGGCGGGCATCGCCCGCCACCCGGATACCTCACGCCATGGCGGACCATGCCCGCCCTGCGCAATCCGGACCCCGAATCCCGGCTTACATCAGATTGCGGCCGTGGAACAGCTCCTCGATCTCGCGACGCAGCAGCGACTCGATCTTCTGGCGCTCCTTGAACGACAGGTCGTCCGCGTGCGACTCGAACAGGTAGGTGTCCAGGTCGAAGTCCTTGATGTGCATCTTCGTGTGGAACATGTTTTCCTGGTACACGTTGACGTCGAACATCTCGTACTTCTGGCGGATGTGCCGCGCCAGGTAGTCCTGCACCGAGTTGATCTTGTGGTCGATGAAGTGCTTCTTGCCCTTCACGTCGCGGGTGAAGCCGCGCACGCGGTAGTCGCACACCACGATGTCCGACTCGAAGCTGTCGATCAGGTAGTTCAGCGCCTTCAGCGGCGAGATCACGCCACAGGTGGCCACGTCGATGTCGGCGCGGAAGGTGGCAATGCCGTTGTGCGGGTGCGTTTCCGGGTAGGTGTGGACGGTGATGTGGCTCTTGTCCATGTGCGCCACCACGGCACCGGAAATGGTGTCGCGGCCCAGCTTCTCCACCACCGGCTCCTCGGAAATGAGGATGGTCACCGAGGCACCCTGCGGATCGTAGTCCTGGCGGGCCACGTTGAGGATGTTCGCGCCGATGATCTCGGCCACGTCGGTGAGGATCTGGGTCAGGCGGTCGGCGTCGTACTGCTCATCGATGTACTCGATGTAGCGCTGGCGCTGTTCCTCGGACACCGCATAGCAGATGTCGTAGATGTTGAAGCTCAACGCCTTGGTCAGGTTGTTGAAGCCCTGCAGGCGCAGACGGGGAAGGGGTTTGACCACGAACGGCTCTCCATGACCGGATACTCGGCCAGCAACAGAGGCGGGTTAGCGACAAGGGTCCCCGCGATTGGTGTGAAGCGCAGACATGCTGCGCGACCCTTGTGACCGGTTCACGACATTCGTCACGCCCGGAAGACCGCGAAGTATGGGACAAAAGAAAAGGAAATAGAACCTGCGGCAAAGCGTTCATGTTTGTCATAATGCCGCGTTGACAGGGTGGTTTCCGGCGTGCGGATGGCTTCGGCAGCGCGCAGCACTGAAAGATGACCATCACCAGGGGATGCATAAGTGGCGCAACTCAAGTACCAGCTCCAACAAGCTTTCGAACGTTCGCAGGCCCCCGCCGGCTTCGCACCGGACCCCGCCTCGATGGAGCGATTCCTGGGTCTCTGCCACCGCCGGCGCTATCCCGGCAAGACCGCGATCATCCGCCCCGGCGACCCGGCCAACACGCTTTATTACGTGATCGAGGGTTCGCTGGCGGTATGCACCGAGGACGAGCAGGGACGTGAACTGATCCTGGCCTACATCAGCCGCGGGCAGTTCATCGGCGAGATGGGATTGTTCGTGGAACAGGCCCAGCGCGAGTCGATGGTGCGCACCCGCACGCCATGCGAGATGGCCGAGATCAGCTATGAACGGCTGTTCCAGTTGATGGAAGGCCCGCTGCGCGAGGAATGCCCGAAGATCCTGTTCGCGATCGGTGCCCAGCTGACCAACCGTCTGCTGCGCACCTCGCGTCAGGTCAGCCGGATGGCCTTCATGGATGTCACCAACCGGATCTCGCGCACCTTGCTGGATCTGTGCCAGGAACCGGATGCGATGACCCATCCGGACGGCACCCAGATCCGCATCTCGCGCCAGGAGGTCAGCCGCATCGTGGGTTGCTCGCGCGAGATGGTCGGACGCGTGCTCAAGCAGTTGGAAGAGCAGCGGATGATCGACGTGTCGGGCAAGACCATCGTGGTCCGCGGCACCCGCTGACAGCCCCGTCCCGAATACCGTAGGAGCCCGCTCGCGGGCGATGCTTTTGCTTTTGCGATTCCCGAATCCCGATTCCCGGCCCCAAAAGCAAAAGCATCGCCCGCTAGCGGGCTCCTACAGTGTTCCAGTCGCGGGGCGGGCCATGCCCGCCCTCAATGCCACGCGACGCGGGTGACCGGGCGGCCGAGGATCTTTTCGACCTTCTTGCACAAGGCAGGGGTGCCGTTGACCAGTACCGGCTCGACGGCAACTTTCATCATCGCCACGTCGTACATGGAATCGCCGTAGGCCACGTCCCATTCGGTCAGGCCGTGCTCACCGAGGGTGAGCACCTTGTTCCGGCCCACGTTGTGGCGCAGGACGCGCATGCCCAGGCCACCGGGACGAAACCGCGAGGCCAGAACTTCCAGATCGGACAAGCCCAATTCACGCAGGATGCCGCTGACCAGGGTGTGCTCGCAGCCAGTGACCACCAGCACCCGGTCGCCAGCCGCCTGATGGCGCCGCAACGCCTGCAGGCCATCACGACAGAACTGTTTCGGGCGGCGCGCCAGACTGGCGGCAAAGGCTTCGGCCTCGGCCATGTAACGCCGCTCGTCCAGCCCCAGCAGCGCGATGCCGACCAGCCAGCGGATCACCAGCCAACGCGAGAACGGCAACAACACCAACAGCAGGGGCAGGCTCAGCAAAAACAGCAGTCTGCGCCACGGTGTCGCGTAGAGATGGCGCACGAACAAGCCGAACGAATCGCCGTGGATCAGCACGCCATCGAAATCGAACAGCACCACGCGCGGGCCGGCCGGCTCCGCGGCAGCCGCCTCCGGCGGCAAGGCATCCCCTGTCATCGCGGTCACGGCGTGGCGAACAGCCGCTTCAGCTCGGCGCCGGGATCATCGGCACGCATGAAGGCCTCGCCGACCAGGAAGGCCTCGATGCCGCCCGCGCGCAGGCGCGCCACGTCCTCAGCGGTGTGGATGCCCGACTCGGCCACCAGCACGCGGTCGTACTCGACCATGTCCTGCAGCGCCAGCGAGGTGTCCAGCGAGGTCTCGAACGTGCGCAGGTTGCGGTTGTTGACGCCGATCAGCGGCACCGGCAGGGCCAGTGCACGCTCCATCTCTTCCGCGTCATGCACTTCGCACAGCACGTCCAGGTCCAGCTCGGCCGCCTGCAGCGACAACTGCAGCAGGGCGTCGTCATCCAGCGCGGCGACGATCAGCAGGATGCAGTCGGCGCCGATCGCGCGGGCCTCGTGCACCTGGTAGGAGTCGATGATGAAATCCTTGCGCAGCACCGGCAGCGAGCACGCCGCGCGGGCCTGCTGCAGGAAGGCCTCGCTGCCCTGGAAGAAGTCGCTGTCGGTCAGCACGGACAGGCAGGCCGCGCCGCCGGCCTCGTAGCTGCGGGCAATCGCCGCCGGGTCGAAATCCGGACGGATCAGGCCCTTGCTGGGGCTGGCCTTCTTCACTTCGGCGATCACCGCCGGCAGGCCGGCCTCGATCTTCGCCTCGATCGCGGCGGCGAAACCGCGGGTGGCCGGCAGGTCGGCGATCCGCGCAACCAGCTCCGCCTCGGACAGGCGAGCGCGGCGCTCGGCAACCTCCTCGACCTTGCGGGCAAGAATGCGGTTGAGGATATCGGTCATGGCGTCGCGCTCGATCGGAAGGGGCGTGGCGTGGAAAGCTCAGGCACCGGCGAGGCGCCGGGTGGCTTCCACGAAAGCCTGCATTTTCGCATGCGCGGCGCCGCTGGCGATGGTCGCACGAGCCAGCTCGATGCCCTCGGCAATGCTGCCGGCCACGTCGGCCGCGTACAGCGCCGCGCCGGCATTGAGGCAGACGATGTCGTGCGGCACGCCGGCCTGCCCGGTCAGCGCCTCCATCATCATCGCGCGGGATTCCTCCGCATTGGACACGCGCAGATTGCGGCTGGAAGCCATCGCCAGGCCGTAATCCTCCGGCTCCACCTCGTACTCGCGCACCACGCCATCGCGCAATTCGCCAACCAGGGTCGACGCGCCCAGCGAGATCTCGTCCATGCCGTCGCGACCCCACACCACCAGCGCATGGCGCGCACCCAGCGCCTGCAGCACGCGGATCTGGATGCCGACCAGATCGGGGTGGAACACGCCCATCAGGATGTTCGGCGCACCGGCCGGGTTGGTCAGCGGGCCGAGGATGTTGAACAACGTGCGCACGCCCATTTCCTTGCGCACCGGCGCCACCACCTTCATCGCCGGATGATGGTTCGGCGCGAACATGAAGCCGATGCCGGTTTCGGCCATGCAGGCGGCCACCTGCGCCGGCGCCAGGTCGATCGAGGCGCCCAGCGACTCCAGCACGTCGGCACTGCCGGACTTGGACGACACGCTGCGCCCGCCGTGCTTGGCCACCCGCGCCCCGGCGGCGGCGGCCACGAACATCGAGGCGGTGGAGATGTTGAAACTGGACGCGCCGTCACCGCCGGTGCCGACGATGTCGACGAAATGCGCGTGCTCGGGCAATTCCACCTTGGCCGACAGCTCGCGCATCACCCGCGCCGCGCCGGTGATCTCGCCCACGGTTTCCTTCTTCACGCGCAGTCCGGTGATGATCGCCGCGGTCATCAGCGGGCTCACCGAGCCGCTCATGATCTGGCGCATCAGCGCGATCATCTCGTCATGGAAGATCTCGCGGTGCTCGATCGTGCGCTGCAGCGCTTCCTGCGGGGTGATGGTGATGTCGCGATTGCCGCTCATGCCGCTGCCCTCATCGACTGCTGCAGAAAGTTGCGCAGCAGGTCATGGCCATGCCGGGTCAGGATCGACTCCGGATGGAACTGCACGCCCTCCACCGGCAGCGTGCGATGGCGCAGGCCCATGATCTCGTCGATCGAGCCGTCCGGATTCTCGGTCCAGGCGGTCACCTCCAGGCACTCCGGCAGGGAATCCTGCTCGACCACCAGCGAGTGGTAGCGCGTCGCCTCGAACGGATCGGGCAGGCCGGCGAACACGCCCTGGCCACGATGGCGCACCGGCGAGGTCTTGCCATGCATGATCTGCTTGGCCCGGATCACCTTGCCGCCGAACACCTGGCCGATCGCCTGATGGCCCAGGCACACGCCGAAGATCGGAATCTCCCCGGCCAGCTCGCGCAGCACCGCCAGCGACACGCCCGAATCGTCCGGCGTGCCCGGCCCCGGCGAGATCATGATGTGCGATGGTTGCAACGCGCGGATCCCGGCGATGTCCAGCGCATCGTTGCGCACCACCTTCACCGCCTGTCCCAGCTCGCCCAGGTACTGCACGAGGTTGAAGGTGAAGCTGTCGTAGTTGTCGATCATCAAGAGCATGTTGCACCTGATCCTTTGGTTTGCGTCGCGGAGCACCTGTGGGCCAAGAAGGGATGCCCGGTGCATGAAGCGGGCAATAGTACGACGACAGGACAATCGATGATGGAGCCGCTGGTCCGATGCCCCATGCAACGATGCCGGCCGGCCGCAAGGCACCTGCCTGGCATGGCTTGCAGGGCTGCCGGCATGGTTGCGATAAGGTGTCGCAAAGCCCTGAACGCAAAGTCCCATGCCCGAAGCCGACTGGCTGAGCCAACTGCTGCAGATCATCACCGTCACCGGCCAGCTGGAAGTCCGCTGCGCCTACGGTGCGCCCTGGCGCGTGACCTGGGAGCAAGCGGCTTCCAACGAGATTCCCTATCACGTCGTCGTCGGCGGACGCGCCATCCTGGAAGACCCGCAGACCGGCACGGCACAGGAACTGGCCTGCGGCGACATCGTTTTGCTGCCGCATGGTGCCGCCCACGTGCTGCACGACGGCAGTGGACGTACGCCGGTGCCCACCCGCCAGCACCGCGGTGCCGCCGGGTGGATGCTGAGCGAGAACGACGGCGGCGGCGAGAAGCTGGACCTGATGTGCGGCCGCTTCTCGATCACGCCGCCGCATGACCGGATGATCCGCAACTACCTGCCAGCGAACCTGGTGGCACGAGCTCAGCCCTCCCCGACCGGGAGCGCGGACGGCGGCGCGGCGGCGCAACTGGCCAGTCTGGTGCGGCTGATGCGGATGGAGTCCGCCGCCGACCGCACCGGCAGCCGGGCCATTCTCGACGCGCTGTCCTCGGCATTGTTCGCGCTGGTGCTGCGCGCGGCCAGCGAGGACGGGCAGGCACCGGCCGGGTTGCTCGCACTGGCCGGCCATCCCCGCCTGGCGCCGGCCATCACCGCGTTGTTCGGTGATCCGGCCCACCCCTGGAAACTGCCCGAGCTGGCGGACCGCTGCGGCATGTCGCGTGCCACCTTCATGCGCCACTTCCAGAGCCGGCTCGGCTGCTCCGCGCTCGACCTGCTGACCGACCTGCGCATGAGCCTGGCTGCCAATGAGCTGAAGAAACCGGCGATCAGCACCGAGGCCGTGGCCGAGGCCGTCGGCTACCAGTCCGTCGCGGCGTTCCGCCGCATGTTCACCGAACGGATGGGCATGACGCCGGGGGCCTGGCGTCGGCAGGCGCAGCAGGGTGCACAGCTGGACACCCACACGAAATGATCCTTTTGAGCATCATTTAGAGATTATTGAATCTCGAAATAATCATGCCTGACGGTACATTGGACTCCGCCATCCACTGATGAGGAGCCACCCGATGAACCGCACAGCCGTCGCCACCGATGCCTCCCGCCACGCCGTCATCGACATCCGCGCCCGGGCCGGAAAGAACGAAAACGTCGTCACGCCAAACCCGTTCCGCTCGACGCCGCTCAACCCCGTCATCGAAACCCTGCTGAGCCGCAGTGCCGCCAAGTACTACGACCAGAACGCCCGCCTCAGCGACACGCAGATCCGCGAACTGGTGCGCATCGGCACGTCCGCGCCGACCTCCTTCCACCTGCAGAACTGGCGCTTCATCGCCGTGCGCAGTGACGAAGCCAAGGCCCGTCTGCGGCCGATCGCCTGGAACCAGCCGGCGATCACCGAGGCGGCGGTGACCTTCATCGTGATCGGCCAGCTGGCCGATGCCAGCACCATCCCCGCCCGCCTGGCGCCGGTGGTCAAGGCCGGCATCATGCCGGCGCACCTGGTGCCGGAATGGGAAGCCCCCGCGCGCAGCCTGTACGACGACCAGCCACAGCGCCAGCGCGACGAAGCCGTGCGCACGGCCACCTTCGGCACGGCCGCGATGATCTATGCGGCCCGCTCACTCGGCTGGGGTTCCACGCCGATGATCGGCTTCGACGCCGACGCCGTGCACCACGAGTTCGGCCTGGCCGACGACGAGATCCCGGTGATGCTGCTGACCGTCGGCCCGGAGCGCGCCGGCAACTGGCCGCAGAAGCCGCGCATGCCGATTGCCGACGTGCTCGATTTCGCCTGATCCCTTTCCCCCTGATCCACACATCCACCCATCAACACACTCACCCGAGGAAATGCCATGTCACGTGCCACCGTCCTGAATCCGGAACAGATCCCCGCCGCCTCGCAGGCAACGCTCGATGCCTTCAGCAAGAACATCGGCTTCACCCCGAACATGATGGCGACCTTCGCCGCCAGCCCGATCGCGTTCAACGCCTGGGCCGCCCTGCTCGGCTCACTCAGCAAGTCGCTCGACGTGAAGACCCGCGACAGCATCGGCCTGGCCGTGTCCGAGGTGAACGGCTGCAACTACTGCCTTGGCGTGCACAGCTTCACCGCCGCGCACATGGCCAGGCTGCCGGAAGACGAGATCATCCTCGCCCGCCAGGGCCACGCCACCGATCCGAAGCGTGACGCGGCGGTGCAGTTCGCACGCAAGGTCATCCAGACCCGCGGCAAGGTCGGCGACGCCGACGTGCAAGCCGTGCGCGATGCCGGCTACAGCGAGGCGAACGTGATGGAGATCGTCGCCCTGGTCGCGATGTATTCGCTGACCAATTTCTTCAACAACGTGTTCGACCCCGAGCAGGACTTTCCCCCGGTAGCCCCGGCCGGCTCGATCTGAGCCGGTCCCGCGCAACCTCCGGAAGCCACGGGAATCGCCGCCATGCACATTCTCCACATCGACTCCAGCCCACGTCCCGAATCCCACAGCCGGGGGCTGTCGGCGGCGATCGTCGAACGGCTTCTCGAGGTTGCGCCCGGGGCCAGCATCCATCGGCGCGACCTGGGCACCGAACCACTGCCGCACACCCTGCCCGACTACGCGGTCGCGCTGTCGACGCCGGCCATGCTGGCGGTCCCGCCGGAGGGCTCCCTGGATGTGTCCGAAAGGCTCATCCGGGAGCTCGAGGCGGCCGACGCCATCGTCATCGGCACGCCGATGCACAACTACACGGTGCCCTCGGTCCTCAAGGCATGGATTGACCAGGTCCTGCGCGTCGGGCGCACGATGCAATCGACGCCCGCCGGCAAGCTGGGCCTGTTGCGGGACCGCCCGGTGTTCATCGGCGTCGCGTCCGGCGGCGTGTTTTCGGGCGCGCGGGCCAACCAGCCGGATTGCCTCACGCCCTATCTGTCGCTGGCACTGAACTCGATCGGGCTGAAGACGCTGCAGTTCCTGCCGCTCCAGGCCACCGCCTTCCTCGACCCCGGCCAGTCAGCAGCGGCTCGTGCAAACGTGCTCGCGGCGCTCGACCTGACGGTGATTGCCGCCGGTGGGTCCGACAGGTCGCAGCACACTCATCCGGCCCTGGCCGGAGCATGAAAGCGAGGTCTCCGACGATGTCACGCACAGAAGCGAAAACCGCCACCAGCAGCGGCACGCTGCCGCCGCTCGGCAGCCGGATCACCGACAAAGCGGCCCCGCCCGACGATCGCGTCGTCCGTCGCTGGATCGGCCCCGCAGCGTCCGGCCACTGGACCGCCTTGCGCCGGTGGATCGACGCAACCTATCCCGGGGTGTTCGAACCGGAATGGCTGTACGGCGGCAAGAACCGTGGCTGGACCCTGCGCTACAGGCAGGGCCGGGCGTTCTGCACCCTGGTACCGGAATACGGACGCTTGTCGGCCGTGGTGGTGCTGGGCCGGGCGGAACGCGAGAAATTCGAGGCACGGCGCTACACCTGGCGCCCGTCCCTGGTGAAGCTCCACGACGAAGCCAGGACGTACATCGACGGGAAATGGCTGGCCGTGACCATCGCCTCCACGGACGACCTGCACGAGCTGATGGAGCTTCTGACCATGAAGCGACCGCCGCCTTCGCCCGGCCATCCGGGCCCGGAGAAACCACGCAGGACCGCGGCTCGATGAGCCGCCGCGCAGGACAGCGCAACAGGCTTCGCCCCCGCAACTGCCCCACCAACCCAAACCCATCGAGGAGGTACATCCCATGAAAGCCATCGTGGTCACCGATCCGTCCGCCGGCAGCGCCGGCATGAAGCTGGTCGATCGTCCCGAGCCGCAGGCAGCGATCAACGACGTCGTGGTCGAGGTCCATGCCGCGGGATTCGTCAACACCGAACTGGAATGGCCATCGACTTGGGCCGATCGCGCCTTTCGCGACCGCACCCCGGCGATCCTCGGCCACGAGCTGGCCGGCGTGGTGGTCGCGCTCGGCTACGGCACCACCGGGCTGTCCATCGGCCAGCGCGTGGTCGGCCTGTCGGACTGGCACCGCGACGGCACGCTCGCCGAATACGTGGCGATCGAGGCACGCAACCTGGCGCCGCTGCCCGGCGACGTCGATTTCACCGTGGGCGCGAGCCTGCCGATCTCGGGCCTGACCGCGTGGCAAGGCCTGTTCCAGCACGGCCGTCTGCAGGCCGGACAAAGCGTACTGGCGCACGGCGCAGCCGGTGCCGTCGGCGCGATCGTGACGCAACTGGCGCGGGAAGCCGGCGCCCATGTCATCGGCACCGGACGTGCCGCCGACCGCCAGAAGGCACTGGACTTCGGTGCCCACGAATTCCTCGACCTCGACAGCGAGCGACTGGAGGACGTCGGCGGCGTCGACCTGGTATTCGACGCCATCGGCGGCGACATTCAGAAGCGTTCCGCCGCGCTGATCCGTCCCGGCGGCAGCCTGGTCACCGTGGTCGCACCCACCGATGTCCGCCCCGCCGACGGCCGCACCATCGACTTCGTGGTCGAAGCCGACCGGCAGCAATTGTCGGAAATCATCCAGCGCGTGCGCGACGGCAGGCTGCGGCCGAACATCGGCCAGGTGGCATCGCTCGACGACGCCGTCGCCACCTTCAACTCGACCGAGCGCCGGAAAGGCAAGACGGTGATCCGCATTCGACCGTAAAGCCAGAAGTGAGCGAGGAGGAGAGAGGAGTGAGAAAGAGGTGCGGCAACCACCGCGCTTTTCTCTCACTCCTCACTCCTCTGCACTCACTCCTTGGTTCTTTCCCCACGCGCACCGCCGACGCGACACGGGATTCAGCCGCCATCGCTCCGCGACTGCTTTGCCACCACGCTGGTGGCGGCCAGGTCGCCGGTGACGTTGCCCAGCGTGGCCAGCGCGTCGGGAATCGTGTCGACTGCCAACATCAGGCCCAGCGGGCTCAGCGGCAGGCCCATCGACTGCGCCACCGGCAAGTTGGTGGCGACGAAGGTGACCTGGCCGGGCAGGCCGACCGAGCCCAGGCTGATCACCACCGCCAGCAATGCGCCGGCGACCAGGGACGCCGCCGAGATGTCGATCTGATAGGCCCAGGCGATGAACACCGCCGAGGTGACGTACTGCACCGGGCTGGTCAGGCGGAACAGGCTGACCGCCATTGGCAGCACCAGCGAGGCAACCTGCTTCGGATAGCCGAGACGGCGGTCGGCCGCTTCCAGCATCGCCGGCAAGGCCGCCAGCGAGGACTGCGTGCTGGCCGCCACCACCTGCGCCGGCGCGGCGGCCGACACGAAACGACGCAGTTTCTCGCCGCCGAAAAACACCGCGATCGGCAGCATCATCACGCCCACCGACAGATACATCAGGCACTCCACCAGCACGTACACGCCCAGGGCGCTGAGCATGTCCATGCCGGCACGCGCACAGACCGACAGGATCAGCGAGAACACGCCCAGCGGTGCCGCCCACAGCACCCAGCGCACGATCACGATCATCGCGTCGGCGATGGCCTGGAAGAACTCCACCAGCATCGCCCGCCGCTCCGGCGCGATGCGGGTCAGCGCGAAGCCCAGGAACAGCGCGAACACCACCAGCGGCAACATCGCACTGTTCGCCGCGGCCATGATCGCGTTGCTGGGCACGATCGCCACCAGCGTGTCGATCCAGTGCACCGGGCCGGTCGCCACCGGTGCGGTGGAGGCGTGATCCAGCGCGGCGGTCACTTCCGGCGAATGCGGGAACAGCGAGAACGCCAGCGGTGCCGCCAGCGCGGTGAACAGCGCGCCGCCGGTGAGGATCACGATGAAGGTGACGATCGCCCGTCGCGCGATGCGCCCGGAGGCCGCCGCATCGGTGGCGGTGTTCACGCCGATCACCACCAGTGCCAGCACCAGCGGTACCACGGTCATCTGCAGCGCGTTGAGCCACAGCTTGCCGATCGGTTGGGCCACGTCGGCCACCTTCAGCGCCGTGGCCGCATCGAAGTGAGCCAGCAGCAGGCCGATCACCGCGCCAAGGAACAGGCCGGTCAGTACACGTGCGGTCGCGCTCATCCGGCGTGGCTCCCGTCATCGATGCGCGGCAGCGCCCAATCACCGCGCAGTCGCTGGTATTGCGCCTGCGGCAGCAGCACGAACACCGGATAATCTTCCGGCTTCAGCCAGGCCAGCAACGACTGCATCACGTCCGGCGTCATCGCGGTGCAGCCGGCGGTGGCGTCGGTCGGGGATTTCCACAGGTGGGCGAAGATGCAGCTGCCACCGTGGGCGACGTTGTCCGGGTTCTGCTCGATCACGAAGCCCTGGCGATAACGCTGGTCACCGTTGACGTGCAGGTCGCGGCGCATCGGTTCGCTGGAGCCTTTCACCGCGTCCTCGCCGACCACGTTGGCGTCGACGATGCGGTTGTAGTGACTGGCACCATCGACGTCGACGCACCAATCAGTGGCGCTCAGCGCCAAGTACGGCATCGCGGTGTCCGCGTGGTCGGCGTAGCCGAAGCTGTCGCCGATGCGGAACACCCCGGCCGGCGCGCGGTTGTCACCCTCACGCTTGACCGGACCGCCGGCAGCGGTCTGCGACGGATTCAGCCCCAGTCCCCACGCCGCACCGTTCTTGCCGATGGTCACCGGCGTGGCCGTGCGCACCTCCCGCCAGCCATCGCCCTCGCGCACGAAGGTGCGCAGGACGCCATGGTCGACGTTCCAGCCATCGGTGGTGACCAGCACCATCTGCCGCGCATCACTCCACGGCAATCCGGGTGCGCCGGCATGCGCCGCACCGCCAAGCGCCACGACCAGCGCGATTGAAGCAAGAATCCTGCAGCTGCCCATCTGTGTCCCTCGATCATTCGCCCCGCGACATTGCGGTGATCTTCGCAGACCCGCCACCCCGCCTCCATAACACTTCAAGCCTGTTATCCCCGCAAAGCGGCGGGAGCACGCTCGCGTGCGATGCTTTTGAGCTTCCGGAGCCAGAAGCAGGAGCTCCAAGAGCAAGAGCTTTCACCCTCCTTCGGAGGGCGAGTTACTTTCTCTTTGCGTGGCCAAAGAGAAAGTAACCAAAGAGAAAGGCCACCCCGCTTACGCGCCAGTCGGACATCCTGTCCGACTGGTACGCGGTCGGGCTACGGGGTTTTTCGACAGGGCATCCTGCCCTGGCGAAAAACTGGCTGACATCCATGTCAGCCCCCCCCTGCGGGGCTTTCCTTCGCCCGACCGCCGCTTCAGAGGGGACCCCGGTAGAGCAGCGGGCCATCGTGGCCCGCACTTTTCGAAAGAGCCAGAGCAAAAGCAAAAGCAAAAAGCAAAACCTCGCCTTGCCGTGGATCCACCGCCATTCCCGACTCCCTGCTCCCTATTCCCTGCCTTCAAGGCTCCAGCATCGTCTGGATCCGCTCGAGGTTGGCCAGCAGCTGGGCGTGGCGGTCCTCGTGCTCCTCGCACAGCTGCACGAACACGCCATCGAGCAGATGCTGCAGCGCCGACTGGTACAGCAGCGGCTGCACGTAGGGCAGCTCGTCGTGGGCGGACACCACCAGCGACAGGTCGGCCAGCGTGCGCAGTGGGTTGGCGGTATGCCGGGTCACCGTGATCACCTGGCCGCGACGCTCGCGGAAATAGCGCGCGATCTTGCCCAGTGCCGGGTGGTTGCCGTGCTCGGAGAACACCAGCAGCAGGTCGCCGGGACTGGCCGCCGAGACATTGGCGGTCATCCGCGCGGTATCGAAGTTGTGCACGGTGAGGATGCCCAGCAGCGACAGCCGCAGCGCGAAATTGCGCGCGTAGATGTCGTCCTCGCCCAGGCCGATGATGAACACCTTGCCGCTGCGCCCGGCCTGGCCGATCGCCGCGGCGACCGCACGGAGGGTTTCCGGCGGGTTGATCAGCCGGGTGGCCTCTTCGGCCTCGGACTTGCGCCGCCACAGGCTGCCCGCCAGCGACTCCTCCCCGCCCTCGCGGGTCGTGGCCTGCTCCGGTTCGTCGCCGTTGTCGGCGCGGGCGATCGCCTCGCCGACCGAGTACTTCAGGTCGGGATAACCCTTGAAGCCCAGCTTCTGGGTGAACTTGACCACGCTGGACTGACTGATGCCCAGCGCGTTGGCCAGCTGCTGGGACGAGTAGTCGCGCAGCAGCTGCGCGTTTTCCAGGATGAAGTCGGCGATGCGCCGCTCCACCGCCGACATCTGGTCGCGCTCCGAACGGATCTTGACCAGCGGCGACATCAGCCTTGCCTCCGCCATGCCGGCGACGCGCGACCGCAGCAAACCATCAGCACGCAGGGGCGGCGACGCTTGCAGCAGTCGTTCGAGACGTTCACAGCTTTTCCAGCCCCCTGATCTCGCGGATGCCCAGGCCGGGCGCGTCGGTCACCGAGATTTCCGACTCATTGAAGATGACGCCGCCGTCGACCGGATTGAACTGGCCCAGCGACGGGCCGTCGAGGTCGATCTTGGTGATCGCCCCGGCCTTGGCCACCGCCACGTGCACCGCCGCAGCCACGCTGATGCTGGACTCGAGCATGCAGCCGATCATGCAGTCGATGCCGTACATCGAGGCGATGTCGGCGATGCGGATGGCATTGGAGATGCCACCGGTCTTCATCAGCTTGATGTTGATGATGTCGGCCGCGCGCAGGCGGATCAGCTCGATCACCTCCATCGGCCCGAACACGCTCTCGTCGGCCATCACCGGGGTGTGCACGCGCTCGGTGACGTAGCGCATGCCTTCCAGATCGCGCGCCTTCACCGGCTGCTCGATCAGCTCCAGCTTGATCCCGGCCTCCTCCAGCGTCTGCAGCGCGTACACCGCCTGCTTGGCGGTCCAGCCCTGGTTGGCGTCCAGCCGCAGCAGCGCACGGCCTTCGACCGCGGCGTAGATCGCCTTGACCCGCTCGATGTCGACGCCGATGTCCTTGCCGACCTTGATCTTCAGCGACTCGAAGCCGCGCTCCACCGCCGAGACCGAGTCGGCCACCATCTTGTCGATGTAGTCCACGCTGATGGTGATGTCGGTGGTGATCACCGGATCGCCGCCACCGAGCAGCTTGTACAGCGGCGCCTGGTACAGCTGGCCCCACAGGTCGTAGATGGCGATCTCCACCGCCGCCTTGGCGCTGGTGTTCTTCTCCATCGACGACTGGATCAGCCCGGTCAAGTGGTTGAGATCGGCAATGCTCTCGCCGATCAGGCGCGGCGAGATGTAGTGCCGGATCGCGTCGACGATCGAGCCGTGGGTGTCGCCGGTGATCACCGCGGTGGCCGGCGCCTCGCCGTAACCGATGTGGCCGGTGTCGGTGTGCACCATCACCACGATGTCCTCCACCGTGCTGACCGTGCGCAGCGCCGTCTTGAACGGCGTCTTCAGCGGCACCCGCAGCATGCCGAAGGTGATGTCGGTGATCTTCATGGATGAACCTTCTGTGGAATCCGTGTCCTGTTCGTGCGTCCGCGCAACCGCCGTCAGTGGCGGATGCGCACGATGCTGGTCATGTGGTCGATGAAGGTGGAGCCGTCGCTGCCGTAGAGCATCGGCAGCAGCGGCGTCACCGACACCGAGTTGAGCTTGATGTGGGCCGTGCTGCCATCGGCCTTGTGGTAGCTCATGCCGCCGACGTCATGGATCACCCACGGCTGGCCCTGGTACTGGCCGATCACCATCATCACGTGGCCGGGGATGTAGACCATGTCGCCGACCTGCAGCGCATGGGCCGCCTCCAGCCGGGCCTCGTGGCTGTCCTTGTCGGTGAACGCGCGATGCTCCAGCGCCGGGCTGATCGCCTGCTTGCTGGTGTTGCGCGGCATCTCAACGCCCATCGAGCGGTACACGTCGGATACGAAGCCGGAGCAGTCGCGGCCATCGTAGTCATGGCCCCAGCCATAGCGTTCGCCGAGGAACTTGAAGGCCTGGCGGATGATGTTGGCGCGGGTCAGCGGCAGGTAGTCCGCCGCGGTGTCGGTGTTCTTCTGCAGCAGCGCCGGAGTGAACGCCAGCGAGCCGTCCGGCTTGCGCAGCGGCAGGTCCAGCACATGCGTGGCGTACGCGGTCTGGCCGTTCACCGGCTGGTCCGGCGGCAGGTCGGTGCGCAGCGGGATCCGCGTGCCCATGTCCAGCTGCAACTCGGACACCGGCGGCACCTCGCGGGTGAACACGGTATGCACGGTGCCGCCGGTGATCACCCGGTACGGCGTGCGGCCGGCGTGGGCGAAGATCGTCTGCGCGTCGCCCTCGGCCACGTTGTCCTTCTCGGTCCAGGCGGCGTAGCGCTCGCTGACCACGAACAACCACTTGCCGTCGGCACTGGCATGCACGATCACCACCGGCGTGCCGGGGAATTCGGCGGACTCCTGGAAGCGGTCGATGTCGGTGTCGCCCTTGGAGCTGAAGGCACGCAGGCTGGTCGGGAAACCGCGCAGCGCCGCGCGCCGCACGATCATGCCGTAGCGGGTTTTCTGCTGCGCCGGAATCGCGTCGAGCGCCAGGTTGGCCATCAGCGCGTCAAGGGTGGCCGCGGCCACCGGCTGGCCATCGACGTCGAAAAGTTGGCGCTCCGGCCGGGTCGACAGCGACTCGATCCAGCCCGCCACCTGGTCATGGTCCAGCGTGGCCGGCAGGGCGCGCAGGTCGTGCATCGACGAATCGAGCTTGAGCAGTTTCGCGTTCTGCGCCGCGATCGCGGCCCGGTCCAGCACCAACTGGTCCGGCTGTGCCTGCAGGCCGATCCAGAACTCCGGCGTCAGCTGCGCATCACCCACGCCCATCACGCCGGACGGCGGCACCGGCAGCGTCGCCACCGCGTCGCGTGCATGCAGCGGGGCGCCACCCATCAGGCCAAGCGCGAGCAAACCGGCAAGCAGGGAAATTCGCATGATCATCACCTCAGGTTCGAGACCCCGTCAGGCGCCGGCCAACGCCGACATCACCGTCGCCACCACCAGGCCGAAGCCGGTACCGACGATGTAGCCCAGCAAGGCCAGCAAAATGCCCACCGGCACCAGGGCCGCAGAGTAGCTGGCGGCCAGTACCGGCGTGGCCGCGACACCGCCGATGTGCGCCAGCGAGGAAATCCCGCACAGGTACAGGTCGAAGCGGAACAGCTTGGCGAAACCGATCAGCAGCACCGCGTGGATGGCGATGATGGTGACGCCGCACAGGATGTACAACGGCGCCGCGCCGATGCCGTGGAAGTTGCTCTGCGAGGCCAGCACCGCCACCACGCTGATCAGCAACGCACCGGAAATCGTGCCTGCGCCGGGATAGCGCCCCAGCGGCGTATGCGCCACCACCAGACCGGCCAGGGTCGACAGCAGGATGGTCCAGGTGGTCGCGCTGACCATCGCCGAGGTCGGCAGCTTCGTCGCCACCCAACCGGCCAGCGCCGCCGCCAGCAAGGCCATGCCCAGCCACAAAAGCACGCTTTCCGGCGTGGTCGGCGCACTGGCCTTGACCTCGGCCACCGGCATGTCGCCGCTGGACTTGGCCCGGGTCCAGCGATTGAACGCCGGCGCCAGCTTCGCCACCGAGAACAGCACCACCACCCACATCGAATAGCACAGTGCATCGGTCAGCAGCGACATCGCCAGCAGGTCGTCGGACATGCCGATCGCCTGCTTCACCGCGATCATGTTGGCGGTACCGCCGACCCAGCTTCCGGACAGCGCGGCCAGCGGATGCCACTGCTTGCCGGGCAACCAGTGGTGATAGATCAGGAAGGTGCAGATGAACGCGACGAACAGGCTGATCGAAGTGCAGACGAACACGCCCAGCACGCGCGGGCCCAGGCGCCAGATCGCGCGCAGGTCACAGTTGATCATCAGCAGGAACAGCAGCGCCGGCACCATGTGCGACACCAGCGTGGACTGCGCCGCCTTGATCTCGTCGGTGACCTGCCACAAGCCGGACACCGCCAGCGCGGTGACCAGCAGATAGGTCAGCACGATCGGCGGCAGCACCTCGAAGATCTTCCAGCCATAGCGACGCTCGATCGCCGGAAACAGGCCTGCGGCCAACAACATCACCGCCAGATAAGGCCAGACCGTATGGATCACGTGCGTCCCCTTGTAGGTGGCTTCCGCCGGGTCCTGATGGACGGGCGCGAAGCCGCGAAGGAATAGCTGATTCTTGTCATACTTTTCCGAAGCATAAATTATTGACCGGCATTTGCAAGCGTGTTACACAAACGTTTCGGGGAAGCCGGAACGGGGACGCAGCTTGATGCATACGCCGCCATCAGTCGCAATCGGACTACGTCGCCGCAGCCGCGGCCTGCATCTGGCCGCGTGCATCTCCGCATTGCTGCTGACCACGTCGCCGGCCTTTGCCAATGACGAGGCAGTCCGCCTGCCGCGCATCATTGCCGAGATCGATGCCGGCCACTTCCACGCTGCCGAGGCCTCGATCACCGCTGCGCTGGCGCAACCCGGCCAGACCGCCGAGGCGCGCAAGGCACTGGCCTTCCAGCGCGAGCGCATGCGTCGCATCCTGCTCGACTTCACGCTCAGCGCCGACGATGTGAAAACACGCGTGCGCAAACAGATACCCGACCTCACCGACGCCGAGTTCGATCGCTGGAATGCCGCCGGCCTGTTCGAGCATCAGCGGATCGACGGCCGCACGCTGTACTTCAGTCGCTCGCCTGCCAACCTGTTCCGCCTGAGCAACGAGGCGCTGGACCGTCGCGCGGTACGCAAGCCACTGGTGGACGGGCCGATGGAGTCGCTGAACGACCATCAGCGCGCGATCTTCCACGCCGCGCTGCGGCAGCACGCCAGCAGCGTGCTGCCGCAGCGCGTGCGCATGACCCAGAAGCTGACCGTCGATGCCGACGCGGTGCCGGCCGGTGAAACCGTGCGCGCCTGGATTCCCTACCCGCAGGCAGTGCCGGGTCAGCAGGAAGACATCCGCTACGTCGCCAGCCAGCCGGCCAGTCACGAAATCGCGCCGGAGTCGGCACCGCAACGCACCGTGTATCTGGAAAAGCCCGCCGTGGCCGGCCAGCCCACCGAGTTCTCGGTGACCTACGAGGTCAACCTGCTGGCGCAGTACCACGCGATCGACCCGGACAAGGTCACCGCCGAGGTGATCACGCCGGAGCTGGCGCCCTACGTGGCCGAGCGCGCGCCGCACATCGTGTTCACCGAGGCCATGCGCGAGTTCTCCCGCCGCGTGGTCGGCGACGAGAAGAATCCCTACCGCATCGCACAGAAGCTGTTCGCGGCGGTCGACCTGATTCCGTGGGCCGGCGCACGCGAGTACTCCACCATTTCCAACATCAGCGACTACGCGCTGCACGCCGGCCATGCCGATTGTGGCCAGCAGACCTTGCTGCTGATGACCCTGCTGCGGCTCAACGGCATTCCCGCGCGTTGGCAGTCGGGCATGGTGTTCTCCGACGATGGCAGCGGCTTCAGCAACATCCACGACTGGGGCTATCTGTACCTGCCGCCGTACGGCTGGGTGCCGATGGACGTGACCACCGGCCGCCTGCATCCGTCGGCCGGCGACGATCCGGCGCTGGAATGGTTCTACCTCGGCGGCCTGGACAACTACCGCATCGCGTTCAACAACGATTTCGGGCGCCCGTTCCAGCCGCCCAAACGCGAATTCCGCTCGGACGACGTGGATTCGCAGCGCGGGGAGGCCGAGTGGAAGGGCGGCAACCTCTATTTCGACCAGCTCGGTTACGACTTCCAGTGGCAGGTCCTGTCGGATCGACAGCAGACCACCAGCAGCCAATAAACAGCAAAACCTCAATACATGACATCGACGGCGTCGATCGGGGAGATGGAGATGAACAACAGTCGTTATTTGCGCAGAACCGTACTCTGCATGGCACTGGGCATGGGCCTGGCGTCGCTGGGCAGCGCCCCGGTGATGGCCCAGTCGGTGACCGGTGCCGTGGCCGGCCACGCCGAAGCCGGTGCGCAGATCACCATCACCAACAGCGCCACCGGGCTGTCGCGCTCGGTCACCGCCAACGCCGACGGCAATTACCGCATGGCCCAGCTGCCGGTGGGCAACTACAGCCTGCAGCTGTCGCAGGGTGGCCAGACAGTCGGCTCGCCGGTGTCGGTGGTGGTCTCGCTGGGCGGCACCACCACGGTCAACCTGGGCAGCAGCGGCGACGTGACCAACCTCGACTCGATCCAGGTGGTCGGCTCGCGCGTGGTCAACCGCGTCGACGTGTTCTCCACCGAATCGGCCACCAATATCTCGCGCCAGGAAGTGTCCCGCCTGCCGGTGGACCAGAGCCTGAGCGCGGTGGCGCTGCTGGCGCCGGGCGTGATCGCCTCCGGCGCCAGTTTCGGCGGCCTCACCTTCGGCGGCTCGTCGGTGGCCGAGAACGTCACCTACATCAACGGCCTGGACGTCACCGATCCATACCGCCGCCAAGGCTTCTCCAGCGTGCCGTTCGCGTTCTTCGACGAGTTCCAGATCAAGACCGGCGGCTATTCGGCTGAATTCGGCCGCAGCACCGGCGGCGTGATCAACGCGGTGGTGCGCTCGGGCGGCAACGAGTTCCACGGCGGCGCGGAAGTGACGATGGAGCCTGGCTCATGGGCATCCTCGCCCAAGGATCGCTTCCTGCACGACGGCAACCTCGGCGCACGCGACCGCACCAGCCGCGACGAGGATCCGTTCTACAAGGCCAACGTCTGGCTGTCCGGCCCGCTGATCAAGGACAAGCTGTTCTTCTTCGCCATGTACGAGCGACGCGATGACCGGCCGGTGGACATCGACACCACCCAGGCCTGGAAGACCGCCAGCCCCAACAATTTCTGGGGCGCCAAGCTCGACTGGCACATCAACGACAACCACCTGCTGGAACTGCTGGCGTTCTCCGACAAGGCCAACTCGACCACCCGCAACTACGCCTATGACTGGGACAGCGCCACCTACGGCGACAAGCAGGGTGAGAGCACGGCCGGCTCCGGCGGCGACAACGGCTCGCTGACCTATACCGGCCACTTCGGCGAGAACTTCGTCGCCAAGGCGATGTACGGCATCAACAAGCGCAGTTCCACCAACGGCAGCCCGTGGGATGCCGGCTGCAGCATCGTGGGCCGCGGCGACTCCTACACCGAAGCCTTCGGCCCGCGCACCGAGCAGGAAGGCTGCCACCCGACCAACAGCAGCATCGCCAGCCGTTTCGACAAGCGCAAGGCGGCACGCCTGGACTTCGAGTGGACGCTGGGCTCCAGCCACCTGCTGCGCTTCGGCGTCGACCAGGAGATCATGGATTCGAACAGCTCGGTGGTCTACCCGGGCGATGGCTCCAGCTATACCGCCCAGGCCGCCACCCCGGGCGACAAGCTGCCCAACGGCGCACTGATCCCGGCCGGCGTCACCGCCATCGTCGACGCCCGCCACTACATCACCGGCTCGCCGGTGCAGACCAAGGCGCAGGCGTTCTACGTCGAGGACAACTGGAACGTCACCCCGACCCTGCTGCTGAACATCGGCGTGCGCGCGGACAAGTTCGAGAACACGCTGGCCTCGGGTGCCACCTTCGCCAAGGCCCAGTTCAGCGACATGATCTCGCCGCGGCTGGGCTTCAGCTGGGACATCAAGGGCGACGGCACCACCAAGCTGTTCGGCAACGCCGGCCGCTACTACATCCCGCTGACCAACAAGATCACCGACTACTTCGGCGGCGGCTCCACCGACGAGCATACCTATTACACGCTCAACGGCTGGAGCCAGCAGACCGATCCGGTCACCGGCCGCTCCTATCTGGCGCCGGATATCGGTGCCCAGATCGGCGCGGTCAACACCGACGGCAACACGCCGCCGCCGGATGACGTGCGCACCGCAGTCGCGCATGACCTGAAGCAGGTGTTCCAGGACGAGTACATCCTCGGCTTCCAGCAGGCGATCAACCAGGCCTGGTCGTACGGCGTCAACGTCACCTACCGCAAGATGACCCGTTCGGTGGAAGACGTGCGCATCAACCACGTCGACGGTTGCCCGTGGTACTCCGGCGACTGGCCGATCCTCAACCCCGGCGAGAAGAACACCCTGTGGTGCCCGACCACCAACGACTGGGTCAGCTTCGACTCGTCCAAGGACGGCTACCAGGCGCTGGGCAGCGGCGAGGTGATGGGCTACAAAAAGCCGCGCCGTACCTACAAGGCGGTGGAGTTCCAGCTCGACCGCGCCTGGGATGACAAGTGGGCGTTCAACGCCAGCTACATCTGGTCCAAGAGCGAGGGCAACATCGAAGGCCCGGTGAACTCCGACACCGGCTACGCCGACACCAACCTGGTGCAGTACTACGACCACCCGGCGGTGAACGAACGCTACGGCGTGCTGTTCAACGACTATCGCCACCAGCTCAAGTTGAACGGCAGCTACAAGCTCAACGAGCAGTGGGCCTTCGGTTCGACCCTGACCGTGCACTCCGGCGGTCCGATCACCGCCTTCGGCGTGGTCTGGCCCAACGACGACCGTGCTGCCGGCGGCCCCGGCGAATACAGCGGCGGTGGCTCCGGTTGGCTGTGCGAGGCCTCGCCGACCAACGACTGCTCCGACTGGTCCACCCGCAGCCTCACCTACAGCCCGCGCGGCGCCTTCGGCCGCCTGCCCTGGTACTGGAACCTGGGTGCCAACGTGACCTGGACGCTGCCGGTCAACGGCATCGACCTGAAGGCGAGGTTCTCGGTCTACAACCTGCTGAACCGGCAGACCACGATCAACGTGCACTCGCGCTACGAGAGCACGCCCGGCACGGTCATGCCGTACTTCGGCGAAGGCACCAACTGGCAGTCGCCGCGTTACATGCAGCTGAACGTGACCTGGCAGTTCTGACCCGGCAGCTCCTCCCCGGCGACCCGCTTTTGATGGCGGGTCGCTTTTTTTCGGGCCCGGCCGGAGCATCGCCCGGGTCATTCCCGACCAGCCAACCGCCTCGACCATGACCAGCGACATCACGACACCCGCCGACGCCGCGGCCAGCGCCGGGCTCGGCCACTTCGACGGCGTCGACCTGCGCCAACTGGCCGAACGCCTCGCCACACCCTTCCACGCCTATTCGGCCAGCGCGATCCGCCAGCGCATCCAGCAATTGCAGGACGCCCTGGCCGGGCTCGACGCCGGCATCTGTTTCGCGGTCAAGGCCAACTCCAACCTGGCCATCCTGCAGCTGATGGCGCAGGCCGGGGTCGGCGCCGACATCGTCTCGGTCGGCGAGCTGCGCCGCGCGCTCAACGCCGGCATTCCCGCCGAGCGCATCGTGTTCTCCGGCGTCGGCAAGAGCGAAGACGAGATCGCCGGCGCACTCAACGTGGGCATCGCCCGTTTCAACGTGGAATCGCTGGACGAGCTGCACACCCTGCAGCGGCTGGCGAAGATCCAGGAGGTGACCGCCCGTGCCGCGGTGCGCATCAATCCCGACGTCGACGCGCTGACCCACGAGAAGATCTCCACCGGCAAATCGGAGAACAAATTCGGCGTCAGCATCGACGAGGCGCGCCGCTGGTTCGCCGATCGCAGGAAGCTCAGCCACGTCCAGCTCGATGGCCTGCACGTGCACATCGGCTCGCAGATCCTCAGCGTCGAGCCATTCCGGTTGGCGCTGCAGCGGGTGGCCGCGTTCTGGCGCGAGCTGGAAGCCGCCGGCCATCCGATCCGCAGCATCGACGTCGGTGGCGGGCTCGGCGTGCGCTACCGCGAAGGCGTCGATCATCCCGTGCCGGCCGCCGACTACGTGGCCGTGGTGCGCGAGGCGCTGGCCGACTATCGCGGCCGGCTGCTGTTCGAGCCGGGCCGCTGGATGGTTGCCGAGGCCGGCGTGCTGGTGACCCGCGTGCTGCGCGTCAAGCCGGGCGACGAGCGCCGCTTCCTGATCCTGGACGCGGCGATGAACGATCTGCTGCGACCGAGCCTGTACGACGCCTGGCACGACATCGTGCCGCTCGTCGACGAGGCACGGCCGACGACCACCTACGACATCGTTGGCCCGGTCTGCGAAACCGGTGATACCTTCGCCCGGGGACGCACCTTGCCGGAATGCCGTGCCGGCGATCTGGTGCTGATCCACACCACTGGCGCCTATGGCGCCTCGATGGCCTCCACCTACAACTCACGTCCGCTGGCCGCCGAAGTGCTGCTCCACCAGGGCCGCTACGCCGTGGTGCGCCGTCGCCAGCACTTCGAGGAAATGATCGCCGGCGAACAGCCGGCCCGACACTGGGAAACCACATGAACAGTCTCGCCCGCCTCGCCACTTTCGCCACCCTGACCCTGAGCGCCGCGCTGTCGGCCCATGCGCAGACCGATCCGCCGGTGACCATCGACAGCCACGTCGATATCCCGTTCACCTACATGGCCGACCCGCAATTCGACGCCGGCAAGGACACCCGCCTGCTGGTCGACCTGGGCAAGATGGAGCGCGGCGGGCTGAATGCCGCCTTCTTCGTGATCTGGGTGCCGCAGCACGCACTGGACGAGGCCGGCTACGCCAAGGCGATGGCCCAGGCCAACCAGAAATACGACGGCATCGGCCGCATGCTGCTGACCTATCCCGACCGCATCCGCCTGGCCACCACGCCCGAGCAACTGGTCGCCAACCACAAGGCCGGCCTGCTCTCGGCCACCATCGAGATCGAGAACGCCTACTCGCTCGGCCACGACATCCACCGCCTCGACGCGGCCTACGATCGCGGCGCACGCTCGGTCGGCCTGGTCCACGTCGGCAACAACGACCTGTGCACCAGCTCGATGCCGGACACCGAACATGGCGAGCCGGCAATGAACAGCGCCGGCGACAAGGGCATGAGCGACTTCGGCCGCGCCGTGGTCAAGCGCGCCAATGAGCTGGGCATGATGGTCGACATCTCGCATGCCTCGGACAACTGCGTGCGCGACGCGCTGGCGGTATCCAGCCAGCCGATCATCGCCACCCACTCCGGCGCCCGTGCCGTGCTCGACCATCCGCGCAACCTGCCCGACGACCTGCTGCGCGCGATCGCCGCCAAGGGCGGCGTGATCGATGCCGTCGCCTACAAGGAGTTCCTCAAGCACGATCCCGGCCGCGAGGCCGCCGAGGCCGCGCTGCAGGAGCGCGTGGCCAAGCAGGCCGGCGAGAAGGAATACGACAGCGACGCCGACGACTACCGCCCGGAAATGGAAGCGGGCATGGCCGAGATCCAGAAGAAGTACCCGCTGGCCTCGCTGGACGAGTACATCGCCCACATCAAGCACATGGTGCAGGTGGCCGGCATCGACCACGTCGGCATCTCCTCCGACTTCGACGGCGGCGGCGGCATCACCGGCTGGAAGGACGCCAGCGAAAGCCGCAACGTGACCGCCGCACTGCGCAAGGCCGGCTTCAGCGACGCGGACATCGCCAAGCTGTGGGGCGGCAACCTGCTGCGGGTCTGGGGCGAAGTGCAGAGCCATGCGCAGCGCTGAATCCGCGTCGGTCCGCCATCCCGTCAAGCCTGCGAAAGCAGGCATCCAGCGCCTTTCGCGCCGCCCCTCCAAGAGCCGGAGGCGCTGGATCCCGGCTTTCGCCGGGATGACGGCCATCCTGCTGCTCGGCATCGGCACCACGACTGCCTGCCACGCCGCGTCGCCTCAGGCGACCACCGGCGACGCCAGCTACGACCGCATGGTCGACGAGGTGGTCGCCCGCTATCACCTGCCCGGCATCGCCGTGGGCGTGATCGAGGACGGCAAGGTGGTCTACACCCGCACCGTCGGCGAGACCGTCGCCGGCTCCGGGCAGCAGATCACCCCGCGCACGCTGTTCAAGATCGCCTCCAACAGCAAGGCGATGACCACCGCCCTGCTCGGCCGGCTGGTCGACCAGGGCAAGCTGGACTGGAACGATCCGGTGACGAAGTACCTGCCGGACTTCCGCATGAGCGATCCGTGGGTCACGAAAAACATGCGCGTGGCCGACCTGCTGACCCACTCCAGCGGCCTGCCCGAGGGCGGCGGCGACCTGATGCTGTGGCCGGAACCGAACCACTTCAGCCGCGCCGACATCATCCACGGCCTGGCCTACATCAAGCCCGGCTACAGCTTCCGCTCGCAGTACCAGTACGACAACCTGCTCTACGTGGTGGCCGGTGAAGTGGCCGCTGCCGCGGGTGGCGCACCGTACGAAACCCTGATGCACCGCGAGGTGTTCGCGCCGCTGGGACTGGATCGCTGCCAGGTCGGTGCCTGGAACCGCGACGAGGTCGGCGACGTCGCCACGCCGCACCGTCCCGACGGCGACCGCAACGTGGCGATTCCCGAGGATGCGGCGATCCCGGTGACCACCTCGGATCCGGCCGGCGGCATCCGCTGCGACCTCGACGACATGCTGGCCTGGGCGCGCAACTGGCTGGTGCCGACGCCGGCCCAGCTGCAGTGGCTGTCCGGCAAACAGCGCCACATCCTGCAGGCGCCGCAGATGCTGATCCCGGTGTCCGCGCAGCGTCGCGACTGGGACAACTCGCACGTGATGGCCTACGGCTACGGCTGGCGCATGACCGACGTCGACGGCCAGTGGCTGGTCTGGCACACCGGCACGCTCAACGGCATGTACTCGATGCTGGCCCTGCTGCCGGATCATCGCAACGGCTTCGTGTTCATGATCAACGGCGAGGCCGAGGACGCCCGCACCGTGCTGGGCGAGGTGCTGACCAAGCACTTCACCGCGCCAACGCAGGGCCGCGACGCAACCTGGTACGCCGACGCGCTGGATCGCGAGGCCGCGGCACGCCCGGCCACCTCCAGCGCGCCCGATACCTCATCGCAAAAGCCGGCCACCGCCGCTGAACTGGCCGAAGCCATCGGCCGTTACCGCGACCGGTGGTTCGGCGAGATCTCGCTGTGCCCGCGTGATGGCGAAGTGCGCTTCGCCTCGGTGAAATCGCCCGCATTGACCGGCACCGTGATGCGGCTGGACCAGCGCTACTTCGTGCACTGGGACGGCCACGGCAACCTCGACGCCTGGCTGGATGTCCAGCCCGACAAACTGCGCATGGCCAAGCTCGACCCGCAGGGCGACTTCAGCTCCGACTACGAAGACCTCGACTTCGCGCGCAGCGGAAACTGCGTGGGGAATGGGGAATAGGGAATGGGGAATCGGCAAAAGCGGTTCACGGCGACTTGCGGCTTGCTGGCAGCGATGCTGCTGAACATCGGCATGGCCCATGCCCAGCAGAAACCCGTGCTGTCGCCGGCGAAGACGGCGGCCGAGGCGGATCTGGTGGACATCCGCAGCCTGGTGCCGGACATCGCCGAGGACATCAAATACGCCGGCAACGACAACTTCATGGGCACGCCGGCCGACGGTTATCGTGGCCCGGCCTGCCTGCTGCTGCGGCCGGTGGCCGAGGCGCTGGCCCGGGTCGAGCACGATCTGCGCCAGCGGCACCAGCGCCTGAAGATCTGGGACTGCTACCGCCCCGCCCGTGCCGTGGCCCACTTCGTGCGCTGGGCGCATGACCTCGACGACCAGCGCACCAAGGCCGCGCACTATCCGCGGCTGGACAAGTCGGTGCTGCTGGACGGCTACATCGCCGAAACTTCCGGCCACAGTCGCGGTGCCACCGTCGACCTGACCATGCAGCAATGCCGCGACGACGGCAGCGATTGCCGGCCACTGGAGATGGGCACGGACTTCGACTTCTTCGACGTGCGCGCGCATACCGATTCACCGGAAGTCAGCGCATCGCAACTGGCCAACCGCCATCTCCTGCGCGCCGCCATGCAGCGCCAGGGCTTCGTCAATTACACGATGGAGTGGTGGCATTACACGTTGACGCCCGAGCCCACGCCGCACACCTTCTACGACGTACCCGTATCGCCGTAGGGCGGGCATGGCCCGCGGCTCTTCGCATCCCGACGACCCGCCATGGCAGGCAGAGCCCGTCCCGCGGCAAAGCCGACACCACACGAAACATCCGCAACAAGGGGGACCCCATCCATGCTCAAGACCTTCGCCAGCCTCGCCGCCATCGTGCTGCTCGCCGGCTGTTCCCACGACGTGAAGCCGATCGATCCACTGATGGCACTGATGGCGCCCTACACCGGCGAGGCTCCCGGCGCTTCGCTGCTGGTGCTCAAGGACGGCAAGCCGCTGGTGCGCCGCGGCTACGGACTGGCCGATCTCGAGGAGGGCGACAAGGCCAGCTCGACCACCAATTACCGGCTGGCCTCGGTCACCAAGCAGTTCACCGCCGCGGCGATCCTGCTGCTGGCCGAGCAGCGCCGGCTGAATCTCGACGACCCGGTGCGCCGCTGGCTGCCCGATCTGCCGGCCAGCACCTCCAGCGTCACCCTGCGCCAGTTGCTGACGCATACCGGTGGCCTGGTCGACTACGAAGACCTGATCCCGCCCGGCACCACCGCCCAGGTCAGCGACCACGACGTGCTGCGCATGCTGTCGGCCACCGACAAGGTCTATTTCGCCCCGGGCAGCGCCTACCGCTACAGCAACACCGGCTACGTGCTGCTGGGGCTGGTGGTGGAACAGGCCTCCGGCATGAGCCTGCCGCTGTTCCTGAACCAGCACATCTTCCAGCCGCTGCACATGGACCACACCCTGATGTACGTGAGCGGCGGCCCCGAGGTGAAGGACCGCGCCTGGGGCTACAGCAACGAGAACGGCCAGTGGACGCGCACCGACCAGAGCGTCACCAGCGCCACCCGCGGCGACGGCGGCATCTACTCCTCGATCGACGATCTGGCCAAGTGGGATGCCGCGCTGTACGACAACCGCCTGCTCAGCGACGCCTCGCGCCAACTGGCGTTTTCCCCGCACGTGAAAGTCACCGGCGAGCCGTACGAGGCCAGCTACGGTTATGGCTGGCGCATAACCGGCGATACCCTGTGGCACTCCGGCGAGAGCATCGGTTTCCGCAACGTGATCGTGCGCTGGCCGAAACAGCACCTCACCGTGATCCTGCTGACCAACCGCAACGACCCCGAGCCCTATCGCACCGCACTGGCGATCGCCCTGCCCTATCTGCAGTAACCCGCATCACCCCGCGAGCCACCGATGACCAGACACCTCGCCACACCACGCCGTTTCCTTCGCAGCGCCGCCCTGCTGCTGCCGCTGGCCCTGCTGGCGGCCTGCGCGCACGCGCCGCCGCGCAATCCGCTGGCCACCTGGGAGGCCTCGCCCAACCACGACATCCGCCGGCCGGTGCTGATCGTGGTGCACTTCACCGACCAGCACTCGGTGCAGGAAAGCCTGGAAACGCTGCGCACGAAGAACAGCGGCGGCCCGGTCAGCGCGCATTACCTGGTCGGCGCCGACGGCCACATCTACCAACTGGTGCCGGACCAGCTGCGTGCCTGGCACGGCGGCGGCGGGCACTGGGGCACGATCACCGACATCAACTCGGCCTCGATCGGCATCGAGCTGGACAACGATGGCCATTCGCCGTTCGCCCAGCCGCAGATCGACGCCCTGCTGCGCCTGCTCGGCGACCTGACCACGCGGCTGAACATCCCGCGCAGCCAGGTCGTCGGCCACGAGGATTTCGCGCCGGGCCGCAAGATCGACCCCGGCCCACTGTTTCCCTGGCAGCAACTGGCCAACGCCGGTTTCGGCCTGTGGCCGCAAGGCGAACTGGCCGAGCCACCAGCGGGCTTCGACCCGTGGATGGCGCTGGGCCTGATCGGCTATCCGCTGGACGATCGCCCGGCCACCGTGCGCGCCTTCCACCACCACTTCCGCGGCATCGAAGGCAAGGAGCTGGACGCGCAGGACCTGCGCATCCTGGCCAACCTGGCGCGGCAGCTCACCGCCTCCGGCGCCCCCCGTCCGTGAAGGACATCGTGGCCGCCATGCACACGGCATGACGGCCACGCGCCTCCCCGCTCCCGCACGAATGCTGCCTAGAACCGCAGCGCCACCCCGAGGTTGAACGACCGGCCATAGCGGTAGTAGCCCTGTGACAACAGCGGGTTGCCGTTGATGCTGTAGGTCTGAGCCTTGTCCAGCAGATTCTGGCCTTCCAGGCTGATGCTGAGCATGTCGTTGACCTCGTAGGAAACGTGCGCGGTCAACCAGGTGATCGCGTCGGCATGCTCGTTGTAGCCGGTGCCCAGCACGTTGATCGCGGTGACGAAGCCATCAGTGCGGTCGGCATTGGCACCGAGCGACCATTTGCCCTTCTCGTACATCACGCCGAGCGTGTAGGTGGCCGGCGCGATCCCTTCCAGTGGCCGTTCCTGTCCGTCGACCCAGCTGTTGGACAGGTTGCGGGTGTACTGCGCGCGCACGCCGAATCCATTGTTCCAGAAATGCTGCAGCCCCAGCTCGAGTCCCTTCACCTGGGCATGGTCGCCATTGATCGGACGCATCACGTTGAACAGGTAGCCCGGCACGCCGATATCCTGCCCCGGCTCCCAGCTGGTGGTGATCTGATTCTTGATGCGCTTGTAGAACACCGCCACGTTGGCAATCGAGTGCTCGGCGAAATACCACTCCAGCGAAAGGTCGGCCTGCGCCGCGCTGTACGGTTTCAGGTCCACGTTGCCGCCATAGACCTGGGTGAATTCGCCCCAGGACACGCTCTCGGTCGTGTTGGTCGGAGCCAGCTGGTCGACCGGCGGGCGGGCCATGGTCTTGGCCGCACCGGCGCGCAGCTGCAGCGCATCAGTGAAGTGCCAGGTGAAGTTCGCCGACGGCAGCAGGAAGGTGTAATCCGCGTCCTGCACGATCGGCGTCGGGTCGGCATAGTGGGCGGTGTAGTTGAAGGCGCCGTTCTCGGTGATGCTGGTGATCTTCGCGTCCCATGCCTGGGCGCGGGTGCTGGTCTTGACCAGACGCACGCCAACGTCGCCTTCCCAGCGATCGCCCGACAGATCCGCCTGGACGTAGAAGGCATTGGTCTTTTCGCTGACCCGATAGCTTTCCAGCGGATTCCATGCCGGCGCCGCCATGGCGTAGTCGTACACACCACCATCCGGGCGCGGGTGGCCGTCGTACGCCTCCAGCGCCGCCAGGTATCCGGGCACGTCGAAGCCCAGGAAGTGGCGCGGGAAGTTGCTGTGCACACCGCTCATGAAATGCGGCGGTGACAACGTCTGCGACAGTACGTTGCCACCCAGCTCGCCCACGTTGATCGCGTTGTCTTCGGAGTAGTAGTCCGCCCCACCACTGAGCGTGTTGTTGATCAGGTCGCGCGACTTTTTGCGCTCGGTGCGGCTGACCCCGAAGTTCAGATGATCCACGCCCCACTTGCCCACGAACAGTTTGCCACCGAGGGTGCCGCCGGTGATCTCGTCGTCGATGTTGTCGCCACTCAACTCCATGTAGTGGGTATTGAAGTCGGACGCGCCGAATGCGCCGTTGGCTAGCCCGCTGGCCAGCTCGCGGCCATCGTCGAAGACCACGTCCACATCCGGCACGGCATGCGGGCCCACGTGGATGTGCGAGGTGTTGGGCCGATTCATGCGCAGGACCACGTAGGTGTCCTGCCCGCCGGAGTGCCGCTTCGAGGTGGAACGGTACAGATCGCCGGTCAAGGTCAGGTCCGAGGTGGCCTTCCACTCGCCGTTGATGCCGTACAAGGCGGTGTCGACGACGCGGTATTCGGTCTGGTTCAGCAGCTCGGGGTTGAGCCGCATCTCCGGGTCCGGGTTGTCCATGGTGAAGTCGGTGACGATGCCGTCCTGCACCTTGATGTCCGACCAGCGGCCCGGAGCGAACAGCGGGTAATACGACTGCTGGTACGACACCTGCGGTGAATCGAGCCGGGTCTTCAGGCCGTCCACCACGATGCGCACGTCGTCATTGGGACGCCACTCGAACTTGGCCGAATACGCTCGCCGTTTCTTGTCCTCCAGGATCGAGCCGACCCGGAACTGGCCGGGGGCGATCAGGCCGTAATCCTCCGGATCCAGCTCGCCATTGCCGTTCAGATCGATGTCGCCGCCCCAGGCCGTGCTGTACCAGTCCGGATCGCGCGGGTCGGTATTGCGTGACCAGCCGCCGTCATTGCCGGCCACGTCGGTGCGTTCGCGGCGCTTGGCCTCGACCACGCCCAGCAGGATGCCGAACGTGTCGTTGGCGAAGGTGTTGCTGTAGGCGGCCGAGAACTTGTGCCCGTTGAGCTCCGACATCTGGTTGCGATCACCCTCCAGACGGACGATGCCGTGTTGTCCCTTCTGGTCGAAGGGGCTGGCCGAACGCAGGTTGACCAGACCGCCGATCGCACCCTCGGTCAGTGCCGCCTGAGCGCCCTTGATCACGTCGGCACCGCTGATCACGTCAGCCGGCAACACGTCGAAGGCGAAGTCGCGACCGGCACCGTCGGTGGCCAGGATGCGCCCGTTGAAGGTGGTCAGCGTGTATTCCGGCCCCAACCCGCGCACGCTGACCCGTTGGCCTTCGCCACCGGCGGTGCGCGAAATGGCCACGCCGGTGATGTGACTGAGTGAGTCGGCCACGTTGTCGTCGGGGAACTTGCCCAGTTCCAGCGCACTGATCGAGTCCTGTACCACGCTGGCATCGCGCTTGAGCTCGGTGGAACGCGCCATGCTGCCACGCACACCGGTCACCACGATCGTGTCCATGTCGGACACCTGCTGACGCGGCGCGCTGGAATCGTCGTCGACGACATCCTGAGCCTGCGCCTCCGCCGCTGCGCCTGCCCCGGCTACCTGCGCCTGGACGGCAAAGGGCAGCAGCAGGGCAAGCGCAATCCCATGGAACAGGGTATTTCGATGCAAGTGCAAGGTGTTCACTGGTTTCTCCCCCGAGACTGAATGGACCCGCTCATAAAGCAACAAACCGACCCTATAACATGTTTCGTTTTACATCAATAGCGAAATACAACGAAATAAAGCATAATCGCCCCAGTCTCCCGGGGAACCTCATGAGCGCCACACGCGACACCAGTCAACGACGCCTCCAGATCAGCGAACTGGTCCGCCAGCACGGCAGCGTGCAGGTCGCCTCGCTGGCGCGCCAATTCGGCGTCAGTGCGCAGACCGTGCGCAAGGACCTGCGCTACCTGACCGAAAAAGGCGTCATGGCACGCGCCTATGGCGGCGCGATCGACAGTGGCGCGATCGGCGGCGCATCAGCCGAGCCCGTCTACGAAGTGAAACGCGGCGCCCGGCTGGACGAGAAGCGCCGCATCGGCGCACGCGCCGCCACCCTGATCAGGCCCGGCGATACCGTGGTGATCGACTCCGGCACCACCGCCATGCAGCTGGCCGAGGCCCTGCCCGACATCGACATCACCGTGGTCACCAACGACTTTGGCGTGCTGTCCACGCTTGCACCGAAGAACAACATCAACCTGGTCATGCTCGGCGGCGAATTGCGGCGACGCAACATGGCGTTCTACGGTGGATTGACGGTGGAGGCGCTGGGCGAGCTGCACATGGACAAACTGTTCCTCGGCGTCGACGGTTTCGACCTGGAGCGAGGCATCACCACCCATTACGAGCCGGAAGCGCTGCTCAACCGCAAGATGGTGGAGGCCGCCCGCGAGGTCATCGCGATCACCGACAGCTCCAAATTCGGCAAGGTCTGCCTGCACCGGATCATCCCGGTCACCGCGCTGGACATGCTGATCACCGACAGCGGCGCCCCCGACGAAATCGCCGAAGCCAGCCAGCAACAGGGATTCGAACTGGTGCTGGCCTGACGGCCGGGCCGCGCAGGGAACAGGGAACAGGAGGAATCAAGAGCGGGGGCGTACGCCGTTCGTGGCGGCGCGCGAGGCACGTGCTTTTACCCTGTTCCCCACTCCCTATTCCCTCCTGGCAAACTCCCTCACGGCGTTGCCCATGTAGATCTTGTCGATCACTTCGCGCGGCAGGGCCAGGCCGGGGACGTCGGCGTGGATCATGTCAACGCGCTGGGTTTCGTTGGTGGCCAGATAGCGCCAGTCCGATCGCCACACCTCGTGCGCCTCGCGGCGAAATTCGGCGGGATCGACGGCAGGGCCCTGGGTCAGGTCGGTGCCGTAGAGCAGGCGATCCTGATAGCGGATGAAGAAATCGCGCACCTTCTCGCGATCGCGCACTGACTGGTACTGCACCTGGCTCATCCGCGCGGCGAGATCGATGCTGGCCTGCGGAAAGCGATCGAGGAAGGCAGCAATGCGGTCGACGTCGTATTCCATGCTGGCCATGTGTGCGCCGACGAAGCGCAGCTGCGGATGCGCCGCCACGAAGCGGTCGCGGGCAGCCATCAGGTCCTCGTAGCCCGGCTGCTCGGGGTGGAGGTACATGTAGTACTCCGGATGGTGCTGGAAATACTCGCGATCGTTGTCGGTACTCATCTGGTCCAGCGGCAGCCAGCAGTTGTACGGCTCGCCCTGATGATTGATCAGCGGCACGCCCAGCCGCCGCACCTGCTCGGCCACCGGCGCCAGACCGGGATCATCCAGCATGATCAGCTTGCCATCAGCCCCCTTCTCGCCCAAGCCCACGTTCTTCCAGATCTTCACCCCCAACGCACCGGCGGCAACGTCGCTGGCCAGGGCGGCATTCACCCGCGCCGCCCATCCGGGCGCGCCGAAGCCGCGCATCGAGAAGGTGGTGGCCCAGTGGAAGCGCGCCGGATCTCTCGCCGCCAATGCCAAGGCCGCCGCATGCTGCTTGTCCAGGCTGGGGAAGTCCGGGTAGTCCACGTTGATCGACAACAGCTCGAAACCGTCGGCCTGCGCCTGTTCCAGAAAAGCCGGATCTGGCGTGTTGGCATGGACGTGGGCGTCGTACTTGGGCACGCGTGCGAAGTCCGCCATGGTGTAGCCACCCGTCGCGTCGACCGCCGACGTTCCAGTGGCCGTGATGGCTGTCAGCGCCAGCGCGACGCTCAGCGATCGCATGACGCGGGATGCGCGTTGTCTCATGAGTCAAATCTACCGAAAACGAAACATTTACGAACCATACCGAAACAAAACGCTTGCATCAATCGCAACTGCTGACGCAGAATCGGAACGACTTTCGCTGGGGAGCCCCTGATGCCGCCGATCGGACGACGCACTGTACTGAAGCTGGTAGCCGGCACGGTGGCGGGCGGTGTCGCCTGGGCCTGGTGGCCGGCGGGGCGGGCCAGACCGGCCCGGGACGGGAAGACGGCGAGCCCTGCCGAGATAACGGCTGGCGATGCCGCGCTGACGATCGCCTTCAACCCGTACATGCACACCCGCCTTCTGCATCGGGGCCAGCCACTGACCGCTCACCAGCCCAGTGAAAGCCTGCTGCTGGACAGCGGCGCGATCGAGGACTTCGCACTGACCGGTCAGCGGCAACTGCCGATCCGCGACGCCCGCCACGGCAGTGGCCGGCAAACCATTGTCACCGGCCGATCCACCTCCGGCATCGAGAAAGAGGTGACATTGAGCTTTTTCGATCGCCTGCCCGGCATGGCGGTGCTGCAGACCCGCTACACCCACCATGGCAGCACGCCGATGGAGCTGGCCGGCTGGCGCAACGCCGGCCATGAGCTGGACGAGACCCCCGGCGGCTTCTGGAGTTTTTCCGGCGCCACGCATACCGACCGACGTGACTGGGTCGCACCGCTGGGCAAGGGTTTCGACCAGCGCAATGCGCTGTCGATGGATTCATCCGACTACGGCGGCGGCACGCCGGTCGCCAACATCTGGCGACGCGACGTCGGGCTGGCAGTCGGCCATCTCGAGACGGTGGTACGCCCGCTGGAACTGCCGGTACGCAAGACGGAAGGCGGGGCATGCCTTGCGGTGGAATCGACGCAACCGTTCACGCTGGCGCCGGGCCAGAGCCTGCTGACCGAGCGCTGCTTCCTCGCCGTGCACCAGGGCGACCACTACGCGCCGCTGCTGCAATATCGGCAATACATGGAGGCGGAAGGCCTGCGCCCACCGCAGGCACCGGAAACGGCTTTCGCGCCGGTCTGGTGTGCCTGGGGCTACGGCCGCGAATTCACCGTCAAGCAGGTTCTGGACACGATCCCCAAAGCTCGCGAACTGGGCTTCGGCTGGGTGGTGATGGACGACGGCTGGCAGACCAACGAGGGGGACTGGAAACTCGATCCGGCCAAGTTCCCGCGCGGCGAAGCCGACATGCGTGACTTCACCGCGAAAGTGCGCGAACAGGGCATGCACCCCCGCCTGTGGCTGGCACCGCTGGCCGCCGACCCCGGCAGCGACGTGCTGCATGACCATCCGGACATGCTGTTGCTGGACGAGGATGGCGCCTTCCAGACGGTGACCTGGTGGAATGCACTGACCCAGTGCCCGGCCTACCAGCCCACCGTCGACTACTACGTGGCACTGGTGAAGAAGATCATCGGCGACTGGGGCTTCGAAGGCATCAAGTTCGACGGCCAGCACCTGAATTCAGTGGCCCCCTGCCACAACCCGGCCCACAGGCATGCGCACCCGAGTGACTCGGTGGAGGGGCTGGCCACGTTCTGGCAGGCGATCCATCAGGCAGCCCACGAGGCCAATCCGCAAGCCGTGGTGGAATTGTGCCCCTGTGGCACCGCCTTCGATTTCCACAACCTGCCGGCCACCGATCAATACCCCGCGTCCGACCCCACCTCCTCGTGGCAGGTGCGCAGCAAGGGCAAGAGCATGAAGGCATTGATGGGCTCGCGCAGCAGCTATGCGGGCGACCATGTCGAATTGAGCGACCACGGTGACGATTTCGCCTCGGCAGTGGGCCTTGGCGCAGTGCCCTCGACCAAGTTCACCTGGCCGAAAGATCCTGAACATCCGTCCGAACCACTGCCCCCGGGCGGCTTCGTGCTGAACCCGCAACGCGAAGCGCTGTGGCGCAAATGGGTGGCACTGTACAAGCAGCACATGCTGCCCAAGGGCGACTATCTGGGCACGCTCTACGACATCGGCTTCGACCGGCCCGAGACACACGCCATCGCGAAGGATGGCTCGATCTACTACAGCCTCCACGCCGATGATTTCAGCGGCCCGGTGGAGCTGCGTGGCCTGGGCAAGGGCCGCTATCGGGTACGCGACCTGTTCAACGAGGAGGATCTGGGTGAAGTCTCCGCAAACGACGCCCGCCTGACCGTGCATATCAGACGCTTCCTGCTGTTGCAGGCCAAGCCGCTGGAGACGCACGCATGAGCACGGCGGCAAACGCGATCATCGCGCCGCGGCGACGTCCCTGGCTGGGTTTCGCGATCGTCACCGTCGTGCTGTGGGGCATCTGGGGCGCACTGTCGCCGCTGTCGGCCGAGCACGGCTTTCCCGACACCCTGGTGTACTGCGTGTGGGCACTGACCATGATTCCGCCAGCGCTGTACATCCTTTGGCGCAGCGGCTGGGCGCTGGAGCGATCACCGCACGCGATCGCCTACGGCCTGGCGATCGGCCTGCTCGGCGCCGGCGGCCAGATGCTGCTGTTCCACACCTTGACGGTGGGACCGGCCTACTTCGTGTTCCCGATCATCTCGCTGTCGCCGGTGGTGACGATCGCGTTGTCGTTCCTGTTCCTGCGCGAGCGCGCCGGCTGGTGCGGCGCACTGGGCATCGCGCTGGCCCTGCTGGCACTGCCGATGCTGGACCTGTCGTTCGGCCGCGGTGATGGCGATGGACTCGGCTGGTTCCTGCAATCGCTGCTGATCATGCTGGCCTGGGGCGTTCAGGCGTATTTCATGCGCCTGGCCAACCACACCGTGCGCGCCGAAAGCATCTTCTTCTACATGATGCTGGGTGGCCTGCTGCTGGCGCCCGTGGCACTGGCGATGACCGACTGGACCCAGCCGGTCAACAGCGGGCTGGATGGCCCGTGGATGACCGACTGGACCCAGCCGGTCAACAGCGGGCTGGATGGCCCGTGGATGACCGCCGGAATCCAGTTGCTCAACGCCATCGGCGCGTTGACCCTGGTCCATGCCTTCCGCCATGGCAAGGCGATCATCGTGGCACCGCTGACCAATGCCGGTGCACCGCTGATCACGGCGGCGCTGTCGCTGGTGTTCGCCAGCGTGGTTCCCGGGCCATTGAAGATGGCCGGACTGGCGCTGGCCCTGGTCGCCTCGCTGCTGCTGGTGCTGGAGCCGGAGCGCGAAACCACCGACGCCGATCCCCTTCCCTGACGACAGGACGCTCGTTCCCATGCAAGTTCTGCTCGACCTCATCGCACACCACAAGACGGGACACGCCGTCGGCGTCACCTCGATCTGTTCGGCGCATCCGCTGGTGATCGAGGCCAGCCTGCGTCATGCCATGCGCAGCGGTCAGCCCTTCGTGCTGTTCGAGGCGACCTGCAACCAGGTCAATCAGGACGGTGGCTATACCGGAATGACGCCAGCGGATTTCGTCGACTTCGTTCACGCGATCGCTGCCGACGTCGACTTCGATCCCGCGCGCATTGCCCTGGGAGGTGATCACCTCGGCCCCAATCCGTGGATCGCGCTGGATGCCGATGCGGCGATGGCCAAGGCCGAAGCGATGGTGTCGGCCTATGTCGCTGCCGGCTTCCGCAAGATCCACCTGGACTGCTCGATGGCCTGCAAGGGTGATCCCGAGCCGCTGCCCGAGGCCGAGATCGTGCGTCGTGCGGTACGTCTGTGCCGTGCGGCGGAAGCCACCCATGCCGCGACCGCTCCGGATCAGGCGCCGCCGGTCTACGTGATCGGCACCGAAGTGCCGGTCCCCGGCGGCGCCACCGAGGCCATCGAGGGCCTGGCGGTGACCACGCCGGATGCGGCCCTGGCCACCATCGAGGCACACCGCCTCGCCTTCGTCGGCGCTGGCCTCGAATCCGCCTGGCAGCGCGTGATCGCCTCGGTGGTGCAACCGGGCGTTGAGTTCGACCATCACGCCGTGGCGGACTACCGGCCGCGCAAGGCAAGTGCGCTCAGCCAGGCGATTGCCGGCGTGTCCGGCATGGTGTTCGAGGCGCATTCCACCGACTACCAGACCCGCGATGCACTGTCCGCCCTGGTCCGCGATCACTTTGCCATCCTGAAAGTCGGCCCCGGCCTGACCTTCGCCCTGCGCGAAGCGCTGTGGGCACTGGACGCGATCGAGCGCGAATGGATCGACCAGCCCGATCATGCGGGATTGCGCGAGACGGCGCTGGCGCGCATGCGCGAACAGCCCGGTTATTGGCAACGCTATTACCACGGCAGCGACCATGCGCTGACCCTCGACCTGCAGTACAGCCTCAGCGACCGCATCCGCTACTACTGGCCGGACCCGGCGATCGAAACGGCGTGCAAGCGGCTGTTCGACAACCTGCGCGCCAATCCGCCACCGCTGCCGCTGATCAGCCAGTACCTGCCCCTCGCCCTGCGCGCGCTGCGCGAAGGCCACGCAACCAACGACCCGCTATCCCTGGCCATGGCGCACATCAGCGCCACCCTCGACGACTATCACCATGCATGCCACCGCAATGATCACCATTGACTATCTGGGCCTGGCCGAGCCCGAACTGGTCGCCGCCGGCGCGATCCATACCGCGCGCGAAATCGCGCAACAGCCACGGCTGCTGCGCCGGACCCACGAACTGGTAGCCGGGCTGCACGCCGATATCCGCGCCTTCGCCGGCGATCTGCTGGACAACCCGGCGGCACGGGTGATCCTGACCGGCGCCGGAAGCTCGGCCTACATCGGCCAGTGCCTGGCTTCATGGCTCGATCGTCGGCTGGCCGCCCGGGTGGACGCCGTGCCGACCACCGACATCGTGTCCGCTCCACGCCTGCAGCTGGATCCGGAGCAACCCCTGTTGCTGGTGTCCTTCGCCCGCTCCGGCAACAGCCCGGAAAGCCTGGCCACGGTGGAATTGGCCGAGGCATTGGTGCGCGACGTGCGCCACCTGATGATTGTCTGCAATGCCGATGGCGCGCTGTGTCAGCTTTCGCTGGCCCGCTCGATGACCCTGCTGCTGCCACCCGAGACCCACGATGCCGGCTTCGCGATGACCTCCAGCTTCAGCTGCATGCTGTACGCCGCGTTGGCCGCCCTGTCGCCTGCCGGGGCCATGGACACGCGGGCCGACCGGATCGCCGATGCCACCGGGCAGGCCATCCTTGACGCCTTGCCGGCACTGCAGGCGCTGGCAAGCGAACCGTTCGAACGCATCGTCTATCTGGGCAGCGGCGTACTGCAGGGACTGGCCCGCGAGGCCGCGTTGAAGCTGGGTGAGTTGACCAATGGCGCGGTGGCCACCTGCTTCGAATCGCCACTGGGTTTCCGCCATGGGCCGAAGACCTTCGTCACCGAAAACACCCTGGTGCTGGTCTTCGTCTCCAATGACCCGCTGACCCGGCGTTACGACCTGGATCTGATCGATGAGCTGCGGCGCGACAATCGCGCCGCGCAGATCGTCGAGATCAGCGCCAGGCCACGTGTCCTGGCGGACACTGCCGACGGCATCGCCCTTGCCGACATGGCTGAAGCCGCTGATGTCGATCTGTGCTGGCCGTATCTGGCGATTGCCCAGATCCACGCCCTTCTGCGCTCGCTGGCGCTGGGTCTGACGCCGGACAATCCCAACCCGGCCGGACTGGTGAACCGCGTCGTGCAGGGCGTGCGGTTGTACGGGCTGAAGCCGTGACGACGCCGCTCTATCTGGGCGTGGACGGCGGAGGCACCAAGACGCGCTTCGCGCTGATCGATGGCAGCGGTCGCCTGCTGGGCGAGGCCGAACTGGGTACCACCTATCACCCGCACGTCGGCATGGATGGCGTGCGCGAAATCCTCGCCGAGGGTGTGGCGCAAGTGATGCGATCGGCCGGCCATGTTCCCGCCGACCTCAGCTGGGCCTTCTTCGGCCTGCCCGCCTATGGCGAGGACAGCCGTGCCACGGCACAGCTGCAGGCCTGTCCGGCAACCATTCTCGGCCACCACCGCTATCACTGCGACAACGACATGGTCTGTGGCTGGGCCGGTTCACTGGCCTGCGCCGATGGCATCAACATCGTCGCCGGCACCGGCTCGATCGGCTACGGCCAGCGTCGTGGAAGCGGCGCCCGCGCCGGCGGCTGGGGCGAAGCGTTTTCCGATGAGGGTTCGGCTTACTGGATCGCCATGCGCGGTCTCAACGCCTACTCGCGGATGAGTGACGGCCGCCTGCCGCGTGGCCCGCTGCATGCCATCCTCAACGCCCATTTCCAGCTCGACGACGACCTGGACATCTGCGCCCACGTGTACGGCAGCAACCACTATGCCCGTGGCGATCTGGCCCAGCTCTCACGCCAGGTCGCCGAAGCCGCGCACGCCGGTGACACGGTGGCTGCGGCGATCTTCGTCGAAGCCGGCCGCGAGCTGGCGCTGATCTGTGATGCCCTGCGCCTGGCGCTGCATTTCGATGCGGACGAAACCGTGCCGGTGTCGTATTCCGGCGGCGCGTTCAACGCAGGCGAACTGCTGCTGGCACCGCTGCGCGCATCACTCGCCGCCGCCAGCCTCCGCTTCGATCTGCGCCGACCGCTGCACCCACCCCACCACGGCGCAGCTCTCTACGCGGCACGCCTGGCCGCCCACCAGCACTCGTAGGGCGGGCCATGCCCGCGATCGCGGAGCAAAAACCAGTTCGAGGCAACGCGGGCGATGCCCGCCCTGCGACGCATACCACGCCAACGCACGACTTCATGCTGTCATGAAGGCTGCAATCGCCTGCCCATCCCAACGACTCACTCGTACGGGAACGCCAGCACCTGATCGGTATAGGTCTCGACCAGGGCGCTGAACGCGTGGCCATCCTCGGTGCGCAGCAGGGCGCGATGCTGCAGCAGCTCATGCGGCATGCTCAACCAGCCGGTACCGGTCGGCGTCTGCGCGGCGTGCATTTCCCGGTCGTCGGGAAGCGGCGACCACAACAGCTCGGCGCTGAGCGTCTCGCGGCGAAAATGCAGCGGTTGCACCACCTTGCCGAACGGCGTGTCGGAGCTTTCGAGCTCCCGGTTCATCGCTGCAGTGAGTCGTGAAGGCAGATACCAGTTGTCGGCCTCGGACAGGACCCGCTCCCCGCAGACCAGCTGCACCCGACGGTAATTCACCGGTTCGTCCGGCTCGATCGCCAGCAATTGCCGCCATTCGGCCGGCAGCGGCTTGTCGTGGCCCCGCACGCGGATTGCCAGCACCCGCGCCGGCGAAGCCAACCGATGCGTCTGGCACCAGCGCTCCAGGGTCAACGTGGCGCTGGCATGGCCGAGCAGATCGGCGTTGAGCGTCTGCAGCAGGGCCCGTGCCCGGGTCCGCGACAGCGCGGTATCCGGCCAGCGCACCTCCTGCGCCAGCGCATGGCCACAGCCCAACATCGGCAAGATGGCCAGCAGCCAGCGCCAGCCGCGCCGCGTCACAGGCCCTGCGCCGCCTGCGCCACGGCACGGAACAGCGCGCGGCCCTTGTTCATGGTTTCCTCCCACTCGGCGGCGGGATCGGAGTCGTAGACGATGCCGGCGCCGGCCTGCACGTGCAGGCGTCCGCCGTGGATCACCGCAGTGCGGATCGCGATCGCGGTGTCGGCATCGCCCCACCAGCCGATCCAGCCGATCGCGCCGCCATAGATGTTGCGCTTGTACGGCTCCAGTTCCTGGATGATTTCCAGCGCGCGCACCTTGGGCGCACCGGACAGGGTGCCGGCCGGGAAGGTGGCCTTGAGCACGTCCATGTAGGACAGCCCGTCACGCACCTTGCCCTGCACCTGCGACACGATGTGCATCACGTGCGAGTAGCGCTCGACCACGAACGAATCGCTCACCTCGACGCTGCCGGTCTCGCTGATCCGGCCCAGGTCGTTGCGGCCCAGGTCGATCAGCATGACGTGTTCGGCGCGCTCCTTCGGATCGGCCAGCAGCTCCCGCTCCAGCGCCTGGTCCTCCTCGTCGCTGGCGCCGCGCTTGCGCGTGCCGGCCAGCGGGCGCACCACCACCTGGCCGTCCTTCAGCCGCGCCAGGATCTCCGGCGAGGAACCAACGATCTGGGTGTCGCCCAGATCGACGAAATACATGTACGGCGAGGGATTGAGCGCGCGCAGCGCGCGGTACACGTCGACCGGGCGCGCGTTGAAGCGCACGCTGAGCCGCTGCGAGGGCACCACCTGGAAGATGTCGCCGGCGCGGATGTATTCCTTGGCCTGCTCCACCATCGCCTCGAACTCCTCGCGGGTGAACGAGGACTTGAAGTCGCTCTCGTCCAGCGCCTCGCTCTGCACCTTCTGCGGGTAGCCCGCGCCGCCCTGGCGCAGCCGGTGCACCAGCGCATCGAGCCGGCGCTGCGCATGGGCGTAGGCCTGCGGCTGCGACGGGTCGGCGTGCACGATCAGGTACAGGCGGCCCTTGAGGTTGTCGAACACCGCCACTTCCTCGGCCAGCATCAGCAGCACGTCGGGCGTGCCCAGCTCGTCGGCGCGATCCCACTGCGCCAGCCGCGGCTCGATGTAGCCGATCGTCTCGAAACCGAAGTAACCGACCAGGCCGCCGCTGAAGGCCGGCAGTTGCGGCAAACGCGGCACGTCGTACTGCTGGCGCAGGTTCTCGATCTCCGCCAGCGGATCGTCCAGATGGCGCCGCTCGACCACTTCGCCGGCCACCTCGGTTTCCAGCTCGTGTCCGCGCAGGCGGAACACCCGCTTCGCCGGCAGGCCGATGATCGAATAGCGTCCCCAGGTGGCGCCGCCCTCGACCGACTCGAACAGGAAGGTGTACGGGCCATCGGCCAGTTTCAGGTACACCGACAGCGGCGTGTCGAGGTCGGAAAACACCTCGCGGACCAGCGGAATGCGGGTATGCCCCTGGGCAACCAGCGCGTCGAATTCTTCTCGGGAAATCACGTGGGAAGCTTGCCTGAATGGCTCAAAGGGGCATTGTAGAGGAGGGCTGAGCCGTGCGTCGCGAGGATGCACAAGCGGCCCGCCACCCATCCCTCACGACTCTCCCCTCGTCCCTCGCCTCATCCCCTGCAGGCGCAGCGCGAAGGCCACGCCGCTGCCGTCGTCCAGGTTGCGGGCGCTGGCGATGCCGTGATGGCGTTCGGCGACCAGGCGCACCACGTACAGGCCCAGGCCCAGGTGCGGTGCGTCGCCGGGGATGGCCTTGTCGCGCAGGCTGACCAGCGAATCGAACAAACGTCCCTGCATCGCCGCCGGCAGCGGCGGGCCCTGGTTGGCCAGCTCGATCTCGGCGCCCTCGGGCACGGCGCGCAGGCTCAGCCGCAACCAGCCGTCCGGTGGAGTGAACGACAAGGCGTTGTCCAGCAATTTGTCCAGCGCCTGCGCCACCAGCTCGGGCGCGCCGTGCAGGTGCAGCGGGGCATCGGGAAGCACGCAGTCGAGCCGGCGCGCGCCGACCAGCGGACGATAGGCTTCCGCGCAACCGCGCACCACGTCGCGCAGGTCCACGTCCTCCGGTTCGGCAGCGGCGATCGCCCGCTCCATCCGGCTCGACTCGCTCATCGCCCGCACCAGCATGCCCAGACGCGCCACGCCATCGCGGGCGCGGTCGAGGTAGGGCCGGGCATCCGGCGGCAGTTCCTGATGCTGCAGCAGGCTGTGCTCGAGGTTGTCCAGCGAGGATTTGACGATGGCCAGCGGCGTGTTGAGCTCGTGCGACAGCTTGGACGCCAGCGTGCGCAGGTAATCGGTATAGCTGCCGACCACTTCGAACAACTGCTCGAAGCTGCGCGCCAGATCGCCGATCTCGTCCGGCGCATCGGCCATCGGGAAGCGCCCCTTCACGAAAAGGCCGTCCAGACGTCCATCATTGAGCTGCGCGCGCTCGGCCGCATTGCGCAGCCGGCCCAGCCGCAGGCTTAGCCGGGTGGCGAAGGCCAGCAGGATGCCGCCAGCCACCAGCAACACGCCGAAGCTGGTCAGCAGCAGGCCGAACAGCGCACGGTTGGCCAGCAGCGGCACGCTGCGACTGGCCTGTTCCAGCAGCAGCACGCCGGCCATGCCACCCTCCCCGCTGATCGGCACCGCCGCAGCCAGCACCACGCTGCCACGTGTCTCGCCGCTGCGCCATACCGCCACCGGATGACCCGCTGCAGCCTCGCCCACCTCGCCACTGTCCAGTCGCGGCACATCCTGCGCCCACAGCCGCGCATCCTCCAACCGGGTGGCCAGCAGCGAGCGATAGACCAGCGAGGCGAACCAGCCTGGCTGGCCGTCGTCACCCGACGCGTCGCCAAGCCGGCCACTGCGCGCCAGCAGCCAGCCATCGAGCGCCAGGACGCGTGCCTGGACCCGATCGGGAGCCAGTTGCTCAAGTTCATCGGAAAGGCGATCCGAATAGCTGGCCAGCAGCCGCGTATCCGAAGCCAGCCGATCACCTCCGCTTGCCGCGTCGTACACCCCCACGCCCAGTGAACGCAGTGCGGCGCGGTGCGGCAGGCGCAACTCGACCCGGTAGCCGCTGCCATCCTCCTGCCATTGCGCCGCCAACTGTTCGGGCAGACCATCGACCGCAGGATCAAGCGGCCTCGCCATCAACGGTCCAGGAGCGGCGCTGGCCAACAAGTAACGACGCCGGCCAGCAGCATTGCCCAAGGTCAGGACCAGATGGTCGGCGGCCAGCGCGTCGACATCATCGGCATCGGCGCGGACACGCCGCACGTTGCGCACCTCGGCGTACAGGTAGAGCCAGTCGCCCTCGCCCGCCAGCAGCAGCTTGCCGCGCGCGCCCAGCGGCTGGCTCCATGGCGTCAACGGCGCCCAGTCATCACCGTAGCCGTCCACCATGATCGGCTCGGCGCTCTGTTGCACGTACCACACCGACTGCCTGCCCGGCGGCACCGCGCCGGTCACCACCAGGCTGCGCGCCACCGCGTTGGCCGAGGCCAGCAAGGCCTGCGCCTGGCCCTCGCGCAGCAGGGTTTCCATCTGCCGCACGTACAGCCAGCCGGCCACCGGCAAGGCCAGCGTGCACAAGGCCACCAGCAGCAGCTTGCGGCGCAGGCTCATCGAGGCACCTTGCGATCGGGACGGAAGTGGCGTCGGCGGGTCATGCGCGCAGCATGCCAGTATCGGCCGGCGCCGCGGCGGATTCGAGCATCGCCACCAGCGCCTCGCGCAAGGCTGCCGCATCACCGGCCGGCACCAGCTGCACGCCCGGCAAGCCCTGCACGCCGCAGGCGAGCGTCGCCAGCACCGGAATACCGGCGGACACCGCCATCAGCAAGGCACGCGGCGCGTGCTCGACGTGGGCCGGCAGCACCACCAGCGAGGCCTGCGACAACCAGTCGTCCGCGTAGCGCCCCTGTTCCACCTCGATGCCCTGCCACAGCTGCGTATCGCTGGAAGGCGATCCCAGCACCAACAGGCGGCAGTGCAGCCCGTGCAGCGCCGCAGCCAATTCGTGCACGCCCTTGCGGGCCAGCGCACTGGCCGGGAATACCACGCAGGGCTTCGTGCCCGCCATGCGGCGGCTTGCCACCGGCGGCAATTGCCAAGCCAACTGCCGCACGCGCGGACCACCACGCTGCCGCCAGTAGTCGGCAACCTCCGCGTGGGCGGTGACCACCTGGCGTGCGCCACGCATCGCCTCGTGTTCGGCGCGAACCAGTGCCGCCGGTGCGCGGAAATCCGCCAGCGTGCCGTCGGCCGGATCCGCGGCAACGGCCCGGTCGAGACGTTGCTGGATCTCGTCCATCGGCAAAGCCTGCGCCAGCACGTCGTAGCTGCGCCCACCCAGTGCGCCAGCCAGTTGCAACCAGGGCAACAGGCCCTGGTCGATCACCAGATGCACATGCTCCGGCCGCAGCCGGCGCATGCAGGCCGCCGCCAGCCAGCGCTGGCCATCAAGCACGCTGGCCTGGCGCCGCCCACCGGCATCGTTGGCATGACGACGCAGCCACCAGGCACGACGCAGACTGGCCGCGCCCAGCCGGAATATCTGCCCGCTGGTCAGCGGCGGCAACGCATCCCAACTGCGCTCGCCGGCGCTGGAGCGACGACCCAGCAGCCAACGCGGCAGCTGCCGTGCGGGAACCGGCAGCATGCGGTCCGCGCTGCCTCGCTGAGCTGCCAGCCAATGCCGGAACTCCGGCGTCCAGCCATCCAGCAGCCAGGCGTCGCGCACCTCGCCGCCGCGCAGGGCCGGGCGATGGCGGAAACAGTCGCTGATCTCGCAGGTCAGGCAACCGCGTGCCACCGGTGCCAGCGCACGCGGTGCCGCCGGCATCGGGCGCTCCGCGATGATCGGCGGTGCCGTCGTCCCGTGCGCGCGGATGGAAACCACCAGCTCCTCGGCGGTCAGTGACAGCTCCAGCCGCCAGGCCACCGGCGCGCGTATCTGCAGATCCACGTAATTCCAGAACACGGTGGCGTCGAGCAGATCGTCGGTCGCCGACGCCGCTTCGATGCGTGCGCTGTGCGCATGGCGCTCGACCAGCTCGAAGCCGGCGCGCCGCGCGCAGGTCGCCAACGCATTGGAGATCTGGCAGATTCCGCCGGCCACGGTCGGCACCACGCAACCGGCCTTGATCTCGCGCCCGAGCACGAATCCCCGGGAAGCCACCGGCCGGCCCAGCTGCCGCCAGAAACCCAGGCGCTCGCCCGCCGGAATGACCACGCCATCGAACGCTGCCGCAGCCAGGCGCAGGTTGTGCACCTTGCCCGCGGTCAGCACGAATTCGTCAGCCCGCCCGTCGCTCCACAACGGCGTGCGCAGGCTGGCCAGCACCGGCGCATCGGCCAGGGCCTCATCCCGCTTCCAGTGCGATGGACCGGCTCCGGCCAGATTGCGCGCGCCGCGCCACAGGATCAGCAGCCGGCTGCGCAGCCACAGGTTGATGGCCTGGCCGCGCGTGGGCATGCTCCAGGAACGGTCGCTCACGGCTCGCCCCGGTCGCCACGAAACGACTCAGCCAGCATGTCCCGCCACCGCCGCGCCCGGCTTGTAGCGGGTGCCCACCACCACCCGCATGAAATCATCCAGCAGCGCGCGACGTGACGCGTCGTCGGCATCCAACGTCATCGACCAGCTCAGGCGCACGCCGCTGGACGCCGGCGGCTCGCAGAACACCAGCACGTCGTCGATGCGATCGCTGCCCTGATAGATCGATGCCTCGCAACGCATCGACGGATGCCGCACGACGAAACCATCCACCTTGCCGGCGGGATCGTGTTGCCGATAGCGCTGGCGGTCGGCCTGCACGTCGTCATCCAGCGACGGCAAGGCCCGCGGCCAGACATTGAGCACCATCACCCGCTGCGGCTCGCCGCTCCATTCACCGCGATACAGCACCGCATCGACGCCGATCGCCCGGGCATAGGTGCAGCAATCGCGGGTCCAGCCAGCCGGGGTCGCAGCCAGGATCGTCCAGGCCGGGACATCGCCGTCGCGTGCGCCCTGCGCCAGCGTGCCATCCGCCGTCGCCGGCGTGACCGCCGCCGCGGCACAGGACAGCAACGCCAGCGCGATCCCGGCTGCCAGCCTCACTGCTTCCACCGGTAGCCGACGCCGTGCACGGTTTCGATCGCGTCGAACTCCGGCGCCACCGCGACGAACTTCTTGCGGATGCGCTTGATGTGCGAGGTGATGGTGGCGTCGTCGACCACCAGTTCGGCCTCGCGCATCAGCTGGTCGCGGTTCTTCACGTGGCCGGGGAAGCGGATCAGCGTGTGCACCATCCAGAACTCGGTGACGGTCAGCGGGATCTCCTCGCCGTTCCAGGTGATCCGCATGCGCTCCGATTCCAGCTTCAACGGCCCGTGCTCGATCACCGTCTCGCTGGAGGCCGGAGCCTTCAGCGACTCGATCCGGCGGAACAGCGCGGCGATGCGCGCAGCCAGCTGATGCAGGCTGGTGTCCTTGCTGAGGTAGTCATCGGCGCCCAGGCGCAGGCCGGAGATCACGTCGAAATCCGAATCGCGCGCAGTCAGGAAGATCAGCGGCAGGGTGGCCGATTTCGCGCGCAGTTCGCGGCACAGATCAAAACCGCCCTCCGGCTCGTCACCCAGCCCGATGTCGATGATCACCAGCTCCGGCAGCCGCGAGGCGAACGCGGCGGAAGCCTCCTGGCGCGAACCGTAGCCGCGCGCGTCGTAGCCGAAACGGTTCAGCGCCTCGACGTAATTGGCGCGGATCAACGGTTCGTCTTCGACGATGGCAACACTGCGACCCATGGCTTGGCTCCCGGACGTGGCAAGGCCCCGCAGGGTGCTATGCGCGTCCATGACACGCAAGCCGCACCGCGCATTTGCCCGCATTTCGCCACGAACCGGTGGTCAACCTGCCCGATCATCGTCCCTGTCCGCGCCCGCCGCCACGCTTTCATGGCGCATCACCAGCTGCCAGCGGAGATCGACATGCAGAAGCCCGACGCCATCGAACGCGACCCGAATGCCGAACTGCGCGGCTTCGAGCCATTGCGCGTGACCCTGGCGCTGGGCGCGCTGTTGCTGGGCCTGCTGCTGGGGATCTGAGCTCCCCGACAAAGACCGTGGAAGTCGGCAGGGCGTCGGGCGCGAAGGGACTCGCGTCCGGCGCGGGGCAAGCCCCGTCCCGCCGGCGCCACATCCGCCGTTCCGTCCGACATGGTGGTTCCTTGCCCCTCCCCGCGAGGGGATTTTTTTGCGACGGAGGCACCCGGGGAACCAAACCCGCCACCCCCGGTCAGATCTGACGATCGGTGCATTCCATTGCCGTGGAAACTGCCGGAACGCCCTCCCCCTGGTCGCCTGGCAAGGTACCGATCCATGGTGTTTCCTCTCACGTCATCCGACGACGTTTCCCCGGCGCAGCCTCCACCGCGCCGGGACTTTTATGCCTGCGACCCGGCGATCGCCTGATGCATCCGCTCGATGGTTGCCTTGTAGTCCGGTGCATTGAAGATCGCCGAGCCGGCCACGAAGGTATCCGCGCCGGCGGCGGCGATCGCGCCGATGTTGTCGGCAGTGACGCCGCCGTCCACTTCCAGCCGGATCGGCCGGCCGCTGGCCTCGATGCGCTCACGCGCCTGGCGCAGCTTGTCGAGCGTGCCGGGGATGAACTTCTGGCCGCCGAAGCCGGGGTTCACCGACATCAGCAGGATCATGTCCAGCTTGTCCATCACGTAATCGAGGTAGTGCAGCGGCGTGGCCGGGTTGAACACCAGGCCGGCCTGGCAACCGGAATCCTTGATCAGCCCCAGGGTGCGGTCGATGTGCTCGCTGGCCTCCGGGTGGAAGCTGATCATGCTGGCGCCGGCCTTGGCGAAGTCCGGCACGATGCGGTCCACCGGCTTGACCATCAGATGCACGTCGATCGGCGCACTGATGCCGTACTTGCGCAGCGATTGGAGCACCATCGGCCCGATCGTCAGGTTGGGCACGTAATGGTTGTCCATCACGTCGAAATGCACCCAGTCCGCCCCCGCCGCCAGCACGGCAGCCGTGTCCTCGCCCAGCCGGGCAAAGTCGGCGGAAAGGATGGACGGAGCGATGATCGGAGTCTGCTTGGGCATGGCGGTGTGTCAGGGAATGGGGAATGGGGAATGGGGGCGATTATGGAGCTCCGGGCGCCGGAAAGGCGCAACGAAGCCGCTCTTCCCATTCCCTACTCCCCACTCCCGGCCTATTTGAACCCGCGCGCTTCCTTGATGCGGTCGTACGCGGCGTTGATTTCGCTGGCGCGGGCCTCGGCCTGCTTGCGCATGGCTTCGGGCAGGTCGCCGAGGCGGTCGGGGTGGTGTTCGGAAATCAGCTTGCGATAGGCGCGCTTCACCGCGCGATCGTCGGCGTTGCGGTCGATGCCGAGCACGGCGTAGGGATCGGGGCCCTGCGGTGCGCGTTGCGGCGGCACGTAGCCGCCACCGGCGGAGCCGCCCGGACGGTATTCACGCTGACCTCCCGTGCCGGCGTTCCAGGCGTAGCCCTTCATCGCCATCAGCGCCATCAGCTCCATGTCGCTGACCCGCAGCGCGAACGCCAGCTGGCGCAGGATCGCCATTTTCTCCGGCGGCGGATTGCCCTCGGCCAGCACCGTCTCGATCACCACGTCCAGCACCGGGAAAGCGTGGTCGCGGCGCAGGCCGACCCACTGGCGCAGTTCGGCGATGGTGCGGTTGACGTCGAACTCCGGCTGTTTGCCGGCGTTGAAGCTGGCCCGCGCCTGGGCGCGCTGGTCGCCATCAAGGTTCATCCGCGCCATCAGCCGCTCGGCAATGGCGATCTCCTGCTCGGACACGCGGCCGTCGGACTTGGCCACCGCCCCCAGCAACGCGAACAGCGGGCCGACGAAGCCGCCGGCTTCCGGCGTGGCGTTCTTGCGCTGGTTGTGGCGCAGGCTGTCGAAGATGAAGCCGATCACCGCGCCGGTGATCGCACCGGTCATGCCGCGGCCGAGGATCAGGCCGAAGAAGGCGAACCACAGGGTGTAGGAGAAACTCATGGCTGCGCCTGCGGCGACTGCGCGCTGTACCAGCGGGCCAATGCATCAAGCTCGGCGTCACTGACCGGGCCGATCGCCGATCGCATCACCGCCGCATCGCGGCGGCCGTCGCGATACTGCTTCAGCGCATCGGTGAGGTAGTCCAGCTTCTGGCCGGCCAGATTCGGCGCGCCGGGCATCACCGCCTGGCCGGTTTCACCGTGGCAAGCCGCGCACAGACCCAGCCGCGCCGGCCTGGCCGGCGTCTGGGCATGAAGGGGAACAGCGGCGATCAGGCACAGCGCCGCGAGCAATGAGATTCGCATCGGCAAGCAATGGGGGCCAAAGGCCGCCAATTCTAGCAGTCCGCCGGCACGGCCACGCCCACCCCTTTCCGCCCGTCGGTTACCGGCCACCCCGGCGCAACCGCTAGAATGGGCGCTTTCCCCATCGCGGAATCGCCATCGTGCCCACCACCCTGTCGCAATCGAACCTCCCCGGCCTCGAACTGATCCACCGCGGCAAGGTGCGCGATGTCTACGCGCTGGACGACGAGCGGCTGCTGATGGTGGCCACCGACCGGCTGTCGGCGTTCGACGTGGTGCTGCCCAACCCGATCCCCGGCAAGGGCGAGATGCTGACCCAGATCTCCAACTTCTGGTTCGGCCAGACCGCTCATCTGGTCCCCAACCACCTGCTCGACGTGCCACTGGCCGACGTGCTGCCGCCCGGCACCGACCTGGCGCTGTACGAGAAGCGCGCGGTGGTGACGCGGCGACTGAAGCCGGTGCCGGTCGAGGCGATCGCCCGTGGCTACCTGATCGGCTCGGGCTGGAAGGACTACCGGGCCAGCGGCTCGCTGTGCGGCATCGCGTTGCCGGCCGGCCTGCAGCAGGCGCAGCAATTGCCCGAACCGATCTTCACCCCGTCGACCAAGGCAGCAGTGGGCGACCACGACGAAAACGTCAGCTTCGACGCGGTGGTCAACGCGGTCGGCAGCGAGCTGGCCAACCAGGTCCGTGACGCCACCCTGGCGATCTACCGCTGGGCCGCCGCCTTCGCCGCCGAGCGCGGCATCATCATCGCCGACACCAAGTTCGAGTTCGGCACCGATGCCGACGGCAAGCTGTACGTGATGGACGAGATGCTGACGCCGGATTCCTCGCGCTTCTGGCCGGCCGACGAATACCGCGTCGGCATCAGCCCGCCCAGCTACGACAAGCAGTTCGTGCGCGACTGGCTGGAAACGCAGGACTGGAACAAGACCGCGCCGGGCCCGGTGATCCCCGACGAGGTGATCGCCCGCACCGCCGCCAAGTACGCCGAGGCATTGCATCGCCTGGCCGGCATCAAGCTGGACTGACACCGGACCACGGGACATCGCCATGCGCAGCATGCAGGACTGGCTCGACAGCTACAGCGCCGATCACCGCAACCCGGTCAATCAGGTTTTCCACTGGTGCTGCGTGCCGCCGATCGTGTGGTCGGTGGTGGCGCTGCTGTGGGCGATCCCGGTGCCGACCCGCATGCTGCGCCCCGGTTCGTGGGCGGTGCTGGTGATGGTGATCGCGTTCTACTGGTACTGGCGCCGCTCGCACCGGCTGGCGGTCGGCCTGCTGCTGGTGTTTGCCGTGCTCGGCCTGTTCACCAACTACCTGTACTGGCAGCTCGGCACCGCCACGCTGTGCTGGCTGGCGGTCGGCGTGTTCGTGGTGGCGTGGATCGGGCAATTCATCGGCCACAAGTTCGAGGGCCGCAGGCCCAGCTTCCTCACCGACCTTTCCTACCTGCTGATCGGCCCCGCCTGGCTGATGGCCAAGCTGCTGCGCAAACTGGGATTCGAACAGACCACATGAGTACCGTCCTTACCCTCGTCAGCAGCCTGCTCTGGTGGGTGCTGTACAGCTCGATGGCGGCCCTGCTGTTCGCCCTGGTCGGCTGGTGCGTGCTGCGCTGGGCCGAACGCTGCGCGGTGGTGTTCAACCGCGTCTATCTGGCCTGCCTGCTGTGGACCATGGCCGGCATGGCGCTGGTGTTCGCCGTGGCCGCCCACGAGCACCGGCTGCAACCGCCGTATGGCTCGCTGCTGGGCAGCGGCCTGCTGCGTGGCGCGGTGGTTCTGGACATGCTGATCGGCACCGCGCTGCTGTGGCGTCTGGTGCCACGCATCGACGCCCGTCGGATCCGTCCCGGCAGTGCCTGCATGGCGGTCGCGGCGATCACCGCGATCGTGTTCGGCCTGGCCACCAGCTTCGCCTGAAAACGAACAAGGGCGGATCGCTCCGCCCTTGTTCGCGCTGCTGCCGGAAAACGGAATCAGGCGTGAGCCAGCAGACCGCCGAGCACCGCGGCGAACAGCACGCCGAACAGCACGCCCAGCAAGATCATGATCACCAGATAGACCAACTGCACCAGGCAGGCCTTGCCGAAACCGATCTGGCCGCCCGTGGGTGATGGCAGCAGGTAATTCACCACTGCCGCGCCCACCAGGAACTGCACCACCATCAGCAGGGCGCTGCCGGCGAAGCCACGCGTCACCAGGCCGACGATCACCGCAGCCACCACACCCACGATCGCGGTCACCACCACCGCACCTGCAGCACGCAGGTAGGGTGGCATGCTGCCCACGATGATGCGGAACGCCAGGCTCAGTATCAGCGCGCCAACCGCCACGCCGACCACCACGCCGATCAGCAACGTCACCAGGCCGGCGCCGGCCAATGCACCAAAGACGGAAGTATCCATTTCACCCCTCGACAGAAAAAAGAAGAGCCTTCGGTTCCCCTGGGCCATGCTTGATGGCGCCGACGGCAGACAGAGGCTAACCGATTACACCGCCTTCATGGAGACGCATGCTGCTGCGGGAGCCTTTGATGGGCCTTGCTGACGGCCTCGACGAAGCCACCGAACGGCATGTCGGTGATGCCGACCAGGCCGATGTGGCTGTTCTCGCCATCGAGCAGTCGACCGGTCACTGGCTGGTCGGCGTACTGGAACCAGTGCACGCCGACGATCGCCGGATCGGCGGCGGCAGCCTCGATGAACCGGGCGTAGGCTTTGCCGCGCTGGCCTTCGTTCCACACCGACACCACTCCCTTGCCGAACGGGCCGCGATCATCCGAGCCGAAATGGAATTCGCTGATCAGCACCGGCTTGTCCAGCGCATGCATCGCGGCGCTGTCGAAACCGTGCTGCGGCAAATCGGCATAGACGTTGAAGCTGACCACGTCGCACCAGGCCGCGCAGGCGGCGACCGCCTCCGGCGTGTTCACCGCGAAGCGGCCACCCAGGAACAGGTGGTGCGGATCGTGGCGACGGATCGCCTCGGCCACGGTGCGGAAATACGTGTCGGCGTAGCGGCGCAGCCAGGCGCTGTAGTCGCGGACGATCGCCGGATGCGCCTCGTCCGGCAGCGGCGCGGCAAAACCTGTGGCATCCAGCGCAGCCCATGATTCCAGCCGGATGCCCCACGCAGCGCCCAGCGCGTCGGCAGTCACGTATTGCTTTCGCAGCATCGCGATGAACACCTGCTTGGCCGGACTGCGCGCCTCACCCGCCAACGTGCCCAGCGCCAGTCCCCAGCGTCCCTGCGGCCCGGCGCCGGCCCACGCCAGCTCGTTGTCGGCGAAATAGCCCAGCAGCCAGCGATCGTCGCACACGTCAACGCTCGCTTTGGCCACCGCCTTTTCGGCGGCCTGCACGAAACGCGGATCGAACGGATCGGGCATGCGCCCCCACCAGTCGAAACCGCTGGCCACGCTGGCGTAGTCACCGGCGATGTTGATCGAGCGCGTGTACGGCAACTGGTGTGCCTGCCCCAGCGCCGGATCGCTCCAGTTGCCGATGGTGTTGAAGCCCCACGCCCGCAACCGCTGCAGGCTGCGCTTGCGCCATGCCGCCAGCCAGTCCGTGCCATCGACGCGGTAAAGATTCGCGGCATAAAAATCGAACCAGCCACCGTGATTGAAACGATTGCCCTGGCTGGCGCCCTGCTCCGGGTTGCGGTTGTCGCCCCGACCATGGAAGGCCGCCCATTCGCCGTGATCCGGAGGAAGGTCGACGAACATCGACTCACGTCCTTCGACGTAAGTTCGTCCACCGTCGGCCGCCACCGCGTTGACGCCCAGCGAGAAGAACGAATGGCCCTCGGGGGTGGCCAGCCACCAGCGGCCCTGCCGCTTCTGCACGTGGAACCAGCCGGTGGCTTGCAGCACACCCGCTGCCGTGTCGCCGCCATGGGCATCACTGCCGTTTCGCTCGGTGTCCGCCAGGGCCTGCATGCGCTGCTCGGTGGCATGGGCCGCACGCAAGGCCTCGTCGGAATCGATCTTCTCCGGCCAATGGCCACGCACGGCCTGGCCGTAGCGATCAACGATGCCGCGATACGCCGCCGCCTGAAGTCCCGCATCCCCGTGGAAACCCACCGATCCAAACAGCAGGGTCTGTGCCGCCTGCGGCGCGGGAATGCCGAAGCGCACGGCGCGCCACGGCCCCTTCCCTTCGCCTTCGACCGTGGTGGCCACCAGGACACGTTGCCCCTGGTCGTCGAACGGCATCGGCGGCGCCACCTGCATGCCCATGTCGCGTGGCCCCGTGGCATGCAGCGGAACCACCACGACTTGCGGCGGCCCCGCCGGAAGCCCGATCTGCGCATGCAGATGCCTGCCTGCCTGCATGCCTTCCACGTCGATGCTCAAGGTGACCGCCCACGGCATCACGTTCTGCACCGGCACGTGCAACTCGCCATCGGCGGGCCATGCCGTGGTCGTGCCCATCGTCAACGTCGGCGAAGCTGCCGGCTCGAACACGAAACGCTGGAAAGGCACGCCCTCGACAGCCACCGGCCCGCCCTCGCGATGCACATGGTCCAGCACGACATGACCGGCACCGGCGGTATCGGCCGGCGGCGCCGTGGCAAGGGCGAATCCCGGCAGCAACCCGAAGGCGGCGAGAAGAAAGGATTTCATGCGGCCAGCCATGCAAAACCCGAGTATGCACCGGGTACGGCTCCGGCTTTGGCCTCAAGAGCATCGCCCGCTAGCGGGCTCCTACGGTTCGCAATGCATGCGCGCGTGGTGTCGGGGGGCCCGACCTACGGGGTGAGGAGGGCGGCGGCGCGTTCGCCGGTGCCCATGGCCAGCGTCCAGCCCAGTGCGCCGTGGCCCACGTTGAGCACGATGCGCTCGCCCAGACGGCGCACGATCGGCGTCGAGGAGGGGGTCATCGGGCGCAGGCCGGCCC